>Ga0137410_10000010_pt1 | contig 159555 bp, 140 predicted proteins | sample CZODoug1_16funga_FD_108878 | JGI IMG/M metagenome (GOLD analysis project Ga0137410, IMG submission 108878) | Vadose zone soil fungal communities from Angelo Coast Range Reserve, California, USA - CZODoug1_16fungal (Illumina Assembly) | ecosystem: Environmental > Terrestrial > Soil > Vadose... | reverse complement strand
GAGATTATTGGCAGGACAGGAAATGAGAATTTAGCAAACTACCCGTCCACGGAAGCGGGTCAACTCCATGGGTTCGAATTCCACCCGGACATCCACCGCCATTCGCTCCACCATCCTTAGCTTATTTCTAGCTGCTCTTTCACGCTGAAAACGCTCCGCTCGACATGGCTTTCTTTTTCCGGTCAAAATCGAGACGGTAAACCAGATGCCAATAGCCCATTCTCGGTGGGTACGCTGCGCGCCGGTCTTGAATTAGCGGCTGCCATCCCCACGCGGGAGCAAAGTACAACGCAGGGTTTGGCGGATGACGCTTCAGGGAGAAATGCGATTGGTCGTCTGGGACGTGGCGCATGGTGCGTGCGCGATGGTCCAGCACGTCAGCGGTCAGCAGGGAGGGCGGCTCGCAATGATCGATTCAGGCTGTACGGATGAGTGGCGACCCAGCACCTACATTACCCAAAGTCTTGGAAGGAACCGACTGGACTATCTGTTCATCACGAATGCAGACCAAGACCATATGAGCGACCTGCAGGGTCTGTGGGATGCTGGAATTTCAGTTCCGGTGCTATATCGCAATCCGAGCTATACCGGTGAACAGATGCGGCGGCTTAAGAGGCAGAGTGGCCCACTGACGAGTGATGCCGAGCGATATGTCATCGCTTGCGATGCGTACAACCAGCCCCTCACTGAACCGTTCGAGCAGCATATGGGCGGAATTACGACGAGTTTGTTCTGGACTCAGTACCCGTACTTCACCGAGACGAATGACCTCAGCCTAGTCATCTTCGTCAAATACGGCACATTCAAAATCCTTTTTCCCGGCGATTTGGAAAAAGCGGGATGGGAGGCACTGCTGCAGCGGCAAGACTTCCGCGAGGAGCTCAAGTACACCGACATTTTTGTGGCTTCTCATCACGGCCGCGAAAATGGATTCTGTTCCGAAGTGTTCAACTATTGTCAGCCGAGTGCGGTTGTAATCTCCGACAAGCCAATAACACACGAAACTCAGCAAATGGTGCCCGACTATCGTGCTGTGGTGAGTGACGACGGCGTGCCAATTCGGACCACTGGGAAGCGACGCCATGTTCTGACTACGCGCCGCGATGGCTGGATTCAATTTAACGTGGGAAGCAATGGGCGCTACACGTTAGACACGGAGTACCACGGATGAGCACCACGACTTTAAAATCGCAATACATGAAGTGGCTGGTGATGCTTGCCATCGCCGATTTGATCATCGTATTGCTGTTCCTGGTGCCGGGATTCTCAACAGGGGCGAGCCTCGCCGAGTTGGGCAACTGGCGGCTTCTGACCACAATTGTGATTCCAGTGTTGATCGTCCTCATGGTCAATGTTCTTCCCCACAAGGTGAAATGTATGTTGGTGTATTGGAAGCCGCACGGGTGGCTTCCCGGATGCGCGGTGTTTACTAAGTTCGGGCCGGGCGATGTGCGAATTGACATGGAAGCGCTTGAAAGGAATGTGGGCATGCTCCCGACGGAACCACACAAGCAGAATGCGAGGTGGTATCAACTTTATAAGCAGATCGAAAACGAACCAGAGATTGCTGAGGCACATCGCAGCTTCCTCATGTACCGCGATATGGCCGTCCTCAGCTTGCCTTTCATCGCGCTAGCGCCGCTGTTCTTGTATTTTTCTGGGTCATCGCCGGGTCCCCAGTGGTTAGGAGCAACACTGTTTACCGTCCAGTACCTCCTAACCGCCATCAGTGGCCGCAACAACGGTATCCGCTTTGTGACAAACGTGCTCGCTGTCCATTCGGCTCGGAACGTCTCGGCGAAAACTGTGCGTGTTACTTAGCGGCGTCCGCAGCGAAAGTGAGAATTCCCCATGGCAATCATCGCGTGTCTTGGTTGGGGCTCCCTTGTATGGGACCCCAGAACGCTTCCGATTCAGCGGAAGTGGTTCTGCGACGGACCATTCGTGCACGTGGACTTTCTCCGCAAGTCGAACGATGGACGCGTGACACTGGCCCTCGATCCATCCGCAGCACCGGTCCGCTCGCTCTGGGCGATTATGGATGCGACCGACGCGGCGGCTGCGGTTGTGGCCCTGCGCGACAGAGAGGGCATCCTTGTAAAATACGAGAAAGAGCACGTAGGCGTGTGGACGGGCGGCTCATCACCTGTGCTGATTCCAAATCTTGCGGCCTGGGCACAGGCGTACGGAATCGAGGGCATTGTCTGGGCAAACCTGCCTCGCAAATTCGACGATCTGAAGGTCGCAGCCACTGCCGATCAGATCGTCGCGTACCTGCGCGGGTTGACTGGCCGATTGCGTGACGACGCGGAGCGATACGTGCGGCGCGCGCCCGCGCAGATTGACACGCCGTACCGTCGCGCAATCGAGGCCACGCTTGGATGGACTCCCCTAACCACCGAGATAAAGTAGGACACCAGCAGGCGATGCGACGGAGGGCCGCATGCAAAAGATGAAGCGGAATCATTGGGTCTCTCAGGCGTACCTGCGCGGCTTCGCGGCTGATGCTGACACCCGCAAGAAGATCTGGCGCTTCTCGAAATCCGGCGGTGATCCGGAGCTGAAGCCCATTGAGAAGGTCGCAGTCAAATTCCATCTCTACGCGCCGAGAGACGCGACCGGCAAACGCGACTATTCGTTCGAGCAACGGCTTTCTCGTCTAGAGCAGTGGTTCGGGCATCCCATGTGGCACAAGCTCTGCAATGAGATGGCCCCTCTCGAGACCGAGACGATGCGCAAGTTTGTCTCCCTGCTGACCGCAGTTATGTACCTGCGCAATCCAGCGGAATTCGAGCGCGCAAAGCACATGCATCGCCAGATTGTCGATATTTATTCACAGCTGCCGGAACTGCCCACAGTGCTGGAACACAATGGCAAAGAATATAAGGTCGACACGAGCAAATGGACCGAGTACCGCGACGCGAGCGAAGACGATCTCAAACGTTACTGGATTGAGAATGTCAGCTTGGCGGGCTGGCTCGCCGAGAAGCTGATGAAAATGCGATGGGCCGTCGTGTTTTCGGAAACGCCAGTCTTTATCACCACGGACCAGCCGGTCACTATAGTTCATCCGGATCTTTGCTTTCGCGGGCTCGACAATCCGGAGACCTGCATCCTCTTCCCTTTGAGCCCGACGCGTGTGCTGATGATGGACAATCGGCACGGTGAGCCGGATGGCCACTACTTTCCGCTCAAGACCGGACCGGCGAGCTTTAATATGACCATGTGGCGAAACGCCTCGGAGCACATGTACTCGCACCGAGATACGGACTTCGTGTGCGCGGAGATGCTTGAAGAGGCCGAGAGACTTGGTTACGCAGGATGACAGGGACTTTCATGATCGAGCTGACGGAGGCTGAGAAGTCCGTGCTCGATGAAATTGAGCTGAATGGGCTGGCGCTCTCAGGACAGGAACATGCGCTCCGGAACGGAGAGCTTGTGGACCAGCTGATGCAGCTTCTAATCGCGCGGAAAGCAATCCCCGCCGCCCGGCTAAGTTGGTTTACAGAATCCAACTACAACATCGGGGGCCACGGTTCATCGCGGCAGGACATATTTGAGCGCAATGGTACGAAGGGAAAAGCAATTCTCCACCATCCGAATTTCCTTGCTCACTTTCGATACTTTGTCCATGGCCCGGACCTGCTTTCCGTCATCGCGCTAGATTTTCAGGTGAGGGTCGCGGAGTGCGGCCAGGTCACGTCCGGCGACATTGTTCCTCTGGGGAAATTCGCGCGGCAGCAGGCGCGTGCGAACCAGCTGGAGCCAAGCAAGGCAGCGGAGGAATTTTTCAAGCTGGCGATTGAATGTGGGCTGAGCCCGGAAAGCGCCACCTCAATAAGGAACCAGGTGCGCGCGATTCGGTAGGGATGCCTAGACTCTGTCAACCCGGATTTCTCTAGGCTATTTGCTGGGTTTAGCCAGCCGATGCTCAACTGAGTGCATGCCTATGACAAGCCACCAATCACTTTTGGCCGGCCGTGCTCTCGTAGTGAGCACTTAGACGCCCTTTCATTCATGGCTGGTTATACCCAGCCATAGCCCTGTGTTCTGCATGGCTATAACCAGCCAGTTGGCGTACTATTGGCTGGGCATAACCATGCAGGACTGAACACATGAGGACAACCATCAAGCAACTAGCGGCCGAGCAGTTCGACCGTACTCTGCCGCGCCTGCAAAAGGCCACAGCGGCTCTGCGGGCAGCTGCACCGAGAACCGGCTGGATCAAGGCGATCCGGACCTCCCTCGGAATGTCAGACCGCGCCTTCGCCAAACGACTTGGCATCATCCATGGCTCGCTGCAAGAGCTAGAGCGCAACGAGCAAAGCGGTTCGGTTAGCCTCGAAAGCCTAAGACGTGCGGCCGAAGCGCTAGATTCCGACCTGGTCTACGCGATAGTCCCGCGCAAGAAACTTCGCGAGACGATCTCTGCGCGCGCGCGCGAAATCGCAACACAGCGAATCATGCCGATCGCGAAGTCCATGTCGCTCGAAAATCAATCGATGACCAAGAAGCAAATCCAGCGCCAAATAGATGAGCTATCACGTGAGCTTCAATCTCGGCCGAGCGATCTATGGCGCTGATCGGCAATCCCATTCCCGGTGAAACACCTCTCCGGGAAGAGGATTTGAAGGACCTAAAGCTTCCATGGATCAAGACCCGCGAACAATTGAACGAGGTCGAAGGCGAGAATATTGTCAGCGCCAAGGAATGGGCGCTGAAGTCCCGCAATGCCGCGCTGCCGGGAATGCTTTCAGATGAATATATTCAATCGCTGCACAAGCGCATGTATCGCGATGTTTGGAAGTGGGCTGGAAAGATTCGACATCACGAGCTTCAAAACGAATTTGCATCGAAGCCTTCGCAGATTCGGATCGATCTAAAGAATGCCTACAACGACGCGAAGTATTGGCTGGAGCACTTGAAACTCGGGCCAGAGGAGTTCGCAGTCCAGGTGCATCATCGAATTGTACGGGTGCATCCGTTCCACAATGGCAATGGTCGCCACGCTCGTTTGATGGCCGATCTCATTCTTGAGCGTCACTTCAAGCTCGCCCCATTGCAGTGGGGTGGCGGTAGCGCGCTAGACAACGACGAACCAAATAGGGCGAACTACATTTCCGCACTTAAGGCTGCAGATGCAGGAGACTACGGAGCGTTACTCAGACTCAGCTGCCAACAGGATGCCGCGAGGAAATGAGGGCAGTCTCGATCGCGCGTCGACATTCACGATTCCTTGCGACCTTCTGTACCGTAACACGCGCCGTCCGCATACCGCTTCTTGACTGCAAGGCCCCCGATCACGTGTACTTCAAATACCTGCCGCTCGCGGCGGCTGCATTACCCGCGACGTTCCACTTATCGCGGCCATGAAAGCTGCCTAGCTTTGTGGGGCCACCTCTCCGTGCAATCAAACTCTTCAACTCTGCTGCATGAAGATTCGTTCTACGAATTCTTTCGGCCCTATCGACACCCTTTGGCCGCATTCGACCTTTGGGGCGGGTTCGGCCTGGAAACCCATGGCAGCGACTTTGAGCTCGTTCAATCACTGCCTCCGGAGCACGTGTGGACGGTTCTCGATGCCAGCACCGGGCCCGATCAGTGGATTAGCCCTGGCCTGCATAATGTGAACCGAATTTGCTACCTGGTCACCGAAGTCAGTCATCGTTGGGCGCCGTTTGAATTTCGCGTTCCATCGAGAGTATCCACTCTCACGCCACTAGGCTTGAAACGTCAGCGCAACAAGATTCGCAGAATTGTTGACGCCATCTAAATAGCATTGCCTTCACGATCACAGATCTTCGGGGATTGGACTTGACGCGGCGCCCACCCGACCGCCGGCGCGCCGGTCGAGATCTCTGGGTGCCTAATCCGCTTGCGACGGCATCTGCTAGATTCGGCTGCAATACAAGGCCGATTCGCACGCACAGGGACATCAAGATTGGCAGAGCGAAGAGTCGAACTCGGCTATAGGCCGCGCGGTGTAACTCAGCTTGAGACAACCTCCAGCACGCTACTAGTTGCGTCCGGCAAGTTGCCTCTGATAGTTAGTTCGTTTACGGAAATCAACTGGATGCCGCTGGACGCACCATCCAGCGCCTGCGCAATGGGGTGTATCGGATAGTCGATCTCCAAAGGGCCAGCGACGACGACGACGAACATTGCGTCGTCAGCGCGTGTTACTTTTATTGGGGCCGTAAACCTGCCCGATTTGCCGACCGGGATTTGCGCACCAACCTCAACTCTTAGTGTTTCGTCGTTTCTAGTGATGTCATTCGCCAGCAGTTCCGCTGACTTAAGCAGCCGATGCTCGTCGAAAGGCGGCAGGTCACCCGTCACAAGATACTCAAGCAGTTCAGCGCCAACATGGCGGTCAAGAAGGCTGTGCTCAAACTTGTTTTTGAAGCTGCGCAGACAACGATAGCAAGACGCGTCGCAATCTTCCGCGCACGTCTTCAGGAGAGTCAATGCACTGCGCAGAAGCTCGTCACCCCTTTCGGCAAGCTGGCTGGCGAAGCCAGCGCCGCCCGGCAATGTATCGTACAGAAAGACTTCCGCTTCGAAGCCAGCGGTTCCCGCTTTCGTGAGTGCAGGTCGAAACTCAGCAAGGAGTTCGCCGGGTTCAATTTCGAGAAGCTTTGACGCGGCCTTCGCGAGTGCCTCGCTTGCAGTTCGAAGCGCTACATCCGTAGGGTAATTTCCTGGGCGGAGCCGCATCGGCGCTTGGACGCGCATAGAGAACAGAACAATGTCGGTAATGAAATCGGTTCCGAGCACTAGATGCCTCGTAAGGCCGCCGCCTTCACAAAGCTTCTTGCTGTCCCGCTCAGGGAACGGTTTCCGGTGCTCGTTTATCAGCTTCTTGTTGGGGTCAGTGCTAGCCTCGATTCGTCCGCACTTCGTACAGTACAAGTACCCCTCGCGCTTAGGCCCAGTGTTCGAAACGAGCAAGTGCTCGCGCAGACTAAGCGCCTGGACGCGGTCGTTGACGTGTGTCCACCCTCCATCACTGGAGGGCGTGCTCATAGTCAGCTTCGCTCGCGTCGCGTAGCTGGTCTCGGGGATTTCATCGGGAGATGTCACTTCCTCCATATCTATCGGGTGAGCAAAGCCTGGAGGTCGCATCCAGTTTCGCGCCGGACCAAAGGTCTTCTCGGTTCCGCATGCCTTGCAGTCGCGAATCTCGCCTGCGTCTACTTCATCGACGCGAAGTGTCTCAGCAAAACCGCAGCGGCGGCATTCAAGGTATCGCCGCTTTGATTCCCATGCGTTGTATCGGTCATCCGACATGACCGAGTAAATTGCGCCCGAGGTATAGCACTTGCCTGCAATCCAAACTTGTTTACCGGGCGCGTACTGCGTCAGCGCGATTGGCAAGCCTTGCGAAGGGGCAAAGCGCATGACGGGGTGAAAATACGATGAGCGATCCGGGTCGAAAACATGGAACGTGGCGACGTCTGTCGGAAACGCGTAGCGCGGTAGCTTGCCGCAATAGAGCAGCCTGTCTAAGAGGGTTCCGATATTCTCCGTCGCCTTGGAGTCGCCCTCATCTGGCTCGGGGACTTCCTCGTCGATTTCCGTAGCCTCGCCCGCCTCGGACGAACTCGGCCGAATGGCCTCATCAATGGCGGCAAGACAATCTTCCTTCATGGATTCGAGCAGCAGTGCCCGGTCCTCTCGCGACAGTTCATCTGGAATCCATGCCGCTACTCGGCGCTGCATCTCCTTCTCGTTTTCGTCCAGCCACGCCGCAAAATCGTCGCGGTTCAGCAAGCCTTTGCCCGAGCGAAACTCGGACACGCTTCCAAGCACCGAGAAAAGATCGTGCCGCTGCGTGTGGTCGATCTGCGGAAGCCGCGCTTGGTGATAGCACTGGAGCAGAAATGCCCGGATATGTCGGCGGACAATGTCGGGGTTATCGAGAGTAAGGCGCGGATCGACAACGTCACCGCAGATCATTCCGTCTGGTTCAGAGAAGTAGTGCTCGTCGTGCGTGTCGGCGCTGCCAAAGGCCAGCACCGTGGCGATGGCGTTACCCCGGCGGCCCGCGCGACCGGCGCGCTGCTGATAATTTGCCCGGCTGGGCGGCATGTTTCGAAGAGCAACGCCAGACAGCGCTCCCAAGTCGATGCCGACTTCCATCGTTGTCGTGCTTGAGAGAACGTCAATCGCCGTCGCTCGCAGCCCGCGGGTTCCCCACATGAGGCGGACATCCTGAAACAAGAGTTCATTCTCTTCGGCCTTCGAGAAAATGTCTTCGCTCTGCGGGGCGTTGAGCTGCGCCGTGTGTTCAGCAGCGATCAAGGCCATTGGTTGTGCGGGTGGCGTCGCCAGCGCGGCCACTGCGGGACGACGGTAGTATCCCTTTCGCGCGACGAATACGCGATCTGACTCCGGGTCGAGCGCCGCAATGTTCGTGCTGGTGCAATCGAGGCATCGTGCAATCCCCGGGATTGGCCGGTGCACGGATTTGCAGCTCACGCAACGGACCCATGCGCCGTCGAGCGACAAGGACAACTCGCTTCCCCGAAGCCGCTTGTAGCCGCTCTCTACATCTTGAGTAAAAACTTTCAGCAGTTGAGGCGTCCACTCCGTCTCGAAAATCTTTCGCGCTGCCTTGTCGAGAAGGATTTTCTCCATTGCCTTAATCTTGCCCTTGCGGGGCCTGACGCTTGGTCCTTCGGAGCGCGGTCGATTGGCCCAAACCAGAGGCATCGAGTTCAGCCAGAACCCATTGTTCTGCCAGCAACGGAGCCACGTCCGCGCCAGGGCGACCTTGGCTTCCGGCGTTTCCGCATAGCCGGGAATCGTCGGGAGCTTCTCAAGAACCGGTGTATGTTTGGCGCGTTCGACTATCGACGCCAGCGCAAGCGCCTCAAGCCCGAGAAACCGGTCGCGCAATGTCCTGACAACATTCTCCAGTAGCGCCTCCGGCGGTTTTTCTGAGCGCAACTCCATGCAGAGATTCTGGAGCCCAGCCTCTGTTTCCGCGGTGCCATCGCGAATGGCGGCTGCGACGGTTGCTTCGGCATCGAAGGTCTCTCCGCCTTTTAGCTCCGGACGCAAGCGCACACGCAATTCTTGCGACGCGAGAAGGACTGCCAGATAAAGGTCTTCGAGACTAAGATTGCTGCGAAGAGATGCATGATGCTTTAGGCGCTTATAGCCGTAGACGATCAGGGGCCGTAGGGAATCCCGCACAGAGTAGTTCTGCAAGTTTGGTGCAAGCCGTGCTGCCACTTGGCGCGAGTCGGAGAACGTCAGGACCTTGCGCCCCTGCAGGGGCGCAAACGGCGTTGCCGCCATCGGTCCTGGAGGCTGAATCTGAATCTGGCGTGTGACGAGAGCCTGAAACGGTTCGTCGCCTTTTGTCTGATGGTCCTGCACGTAGGAGCGCCCGTAACTCGCGCTCTTCTCGCAGACGGCGCACGGAACAAACTGTCCGCGGGCCTCGTCGGGCACGGCGTCCTGCTCTTCGTCTTCGCTCTCGTCTTTCTGCGTTGCGACCACGCGATCACTGCGGATATAGACGCTCCGCATTCGCGTACCCGGCTTTTCAGGATTGAGGGTTGCCGATTCCAGATCGAAGTCGGTTATCTCTGCGATCACCTCATTGGTGGGCGTCTCAAGAAGAAGGTCAATGGGCAGGAGGGGATCGGCCTCATGGTCCGTCAGGCGCATTCGCCTGCCGGGCTTCGACCAGAGCGTCCTTGGTGTGTCGAGATCATCGGTATACGCGCGCGCGTATGCCGACCCGCAGTTTCGGCACGTAAAGAACTCAAGAACGCGGGCGTTGCATTCGCAGAAGTCGCGAGGCTGGCTGTACATCTTGCCGCAAATACCGTCGCGCGCGTCTTCAGCGAGTTCGGTGCACTGTGCGTCCATGCAGATCCAAAGGCCCGGCAACCCGCGAAAGAAGTTATGAATTCTGCAAGGTAAGAGCCCCGGAGCTTTCTCGTCGGGCCTTGCGATGCTGCCGAGGGCCATCAATATCGTGACGGCAAGATCGGCAACCTTTGCTTTCGACGTGGGGAATATTTCACCGCCGAGTTTCGCAACTGGCCGCGCCTGCTTCATAGTCGAATTGATCAGAAGACCCATCGGGGCAAATGAGGCAAGCGCCTTGTAGAGTGACGTTTCAGGCGATCCATCCGACTTCACGCCGCGATACTCCAGCAGCGCTCGAATCACTTCCAGGCGTTCGCTGTCGTTGCTCGCCGAGTAGTAGCCGGGGAGATCAATTCCCGCGAGTATCTCGGCGTCGTGCGCAGAACCGGCGGACGAATGCGGACGCCAATCCAGATTGCCTGTGATCGGGATGAATGTATTCGCAGAAACGCCAGAGAGTTGTGCACCGAACTCCGGCGCGTACTTCGCATCCCTGAAACTCGCCGTCGCACAAATGACCTGGAACCGCTCAGGCGGAATGTCGAGCCGGTCTCTAAGCCGCCGCAGCAGCAGGCCGACCTCTGCGCCCGCAGCTCCCCGGTAGAGGTGAGCTTCATCGAGAACGATAAGAAACGTCTCATCAGGATTATTCGCCAGCCATTTTTTCGTTGAGTCGAATACCGACCGTTCGATGGGCCGCATGAGCATGTATTCGAGCATTGAATAGTTGGTAACGAGAAGATCAGGCGGAGATTCCTGAACTTCGTGACGAGTCAGCAGCTCGGAGTCATCGGGTTGCGTGATCGCGCGAACAAATTTGCCCGTCTTGCTGTCCTGCCAACGGGTACCCTTCTGCCCGAACCACGCTGCCAGGTCAGCTTTCGCAGGCCACTTTCCGCGTTCCTTGAGATCACGGAGTAGCTGCGTCGCCTCCTTCTGTTCATCTCCCTCGTCTTGTTCCGCTCGCCGCTGGAGTGATACATAGAAATTCTCGAAGCCGTTCAGTTTCTGCGAATCCTTAGCGGACGTTCGGATTCCTGCATACGGGGTCCGGCTTGTGTAGCGCGCAAAACGCGGAGGCCGACCTGACCATTTCTTGAATAGCTTGATAAGTCGTGGATCAGCAAAAAGAGAACGGAGGCGTCCGAGCTGATCGTTGACCAAAGCATTCATCGGGTAAAGGATCAGTGCACGCATGGCTGCGTGCTCAGCAAACGCCTTTGGCTTCCTCTCAGCTTCGTTCGCCAGCTTCCCAAGGATCGGCAGCAGGAACGATTCCGTCTTGCCCGAGCCTGTTCCCGTCATCACAACGAGGTTCTTGCGCCGGACCAGGCTCCCATCTATCGCCTCCGACTGGTGACGATATGGCGGATCATAGAGAAGGCGGGGCAGCTTGCCGTCCGCCGTCGCGAGAGCCCTGAACACTTCGAGAGCGGCACTTGGCAATCCCGCCATGTCTGCGAAAGACTTTCCTGCCTCATATCGTGGAGTCGATTCAAGATACGGAACTTGGTGAATGACACCGGGCTTTGCCAGCAATTCCTGGCGCTGGGAAATCAGCGACGGAGCGGCGATGTGATACGTGGCCTCGATGTACTCGCTCAGCGCCTCGTGCAGTTTCTTGATCGTCTCGTTGATGGTTTGCACTTAGCGATCTCCCAGACTTGCAGCGGACGCGGGCGATAGCCAGAGTCGCTCTTGAAGAAACCTCTCTTCTGCAGCGAGTTCGCCAACAGGGAGTCGGTACGACAACAGGCACCCGGTTGCATCAGCATGGCGTCCGAGCAGCATCAGCCGTCTTTCCGCCCAAAGAGGAAGCGGTGAATAGAAGTCGATGAAAGCGTATTGATCCGCGATGCGAACGCTATACGTTTGAGGCGCGCTGCTCGAGCGGTCGATTGCCATTTGAAGGTGCCACGCTGCATCGCATCCGCGCAGGCGGCTCTTATGCAGCGGCAGATCGAGCAATTGCTGGGCTTGCCCGTTCTCCAGCCTGACCACGCACCAGATCGGAGAACCAAACTCTTGCGGGCGTCGCCCGACAAACACCCCGGTATGAGACTTGGGTTTCACCCACCGGCCCCGGTAGTAGTTCACCGGCTTCGATGGATCGATGATTTGCAAATTCGGAATCCCGCCGCTGCGCGGCAATGCACGGAGCTTCGCGCCGTATCCTTCAGCGCACTTTGCCGCCGTCTCCGCTTTCGGAGGCTTGAGCCAGTTGTCCGCTCTTAGCCGTTGCAGGCCGAGTTCGGAAAGTTCTTCCGCAAGCTGCTCGTCCTTCATCGGCATAATGGCTCGGGTAAAGCCGTCATACCGAATGCGTTCCATCAGTTCTTGGGGCAGGTATGTGTCCCGGTCTGCCACGATTCCGGCGAGAAAAATGCTACCGCTCGGACGAACAACATAGCTCGGAGGCGCAGCGAATAGCCATGTTCCCTTTACGTCAGGATCATCAGTCGTTACCTGGTTAAGCTCAAGAAGATCTCCACCGACGCTCAGCCCTTCGATGGCACTTTCTATGATCGACGGGAGGTCCTCGCTTGTTGTTAGGTATTGAAGGCTCTCGACGATTGCGGATCGCAACGTCGCAGCGGAGCACGGACAAAGAATTCCAGCGGTGTGACGCAGCGCTGCCGCGAGGAACTCGCTATCGACAGGGCTCTGCTGCGAAGGCTTGAGGCCCAACGCTTCTCGGCAACCGGCAAGCACGTCGTCGCCGGCGATAATTGCTAATGCCATTTCTGGCCTCGCTCGACTTGAGCAGTTGCAGAAGGTGACAACTCCGCGCATAGAAGCGCGCCGAAACGCGCGCCGCGGACAACCTCTGGATTGGATGCGGCTTGCTTCGCTAGATCATCCATCCGTGACCCAAAGAGCTGCGACATTTTCCGTGGCTCGAACGCCAGCCGGATCGCAAAGTCGCAGAGCGTTCGGTTCTTGCAAATGTTGTATCGCTGGCAGAGTTCGGCGTACCAGGTCTTTGCGTCGCTGCCGAGAAACTTCGCGCAGTCCCGCTTGATGACGGCACCGAAGCTGCCGAGCGCGCAAACTTTGTGTTGGAGAGCTTCTGCGCTTGAACTCGACTTCGGATTCTCGGTGAAGGTGCGTTCTGCTGTCGCCCAATGCTTGCCACCTATGCGCGCGAAGATAGCGTTCGTCAATTCGCGGGTGACTTGTCTGCGCCTAATGTCGGCGAGGGGACCGGCGAGGCGGGCGCTGGACCAAAGGTCCAAGGAGACAATTGCACTCTTCAACGACACAGTGCCGTTGACGACATCTTCGAAGCTCGGCCTTACACCCAGCCCCTGCAGACCGTCTTGTGAGAATCCGTAGCTCACAATCAAAGTGTCAATGTGATCCCCATTGCGTGCGACGTAGAGCGCGCCGGGTGGCTCCAGCTCTATTTCAGCCTGGAGCTTCGCGTCATCCTCAGAGACCGCGACAATGGGGTGGTTCATGCTGAAGGATTCGCACACGGCAGGCTCCGGCAATCCGGTATCGTCGGCAAGCCTGAGCAATACGCGGCCGTCTGCGCGCCGGGTCAGCCAACGCAGCGGCTGAACGTCACGATGAAACTGGAGAACGAATTCACCGAGCTCGCCGCCCCGTATATGGACGCGGCCAACTGAAGCCTCGGGGTATCTCCAGGTAGTCGCCTCTTCGCGCTCCACGAAAGATTCGAACTTCTTGCGCCACCCTTCCGGGGTGAGCGGAAGAGGAATGTTCATCGCTACTTGGCCGGAGACAATTTCGTCGCCGCTCGGGCGCTCAAGTGTGAGAACGCATGAAACTTGATGGCTTTCAGGCCCGACAACGGATATATCGACCTTGCCTGTCCAGAAATCTTCGAGGTCCGCGTCGTGCGGATCGACGGTTACGATCAGGCCAGTGTGCGCTGACACGCCGGGAACCCACGGCTCCGGCTCACGCACGAAGAGATCAAGAAATCCATCCGTTGGCGACTTCTGCGTGATGTCTGCAATAGAACCGTGTCGCTGCGCGGTTACCGCCAAGCGGTGCCTCCCGGCAGGAAGCGGCTTTAGTCGAACATAGGTCGGCACGCCCGGGGCCGGAGCATTCACAACGCCCTGCGTTACGCCATTCAGGCGAATGAGAAAGGCGGACACAGGATGATCGTGAATGAGCCCCAAGCACGGCTGTTCCGTTGTCAGCCACTCGCTCTGACCCTCTCCATCCCAGCCGCGACACGGCAATCCCGCTGGCCACACCCGGATTGTGCGGGCAACTTGCAATCCAGCGTTCGTCAGCAATCTTGTATGTTCGGCGGATAGGCTGGATGGAATTGACAATCGGCATCCGAAAACACCGGAGCATTCGATGGCGCAGGCCGCCGAGAGCCCGTTAACCGATGGAGGCGCAATGGTGGTAAGCAAGATGTAGTCGGCGCCAGGCCGAATAGTTCGGCTGGCAATCTCGCTCGCGATGCCGTCAGGCCCTACACGAAGCAGCCAAAGCGACTCCGCGGACATCGTGAAGTCGGATTTGAGCAGTGCATCCAGAACCGGGTGACTCTTTTCGAATTGGAGAAGAGCCGCGCCAGACGCAGGCCACGATTTCACAATGGAGACCCGGTTGGACGACAAGACCCATCCGGCGGGCTTGATATCTGTCCCACCTGCGACTTTTGTCCTCGTCGCTCGCAGGATCGCCCCGACTTCTGCTTTGAGCGCCGCGACGGGCGCCAGGTTGGGAACTGCAAGCCCGACGGCCCAGTGCCCGCCGCCAGAATGACGGAGAAAGATGCGAGGCCGGATGTCTAGATTAGCAGTCGTATCAGATCGCCGGTCTCGAGTCTCGCTTTCGGGACGGAGGATTGACGGTCCGCTGCCTTGGCCGATTCCTTTGAACTTGGCGACGACGGTACGAACGTCCTTCAGCCATGCGCGGGTCGCCCGGACGCCGTCGAGATCGGCGACGATCCGCTGAAGTGTCGATGGGTAAATCGGGCCGGACGGATCATTCGCCGTCTCGCCGAGCAAGCCGAGTAGTATCCGTCCGGTCAGTTCCTCTTGTTGCAAAAACTGCTGGAACCGCGTGGACGGATCATCCGTATATGCGGCAAGCAAGCGGCCCAACGTCTGCGGATTGAGCGCGCCGAGGCTCGCGAGCCGAAAGCGATTTTGGTAGATGGCGCGCGCAAATTGATATTGAAGGTACTTCGGCAGGATCGCGTGCGTGATCGGCCAGGCGATGATCGGAAAGTGGTCGGCCCACGGCCCCGACGGAAGAACGCCGCGGTAAGTCTTATGAAACTTCCTGTACCAGTCGCGCAGCGCGTCCCGGTGATGAAGCTCCCATGCCGGTGTTTGCTCCTCGAAGGAATGCCAATACTCCTCGCCGGTATAGCGGTAGCCGATCTCGGCGGCATAAACGACCCAGAGAAGCCAGTAGTTGCTGAGCCTCCCACCCGACGCGAGGTGGGCGCGAAGCTGCACCGATAGCACTTCAATTTGTGAAGTGCTGAGACCGTGCTCGAAAGCGAAGAGCGGCAAACCGGACGCCGCACGCGAACTCGAAAGATCGCGGAAATGCTGATCCAGGGAGCTCTGCAGGCCGTCAAGAGGTAAAGGCATCGCGCGTTTTGCTCCTGAAGTGCCTGCCTCATCTCACTTCAGCGCGACCTGTTTGAGAGGATCGAGCCGAATGTTGTTGGTCAGCAGAGTCTTGAGGTCGTCTGTTGTCCAGGATTGAAACTCCGGTCGCCGCTGCGCGCGAGGACGCACCCAGCGTTCGAGTGCCAGTTCCGCAACTTGCTCGGCGGTCGCAAGTGTCTTGAGGTTAGGTCTCCCCTTGCCAGTTTTCAGCATGCGGATAGCGTTTCCCGCGAGCTCGCACAGGAAGACCTCGCGCTTGATTCCATGTTTGAGCAGATCGTTCTTGAAACCTATAGCCTCAAGCGCCGCTCGCGTAGTGCGCAGTCGCCAGTTTGGCCCTTGACCAAATCGGTTTAGGTCGGCATAGGAATGATCGATCTGGCGCAGGTACTCGCGAAGATCGGCGAAGAGCCTGTCGGGAACATGGAAATGTCCCCATCCTGACGTGTAGCCGATTGGTCTGAAGTAGTGAACGCCATCGAGCTTGAGCCGGTTGTAGATCGATGAGCGGCCCAGCGACGACGAAGTCATTACTGCAAGAAGCCTGGCCTTCTTTTCCTTGCCAGAGATGATGCCGGTAGTGTCGCCGTAAGTTTTCTGAAAATCGTCGTAGACATCTCTAGTTCTCACTAGGGATGCAACAAGCTTTCCGGCCAGCAGAGCGTTGTATGGCGCGACGGCACCGAGGACGTAAGCATCCATGATATTTACGAGGCGCTCGCCACGCGCTTTGGAATCCCAGCCGATCAACCTGTCACGGACGGACAGGTTGAACACCGGATCGCCGATGGCGACTAGTCCAATAAGTTTGTCGTTGTGTTTGTCCCAAACGAGATAACGCATACGCCGCCCGAACCCGTTTGAGACCGGCACCGACCAAGTCAAGGCAGCAAGGCGGAAGAGATCGCTCTCCTTTGTGTCCGCGCGGACTCGCTGGAGCACAGGCGATATTTTTGCAGGATCGACTTCCCGGCCCGTCGCGAAATGCTTCAGCAAGTCGGCTGAGCGTTCCTTGATGAAATCCTTGTTCTGCGCCAAGCGGTCGGCTCGCTGGCCGGAGTGCAGCGAACGGATAACATCCTTGCCCGGGCCGGAAATCTCCAGCAATCCATCGGAATTCTTGTGAAAGCCGAGTTTGGTCAAGTGCCGCCGAAGGCGGCGTTTAAGGGACGCTTCCCTTGTTGCTATGGGTATAACTTTGCCCATCCCTACGCCTCCTCCCCGGATGCTCTTGAGCAGCCTTTCTTTTTTGGCACTATAGCGACTCAAAGCGCTTGGCAATAGCAAAAACATCAAAGCGGTGCACCCCTAACTATTTCCCTGCTTCGAGACATAGGGTTTCTTATCGGTCAATGGTGGTTCGCGGCACATCCGCGCCATCCACATCCACCATGAAATAGGCCCAGAGCGCTTCAGGAATGGACGGCAAATCAAGAAGACGGTTACTGACCAACCGTCCGCGTCAGCGCCAACTCCGGTGTAAGCGAGCTTGTGTGCGTCTTGCACTCGATGAGACGACGAGCTTGCTATCAACTTCACGAACTATCGGGAAGCTTATGCTCATCGCGTGCTCGGCCTTGCACGAGCAGCTTTTCAACCAAGGCATCTCGATCCGTCTGGACCGGCGGCATCGATTTGATGAATCGCCCCACTTGCCTAGCGACACCTAACTGGCCCTGGGCTAGCAAGACCCCAAGCGAGCGCTTCCAATCCGTCGTTATCTCTTGTCGCGTCTGCTCCAACTTCGCCTTGCCTGCCTCACTGACCTTTGTCCCAGTGAATACATCCTTGATTATTCCTTTGACGCGCTGTCGCAGTACCGTCGACACGCCCCGTTTCTCCGCGCGAAATTGCCCATCCCGCTTGTGCGAGGGCCGTTGCCATCGGACGGCTCGCGGCGTCGCATTGGCCTCAATCCCCTGCTCCCTCAAGTGCCGCGCGAAGTCTTCCCGCCATTGCCGCAAGGTCGCCTTCCGAATGTAAAGCCGTTGCCCCTCCTCGCTCTCTGCCTTAACTGTCAGATGGACGTGGGGATGCGGCGTGTCGGTATGGAGCACCATGGCATAGCGGTGCGTCAGCGCGAAGTTCTCCCGAGCGAACTCCCGGGCGGCCGCGAGCACTTTCTGGGCGTCCGTCCTCGCCGGCATCGACAGGGTGATGTTGTGGACGAGCTTCGGCACACGTCGCCACTGGTTCTTGCTCAATTGGCTGCGATCGATCCTGGCCGGATGGAAATAGAGATCCCAGTCCTCGACCAGGCGCTTACCCAGATGCCGCTCAGCCAGCAGCTGGTTGTCGTCGGTCTCGATCTCGAGCTTGCCCTTGCGACCGATGTAATCAAAGTGAGCAGCGACGCCGCGACCGTCCTTGCCACCGCCGGTCACCTTCACCATGACTTCTGACACACCCCTCGCCGTCCGTGACAGCTGTGCCATCTGCTCGGGGTTGAATAACCTCGGGGCTGTCGGCCCTCGCCGTCCGTAGCTGATCACATCGAACTCCATCGGCCCTCTCGTTTTCATTTCCAATCCTTCGGGCGCGCTGCGCCACAGTGATGTGGCGCGAGTTAGACCACTTTGCGGACATTTGTCTATCCTGCAATCACTCCCAGACAACCCCGCACACTCCCGGACATTCGACGCGACAGTGATGACCCACATCCGCGCAACGTATCTGCCAGCGATGTTCGCGATGACCGGGAATGTACGGGAGTGTCCGCCGAAGACTTCGACTCGACACGCGCACTGACAGCGACTAGAACTCGCACTTAACGTCGAAGCCCGGCATTGAGTTCATGGTCGCGTCAATGAATCCCACCGAACAAGCCGAATCGCTTCCCGGACGAAACACACCGGGCTACAGCGGCCGATCACTCCTCCCCCGCCTCATCCGCCTCCGCGACGCACCCTACTTCTTTGGCATGGACAAGAACCGGTTCAACCGCGAGGTCCGACCCTTCCTCACGGAGATCCAGATCGGCAGCCAGGGGCGCGCCTTCGACCGCCTTGAAATGGAAGCCGCTGCCGAGGACTATAAGACCCGCAACGGGCGTCCCGCGGCTCAAAGGAGCAAATCATGGGACAACCGAAGACGCCAGGCATCATCAAACGGGGTGGGCTCTGGCACATCGACAAGTTCATCCGAGGAAGACGAGTTTGCGAAAGCACTGGAACAAGTGACAAGCGCCAGGCCGAAGAGATCCTCGCCCAACGGGTCAATCAGATCCGCGAAGCGACCATCTTCGGAGTCCGTGCAGAACACACAGTCCGTGCTGCCACTACCAAATTTCTGATCGACAACAAGCATCGCCGCGCTGTTTGCAGTGATGCGTTCCAGCTGAAAGCGCTCGACCCGTTCATCGGATCGATGCCGCTTCACAAGGTGAACATCGGTTGCCTTCAGAAATTCATCGAGAGTCGAAGGAAGGATGGGGTCAAGACCAAATCGATCAATCACGCGCTGGCTGTCGTTCGACGCATAGTGAACCTGGCCGCGAGTGAATGGTTCGATGAGCGGGGCCTGACATGGCTCGAAACAGCGCCAAAGATCAAGCTGCTTCGAGTCACGGATGCCCGCAATCCCTACCCCATCAACTTCGACGAGCAGACTCGGCTCTTTCGCGAGTTGCCGCTGCACCTCGCACGGATGGCGCTCTTCAAGGTCAACACGGGATGCCGTGAGCAGGAGGTGTGCAAGTTACGTTGGGACTGGGAAGTAAAGGTGCCGGAGTTCGGTTCGTCCGTCTTCATCATTCCGAACACGTACGTCAAGAATGCCGAGGATCGTCTCGTCGTCTTGAATCGCGTGGCGCTTTCGGTGATCGAAGAGGTTCGAGGCGAGCACCCGGACCTGGTGTTCACGTATCGAGGTAGCCCGGTGACCAAGATTCTCAACTCCGCCTGGAAGTGCGCGCGCGAGCGTGCAGCGGACAAGCTGGAAGCGGACACGAAGGAAAAGGCACCTTGGGGCTTCCGGCATGTGCGGGTTCACGATCTCAAGCACACGTTTGGCAGAAGGCTGCGCGCGGCGGGTGTTTCGTTCGAAGACCGACAGGATCTGCTCGGTCACAGAAGCGGGCGCATCACCACGCACTACTCGCAAGCGGAGCTGGAGAACCTGATTGCGGCGGCGGAGAAAGTTTGCGCATCGCAGTCCCGCAAAAGTCCCGCACTGGTGATTTTGAGAAAGAAGGCGCCGAGCGGCTAACGCGTAAGTCTGTGTTCTATTTTGAAAAAGTTGGCGCGCCCGGACGGATTCGAACCGCCGACCACTTGGTTCGAAGCCAAGTACTCTATCCAACTGAGCTACGGGCGCGTGGGGTGGGCAATCTAACAGGGTGAGTCGTCCCCGGACCAGCTTTCAGCCCGCCCTAACAGAATTGTGGGTCCAAGTCCGTTTGGCGTGACCCAAAGGGAGTCGTGCATCGCGCCATCCCAAAATCGACGAAACATTAACGCCGGGTCGGCGCAGACTCCACGGCCGCTGATGACCGACAGACCGTAGCGCCCCGGTGGGGCAAGTCGAGGGCCGAAGATCATGGATCCAGGCTTGAACCCAGCCGATGCCCTGCCCGGCGCGGCCCAATGGAAAGAGACCGTCGCGAAGTACCGGGAGCCCTCGACCGCGAGCGCCGTCTGGCAACTGGCGAATTCCTTCCTGCCCTATTTCGGCCTCTGGTACGCGATGTACTGGAGCCTTTCGGTTTCCAACTGGCTCACCCTGCTCTTCGCGATCCTGTCGCTCGGGTTCCTGGTGCGCATCTTCATCATCTTTCACGACTGCGGGCATGGGTCGTTCCTCAAGTCCCGGCGCGCGAACGACATCGTGGGCTTCATCGCGGGCGTCGTGACCTTTACGCCGTACCTGCACTGGAGCTGGCAGCACGCGATTCACCACGGCACGTCGGGCGATCTCGATAGGCGCGGCAGCGGCGATCTATGGACGCTCACGGTGCAGGAATATCTCGAGGCGTCGCGCTGGAAGCGCTTCGCGTATCGCATGGCGCGCAACCCCTTCTGCCTCTTCATCGTCGGGCCGTTCGTCGTGTTCATCGTCATCCAGCGCTTTCCGTCACCCAAGGCGCCGCCGCGGCAGCGCAACTCCGTGGCCTGGACGAATCTCGCGCTCCTGGGCGTCGCGTGCGCGATGAGCCTCGCGTTCGGCGTCACGGAATTCCTGCTCATCCAGCTCAGCATCACGACCATCGTCGGCGCGGTCGGCATCTGGCTCTTCTACGTCCAGCACCAGTTCGAAGGCGTCTACTGGGAACGTGGCGCCAAGTGGGACTACACCGCGGCCGCGATGCAGGGCAGCTCCTTCTATAAGCTCCCGCGAATCCTGCAATGGCTCACGGGCAACATCGGCTTCCACCACATCCACCACCTGAGCCCGCGCATCCCGAACTACAAGCTGCAGAAGTGTCACGATGCCGAGCCGCTCTTCCAGAAGGTCAAGACCGTGACGCTGTGGACGAGCCTGGCATCGCTCCCGCTCCGGCTCTGGGATGAGCGTGGGAAAAACATGGTCGGGTATCGGGCGCTGCGGCACTTCCGCTGGTTGAAGGCACAGGGCCTTTACTAGCCGCGCGCGTCGGCGTTCACGCCTTCAGGCATTGAACGGCAGCTTCAATCCCGGCCGGGGCCAACGGCACTGGTAGAGCTTGCCGGTGCTCGAGCAGGTGATCCAGGCGTCGCGCATGTCCGCGCCGCCGAACACGATATTCGTCGTTACGGCGTCGGGCGCCGGGAAGTGCTCGTAGTTGCCGTTCGGCTCGAAGGCCGTGATCCCGCCATTCCAGATCGTCGCCACGCAGATGATCCCGTTCGCTTCCACGGCAAGGCTGTCGAGCCATTGGAAGCCGGGAAGCGTCGCGATCACGCGGCCGCCCGCGAGCGACTCGGCCGGGAGCATCGTGCCGGGCGCCGAGAGATCGAACGCCAGGAGCTGTCCCTTGATGCAGTCCGCCATGTAGACGACGCGCTCATCGGGCGAAACGCCAATGCCGTTCGGTGAGATGAGACCGCTTCGCCAGCGGACAATCTTCTTGCCGTCCGGGCGCGCGTGGTAGACAGCGCCGAGGCGTCGCACCTCGCCGTCCGTCTGGCCGAGGCAGGTAAACCAGAAGCCACCCTGGCTATCGAAGACAATATCGTTCGGGCTGTTGAGCGGTTTGCCGTCGCAGTCGTCGTAGAGCGTCGAGAACTTGCCCGTCTTGAGATCGACGCGCTGGATCGAGCCGCCGTCGTAGACCGCGGGCGGTCCGTTCGGCAGATGCAGCTCGCCGGGCGTCCAGTCCCAGGCGTTGCCATTGTTGCAGACATACATCGCGCCGTCGGGTCCGACGGCCGCGCCATTCGGCCCTTGCCCGAGTTCGGCGACGATTTCGTGCTTGCCGTTCGGCCGCACGCGGGTGAGCGTGCCGCGGCGCATTTCCACGACGATGACGGAGCCGTCGGCCATGGCGACGGGCCCTTCCGGGAAATGCAGGTCGTCGGTGACGAGCGTGAGGTCGAGCTTCATGGCCCGAGTACACGCGAAGGCGTGCGCTCAGGTCAAGAGGGTTTGCGCTTGCGCTTCCTGGTTGCGCCGGCGGTCGATTCGGCTGGCACTGTCAAAGGAGTCGGCGCCGGCTTCGACAGCATCTCTTCGACCCCTGCGTCATCGAGCGTCGCGGGCGCCGCCGCGGCGAGCCCGAAGCGCTCCATCACTTCGCACAGGGCATCGATATCGATCGGCTTCGTCAGGAGCCCGTCCATGCCCGCCTCGAGACAGCGTTCGAGCTGGCCGGTCATCGCGTTCGCGGTGAGCGCGACGATCGGCACGCGGCTCTTGCCGGCTTCTCGATCGCGAATCTCGCGGGTTGCGGTGTAGCCGTCCATCACCGGCATCTGCACGTCCATCAAAATCAACCGATACGGAATGCGGCTGCTCGCCTGCACGCCTTCGCGGCCGTTTTCGACCACGTCGACTTCGCAGCCCGTGCGCTCCAGGAACCGGCGCGCCACTTTCTGATTGACGACGTTGTCCTCGACCACGAGCACGCGTCCGCTGAAGCGCGCGTTCGCCTTCGATTGCGAGATCGCGCCGCGCGTCACGATGGGCTGGCTTTGCACCTGCCACTCGCGTGCCTCGTGCGCCAGCACCTTGTCGAGACAAACGAGGAGCTCGCGCGATCGCACGGGCTTTGCAAGATACGCGGCGAATCCGAGCTGGACGAAGCGTTGCATGTCGCCCTGCCGATCAACTGAGGTCAGAAGCACGGCGCGCGTGGCCGCGAGCTCGGTGCTGCTGCGAATACTTTCGCCGAGCGACGCGCCGTCAATCTCCGGCATCTGCAAATCGAGAAGCGCGACGTCAAACGGCCGGCCGCTCCTGGCGGCTTCCCGAAGCAAGTTAAGTGCCTGCGCCGCGCCAGAGGCCAGCATGGCCTCGAAGCCGGCGTGGACCAGCTGCGCGGCGAGCACGCGGCGGTTCGTGGCATTGTCATCGACGATCAGCACGCGCTTGCCCTGCCGGTTCACGGGAACGCCGGCCGCGGCCGTCGTCGCGGGCGCCGCCTGCAGCGGTATCACGAACCAGAAGGTCGACCCCTTGCCAAGCTCGCTCTCGACGCCGATGCGCCCGCCCATCATCTCGATCAGGCGCCGCACAATCGAAAGGCCGAGGCCCGTGCCACCAAAGTGGCGTGTCGTCGACGAATCCGCCTGTACGAACGGTTCAAACAGGGTTTTCAAGGTCTCGCCCGCGATGCCGATGCCGGTGTCTCGAACCTCGAAGCGCACGGTCGACGCGCCGCCGCGCGGGCCTTCCTTGGACACTTCGACGACCACTTCGCCGGCGCGCGTGAATTTCACCGCGTTGCCGACCAGGTTCACCAGGCACTGGCGCAACCGCTGCGGGTCGCCGACGACGTGCATCGGCACGTCCGGATGGACATTGATGATGAGCTCGAGATCGCGGCTCGCGGCCTGGAACGACATGATGGACCCGACATCTTCGACGAGGCCGAAGAGGTCCATCGGGATCGATTCGATATCGAGCTTGCCGGCTTCGATCTTCGAGAAATCGAGGATGTCGTTGATCACCCGGAGGAGCGAATCCGCGCTCGACTGGATGGTCTGCGCGTAGTCACGCTGCTCGCGCTGGAGCGGCGTATCCAGGAGGAGCCCCGTCATGCCGATGATGCCGTTCATGGGCGTGCGGATCTCGTGGCTCACGTTCGCCAGGAACGCGCTCTTCGAGCGGCTCGCGGACTGGGCCGCTTCGGTCGCGCGCACCAGTGCGTCGCGCGAAATTCTGGCGTCGGTCACATCCTGCATGGAGCCCGAGACGCGCTGCACCTTGCCGTTTGCGTCCACTTCGGGCGAGCCGCGCATGCGGTACCAGCGGTAATCGCCGCGCTTCGTGCGCATGCGCACTTCCATGTCGATGGCGATGCCCTGCTCCATGTTGACGAACACGGCGGCATCGGAGGTCGGCAGGTCGTCGGGATGCACGCGCTCGCGCAGTACGCTCTGGCTGTCCGACAGCTCGCCGACCGCAAAGCCGAGGATCTCGTGCAGCCGCGGCGAGAGCCACATGCGGTGTTGCTCGAGATCGACTTCCCACAAGCCGTCGAGCGTTCCGCGGATCGCCCGCTCGAAGCGGCCGCGCGTGACCTGCAGTTCATCCTCGGCGAGCTTCTGCTTCTGGATGTCCTGGATCGAGCCCATGAGGCGCGCGGTGACTTTTCCGTTCGCATCGCGCTCCGGGACCGCCCGCACGTGGAACCAGTGATAGTTGCCGTCGGCGAGCCGCATGCGCATTTCAAGGGAATACGAGGCGCCGGCCTTGTCGCGGTCGCGCGAAGCTTGCTCCGCCGCCGCCCGGTCGTCCGGATGGACGAGCTCGCCAACCTTGTCGATGGTGTCGATCGGATGACTCTCGGGATCGTGGCCGAGGAGCGCGTAGTAACTCTTCGAGGCCCAGTGCGCGCGGGTCTCGAGATTCGTTTCCCAGTGGCCTTCGGCGAGGGAGATCGAAGCGCGGTCAAGCCGGCGCTGCACCTCGGCGAGTTCCTCGGCCTGGCGCCGCATCTGCTCCGCGGCTTCGACTTCGCTCGTGACATCCCAGCTCACGCCGAGCGAGCGCAAGGGTTTGCCGGCGGCATCCGCCGTCGAGCGGGCGAAGGCTTGCAAGTGGCGGATCGTGCCGTCCGCGAGGCGCAGGCGGTAGCGGAACGAGGCGTCGCGGTTGCCCTCGGAGAGCGCCTTCACGACCGCGGCGCTGCCGAGGCCGAGGTCCTCGGGGTGCACCCATTTGAAGAGCTCGCTGCCGAGCTCCTGGCCGTAGTGCCGGTTCAGGGAGCGCTCGGCGACGCGGCTCTCATCGAAAGTGATCGTGCCCGTCGACCAGTCGAGCTCCCACACGTAGATGCCCGCGGCCTGCGTCGCGATGCTCAGGCGCTCGAGGAGTTCGCTCGTCGATTTTTCGGGGCTTGGGCTGTCCGTCATGGTCGCTGCGGGCGGTCGGGCAACCGGTACGGCCCGCCTCTGCAACGTTATCGTTCGGCCCTTGCCATTCTTGAAGTCCGCCGGTCAAAAGAGCCCGGTTTGGTCCTCCAGGCGGGTGAGCCGGCCCTCGCGGAAGTGCAAGGCGACCCCCGATTTGCGGACTGGGTACCAGACTTCGTCCTTGAGCCCCTGGAACCGCCACTCATCCCCCGCCAGGAGGACGCTCCGGTAGGGCTCGATCCACGGTTTGGAATCAGTCCGGCGGTAGAGCTCGTAGCCCGCGACGAAGGCCTCGACCTCGATTTTCTGCTCGGTCTTGAAGGACGCCAGCGCATCGAAAACCGCGCTCCGGTCGAGCCCGCGCGACAGTTTCAGTTGCATCTGGGCTAGGAGCGCGAGGCTCGAGTAGGGGTAACGCGGAATGTACGGATACTCTTTGAAGTTGGGCGAGCTCGAGGCGAGCGTGTCGCCGTCGAACTCGATGCGAAGCTGAATCTCGCCCTCCTCCGCGATCACGGCGATGCCGGACGCCGTGCGCAATGCGTCGAAATCTGCGCGGGTTGGATTCAAGAGATGAATCGGGGGATCGACGAGCGGCTCGACGCCGCGGATGTTGGCCCGCTCGAGCGCGGCGAGCGTTGCCTCCTTGCTCGCGCCGATGGTGAAGGGGCCGTACTGCCCTGCTTCCACCGTGCGCGTGCAACCGGCGAGGCTGGCGAGCAGCGCGAATACCGTAAGAAGTCGGATCACCGGTCGCGAAATCACTTCATCGTCGGCATCACGAATTCGGCCGCGCCGCGGCCGCTCGTCGGCCAGCGCGCCGTGACCGTCTTCAGGCGCGTGTAGAAACGCACGCCATCCGGGCCATGCACGTGGAGCGCTCCGAAGAGCGAGCGCTTCCAGCCGCCGAAACTGTGGAAGGCCATGGGCACGGGAATCGGCACGTTGATGCCGACCATGCCGCAATCGACCGAATGCGCAAACTGGCGCGCGGCCGCGCCGTCCGCGGTGAAGATCGAGGTGCCGTTGCCGAATTCGTGGGCGCGTATGAGCGCGAGCGCGCCGTTCAGGTCGCGTTCACGTAAAACCACCAGGACCGGCCCGAAGATCTCCTCCTTATATATGCGCATCCCGGGGGTCACCTGGTCGAAGAGGCAGGCGCCGAGATAGAACCCGTTTTCATGGCCCGCCACTTTGAGCGCGCGGCCGTCGACCACGAGCTTCGCGCCCTCCGCGACGCCGACATCGACGTACTTGAGCACCTTCTCGCGATGCTCCTTCGTGACGAGCGGTCCCATCTCGACCCCGTCCGCCGTGCCCGGCCCGACCTTGAGCGCCTGGATCATCGGCACGAGTTCGCGAATCAGCCGGTCGCCCGCATCGCCGACGGCGATGGCCGCCGAAATCGCCATGCAACGCTCGCCCGCCGAGCCGTACGCCGCGCCGAGCAGGGCCTGCGCCGCGCCCTTCGAATCCGCGTCCGGCATGACGACCATGTGGTTCTTCGCGCCGCCGAGCGCCTGCACGCGCTTGCCGTGCTCGGACGCCGTCCGATAGATGTACTCTGCGATCGGCGTCGAGCCGACGAAACTCACCGCGGCGACATCCGGATGCGTGAGGAGCGTCTGCACCGCCTCGCGGTCACCGTTCACGACATTGAACACACCGGCCGGCAGTCCGCATTCGCTCAGGAGTTCCGCGAGCCGAAGGCCCAGCGACGGATCCTTCTCCGACGGCTTCAGGATGAACGTGTTCCCGCAGGCGATCGCGATCGGGAACATCCACATCGGGACCATCGCGGGAAAATTGAACGGCGTGATGCCGGCGCAGACGCCGACCGGCTGGCGCAGCGACCAGCTGTCGATGCCGCTGCCGACGCTATCCGAAAACTCGCCCTTCAGGAGATGCGGAATGCCGCAGGCGAACTCGACCACCTCGAGGCCGCGCACCACTTCGCCGCGCGCGTCCGAGAGCACCTTGCCATGCTCGCTCGTGATGATGCGGGCGAGCTCGTCGACGTGGCGCTCGACCGCTTCCTTGAACTTGAAGAGCACGCGCGCGCGTTGCAGGGGCGGCGTTGCGGCCCAGCCCGGGAATGCTGCGCGTGCGGCGTCGACCGCCGCCGAGGTTTCCGCGGCGCTCGCGAGCGGCACGCGGGCCGAAACCGCGCCGGCCGCCGGGTCGAAGACCAGGCCGAACTGGCCACTCGTCCCCGGGACCCGCCGGCCATTCACGAAATGGGCCAGTTCCCGGGCAGCCTGGGACTTGCGCGCATCGGCTGGGGCTATGGAAGCATTCATGCAGCGGACTCCAGGCGGGGGCGCGACTGTAACGCAAGCTCATGCCAGTGAACAAAATTCACGCTGGCAGGGTCCGATAGCCAGTGCCCGCGACACCTAATAATATAGATCGCGATGAAGCCCGGCAGGCCGCTGCCGAACCTCAACTTTCGAACCGAAGATTGACCGCGGGGGATCCATGAAAATGCTGATTGCTCATGCTGTTGCCGTGCTGGCGCTCGCCGTTGCCGCACCGACTTTTGCCGCCGATTGCACTTATCCCAAGGCGCCCGCGACCATGCCGGACGGCTCGTCGGCGAACATCGACGAGATGAAGGCCGCCAAGAAGGACTACGACAAGTACAACAGCGACATGCAGGTGTACCTGGAGTGCCTGCGGGCGGACAACGAGGCCACCACGCCCAAGATCGAAGACAGCATGTCGAAGGACAAGAAGCAGGAAGTGCAGAAGCAGATCGACGAGGCCACCAAGCGCTACGAGATCAAATACGACTCGGCCTTCGACGAGCTGAAAACGGTCATGGACCGATTCAACGAGCAGATCCGCGCCTTCAATGCCAAGCGCAAGGCGGCGAAGGATCTGAAGGACAAGAACGGCGGTTAATTGATCTCACCCACCGAAGCCGACGCTGCCATCCAGCTGCATGTGACTTGCCTGCCGATCGAGTCACTGCCGCTCACGCAGTGTCATGGCTCGGTGCTGCGTGAAAACATCTACGCGGAACGGGACCAGCCCCCGTTCGACCGTGTGGCGATGGACGGCATCGCGCTCGCATCGGCCTCGCAGGCGAGCGGCGGGCGCAAGCTCCGGGTTGCCGGCACGCAGCCGGCCGGCGCACCGCAGATGGCGATTGACGGGCCGAACGACTGCATCGAAGTGATGACGGGCGCGGTGCTGCCGCGCGGCTGCGATTGCGTGGTGCCGGTCGAGAAGATCGAGATCAAGGACGGCACCGCCCGCCTCGCCGAACCAAAGAGCGTCGCGCCCGACCTCAATGTGCACAAGCGCGGCTCGGACAGCCGCCAGGGCGATCTCCTCGTCGCCGCGGGCAGCCGCCTGCGGGCCGCCGAAATCGCGGTCGCGGCTTCGGCCGGCATGGCGCGCGTGCGCGTCAGCAGCCAGCCGGCGCTCATGGTGGTGTCGACGGGCGATGAGCTCATTGACCCGGGTGAACCGATCGCGGATTTCCAGGTGCGCCGCTCGAATGCCTACGGCATCGCCGCCATGCTGCGCGCCCGCGGTTTCGTGCGCGTAGGCGACGATCACCTGCCGGATGACGCGGCACTCCTCGCGAAGCAGTTGCGGCTGCACCTCGATACGCACGACGCGGTGATCCTGAGCGGCGGCGTTTCCATGGGGCGCTTCGATCTCGTACCGAAAGTGCTGGAAGAGCTCGGCGTGCGCCCGGTCTTTCACCGCATCTCGCAGCGGCCGGGCAAGCCCATGTGGTTCGGCATCGGGCCGCAGGGTCAGTCGGTCTTTGGCCTGCCGGGCAATCCCGTCTCGACGCTCGTCTGCCTCACGCGCTACGTGCTGCCGGCGCTCGATCAGGCCATGGGCCTGAGACCGGTGGATGCGGAGCGAATTGCGCTGGCCGCGCCGGTCGAACACACGCCCGCGCTCACAGGGTTCATGCCGGTGACGCTCGCCGCCGATGACTGGGGCCGGCCCTGGGCACAGCCGAAGCCGACCAACGGCTCGGGCGACTTCACCGCCCTCGTCGGCACCGACGGCTTTGTCGAACTGCCGCCGGGACCGAATACCTACGCCAAGGGATTCGTGACGCGCCTGCATCGCTGGTAGCGTTGCGCGAACGGTCATGAGCGAATCCCCCTCCTCCAACGTCGTCGCCATCGGCGGCTCCGACATGCCGCTCGATACGCTCGCGCGGCCGCTCCATGACCTGCGCATCTCGGTCATGGACCGCTGCAATTTCCGCTGCCCCTACTGCATGCCGAAGGAGCAGTTCCACGAGCACTACCAGTTCCTGAAATCGCAGGAGCGTCTGGAGTTCGACGAGATCGTGCGCGTGACGCGTCTTTTCACGCAGCTCGGCGTGCGCAAGGTGCGCCTGACGGGCGGGGAGCCGCTGCTGCGCGCGAATCTCGCGGACCTTGTCGGCGAGCTCACCTCGCTCGAGGGCGTCGAGGACGTCGCGCTCACCACGAACGGCGTGCTCCTCGGCAAATACGCGGCCGAACTCAAGGCGAATGGCCTCGATCGCGTGACCGTGAGCCTCGACAGCCTCGACGACGCGGTGTTCACGCAGATGAGCGGCGGTTTCGCGGGCAAGGCCCAGGTGCTCGAAGGCATCGAGCACGCGATCCGCGCCGGCCTCGCGCCGGTCAAGGTGAACACGGTCGTCGAGCGCGGCATCAACGACCACACGCTCATCGACCTCGTGCGGCACTTTCGCGGCACGGGCGTCATCGTGAGATTCATCGAATACATGGACGTCGGCAACCGCAATCATTGGGAGCGCGAGCGCGTGGTGCCCTCGCGCGAAGTGCTCGCCACGATTTCGGCGCTCTGGCCGCTCGAAGCGATCGCGGAGAACTATCACGGCGAAGTCGCCGAGCGCTATCGCTTCAAGGACGGCGCGGGTGAGATCGGTTTCATTTCCTCGGTGAGCGAGCCGTTCTGCGGTTCCTGCACGCGCGCGCGCCTCTCCTCCGACGGGCGCCTTTACACCTGCCTCTTCGCGACGACGGGCACGGATCTGCGCGGGCCGCTGCGCGCGGGCGCGAGCGATACGGAACTCCTCGCGATCATCCGCGGGGTCTGGCAGAAGCGCACCGACCGCTACAGCGAGCAGCGTGCGAAGCTGCGCGCGGGCGAGCACCCGTTGCGCAAGGTCGAGATGTATTACATCGGCGGATGACATGACCAAGCTCACGCACATCGATGCCGCGAACCGGCCGGCCATGGTCGACATCGGCGACAAGACGGCAACGCAACGCTCGGCGACGGCGGAAGCGCGCGTCCGCCTGCCCGCCGATGTCGCGGCGGCGCTCCGGTCGCAAGGGTTCACGTCGAAGAAGGGCCCCGTGATCGAGACCGCGATCGTCGCGGGCGTCATGGCCGCGAAACGCACGCACGAGCTCATTCCGTTCTGCCATCCGCTCGCGGTCGAGAACTGCAAGGTCACGATCGATGCCGAAGGCGACGCGCTCGTCATCCGCTGCCAGGTGTCCGTGCATCACAAGACGGGCGTCGAGATGGAGGCGCTCACCGGCGCCGCTGTCGCGGGGCTCACGGTCTACGACATGGTGAAGGCGCTGTCGCACGACATCGTGATCGAAGGCCTGCGCCTCCTCGAGAAAACGGGCGGCAAGAGCGACTATGTCAGCCGCTAGCGCTCCGCTAATCCACGGCCTGATTCTCGCCGGCGGCCGCAGCAGCCGCATGGGGCGCGACAAGGCCCTGCTCACCTATCACGGCAAAACGCAGATCGAATGGACGGGGGAACGCGCGCGCGCCATTTGCGAGCGCGTGTATCTCTCGGTGCGCCCCGATCAGACGGCGGACCCGGCGCGCAAGGTGCTGCCGCAGATTGTGGATCTCCTTGCGGACAAGGGGCCGATCGCCGGGATCATGGCGGCGCAGGCGCACGCGCCCGATGTCGCCTGGCTCATCCTCGCCTGCGATCTGCCATTCATCGACGAGAATACTTTGCGGCACCTCGCGGCGGCGCGCGACCCCGCGCGCGTCGCGACAGCCTATATCAGCACGCACGACGGCCTGCCGGAACCGCTGTGCGCGATCTTCGAGCCACGCAGCCGCGCGCTCATCGAGGCGTACGTCGCGAGCGGCAAGGACTGCCCGCGCAAGTTTCTAGTTCGCAACGACGCGCTCCTCGTCCAGCAGCCGAATCCACAGGCGCTGGAGAACGTGAACACGGCGGATGAATACCAGGCGGCAAATGCGGAGCTAGCCGCGGAGCGCCGATGACCCGCACATTTCGCATTCAATACTTCGCCCTCCTCCGCGAACAAGCCGGCCGCACCGAAGAACGCGTCACCACCGCCGCGTCGACGCCCGCCGAGCTCTACGCGGAGTTGCAGGCACGCTATCCGTTCAAGCTCGGCCGCGAGCAGCTGCGCGTCGCGGTGAACGCGGAGTTTCGCGACTGGGCGACGCCCCTCGCGGACGGCGACAGCGTCGTCTTCATTCCGCCGGTGGCCGGCGGATGAGCGTCTTTCGCTTCTCGAGCAAGGCGATCGACGGCGCGGCGCTGCGCCTGGAATTGGCCGATCCGGCGTCTGGCGGCTTCGCGTCGTTCGAAGGCTGGGTGCGCAATCACAATGAAGGCCGAGACGTGCGGCGGCTCGAATACGAAGCGTACGAAGAGCTCGCGGTACGCGAGGGCGAACGCATCGTGCGCGTTGCCATCGAGAAGTTCGGCGTCGCGCGCGCGCTCTGCGTGCACCGGGTCGGCTCGCTCGAGATCGGCGAACTCGCGGTCTGGGTCGGCGTCGGCTCCGGCCATCGCGGCGAGGCCTTCGCCGCCTGCCGCTACATCATCGACGAAGTGAAGCACCACCTGCCGATCTGGAAGAAAGAGCACTACGTGACCGGCGACTCCGGCTGGGTAAACTGCACCCACTAGAAAAGGGGACAAGAAAAGGGGACACATGAAAAGGGGACAGATTTATTTTCTTTCATTTCTGGTGCGGACGCCCAGAAACTCACGAAAATAAATCTGTCCCCTTTTCAGGAGCGGATCTGGCCGCTGCCGCGGACGAGGTATTTGTAGCTCGTGAGCTGCTCGACGCCGACCGGGCCGCGCGCGTGGAACTTGTCCGTCGAAATGCCGATCTCCGCGCCCATGCCGAACTCACCGCCGTCCGCGAACTGCGTCGACGCGTTGTGCAGGACAATCGCGCTGTCGACTTCGCGCAGGAACTTCTCCGCCGTCGCCGCGTTCGCGGTCACGATCGACTCGGTGTGGGCCGAGCTGTAGCGCGCAATGTGTGCGATGGCTTCATCGACGCCGTCGACGACGCGCACGGCGATGATGGCGTCGAGATATTCGGTCAGCCAGTCCTTCTCGATCGCGCCGCGCACCCGCGGATCGACGGCGCGCGTCGGTGCATCGCCCCGCACCTCGCAATGCGCATCGAGCAGCATCTTCACGAGCGGCTCGAGCTGGGTCGCCGCGGCGGCCCGATCGACGAGCAGCGTTTCGGCGGCCCCGCAAACGCCCGTGCGCCGCATCTTTGCATTCAGCACGATGCGCTTCGCCATCTCGGGGTCGGCGTCGCGGTCGACGTATACGTGGCAGTTGCCTTCGAGATGCCCGATGACCGGCACGCGCGCTTCGCGCTGCACGCGTTCGATGAGACTCTTGCCGCCGCGCGGCACGACGACATCGATGTATTCCGCCATGTTCGCAAGGAGATAGCCGACCGCGGCGCGGTCCTGCGTCGGCAAGAGTTGAATGGCGGCGGCCGGCAGCCCGGCCGATTCGGCGCCCGCCACCAGGCAGGCGTGTATCGCCCGCGAGGAGCGCTCGCTCTCGCTGCCGCCGCGCAGGATCGCGGCGTTCCCCGATTTCAGAGCGAGCGCGCCCGCATCCGCCGTCACGTTCGGACGGCTCTCATAGATGATCGCGATCACGCCGAGCGGCACGCGTACCCGCTCGATGGCTAATCCGTTCGGCCTGACCCAGCGCGCCAGCACCGTGCCGATGGGATCCGCGAGCGCCGCCACGTCTTCAAGCCCGTGCGCCATGGTCTCGACTCGCGCTTCACCCAGTTCCAGCCGGTCGAGCAGCGCGGGCGAGAGGCCCGCTGTGCGCGCACCGCTCATGTCGTCCGAATTCGCCGCGAGCACGTCCGCCTTCCGCTTGCGCAGCTCGCGCGCCGCCGCGATGAGCGCCGCATTCTTCTCGGCGGTCGTTGCGTGACGCAGCCGGTCGGCCGCCGCGACGGCGGCACGGCCGAGCGCCTGCATGTCATCGCTCAAGCGGGTGGGTTCTGCGGCGGCGGCCATGGGTCGGGTCCGGTTCAGTTGACCGCGCTGAGATCCAGCGAGTCCTCGAAGGACCGCATCAGCACCAGGTCGTCACGGTGGATGAGTTCTTCGCGGCCGCTGTAGCCGACCAGCGCTTCGATCTCGCTGCTCTGCCGGCCCATGATGCGGGCCGTGTCCGCGTCGGAATAGGCCGAGATGCCGCGCGCGATTTCGACGCCGTTCGGGCCGAGCACGCTGATGGTGTCGCCGCGATCGAAGCGGCCGGATGAGCGCACGACGCCCGCCGGCAGCAAACTCTTGCCGCGCCCGAGCGCCGCGACCGCGCCGGCGTCGACCATCACGGCACCCGACGGCCGGAGCGTGCCCGCGATCCACTGCTTGCGCAGCGCCATCGGCGAATCGCTCGGCACGAACCAGGTGGCGCGCTCGCCCTCCTCGATCCGCCGCAGGGGATTCTGCTTGCGGCCGCTCGCGATGCACATGTGGCAGCCCGCGCCGACCGCGATGCGCGCCGCGGCGATCTTCGTCGTCATGCCGCCGGAGCCGACGTCCGAGCCGCTCGCGCCCGCCATCGCTTCGATCTCGGCGGTGATGTTGAGCACGCGATCGATGAATTGTGCGTTCTCATCCTGTGCCGGGTCGGCGGTGTAAAGGCCGTCGACGTCGGAGAGCAGGACCAGGCAGTCCGCGCTCGCCATCTGCGCGACGCGGGCCGCCAGCCGGTCGTTGTCGCCGTAGCGGATCTCGCTCGTCGCGACCGTGTCGTTTTCGTTGATGACGGGAATCGAACCGAGCGCGAGCAGTGTGCGGAGCGTGTTGCTGGCATTGAGGTACCGGCGGCGCTGCTCCGTATCGTTGAGGGTCAGCAGGATCTGCGCGACCGTGAGCTCGTGGTGCTCGAGGATTTCCTTGTACGCGTGCGCGAGCCGGATCTGCCCGACCGCCGCCGCCGCCTGGCTTTCCTCGAGGCGGAGCTTGCCGGTATCGAGCCCGAGGTGGCGCCGGCCGAGCGCGATGGCGCCCGACGAGACGATCAGCACTTCCTGATTGCGTTTACGCAGCCGTGCGACGTCCTCGGCGAGCGCCTCGAGCCAGCTGCGGTTCAAGCGGCCGGTCGCCTGGTCGACGAGCAGGGCCGAGCCGATCTTGACGACCACGCGGCGCGCCTCCCGCAGGGGGCGGGCGCTGTCTTTTCGGGCTCCCGACGTCATGCGACAGGACTATACGGCACATTTCCGCGAGGGCACATCGCCCAGGGTGGCTGCAAGCAGCGACAGCCGCCACCGATGCACGGCCGCGCGCTGCCGCCCCGGTATTGCCGATCCTTGGGGAGCCCCCTTAAACTGCGGCGGCACGCGGCTCCCGGCGGTTATTGATGAAGCGAGGTCGATTGTGGGCAGAGATTACGACCCGGTCCCCAAGCAGTGGTACGAGAACCTGGAAGAGGAGGAAGTCTTTCAGGTGCTGTCCGTGAACGAGGATAAAGAGCTCGTCCAGGTGCAATACCTCGACGGCGACATCGAGGACCTCGACATGGACGTATGGGCCGAGATGGACCTCGAGCAGGTCGAGGAGCCGGAAGGCTGGTCGGGCTCTCCCGCCGCCGAGGACGACGATGACGACGAAGAGGAGGAGGAGGAGGAGGACGAGGACGACGACGACTGGGACGACGACGATGACGACGACGACGACGATGACGACGACCTCGACGACGACGAAGAACGCGGCGAGTACTGAGCCCCCCGACGAACCCCGTGGCGCCCCCCAATGCCGTCCCGGGAATTGAATCCTGGTTTCACGAGCGCCAGTCGGCCTGGCTCTATCGGGAGCTCGCCGGCGCCGAGCACGACGCCCCCAAGCGCGAGCTTTTTGAAAATCTTGCCATAGCCGCCGAGCGCCAGGCCGGCCGCTGGGAGCAGGAAACCGGCATGAGCGCGGCCGCCATTGCCGCCTTCCGCCCGTCGCTCCGCGCAAAAATTGTCGCGCGCCTGATCCACGCCCTCGGACCCCGGCCGCTCAAGGGAATCCTCGCGGCCATGAAGCTCCGGGGCCTCTCGGTCTACAGCGCCCCGCTCGCAACCCCCGGCCATCCGATGCCGACCTCGGTCGAGGAAGTCGGCCGGCGCCACCGCAATACCGCGAGCGGGAATCTCCGTGCGGCCGTCTTCGGTGTGAGCGACGGGCTCGTCTCGAACGCGAGCCTCATTCTCGGCGTCGGCGGCGCCGCGGTCTCGCACGAAACGCTCGTGATGACCGGTGTAGCGGGGCTGCTCGCCGGGGCGCTTTCCATGGCGGCCGGTGAATACGTCTCGGTCCGCTCGCAGCGCGAGATGTATGAGTACCAGATCGCCCTCGAGAAAGAAGAACTCGACGAGTATCCGGAGGAGGAAGCCGAGGAGCTCGCGCTCATCTACGCGGCCCGCGGCATGCCGATCGAGAAGGCGCGCGAGGTCAGCACCGAGATGATGCGCGATCCCGAGCATGCGCTCGACGTACTCGCCCGCGAAGAGCTCGGCCTGAATCCCGAGGGGCTGGGATCGCCCTGGGGCGCGGCCTCGTCCTCGTTCCTCGCCTTCGGCTTTGGTGCGCTCATCCCCCTGTTGCCCGTCGTCTTTCGGGTGCAGGCCCCGGACCCCCTGCTGGCGAGCGCGGGCCTCGCCCTTGTTGCCCTCTTCGGGGTGGGCATGGTCCTGAGTCTCTTTACGGGGCGCAGCGCCGTCCGGGGCGGGCTACGCATGATGTTGATCGGCGCAGGGGCCGGCGCGGTGAGTTTCGCGATCGGCAGGATGCTCGGGGCCGCGGTCGCCTGACCGGACGGGACCGTTCTATACTGGTCCAAAGAGCCAGCTGCGGGTCCCACTCGCACGGAGCGGAACGCCATGAAACCGTCCATCGTCCCGGCCATCGACGAACTGGCATCGCCGGCGAGCGAACTGACCTGGCTGCAGCGCCTCGGCCGCCGCACGCTCTTCGGCCAGCTCGCGAAGATCGCCGACGGGCGCATCCGCGTGCTCGACAGCGACGGCGAATACCTGTTCGGCAGGACGACCGCCCGTTGCGGCCTTGCAGCGGACCTGCGCGTGCGTCACCCGCAGTTCTATGCGGACGCGGCTTTCGGCGGCACGCTCGGCGTCGGCGCGGCCTACACCAAGGGCTACTGGGACACGAACGACCTGACGGCGCTGGTGCGCATCATGGTCGTGAACCACGGGATCGTGGAGCAGATGGAAGGCGGCCTCGCCCGCTTCGCGGCGCCGCTGCAGAAACTCCTGCACTGGCTCAACCGCAACAGCAAAGCCGGGAGCGCGCGCAACATTGCCGCGCACTACGACCTCGGCAACGACATGTACCAGCTCTTCCTCGACGAGACGATGGCGTACTCCTGCGGCATCTTCGAGAAGCCCGAGTCGACGATGTTCGAAGCCTCCGTCGCCAAGTTCGAGGCGATCTGCCGCAAGCTCGACCTGAAGCCGACGGACCACCTGGTCGAGATCGGCACGGGCTGGGGCGGGCTTGCGATCCATGCCGCGAAGAACTATGGCTGCCGCGTGACGACGACGACGATCTCGCGCCAGCAGCACGACTTCGCCGCGGAACGCATCCAGGCAGCGGGGCTCGGCAACCGCATCACGCTTCTCCTCAAGGACTATCGTGATCTCAATGGCGATCTCGAGGGCAAGTTCGACAAGCTCGTCTCGATCGAGATGATCGAAGCGGTCGGCCACCGCTTCCTCGACACGTACTTTGCGAAGTGCAGCCAGCTCCTGAAGGCGAGCGGCCTGTTCCTGCTGCAGGCGATCACGATCCGCGACCAGTTCTACGAATGGAGCCTCGGGCGCATCGACTTCATCCAGAAATATATCTTCCCGGGCTGCGACGTTCCCTCCGTGACCTCGATCCAGGAATCGGTGACGCGCTCGACCAATCTCAAGCTCTACAATCTCGAGGACATCGGCCCGCACTACGCAACCACCCTCCGGCACTGGCGCGAACGCTTCTTCGAGAAGATCGACGAGGTGCGCAAGCTCGGCTACCCCGACAGCTTCATCCGCATGTGGGAGTTCTATCTCGCCTACTGCGAAGGCGGCTACGCGGAGCGCCAGCTCGGCGACGTGCAGATGCTCTTCGTCAAGCCGGACGCGCGCCGTGCTGCGCTCACCGCCTGCGGCTGACCTCACCGCACTCAAATCGATCGTCGGACCCGCCGGCTCGCTCGAGTCGGCAGGCGACGTCGAGCCCTACCTCGTCGACTTCCGCAAGCTCTACCACGGCAAGAGCCCGCTCGTGCTCCTGCCCTCGAGCACGCAGCAGGTCTCGAAGATCCTCGCCTATTGCAACGAGCAGGGCATCGGCGTCGTACCCCATGCTGGCAACACGAGTTACTGCGGCGGCCCGGTGCCCGACGAGAGCGGCACGCAGGTCGTCCTCGCGATGCGCCGGCTCAACAAGGTCCGCAGCGTCGAGCCGCTCAACTATTCGATGACCGTCGAAGCGGGCGTCGTGCTCGCGGCCGTGCAGGAAGCGGCCGAGCGCGCGGACCGGCTTTTCCCGCTGAGTCTTGGATCGGAAGGCTCCTGCCAGATCGGCGGCAATCTCTCGACCAACGCCGGCGGCACCGCCGTGCTTCGCTACGGCATGGCGCGCGAGCTCGTGCTCGGCCTCGAGGTCGTGCTAGCGGACGGCCGCGTGCTCGATTCGCTGCGGACGCTGCGCAAGGACAACACGGGCTACGACCTCAAGGCGCTATTTCTCGGATCGGAAGGCACGCTCGGTGTGATCACGGCCGCGTGCCTCAAGCTCTTTCCAAAACCGGTGGCCTTTGCGACGGCGATGGTCGCGGTGCCGGACGTCACCGCGGCGGTTGCCTTGCTCGCCAGCTTGCGAGCCGCAAGTGGCGATCGCGTGACCACCTTCGAGCTCATTCCGCGGATCGGCATCGAGCTCACGACCCGTCACATTGCTGGTGTCACCGATCCCCTCGACAAGGCGTACGCCTGGTACGTGCTCGCGGAACTCACGAGCGCGCGGGCGGCGGACGATCTCAACGGCACGCTCGAGTCAGCGCTTGCCGGCGCGATGGACCAGGGCCAGGCGCTCGATGCCGTCATCGCGACGAGTCTCGCGCAGCGCGACGCGCTCTGGCGCATCCGCGAGACGATCCCGGAAGCGCAGACCCACCACGGTGCGAGCATCAAGCACGACGTGTCGGTGCCGGTCGCGGCGCTCCCGGAGTTTGTCGCGAAGGCAAGCGCCTGGGTCGCGAAGAACGTGCCGGACGCGCGGCTCGTCGCCTACGGCCACGTCGGCGATGGCAACCTGCACTTCAATTTGAGCCAGCCGGCGGGCGTCACCGCGGAATCGTTCATGGCAAGGCGCGCGGAGATCCAGCGCGCGATCTACGACATCGCGCTCGCCATGCGCGGCAGTTTCAGCGCCGAGCACGGCATTGGCCGCTACAAGGTCGACGAGCTCGAGCACTATCGAAGCGCGGTGGAACTCGATGTGATGCGCGCAATGAAGCACGCGCTCGATCCGAAAGGGATCCTCAATCCGGGGAAGGTGCTGCGGGGGTGAACCCCGGGTCGGGAAGTCACCGGACGATCAGTTCGCCTTGAGCTCGCAGGTCACCTGCCGCTCGACCGCCGCCGCGCAATCCAGCGACTCGAATTCGTTCGGGTTGTCCGCGAGCGGAATGAACGTGACCATGCCTTGCGGTTGGCCGGGACACTGCACTTCGACGACATAGCGCCGGCGCACGGATTCCCGCCCGACCAGGCGCAGCTGCGCGGCTTCGCAGTCGACACCATGTTGCTTCAGTGCATCGCGCAGGGTCTGCATCGTCACGGGTGCGGACACCGCACCGACATCCGTCAGGTGACACTTGAGTCCCTGTTTCGCCGCCTCTTCGCAGCTCATCACCGAGGCCTGTGCCGCCGGGCGCGACTGCGGGATTTTCATGAGATAGCCCTTGCCGTCCGCGCAGGCGACCTCCGAATACTCCGTCCGCTCCGCGGCGTTCATGCCGAACCAACGGAAATTGCTTACGGCACAGGTCCTGCCGGCGGTCGACAGCATGGACGTCGCCGTCGCCTTCACGTCCTTGTTCGCCGGCAGCTGGCAAAACGACTCCGACATCTTGCCCGTCGCGGCATCCGCCGCGTGCGTCGCCTCGGCGGCAAAGCAGGACAGGACTACCGGCCGCTCCGCGCCTTGCGAAACGAGGAAGTAGCCCATGCCATTGGCGCAGGCGACTTCGTAGACGTTCACGTCGATGGACTTGCCGCCCGCCGTGCCCTTGCCGCCGCCCACGCGTTCGGCATCCGTGACTTCGCAGGCGAGCTCATCGGCGCTCACGAGCCGGGTGCTCTCTTCCTTCGCCCGCTTCTTGGCGCTTGCGAGCTCGCGACCCGTGAGCCCGTGGTCACGGTCGACGAGATCCCGAAGCTTCTCGATGTCCGCGCTGTTGAGCGGCAGGCCCACGCCGCTGCGCGTGCCCGACGGCACCGAAACCATGGGGCCGGGAACGGACTGCGCAGACGCGAAACCGGCGGCGGCCGCCAAGCCGGCGAGCGCCAGGACGACCGCCGCGCACCGGATCATCGGCGGCGCCCGGATCGCGACAGGCTGACGGCGACCTTGAAACCACCGTGGATCATGCGCCGGGCGTCGAACGGCAGCTTCTTCGGATTCATCATGCCGGCGAGGCGCTTGTCCTTCATCGCCTTCGCATTCACGCGGTTGCGGTCTCTGCGGGACTTGTAGACGATGAACGAGAACCACACCGTCTCGCGCGGTTTCATCTTCACGCTGCGTGGGAATGACGTGCGCTTGCCATACGGAACGTCGTCGGCGACGCACTCACGGTAGTCGAGCGCGCCGTGCTCGATCCAGACCTTCCCGGCCACGCGGGACATCTTCCGGTAGGCTGCCACTTTCCCCTTCGGGACCGGTACGACGAAACCATCGACGTAGTGAGCCATGGCAAACTCCTCATGCGGGAGTCCGATCTTACCTGAGGGGGCGGGTCGCCGGACCATCCGCCATTGGCCCTATGTACGCGGTGCAGCGCGTCCCGCATGATAGCGACGGGATGGCAACATTTACGCTCCGCGTCCTCCTCTGCCTGGTCCTCGCGCCGCTCGCGGCTCGCGCGCAGGAACTCGAGCCGCGCGCGTTCTCGCCGAGCCCGGTCGGCGCACGCTTCCTCGTGGTCGGCTACGGCTATTCGACGGGCGCTGTCCTCTTCGATCCGTCGTCGCCAATCACGGATGTCAAAGCGGAGATCAACGGCGCCGCGCTCGGCCTCGGCACCTCGTTCGGTCTGTTCGGCCGATCCGCAAATTTCGCGATCACGCTGCCCTATGCCTGGGGCAATGTCTCCGGCAGCGTCGGCGAGGACCGCGCCTCGATCACGCGTTCGGGTCTCCCCGACACGAAGCTGCGCTTCGCCATCAACCTCATCGGCGGTCCGGCACTCACGCCGCAGGAATTCGCGCGCCGCACGCCGGCGACGGCACTCGGCATCAGCTTCACGGTCGTGCCGCCGACGGGCCAGTACGACTCCACCAAGCTCATCAACCTCGGCACCAACCGCTGGTCGTTCAAGACGGAGCTTGGCCTTTCGAAGCCCGTCGGACACTGGGACTTCGATGTGTACCTCGGCACGTGGTTCTACACGGACAACAACAACCTGCGCGGCGCGACGCAGAAGAAGGATCCCATCCTGAGCACGCAGGCCCACGTGAGCTACACGGTGCGTCCGCGCACGTGGGTCGCATTCGACGCGACTTTCTACAATGGCGGCGAGACGACGCTCGACGGAGTAGCCGGCAACAACCGGCAGAAGAACTCGCGCGTCGGCCTGACGTTTTCCCTGCCGATGGGCCGGACCCAGTCCTGGAAATTCACCTACAGCCGCGGAGCAACGACACGCATCGGCTCCGACTTCAGCACCTACGGCGTTGCGTGGCAGTACCTCTGGCTCAAGCACTAGCCCCATGCTGGCATTCATTGCCGGCCCTGCTTGCTTGCAATGGAGGCGGGGCGGAAGTTGAACGTCAGCAGCGCGTAGCCCGTGCTGTCGAGCTCGCTGTCAGCGGATTCCCAATGGCTGCCGACGAGGGAAAAGCCGCGGATGCCGGAGATCCCCACCTCGCCGCCGAGCCAGAAGTTGCCGTACACCCGCCACTCCGCGCCGAAGCCGAGATTCCAGGCGCTGAAGCTCGCCTTCGGGCGTTGTTCGCCGATCTGGGCCTCCCATGACGCACCGGAGGGCGTGACGCCGAGGCGGAAAAGCACATTCGGGGTCGGCGAATAGTTCACGCCCGGCCAGGGCATGATTGCGTTCACCATCCAGCGCTCGTTGATGTAAAACGTCACGCCGAGATAGGGTGTGTAGAAATCCTCGACCGGCGAGACGTCCATGTAGGCGCCGAAAACCCAGCTGACCCGCTCGCCGGGCAGGTAGCGCGCGAAGACCCCGCCGAGCGTCTCCCAGTACCAGCTGTCGTGATGCGCGGTATGGCCGTAAGGCGCGACGAATGCCGCCAGCTGCCAGTTGGGACTCACCTGCCGTCCCCAGCCGATCGGGATGCCGACGCTCATCACGCTGAGATCCTGGTCACTCGCGTCCTTCGCACGGAATTTCGTATTGCCGACCCACTCACCCAGGATCAGGGCGTCGCGCTTGCCGATCGGAATGGGCAGGAAGGCTCCCTCGGAGAACGAGGTCTGCCCGAAGCTCGTGGCGGAGACGCCGCCGTCCGGCAGGCTGAATTGCGTGTCGTGGTAGCTCGCGCCCGAGACCCACGCGAGCGGCAGGAGGGGGGCATTGCTCTTCAGGCGCGCGAAAATGAACTCGCTCTCGCCGAAGCGGCGCACCAAGGCATCGACGAAGCCTTCCGCGCGCGCTTCGTGCACGCCGCCGCATGCGAGCGCCGCGACCATGACGGCTGGCAGGAGCGCGCGACTTCGCATCATGGCACGCACTATCGGAACTCCCGCAATCCGGGGAAATGGGACCTAAGGCTCATGGCGGCATGAACCGCCCGTCGACGACGATGCGCTGGCCATTCTCATTGCGGGGTTGGCCCTTATGACGAGCTCCGGACGTCAGCCCCCGGGCAACGGTCAGGACCGAAGCGCGATCTCCACGCGCCGGTTGCGCCTGCCCTCGCTGCGGATCCTGAGCACCTCGATGGCGCCGATCTCCGCGATGTTGCGCACATGCGTACCGCCGCAGGGCTGCAGGTCGATGCCGGGAATCTTGAGGAGCCGCACGCGCCCCGCTCCACGCGGCGGCTGCACGCTCATGGTCTTCACGAGTTCCGGCCGTGCATCGAGCTCCGCGTCCGTGATCCAGACCGTCTCGGTGTCGATCGCGCGGGCGATGAGCTCGTTGGTGCCGTGCGCGATTTTCTTCGCATCGAGGAGACTCATGTCGATGTCGAAATCGAGCCGGCCCTTCTCCGGCGAGAGATTTCCGCCGGTGACCGGCGCGACCACGACTGAGGACATGACATGAAGCGCGGTGTGCAGGCGCATGAGCGCATAGCGGCGCGGCCAGTCGATTTCGAGTGTCACCGTCTCGCCGACTTCGGGCGGCGCGGAGCCGGGCGCCGGGATGTGCACGACGCGGTCGGGCCCTTCGCCCCTGCGCGTGTCCGCGACCGCGATGCGCTCGCCGTTCGGGCGGATGATGAAGCCCGTGTCGCCCATCTGGCCGCCGCCGAGCGGATAGAAGACCGTCCTGTCCAGTTCGATGCCACGCTCGTTGACCCCGGTCACCTGGGCGGTGGCCGTCCTGAGGTAGGCGTCGTCGCGGAACAGCAGGGCGGTGGTCATCGGCCGGACTCCCTTCGCCGAACTATACATGACCGCCTGCGCGCCTCTGTGCCAGAATCGGCGTCCGGGCGGTGCGTCGACAACAACAGCAACGAAGCCCTGCGAACGTGAGCCAGCGCGAGCATTCTCCGCAACCGAGCAACACGCCGCGACGCATCGCGCCCGGCCGGGACCTGCGGCTGCCGATCACGACCGAGCGGCTGATCCTGCGCGAATTCGTGCCGACGGACTACGACGCGGTGTTCGCGTATGCGTCCGATCCGCGCGTCACCCGCTACATGCTCTACGGTGCGCGCGACCCGACCGACACGCGGGAATATCTCGATCGCGTGATCGGCTACCAGGCGAATGCCCCGCGTACCGTGTGGGAACTCGCCGTGACGCGGCGCGAGGACGGCGCGCTCATCGGCGCGTGCGACATCACGCTGCTCAAGCCGGGCGAAGGCGACCTCGGCTACATGCTCCGTCACGACGCCTGGGGCCTGGGCTATGCCAGCGAGATTGCCAGGTCCCTGATCGATGAAGGCTTCGATGCGCTGCGGCTCGAGCGCGTCCTGTCGACGGTGTCGACGGAGAACCTGCGCTCGATCCGGGTCCTTGAGAAAGCGGGACTCCGGTGGGAAGCTCTGTACCGTCGTTTCGCTCAAGCCAAGGGGCGTTGGTGGGATTGCCACCTCTACGCGACCTCGCGGGCGGAATGGGAAGGGACGCGCCGTGCGTGAACTCCTGCGCAAGTTCAAGTGGCCGATCGCGGGCGCGGTCGTGCTCGGCCTGTATGCGGCCGGTGGATTCCTGCTGTTTCCGCACTGGCTGCGCGGCGCGGCGATCGACTATTCGACGAACACCCTGCACCGCCAGCTCGAGATCGGCGACGTCAAGTTCAACCCGTTCACGCTGGCGCTCCACATCCGGCAATTCAACCTGCACGGGGCCGACGTGCCGACGGCCGTCGGTTTCGATCACCTGGGCCTGAACCTGAGCTGGGCGTCGCTCTTCCGCATGAGCCCGGTGTTCGACGAGATCGTCCTCGAGAAGCCGCTCGTCGGCCTCATCGTGCTCGAAAACGGCGAGCTCAACCTGCTCAAGGTGCTGCCGAAGGAAACGACGCCGAGCGAGGAGCCCTCGAAGCCGCAGCAATTCGCGATCACGCACCTGCAGCTCTCGGACGGGCGCATCGAGTTCACCGATCGGACGCGGCCGACGCCGTTTCACACGCAGATCTCGCCGATCAACCTGAAGCTCGATGAGTTCTCGACGCGCGGCGACAGCGACAACCGCTACTCCATCCATGCGGTATCGATCGATCGCGAGGTGTTCGACTGGCTCGGCACCGTGCAGATGAATCCGGTGCGCTCGACCGGCCGCGTCACGATCGCGGACCTCAAGGCCGAGACGGTCTGGAGCTACCTGCGCGACGCGCTCAGCTTCGAAATGCCGGCGGGCACGATCCATCTCGACGGCAACTACGATTTCCGGCTCGAGACTGACGGGCCGTCACTCAAGATGAAGATCGAGGACATCGGTATCGCTGCGCTCGCGCTCCGGCCGCCGAAGGGGACGGACCCCTATATCACCGTCGGGGCGATCGACATCAAGGAGTCCGCGCTCGACCTCAAGACGCGCAGTTTCTCGATCGGGTCGATCGCGGTGGACCAGGCGAGCGTGACGGCCTGGCTCGAGAAGGACGGTCACTTCAATCTGGATGAGCTGCGACCGGCGCCGACGGCGGACGCTGCGACAGCTGACGCCGCTCCAGCCGACGCCACCACTGCGACTGCTGCGACGCCCGCGCCCGCGCCCAAGCCCGCGGCCGAAGAACCGTCGGAAAAATGGAGCATCGCGCTGCCGAAACTCGCGCTCACGGGCTCGACGATTGCATTCGAGGATCGGCGCATGACGCCCGTCGCCACGACCAGAGTCGAAGCCCTCTCGGCGAATGTCGACGGGCTGAACAACAGTGGCCAGGGGTCGATCGCGGTCCGGGGCGCTTGCGACCTGAATGGCAGCGGGCACTTCGAGACCGCGGGCACCCTCGCCCTCGAGACCGCGGCACTCGCGCTCAAGATCGACCTCAAGTCCTTCGACCTGAAACCGCTGCAGCCCTACTTCAACGAATACACGGACATGACGCTGCTCTCTGGCAACCTCGGCGTCGCCGGCGATTTCCACTACCAGCCGGCGATCGAGTCCGCACCGATCGACTTCCAGGGACGCGTCGAATCATCGGGCCTGCGCACCGTCGACAACTATCTCAAGGAGGACTTCATCCGCTGGAACGAGCTCGCCATCGAGGGCGTCGAATTCAATTCGCAGCCCGGACCCGGGCGCCTGAAGATCCGCGAGATCAAGGCCCGCGGCCCGTACGCGCGGGTGATCATCGAGCCGAGCGCGTCGGTCAACATCTCGACCATCCTGCGGCCGGCGCGGATGCACGATCTGCCGGTGGCCGACGCCGACGAAAACGCCGACGCCAAGCGGCCTGGCAAGCAGCCTGCCAAGCCGGCGGCTCCGGCCAGGCAGGAACCGACGATGCGCATCGACATCGCGAAGCTGCGCCTGGAGAAGGGCTCGGCGAATTTCGCGGACCTGTCGATCAAGCCGAATTTCAGCGCCGGCATCCAGTCGCTCTCGGGCACGGTCACCGGCCTGTCCTCGCGGACCGATGCGCGCGCCGTCGTCGATCTCGACGGCAAGGTCGACGAGTACGCGCCGGTCAATATCGACGGCACGGTCAATTACCTCGCCGCGGAGTCGTTCACCGACCTGCGCGTGGTCTTCCAGAACATGGAGCTCACGACCTTCACGCCCTACTCCGGCAAGTTCATGGGCTACACCATCCAGAAGGGCAAGCTCTCGGTCGACTTTCACTACCTCGTCGAGAATCGCAAGCTCCGGGCCGAGCACAACGTGAAGCTCGATCAGCTGACGCTCGGCGACAAGGTTGAAAGCCCCGACGCGACCAAGCTCCCGGTGAAGCTCGCGATCGCGCTCCTCAAGGATCGCAACGGCCTCATCGACATCGACCTGCCGGTGACCGGCGATCTTGACGATCCGAAGTTCAGGCTCGGCCCGATCATCTGGAAGGTCGTGGTGAATCTCGTCACGAAGATCGTCGCCTCGCCCTTCAAGCTCCTCGGCAGCCTCTTCGGTGCGGGCGAGGAAGTGAAGTTCGTCGACTTCGCACCGGGCGACGCGGCCATCGACGCCGCCACCACGGAGCGCGTGAAGGGCGTCGCCAAGGCGCTCACCGATCGGCCCGAGCTCAAGATCGAGGTCCCGATCAGCTTCGTGGGCGAGCTCGACCGCGAAGCGATGCTGAACGCGCAGCTGACCGCAGGTGTGCTCGCCGCGACCAAAGAGACGGCGATTCCCACGGACCGCGGCGATTATCTCAAGATGCTCGAGACGACGTACAAGCAGCAGTTCGGCAAGAAGGCGGGCGAGATCACGGATCCGATCCTGAAGAGCGATCAGGCGAAAGCGGACAAGGCCGCGGCGACGGAAGCGGCGATCGCGGCGCTGACGACCGAGCTCAAGACGCGCCTGTCCGTGCTCGACACCGACCTGAGGGCGCTCGGCCAGAAACGCGCGGAAAACGTGCGCGCGCTGCTGCTCGAAGGCACGGGCCTCGCGCCGGAACGCGTCTTCATCACGGCCGAGACGCCCGCCGCCGTGGACCAGGGCCGCGTGCGCATGGAACTCGCCCTCCGCTGAAAAAGGGGACAGATTTATTTTCTCGTGAAAAAGGGGACAGATTTATTTTCTCGAGTATCTGGGCGTCTGCGGCAGATACTCGAGAAAATAAATCTGTCCCCTTTTTCAGAGAAAATAAATCTGTCCCCTTTTTAGTCGTCCGCTTTCTTTTCGAGGTCGGCGTTGCGCTTGCGCGCCTTGTCGAGGACATCGGGGGACACGGGCGTGTTCGCGCTCGAGCGGAGCAGCAGCAGGCCGCCGACGATGAAGCCGATGACGAGCGCGATGATGAGGAAGGCCTTTGCCACGGCCGTCAGGCTTTCGGTTCCACCAGGCGGATGAGCCCTTCCTGCGCCGTGCTCGCGACCAGCCTGCCGTCGCGCGTAAAGATGTTGCCGCAAGTGAAGCCACGCGCGCCGGACGCGCTCGGGCTCTCCGTGACGTAGAGCAGCCACTCATCGACGCGCACGGGCCGGTGAAACCACATGCCGTGATCGATGCTCGCCGTCACGAGCCGCGCGTCGAAGAGCGGAATGCCGTGCGGCAGGACCGCCGCGCTGAGCAGGTTGTAGTCGGAGACATACGCAAGGAGGCAGCGGTGCAGGCTCTCGTCGTCGGACGGCACGCGGTCGACGGCCTTGAACCAGACATGCGCGAGGGGCGGACGCTTCTCGGTGTTCACGAAGCCCGGCATCTCGACGAAGCGGAATTCGAACGGCATCGCGGTCTCGAAGCGCTTCTGCACCCGTTCGGGGAGATGCGCGAGATATTTGCGGCCGTAGTACATCGCGTCCTCCAGCACTTCGGGCGGAGGCACGGCGGGCATCTCGACCTGGTGGTCGAGGCCGCTCTCGACGATCTGGAACGACGCCGCCATCGTGAAGATCGGCTCGCCGAACTGCACGGCGACGACGCGGCGGCTCGAGAAACTGCCGCCGTCGCGCGATCGGTCGACCTGGTAGACGATCGGCGCATTGAAGTCGCCGCGCCTCAGGAAATACGCATGCAACGAATGCACGATGCGGCCATCGACGGTTGATGACGCCGCGGTCAGCGCCTGGCCGAGCACCTGGCCGCCGAAGACCTGGGGGCTGCCGATGTCGCGGCTCTGCCCGCGAAAGAGGTTCAGCTCGAGCCGTTCCAGCTCGACGAGTTTCATGAGGTCGGCGATGCGCGGGTCCATGACGATGGCCTAGTGGAACAGACGTTTACCTGCGGGCGCAAGCGACGCGCCCCGCTCATCCTTGACAGCCGCCGCGCCTCCCCATAATTTATGCGCCGGCGCCGATTTGAGTCTCAGCTTGCGGGCGCTTGATAAATGCAGCTAAAGCGAAGCAGAACCTGCTCCGCCTTCGGCTCGAGCGGGTTTTTTTACGCCCGCTCGAGATCGGGGCCCGCCCGCAAGCACTCCCGGCGCCTGGTGTCACCCGATCACGAGGGAGTCGCGCGATGTCTCAACATGAAACGGCGCCTTTCGCCCCGCGCCCGCGGTCGGTCGTCCTGTTCGGCCACGGCACGGTTGGCGGCGGCGTCTACGAATGGCTGGCCCGGCGGCCCGATCGCTTCGAAGTCCGGCGGGTCATCGTTCGCGATCGCCTGAAGCATGCGGCGCTCGGTGTACCGGCCGCGCTCCTGTCGACGAATCCCTGGGACGCCGTCAATCTGCCATCGGATCTCGTCATCGAGGTGGCCGGCGGCCTCGAACCCGCTGCGGACGTGATCGCGGCCGCGCTCGTGCAGGGCAAACGGGTCGTGAGCGCGAACAAGGCCGCGATCGCCGCGCGCTGGGACGAGTTCGTGCCGTTCCTCGGCCTGGATGCCAGCCCCGCTCAACTTCGCATTGGCGCGGCGGTCGGCGGCGCAGTGCCGATGATCGAAGCCGCGTGCCGGTATCGCGGCCACATTCTGGAACTGCGGGGCATCGTCAACGGCACCTGCAACTATGTGCTCGACCGGATCGAGTCGGGCGCGACGTTCGAAGCCGCCGTGCGCGAAGCGCAGAGCGCCGGATTCGCCGAAGCGGATCCGACGGCCGATCTCGACGGCAGCGACAGCGCAAACAAGCTTCTGATCCTCGCACGCACCGCGGTGCCGGAAGGCCGTGCGCCCGCGCGATTCCGCCAGCGGGGCATCGAGCGCATCACGGCGGAAGCCGTCGAAGCGGCGGGAAAGCGGGGCCGGCGACTACGACTCGTCGCGCGCGCGAGCTTCGACGTCGGCGAGACGCGCTGCGCCGTTTCGCCGGTGGAACTCGATGCGGACGATTGGCTCGCCGGTGCGCGCGCGGAGGAAAACCGGCTGGAACTGACGCTCGTCGACGGTCAGCGCGTGCGGCTCAAGGGTCCGGGCGCCGGGCGATGGCCGACGACTCGCGCGGTGATGCGCGATGTGCATGCGGTCGAGCGCCGCGCCGCGCCCCTCAACCGAACAGGAATTTCCCGTGCATTATCGCCCAGTGTCCCGGGAACGAGCAGAAGAAGGAGTAGTCCCCGCCCTTCACCAGCTTCGCCGTGCTGAACTTCACGCTCGTCGATTCGCCGCCGCCGACGATCTTGGTCTCGGCGAGGATGCGGGCGTCGCCTTTCGGCAGGTAGTTGTTGTCGAGCCCCGCCGACGCACCGGCCGTCGCGACCGCCTGCAGGTCGTCCGTCTTCGTCAACACCCAGTCGTGGCCCATCGCCGCCGCCGGAAATTTGCCGACGTGCTTCAGCGTGACTTCGACTTCCGTGCAATCGGCCGCGACCTTGATCTCCTTCAGATCGAACTGCATCTGGTCGTTGCCTTCGATGGCAACGTCGCAGGTCTTGGCGGAAGCGAACGGCGCCGCGGCGAGAAGCGCGAGTGCGGCGAACCAGGGACGGATTTTCATGGCTTGACCTCGGGCTGGGATTCGGGACGAACGGCGGCGCGCTTTCAACTCGGCGCGACACCGAGCCGTTTCTGCATGATCGGACTCGTGGTCGTGTATTGCAGGAACTGCTTCTTGTCCGGATACAGGTAGTTTTGCACGGCGAAGGCGGCGAGTGCCGCCTCATGAAAGCCACTTAATATGAGCTTCTTCTTGCCCGGGTAGGTATTGATATCGCCGACGGCGAAGATGCCGGGAGTCGACGACTGGAATTTCTCGGTATCGACGTGGATGGCCTTCCTGTCGATGCCGAGCCCCCACTCCGCGATCGGCCCGAGCTTCGGGTGCAGGCCGAAGAACACCAGCACCTGCTCGCAGTTCACGTCCTGCTTGCTGCCGTCGACGAGCTTCAACTCGACGCCGGTGAGCGCATCGCCCGAACGGCGCAGGGCCGTGACGTTGCCCGTGTGGTGACTGATGCGGCCGGCCGCCGCGTGTTCCTTCATGCGCGCCGCCGAAGCGGGCGCGCCGCGAAAGTCCGCACGCCGGTGGACGAGCGTCACCTTCGCCTTCCCGGCGAAGTCGTTCGCCCAGTCGAGCGCCGAATCGCCGCCGCCGAGGATGACGACGTCCTTGCCGTGAAAGTCCGCGGCGTTCTTCACGCGATAGTGCAGGTGCCGGCCCTCGATGCTGTCGACGCCGTCGACCGCGAGGCGCCGCGGCTGGAAGGAACCGACGCCGCCCGCAATGACGATGGTGCCCGCATCGAACCGGGTGCCCGCCGAGGTCTCGACGTCGAAGCGGTTGTCGGCGCGCTTCGCGACCTTGAGGACTTCCTCGCCGAGATGGAATTCGGCGGCGAAGGGCTTGATCTGCTGCATGAGCCGGTCGACGAGCTCCTGCGCACCGCACACCGGGATCGCGGGAATGTCGTAGATCGGCTTGTCCGGATAGAGCTCGGTGCACTGCCCGCCCGGGGCCTTGAGCGAGTCGATGACGTGCGCCTTGATACCGAGGAGTCCCAGTTCAAAGACCTGGAACAGGCCGCAAGGGCCCGCGCCGACGATCACCACTTCGGTCTGGATCGGATTCGTCACGGTCACTCCTGGGGTCTCGCCCCTCCGGGGGGCGCGCATTCTAGCGGAAAGGCCCGTTCCGGCTCCATGTTGGGGCGTTGGCGGCATAAGGGAAGAACCCGCGGTTATGGGCGGGTCGGGACTTGCGGTATCGTGCGGCCATGAAACTGCGCATCCGGGGAAATTCGCTGCGGCTCCGCGTCACCCGGCCGGAACTCGAACAGCTGGCGAGTGCCGGCAAGGTCGAGGAATCGGTGCCGTTCCCGGGGGGCGCGCAATTGCGCTATACGCTGCGCGTCGACCCGGCGGCCCAGGCGCTGACGGCGGCCTACCGCGACGACGTCATCGACGTGCGTATTCCGAGCGGCCAGTTCCGCGACTGGCAGCGCGAGAACCAGGTGTCGCTCCGCGCGGGGGGCGACCTCACGATCCTGGTGGAGAAGGACTTCGCCTGCCTCGTGGCCCGGGAGGGCGAAGACGACTCCAATGCCTTCGCGCATCCGGACGGCCCAAAGGCCTGCTGACTGCGTTAAACCGGTGCCGGTGTTGGATAACTGGGGATTTCGCCGGCGCCTGGTGCGAAATCCCCAGTTATCCAACACCGGCACCGACAATTTTGACGTCGAGGTAAAGCCATGAAAGCCGACGAGACCTTTGCCGTGCAGAAGCCCGACAGCGAGTGGCAGAAGGAACTGGGCCAGCAGGCGTTCTGCGTGCTGCGCGAACATGGGACGGAGCGCGCGGGCTCGAGCCCGCTCGACAAGGAATACCGCCCCGGCGTCTTCAAGTGCGCGGGCTGCGGCCAGCCGCTCTTTCTGTCCGACACGAAGTTCAACAGCGGCACGGGCTGGCCGAGCTTCTTCCAGCCGATCGAAGGCGCGACCGCGAACACCGTCGACCGGACTTACGGCATGATGCGCACGGAAGTGCATTGCAGCCGTTGCGGCGGTCACCTGGGGCACCTGTTCCCCGACGGACCGAAGCCGACGGGCGAACGTTATTGCATGAACGGCGTCTCGCTGAAATTCGAACCCAAAGAAGCCTGAGTCGAGCCATCCGATGAACCGTAGATCCTGGCCCTGGGCGCTCGCCGCGCTCGCCCTGACCGCATGCTCGGGAAAAGAGCCGGCGACCGTCGCCGATCTCGTGATCCTCGACGCCGCCGTGGTGACGATGAACCCGGCCGCGCCCGAGGCGCGCGCGCTCGCGGTTCGCGACGGCAAGATCGCGTACGTCGGCGACGAGGAGCACGCCAGGGCTTGGATCGGCGAGAAGACGCGGGTGCTGAAACTCGAAGGCGCCACCGTGCTGCCCGGGCTCATCGATGGCCATATCCACCTGATGGACGGCGCCCTCGCGCTCGACCGCTGCGCGCTCGGCGACAAGCAGCTCAGCATCGCCGCGGTCACGCCGCTCGTCCGCGATTGCGCCGCGCGCACCCCCGGCGATGGCGCGGTCGTCGTCGGCGGGCTCAACACAGCGGACCTCCACACGGACCGCAAGGAGATTGACGCGATCCTTTCCGGTCGCCCGCTGCTGATGTTCAGTGCCGACGGGCACACCGCCTGGGCGAACAGCGCGGCGCTCGAGCTCGCGCATATCGATCTCAAGACCCGAGACCCCGAGGATGGCCGCATCGAACGCGACCGCGCCGGCGAACCGACCGGTTTCCTGATCGACACCGCCGTCGGCCTGGTGGCGGACATGCTCGACAAGCCGACGCCCGAGAAGCGCGAGCAAGTGCTGCTTGCGGGCCTGAACGCTGTCGCGGCGGACGGCATCACGACCCTCATGGAGGCGAACGCGGACGCCGACACCGTGCGCACCTACGTGTCGATCGCCCGCAAGCAGCAGCTCCATACCCATGTCACGCTGGCGCTCGGCAGTGACGGCACGAGCACCGACCTGGAGTTCGCGCGGCTCAAGGGCCTGCGCGCCCTCACCGCCTCCGAGCCGCTGCTGCGCGCCGACATGATCAAGCTCTTCAACGACGGCGTCATGGAGTACCCGACGCAGACCGGTGCGATGCTCGAGCCCTACCTCGACGCGACGGGCAAGCCGACGAAGAACTTCGGGCCGCTCTATCACGAGCCCGCCCCGCTCGCCCGATTCGTGCGTCGCGCGGACAGCGAGGGGTTCGGCGTCCACATTCATGCGATAGGCGACCGCGCGGCGCGCGTTGCGCTCGACGCATTTGCCGATGCGCGCACCCACGGCAGCAGGCGCTCCTACAGCATCGCGCACCTGGAGCTCGTCGATCCGAAGGACATCCCGCGCTTCCGCGAGATCGGCGTGTTCCCCTGCGTGCAGTTGCAGTGGGCCCAGCCCGACAACTACAGCGTGGACGCCGTGCTGCCGTATATCGGAGCGGAGCGGCAGTCGCGCCTGTATCCCGCGCGTTCATTCATCGCCGCGGGCGCGACGCTCGTCGGCGGCAGCGACTGGGATGTCTCGACCTACAATCCGTTCGAGGCCTTCGCCGTGTCGATGTCGCGAACGAATCCGGACCAGCCGGGGCGCGGCGTACTCGGAGAAGGCGAGAAGCTCGCGCTGAGCGACATGCTGGCCGCGTATACGATCAACGCGGCGCACATGCTCGGGCGCGAAGCGGAAGTCGGGTCGCTGGAAACGGGCAAATCGGCGGATATCGTCGTCCTCGACCGCCACCTCGATGACGCGAGCCCGGTGGCGGACGTGCGTGCGACCAAGGTCCTCTACACGTTCGCGGGCGGCACGAAGCTGATCGGCCCGCACGGCCATTAGCGCAGGACTTCAGCGGCAAGTCCCATGCGTCCGCTGCTCGCGCCGAAAAGTGAATTCGACGAAGCCGTCGCACGGATCAACTCGGGCGACCTCGCGGCGGCCGAAGCCCGTTGCCGCGCGACGCTCGAAGCCTACCCGGGCGACATCAATTTCAGGGCGCTGCTCGGCGCGCTCCTCATCAAGCTCAATCGCGCCGTCGACGCGGAAGCGACGCTGCGGCAGGTTATTGCCGAGGCGCCGACCTTCGCCAAGCCCCACGAAGACCTGGGCTACCTGCTCATCGAGCAGGACCGTCCGGGCGACGCCCTGCGCTGCCTCGAGCGTGCCGTTGAGCTCGATCCAAAGCTCGATAACGCCTGGTTCAAGCTGGGCCAGGTGCTCGTGGCGCTCGGTCGCGGCGTGGAAGCGGACAAAGCCTTCGAGAACTGCTTCGAGCTCTCGCCCGAACGCCGGCTGACGGCGCTCGCGGCCGAGCACCAGAAGGCCGGCCGCTTCGATGAAGCGGAGCAGCTCTACCGGCGGATCCTGCGACAGAATCCGAAGAACATCGACGCGATGCGGCTGCTCGCGCTGATTGCGGTGCGCGCCAAGCGCGAACTCGAGGCCGAGACGCTGTTGAACCAGGCGATCTCGCTGGCGCCCGATTTCCTCGCGGCCCATCTCGACCTCGGGCAGCTGCGCCGGGAGCAGGATCGCTACGCCGAAGCGCTCGCTTCATTCGACCTGGCGCTCGCCCTCGACCCCGCCAATGCGCAGACGCATTACCTCCGAGGCTCGACGCTCGCCCTCGCGGCGTTCACCGATGAGGCCATCGAATCCTACCGCCGCTGCCTCGAACAGAAGCCGGCGCACCTCGGCGCGCTGATCGGCATCGGGCATCTCTACAAGGCGACCGGCAAATACGATCAGGCGGTTGCGTCCTACAACCAGTGCATCCGCGAGCGGCCCGATCTCGGGGAAGTCTACTGGAGCCTCGCCAATCTCAAGACTTACCGCTTCGATGACGCCGTCGTCGCCGAGATGGAGCGGCACCTCGACCGGGGCGGGATCACGACGCAATCCGAGGTCAACTTCCGCTTCGCGCTCGGCAAGGGCTACGAAGACCGCAAGGACTATGAGCGCGCCTGGCAGTTCTACTCGAGCGGCAATGCGAAGCAGCGCGCCGAGCTCTCCTACGATCCCGTGCAGACGGAAGTCGTCAACGACGGCATCCTCAAGGTGTTCTCGAAGGACTTCCTCGAAGCGCGGCGCAGCTGCGGCAATCCGGATCCCGCGCCGATCTTCATCCTGGGCCTGCCGCGCTCGGGCTCGACGCTCCTCGAGCAGATCCTCGCGAGCCACAGCCAGGTCGAAGGCACGAGCGAACTGCCCTATCTCGGCCGCCTCGCGAGCTCGCTCGGCCGCGGCCGGGCCGAGGGCAGAAACTATCCGGAAGTCGTGCGGGAGCTCAAGCCCCAGGACTTCGACTCGCTCGGGCGGGACTATCTCGCCTTCGCCGACATGCACCGGCGAATCCGCGCGCCGCGCTTCATCGACAAGATGCCGAACAATTTTCCAAACATCGGCTTGCTGTCGCTGATCCTGCCGAACGCGCGCATCGTGGATGCGCGCCGCCATCCGCTCGATGCCTGCCTGAGCTGCTACCGGCAGCTCTTCGCGAAGGGCCAGGCTTTTACCTACGACCAGACCGAGATCGGCGAGTACTACCTGCAGTACCAGCGGATGATGGATCACTGGGCCGAGGTCCTGCCGGGCCGTGTGCTCACGGTGCAATACGAAGAAGTGGTCGCCCATTTCGAGCCGCAGGTGCGCAGGCTTCTCGATTTCTGCGGCCTCAACTGGGAGGACGCCTGCCTCAAGTTCCACGAAAGCGACCGGCCGGTGCGCACGCCTAGCGCCGAGCAGGTGCGCCAGCCGATCTACGACAAGTCCGTCGGCCACTGGCGGCATTTCGCCGCGCATCTTGACGAGCTCATCGCCGTGATCGAGCCGATCCGGGATCGCTACCGTCGTTACGAGCCTGCTGGCCGCGGCGGCACGTAATCGAAGATGAAGTGAATTCGGTCCGTGTCGCCCTTGTTCATGACGCTGTGGGTCTTCTGGTTGTTGATCTCGTAGGCGTGGCCGACCTCGAGCTGCAAGGGCTTGCCGTCGATCATGAAGCGCACGCGCGCATTGGTCGCGATCGGCACGTGGATGCGGTGACCCGCGCCAAATGAGGGATGCGCGTCGCGATGCGGGATGATGCGCCCGCCCGCCATCAGCTTCGCCGCCATCGCGCGGATGATCGTGCCGCCCGGCGGATACCACTTGCCGATGATTTCGTGCATCAGCGGCACGGCCCTGTCGGCAAAGCGGTCCCAGCCGACTTCCTTGGTGACGTCGCACTTCGGCCAGCTCGACACCTCCGCGAACAGGAGCACGATCGAGCGCGTCTGCTCGTGCACCTCGTAGCTCTTCTGCCGCTCGACGTACTCGTTCCACACGGCGTCGTCCGCCGCGAGGATCGCTTGTTCCAGAGCCGCGGAATTCACCTTGCCGAACGACTTGAGCGGTACGCCGATGTCCATGCGCGAGAGCCTACCAGCCGAACGGCCACACTTCGAGACCGTGGATGGCGTTGCGGACATCATGGCTCAAGGTCGCCATCCGCGAGTCGACGCCCGGCTTGAAGGAATGAATCGACAGGGTCGAGGGCGACGAGCCGCAGGCGATCGTGTCCTCGTCGATCACGCAGAGGCCGCGGGCGAAGGCCTGCCGCGCGAGCTGCGTGTCCTCGGCACTCACCCCGGTGAGCTGATCCTCGGCGAATCGCGGCACCACGAAGTGGCGCTCGCCGCCCGGCGAGGCGAAGCGCACGACATCCGCCTCCGTATCGTTGAAGAGCACGCCGTCCCGGAACGGCCGCGCGTTATGCACGCCCGCGGGCAGGCTCGCCCAGCGCTTGAGGTCGCGGCCGTTGTACGCGAGCAGCCCGCCGGTGCGCAGGCCGCTCAAGTGCATGCCGCCGGTCGCGCAATGCACGTTGTTGAGATGCAGTGCGTTCGAGGGCGCCGGGCCGCCTTCGAACTCGGGGTCGAAGGACCGGCCGGCGAAGTCGTCGCCCTCCGCGGTCACGTGCAGCCCGAAGGAAAAGGTCCTGGTCGCCAGGTCGAACCCGAGAATCGAATCGAAGCCGGTCGAGGTCATGAAGATCGTGCGCTCGTGCCGGCAGATTTCGTGGCAGTGCTTCAGGTACCGGTTGCGCCACGAGCCGAGACGCTTGAAATCCGGCGTATAGGCGAAGAGCTCGTCGCTCGCCGCGATGAAGACCGTCTCGCCGTCGAAGGCGATGCCGCGCAGGCCGCGATCCCAGCCGCGGCCCTGCCAGTCGATGTTCATCGCGTTCCAGTCGAGCTTCTGCGTGGCGCGGTTGTGCGCGAAATCGACGAGGTAAACGCCCCCGTGGCTTTCGCCCTGGCGGCTGCCGCGTACGACCGACGTTGCGATGAGTGTCGTCAGAACTTGAAATGCACCTGGACGCCCACGGTGCGGGGCGCATTGATCGACATGCGCTGATAGTTCCAGCGGTTGTTGAGGAAGAGATCGGCGCGCTCATCGAAGAGGTTGGCCACGTAGAGCGAGCCGCTCCAGCGCTCGGCATCGAGGCCGAAGCGCAGGTTCACGACCTCGTACGAATCCTGCAATTCCGCCGGATGGCCGGAGACGACCGATTCGATGCCGGCGAGCGAGTTGACCGAGGAGCCCTGGTACGCGTAGTCGACGCGCGCAAATGGCTTCGCGCCGCCGAGCACGAGATCCGGCCGGTACTCGAGGCCGATCGCCGCGGTCCATTCCGGTGTCAGAGGCAGCCGCGTTCCCTTGGGGACCGGCGCATCCGGGAATGCAACCGGAGTGCCGTTGTCGTCCAGCGTCAGCTGCACGTCCTCCGCCGTTTCCGCGTTGTTGTAGTCGACCGAACCGTCGATCTGCCAGTGGCCGATGGTCGCGGCAAACTCCGCCTCGACGCCGTGGAAGTCCGCGGATGGGAGGTTGACGTAGCCGAGCTGGAAGGTGGCCCCCGGGTCCTCGACCTGCACCGCGAAGTTGTCCCACTTCATGTAGTAGGTCGCGATGTTGACGCGCAGGTGGTGATCGAGCCACTCGGACTTGAAGCCGAGCTCGTAGTTCTTGAGCTCGTCGGAAGCGTAGTCCCTCGGCAGGATCGATGCGGCCTTGAGCGGATTGCTGCCGCCGACCCGGAAACCCTCCGAATACGTCGCATAGAGCAGCCGGTCGCCGTCGAACCGGTAGGTCAGGTTCAGCTTCGACACGAACCCGTCTTCGCTCGTCTTCGTGGTGCTCTCGAGGAGCGAGGCTCCCGAGAACCCCTGCGGCTGCTCCTGGTGCTGGTGGTTCTTGCGGTCGTAGTCGAAGTAGCGGCCGCCCGCGGTGATGCGGAAATGCTCCGTGAAGTTGTAGCTGAGCTCCCCGAATGCCGCGACCTCGTCGAGCGACGATTCGTAGGTCCCGAGGAACCACGTGTCCGTCGGCGGGAGCGCATTGCCCGTGAGAGCCACCTCGTAGTCGCTGTAGAACGTGTACGCGCCGGTGTCGACATAGTCGCGCACGTGGCTGTCGAAGGCCGTTCGCTGCCGCTGCTGGCTGTAGAACGCGCCGACGAGCCAGGCCCAGCGGCTCCCGGAATCACTGTCCGAGGACAGGCGCGTTTCAATCGTCGTGACGTGCGTGAGCTCGCGGTTCGCGGCGAAGCCCCGGGGGTCGCCGCCGAAATCGTAATACGAGGTTCCGTCGTCGATCGCGATCTGGTTGAACGCGTTCTCATAGGCCGTGGCATCCGATTCGTAGCGGAAGTCGCGGTCGAAGTAGGATCCCGCGACCACCAGGTTGCCGACCGGGAGCTTCGCGTCGAGCGTGAGCGCGAGCTGGTACCACTTGTCGTCGAGGCTCTCCTTCTCGAAGCGCACCTGCTCGAGATCGCCCACGGCGAAGGCCGGGTCGGTGTCGACGTCGCCATGGCCCTTGGCCTTGACGTCCTGGAAGGCCGCGCCGAGCGTGAGATTCACGGCGTCCGATGCGTCCCAGCGCAAGGCGGCACGGCCGCCGCTCGTCCGTTTCGAGTTGATGTCCTTGTTGACCCTGTCCGAGTTGTCGTAGGTGGGGGCGACCGCAGTGGTACCGAGGCTCGGCCGCAGCACGTTGTCGATGTAGCCCGCGTCTTCCGCCGTGAAGCCGACGAGCCGCAGGGCGAGCCGGTCGCTCGCGAGCGGGATGTTCACCATGGCGCTCACGTCGTAGCCCGTGTCGCCGCTCTTGATGGTCGAGAGCTGCGCTTCCGCCCAGGCGTCGAAGGCCTTCGGGTCCGGCTTGTTGGTGATGATGCGCAGCGTCCCGGATTGCGAACTTGCGCCGTACAGGGTGCCCTGCGGACCGCGCAAGGCTTCGACGCGCTCGATGTCGATGAGGCGCGGGTCGGGATTGCGGCCCGCCTGCGTGATCGGCTGCTCGTCGAGGTAGAGTCCCGAGGATGACACGGCGCCGAACTGCACGCCGGAACTCGTCACACCGCGGAACACGACGCTGTTGCCGCCCGGCTCGCGGTCGCTGACCGTGAGGCCGGGGACGAACTTCGCGTAGTCCTCCATCTGCGAGAGGCCGCGCATGGCGATCGCATCGGTGTCGATCGCGCTGATCGATTCCGCGACGTTCTGCAGCCGCTCGGAGCGCCGGGTGGCGGTGACGACGACTTCGGAGAGCACCGCGCCTCCGGTGTCCGCATCACCTGGAGCTGCCGGGTCCTGGGCCGCTGCCGTGCCGGCCGTGCCGGCGGTCATTGCGAGGATGGCCGAGATGGCGGCCGCCAGTTCCCGGGAACCTGCGACCTCAAGTTTCTTGTTCGGGCCTGCCATGACTTACCCCTGTGCTTGCGTTGCGAGTGATGAGATCAATTGCTGCCGGCGCCGCTTGCCGGTGGCTCGCGCATCGTCGCGGCATACCACTCGAGAAAGCGGCGCGTGAAGTCTTCCATCGGCGAGAGCGGCCCCGGCCGGTAGAACCTGGAGTCGACTCCCGCCTGGTTGCGCTCGATGATCTGCTTGTCGGCGATCGTCGTGATATCCCAGAGCCACGTGAGGTTGGCGCGATCGTAATCCTTGCCTTCGACGGCGGTGCCGTTCACGAGCCAGGTGATCTCGCAGTCGGTGCTGTGCAATCCCCGCGGCGTGAATCGATAGAGCACGACATGATCGCAGTACGCGAGGCCGAAGGTCATCGGGCCGAGATGCAGGTCGGCGGTACCGCCGTCATAGGCCTTGATCGTTCCGAGGAGCGGTGCAACGGGCTTGCCGTCCCGGCTGCCCGTGACGTGCCCGCGCATCAAGGCGTAGCGATCGTAGTCGCGGTCCGTACCGAGCGCGCCTGCATCGAGCCACGAATGTCGCACGAGCTGGTCCGTGAGCCCGGCGGCGGGCGCGCGCGCCATGACCTCCACCAGGAGCTTGGCCTGTTCCGAGCGCGGAAGGGCACGTGAATGCGCGACCGAGTATTCGGGATGGGCGGGTATGCAGTGATAGCACTCGCAATAATTTTCCACGGCGAGCTTCCAGTTGCTCGCGATCGGATAGTTCTGCCGATGGGCGACCTTGGCGCGATCGAGCCCGTAAGGCGCGAGCGGCGCCGCGAGATCGTTCGCGATCGGGTCGAACGGCACCGGGTCCGGGTCGAAATTGAGGAAGATGAGCCCTGCGAATACGCGGCAATGCAGGCGGCGCAGGCCGTACTTCGAGCGATCGAAGCCCTCGGGCGTGTGAGTGGCCGCGCGCAGGGCCCCATCGAGCCCGTAGGTCCAGCCGTGATAACGGCAGACCAGCCGCACCTCGTGTCCGGTCGCCGTGTCGCAGATGCGCGATCCGCGGTGCCGGCAGACATTGAGGAGCGCGTTGATCCCGCCTTCGGCGTCGCGCACGACGATGACCGACTCACCCGCCATCTCGAAAAGGAAATAGTCGCCTTTCGCCGGAATCTGGCTCTGGTGCCCGACGAAGTGCCAGCTCTTGAGGAAGATCCGCTGGATTTCCTCCTCGTAGAAGGCCGCGTCGCGGTAGACCGCGCCCGGCAGCGCAAAGCCGGTGCGCCAGGCCTTGAGTGCGTCGCGCGTGCTGGTGGTCATGGTTGTCACGCCGCCGCCGGTTGCCGCCGGTTCGTGATCACTGCGGCTGTCGCCACGGCGACCGCGACCAGCGCGATGATGATGGTGGTGATCGCATTGATATCGGGTGTTACGCCGAGCCTGACCTTGGCGAAGATCAGCATCGGGAGGGTCGTCGCGCCCGGCCCCGACACGAAGCTCGAGATCACGAGGTCATCGAGCGAGAGCGCGAACGCCAGCAGCCAGCCCGAGATCAGGGCCGGCAGCAACGTCGGTACCGTGATGTCGAAGAAGACCGCGACCGGCTTGCCGCCGAGGTCCATGGCCGCCTCTTCGAGCGATTCGTCCATGGTGGCGAGGCGTGCGCGGACGACGACGACGACGTAGGCCATCGAAAACGTGATGTGGGCGATGGTGATGGTCGTGGCGCCGCGCGTCATGGGCCAGCCGATGAGATTCGCCATTGAAATGAAGAGGAACAGGAGCGACAGGCCCGTGATGATCTCGGGCATGACGAGCGGCGCGGTGATCATGCCGCTCAGGAGGATCCGCCCGCGCAAGCGATTCAAGCGCTGCAGCGCCACCGCCACGATGGCGCCGAGGCACACCGCGAGCGTTGCGCTGATGACCGCGATGCGAAGGCTGAGGAAAGCGGCGTCGAGCAGGTCCTGGTCTTCGAGGAGGCCCGTGTACCACTTCGTCGAGAAGCCGCCCCAGAACGTCACGATGCGCGAGGCGTTGAAGGAATAGATCACGACGGAAATGATCGGCAGGTACAGGAGCCCGTAGCCGAACGAGGTCACGCTCACGAGGAAGGTCGAGCGGCGCTTCATCGGCCGGCCTCCTGCTCGCGATTCTGGATATGCTGGAACCAGACGATCGGCGCGATCAGAAGCAGCAGCAGCACGACGGAAACCGCCGACGCCACAGGCCAGTCGCGGTTCACGAAGAACTCATCCCACAGCACGCGGCCGATCATGAGCGTGTCGGCGCCGCCGAGGAGCGCCGGAATCGTGAACTCGCCGACCGCCGGAATGAAGACGAGCAGGCACCCGCCGAGGATGCCAGGCACCGAGAGCGGCAGCGTCACGTCGACGAAAGCCTGCCAGCGCTTCGCGCCAAGATCCGCCGCGGCGTCGAGGAGATCGAGATCGAGCCGCTCGAGCGTCGCGTAGAGCGGCAGGATCATGAACGGCAGGTACGAATAGAGGATGCCGAGATAGACCGCGAAGTCGTTGTAGAGCATCGGCAGCGGGTCGTGGATGATGCCGATGCTCATGAGGAACTGATTGATCACCCCCTTGTTGCCAAGGAGGCCGATCCACGCGTAGACGCGCAGCAGGAACGAGATCCAGAACGGCAGGATCACGGCGAGCAGCAGGATATTGCGGCGCTTCGCCGGCTGGCGCGCGATGTAATAGGCCATCGGGTAGCCGAGCAGCAGGCACAGGATCGTGCCGATGGCCGCCATCTTGAGCGATTCGAGATAGATGATGCCGTAGTAGCCATCCTCGAAGAGGAAGGCGTAGTTCTCGAAGGTCGCGCGGATGCCCTCGAAGCCGTGAGCGCCCCAGGCGATGAGCGCCGAGAAGGGCGGCTGCGCGACCATGGGTTCGGCGACGCTGATCTTGAGGATGATGAGGAACGGCGCGAGAAAAAAGAGCAGCAGCCAGGCGTAAGGCAGCAGCACTGCCTTGCGCAGCCAGCGCTTGCTCTCGTCGCCGTTGTTGAGGACTGCGGTATTCATGCGCGCAGCAGGATCGTGCTCGCGATCTCCCAGGAAAGATAAACCTCATCGTCCCACTCGACCGTCGGGCGCGGCGCCCGCTTCAGGTTCTGCGCGCTCACGCGCAGCACCGTACCGTTGTGCAGGCGCACGTTGTAGAGCGACATCTCGCCGAAATAGCCGAGGTCCCGGACGATGCCCTTGACGACGTTCCGGTCCTTCCCATCGGGAGCCGCGCGGCTGATGGTGATCTTCTCGGGGCGCACGGCGACGCAGACCGCGCTGCCCGCTTCCATCGCGTCCTCGCACTGCACGGCGAGATCCGCATTCAGCGCATCGCAATGGAGCGCGAGGCGCCCGCCGCCATTGCCGGTGACACGGCCGTCGAGCAGGTTGATATTGCCGACGAAGCCCGCGACGTAGCGCGTCGCGGGGTATTCGTAGACCTCGCCCGGCGTGCCGACCTGGGCGATGCGGCCTTCCGACATCACCGCGATGCGGCTCGCGAGTGTCATGGCCTCGTCCTGGTCGTGCGTCACCACGACGAAGGTCGTGCCGAGCTGGTACTGCAGGTTCGAGAGCTCGAATTGCGTGTGCTCGCGCAGCTTCTTGTCGAGCGCCGCGAGCGGCTCATCGAGCAGCAGCAGCTTCGGCCGCTTGATGAGGGCGCGCGCGAGCGCGACACGCTGCCGCTCGCCGCCCGAGAGCTTGTCGGGCTTGCGGCCGGTGAGCGCCTCGAGCTTCACGAGCGCCAGCATCTCGCGTACCCGCTCCCTGATCTCGGCCGCGGGCGCGCGCTCCTTCCTGAGTCCATACGCGATGTTGTTGAACACCGTCATGTGCGGAAAGAGCGCGTAGGACTGGAACATCATGTTGACCGGCCGCTCGTACGGCGGCGTGTCCGTAATGTCCACCCCGTCGATGAAGATGCGGCCCGAGGTCGGCTCTTCGAAGCCTGCGAGCATGCGCAGGAGCGTCGTCTTGCCACAGCCGGAGCTGCCGAGTATCGCAAACATTTCGCCCTTCAGGATATCGAGCGACACGCGATCGACCGCGGGCTTGCCGTTGAAGTGCTTCGAGACCTCGCGGATCTCGACGAGCGTCTGGGGCTGCGCGCCGCTCACAGGCCGGTCTTCACGCGCGACCACAGGCGGGATCGCGCGCGCTCCTCTTTGGGGCTGTGGATGATGCCCTGACGCAAATGCTGGCGGACTTCTTCCGGCGGATAGACGGCCGGGTCATCGCGGACTTCCGGCAGCAGCAGCGGCATGGCCTTCGGATTCGGCGCGGCGTAGCGCGTCTCGTTGCTGATCGCCGCGATCACATCGGGGCGCAACAGGTAATTGAGAAACAGGTGTGCGTTGTCCGGATGCGGCGCATCGGCCGGGATGAACCAGAGGTCGAACCACGCGAGCGTGCCTTCCTTCGGCGTCGTGTAGGCGAGCTTCACGGGCCGCCCGACTTCCTCCGCGCGATACATCGCCTGCGCGTAGTCGCCCGACCAGCTCATCGCGATGCAGACCTCTTCGTTCGGCAGGTCGACCAGCATCTTGGCCGAGCTGAAATAACGGACGTAGGGCCGCACCGCCTTCAACAATTTCTCGACTGCCTTGAGATCCGCCGGGTCGAGACTGTTCGGATCCTTGCCGAGATAGAGGAGCGCCATCGGGATGACGTCGGTCGGCTCGTCGAGGAAGCTGATCCCGCAGTCGGCGAAACGTTTCGCGACCTCGGGCTTGAAGATCATGTCGGCGCTCCCGACCGGCGCGTTCGGCATGCGGTCGTGGATCATCTTCACGTTGTAAGTGAAGCCGGTCGTGCCCCAGAGATACGGCACGCCATAGCGATGGCCGGGATCGTCGGCCGCCAGCATCTTCAGCACCCAGGGGTCGAGATTGCCCCAGTTGGTGAGCTTGGCGCGGTCGAGTGGGCGGTAGACGCCGATCGGAATCAGCCGCGCGGAGTAGCGTTCCGCATGCACGACGACGTCGTAGCCCGTGCGGCCGGCGAGGAGCCGTGCCTCGGCCATTTCGGTCGAGTCGTAGGTGTCGTAGTTGACCTTGAGGCCATACTCCTTCTCGAAGTTCGAGATGGTGTCGGGCGCGATGTAGTCGGGCCACGTGAAAACGTTCAGGACCTTCCCTTCCGCAGCCGCCGCCGCCGTTGTCGCCGCGATGGATCCGGCGATGAGAAGGAGAAGCGCCCGCACGGCCCTACATCTCCTCGAGCCCGCGTTTGAGGAGCGCGCGCGCGATGATGAGGCGCTGCACTTCGCTCGCCCCTTCCCAGATGCGGTCGACGCGCAGCTCGCGGAAGAACCGCTCGACGCAATTCTCCCGCATGTAGCCGCGGCCGCCGAAGATCTGCAGCGCGCGGTCGACGATGCGGTTCGCCGCTTCCGATGCGTAGAGCTTCGCAACGGAACAGCGCGCATGGAGCGAGCTCAAGGGTTCGCCGCGATCGTGCGCTTCGGCCGCCTCGTAGGTGATGAGGCGCGCCGCCCAGAGCTCGGTGACGCTGTCGGCGAGCATGGCCTGGACCATCTGCTTCTGCGCCAGCGCTTCGCCGCCGATCATCCGGTTGTTCGCAAATTGCGTCGCCTCTTCGATGAGGCGCGCGGCCGCTCCGCAGCAGCGTGCGGCGATCATGAGCCGCTCGCGGCGGAACCAGCTGTGCGTGTAGCGCATGCCGTCACCTTCCGGGCCGAGGCGCTGGTTCTCGCTGACCGCGACCTCGTTGAAACGGTACACCGGGTGATGGTCGCTGAAGGTGTGGCTGAAGGGCGGCGTACGCACGAGCTCGATGCCCGGCTGGTCCTTGTCGATGAAGAAGAGCGAATGCGAACCGGCGTGCGGCCCATCCGCAAGCCGCGCCTGCAGGATGAAATAGTCGGCGTGGTTCGCGCTCGTGACGTACCACTTCTCGCCGGTGACCCGGTAGCCGTCGGGCGTGCGCCGCGCGCTCGTCTGGATCGAGTCGGCATCCGAACCCGGGCCGCTTTCGGTGATCGCGTAGCATTCCTTGCGCTTGCCGCTCATGAGCGGCAGCACGTAGCGCTTGAGCTGCTCGGGCGTGCAGGCCTCGAACATCCAGCGATGCGGCTCGGAGAAGCACCAGCAGAGCGCGTTCGTCACCCGGCCAAGCTGTTCCCAGACCGCGACCTGCTCGACGACCCGCGCGTCGCGCCCGCCCTGCGCGGCCGGCACGTCCATCGCGCTGAAGCCGTGCTCGATCGCGAGCTTCTTGTGCCTGGCCTTCACATCGGCCGGCAGCCGGCCTTCGTTCAGCTCCGCTTCGACCTCGTACGGGATGAGTTCCTCGGCCGCGAACTTCGCGGCCGCGTCGCGCCAGGCCTCAGCCTTGTCATCGAGGGCGATACGCATGGCGCGTCAGCTCCTGCGCTCGGGGACGGGATGCTGGAAGTGGCGCGGAAACGCGTCGGCGAGATAGGACATCGCGATGCGCCAGGCGAGGTCCCGGCTCATCGACTCCGGCCGCACCAGGAGATCCAGCCACAGGCCGTCGGTGAGCGCCGAGAGACCGTCGGCGACCAGCGCCGAATCGACTTCCGGGTAGCCACCCTCTTCGCAGAGCCGCGCGCAGAGCGTGCGCACCATGTCATCGTACGACTTGTCGCGCTCGGCGCAGATGCGCCGGTAGGTTGGCCGGAAGCGGCGCTCGCCCCAGAACGCGAACCAGACGGCGAGCTTGTCCCGCGTGCAGATGCTGCGCCGGAAATCGTGATCGACCATCGCCTGCAGGCCCGCAATGGGCGAATCCCCGGCGGCGGCGGCCGCTTCCGTGCAGGCGTTGCGATACTCGTCGGAGAGCGAGCGCAGGGTCTCGGTCAGCAAGCGGTCCTTGCTCTTGAAATGGAGATTGATGATGCCCTGGCTCAAGCCCGCCTCCTGGGCCACGGTCGCGATGGTCGTTTCCGCCAGTCCCCGGTTCGCGATGGTGCGGATGGTCGCATCGATGAGCTGCTGGCGGCGCTCTTCGGGCGCAGCCGTGCGCCGCCGTTTCGCGTCTGCCCGCGGCCGCTTGGAATTCTTGTTCGATTCCGGCAAAGCCAGCACTTGTTGCGCCGCCACATGAGCCCCGTGAGCCGATTATCAGCGCCTTCAACGCCCAAAGCAATGAATGAATGGCTATTCAGTCGGAATGGACGTGGACCCTTGTTTCATGGGACTCTGTCGCGAGCAGAAACGGGGTGCAAGGCAGGAGAAAAGGCCATGGCACGCAGCCTGAAGAATTCCAACGCGCACTTCCGGAAGGCGCTCACCAAGCTCCCGCTCGGGGTCTCCTCCAACTTCCGTTACTGGGGCGAGGAGAAGACCATTTATGCGCGCTCCGCCAAGGGCGCGCGCCTGACGGACATCGACGGCAACGAGTACATCGATTACCGCCTGGCCTACGGTCCCTGCATCCTCGGCTATGCGGATCCGCGGGTCGATGAAGCGGCCCGCCGCGGCATCGAGGTCGGTGGCGTGTTCGCGCTCGGCACGGAACGCGAGTACGCGGTCGCCAGGCGCGTTTCCAGCATGGTGCCGGCCGCCGAGCTGGTGCGCTTCTCGAACTCCGGGACGGAAGCCGTGATGGCGGCGCTGCGGCTGGCCCGCGCCTATACCGGAAAAGATTCGTATGTCGTCATCGAAGGCGGCTATCACGGCGTCTTCGATGCGGCGCTCTGGTACACGCCGATCGAGGACTGGCGCCCCTCCTCCGGCGAACCGCATCTCGTGCCCTATAGCGAAGGCATTCCCGGAATGCTGCGCGCGCTCGTGCACGCCTCGCCGATGAACGATGCCGACCGCCTCGAAAGCGTGTTCAAGGCCTACGGCCACGAGATCGCGGCCTTCCTCATCGAGCCGATCATGGGCAACTGCTGCTCCATCGCTGCGACGCGCGAGTTCGTGCATGCCGCGCGCCAGCTTTGCGACCAGTACGGCATCGTGATGATCATCGACGAGGTCAAGACCGGCTTTCGCGTGGCGCGCGGCGGCTGCCAGGAGCTCTTCGGCGTCAAGGCGGACCTCTGCACCTTCGCCAAGGCGATGGGCAACGGCTATCCGATCTCGGTGCTCGCCGGCCGTGAAGAGATCATGCGCAAGCTCGGCAAGGGCGTCGTGCACGGCGGCACGTTCACGGCGCACTCGGTCGCGCTCGCCGCTGCGGAAAAGACACTCGAGATCCTGGCCGAAACGCCCGCGCTCGCGACGATTGCGGAGTACGGCATGAAGCTGCGCGCCGGCATCAGCCAGATCCTGGCCCAGCGCGGCATCAAGCATTCGTTCAGCGGCCATCCCTCGATGAGCGGCCTCTTCTTCAGCGAGCAGCCGCCACGCAACTACCGCGACTGGGCGACGAGCGACTACACCTTTTACGAAGCGCTCGCGCCGGAACTGCATGATCTCGGCGTGCTCTGCGAGCCGGATTCGCGCGAGCCGTGGTTCGTGTGCGAGGCGCACGATGCGCGCTGCCTCGCGGAAACGCTGGAACGGTTCGAAACCGCGGTCAGCCGCGTCGTCAACAAAGCGAACAACACCGAGCCCGCGCACCGCGCGAGCTGAACGAAGGGCGACCGTGACGAACTATGACGCCATTGTTGTCGGCGCCGGCCACAACGGCCTGACGAACGCCGCGTACCTCGCCCGCTCCGGCCTCAAGGTGCTCGTGCTCGAGCGCAATCCCTGGATCGGCGGCGCCGCGGTGAGCCGGGAACTCGAGAAAGGCTGGACCTACTCGAACTGCTCCTATGTGTGCAGCCTCCTTCGTCCGGAGATCTTCCGCGACCTCGAACTCGCACGGCATGGCCTGCAGGTCGTGCCGTATGGCGGCGGCGTGACCGTGACGAGCACCGGCGACATCCTTGGCAACTACACGGACGACGACATCCAGCGCCGCGAATTCGCGCGGCATAGTGCCCGCGACGCCGACGCGTATCACCGGTACTCGACCGACGTGATGCGCCAGTGCAAGTTCATCCGCCCGCTCCTCCTGCGCACGCCGCCGGATCCGACCTCGCTCCGCCCCCGCGACCTCAAGGAAATGCTGTTCCTCGGCAAGGAGTTCGCCAAGCTCGGCGAAGAGGTCATCTACGACACGATCCGCTTCTACTCACTCAGCATCGCGGACTTCCTCGGCGAGTACTTCGAGTCGGATCTCATCAAGGCGCACATGTCGGGGAGCGGCATCATCGGCACGGCGCTCGGCGTCTATTCGCCGGGCACCGCCTACGTGCTGCTGCATCACTACATGGGCGACATCGACGGTTCGATCGGCTCCTGGGGCTTCGCACGCGGCGGCATGGGCGCCGTCTCGGCCGCGATCTCCTCCGCATTCAAGGCGCACGGCGGCGAGATCATCACCGATGCGCCGGTCGAGCGCGTCATCGTCCGCAACGGCAGGGTCGTTGGCGTCGCCACGGCGAACGGCCACGAATACCGCGCGAAGATCGTCGTCTCGAACCTCGACCCGAAGCGCACCTACACGAAGCTCTTCGACGACAAGGACCTGAGCCCCGCTTTCCTGAAGCGCGCGCGCAATTTCAAGATCCGCGGCTCCTCGGGCAAGCTCAACATCGCCCTCGACGGTCTGCCGGAATTCCCGGCGCTTGGCAAGGGCAATCCGCTGCGCTTCGGCGACATGCACTTCCTCGACTCGCTCGAGAAGATGGAGCGCGCGTACGACGACTGGAAGAGCGGCACCTGGTCGAAGGAGCCCTATCTCGACCTCCTCATCCCTTCGCTCACCGATCCGACGATGACGCCGGCCGGCAAGCACTGGATGTCGGTGTTCGTGCAGTACGTGCCGCCCAGGATCCACGGCCGCGACTGGACCGACGCCGATCGCGACGGCTTCAAGCAGACCGTCATCGACCAGATCGCGCGCTACAGCCCGAACTTCAAGTCGCTCATCCGCCATGTCGAAGTGCGCACGCCGCGCGAAATCGAAAATGAAGTCGGTCTCACCGAGGGCAACATCTTCCAGGGCGAGCTCACGATGGATCAGCTGCTCTTCAACCGGCCGTTCCCGGGCTACGCGCAGTATCGCGGGCCGCTGAAGGGTTTCTACATGTGCGGCTCGGGCACCCATCCCGGCGGCGGCGTCATGGCCGCGCCCGGCGCGAATGCCGCTCGCGAAATCCTGCGCGATCTGCGCAGGCCCAATCTCGTGCCCGGGAGCTGGCACGATGACTGACCGAGACCCCGTCATCATCATCGGCGCAGGTCACAACGGCCTCGTGTGCGCCGCGTATCTCGCGAAGGCGGGCCGCCCGGTGACGGTGCTCGAAGCGTCCGGGCGCGTCGGCGGTGCCGCGGTGACGCGCGAAGTCGCGCCGGGCTTTCGCGTCTCCGCCTGCGCGCATCTCTCGTATATGCTCGATGACGGAATCCGCCGCGACCTCAAGCTGGCGTCACACGGCCTGAAGGCGGCACGCGAGAACCTTCGCACGGTCGCGTTGGCGGCCGGGGGCGAACACCTCGTGCTGAACGGCGGCGCACTCGAAGGCGGCACGCTCGCCGCCGCGGACCGGACGGCGCTCGGCGACTACCATGCGAGCATGCTGAAATTCGCGCGGGTGCTCGGCAAGCAGCACAACCGTCGCCCGCCGCGCATCGCGGGGGGCGGGCGTTCGGAGATGATCGGCGCCGCGATGCTCGGTCTCGACATCCGCCGGCTCGGCCGCGAGCCGATGCGCGAATTCCTGCGGATCGTCGGCATCAATATTTTCGACGTGCTCGAAGAGACTTTCGAGTCGCCGCTCCTGAAGGGCGCGCTTGCGCTGGATGCCCTCCTCGGCACGAATCTCGGTGCCCGATCGAACAACTCGGTCCTGACTCTGTTGCAAAGGCTGAGCGGCCAGGCAACGGGAGTCGCCGGCGGCCTCTCCCTGCCGGAAGGCGGCATGGGCGCGGTCAGCGACGCCCTGGCTGCCGCCGCACACGCGAGCGGGGCGACCATTCGCACGGCAAGTGCCGTCGCCCGCATCACGCTCGAAGGCGACCGCGTGTCCGGCGTGGAACTTGAAAGCGGTGAGAAGCTCGCGGCAAGTGTCGTCGTTTCGAATGCCGATCCCGCGCGGACCTTGCTGACCCTGCTCGGCGCACGGCACCTCGAAACGGGATTCGTGCATCGCCTGCGCCATTTCCGCTCGAAGGGCATGGCCGCGAAGCTGCATCTCGCGCTCGATGCGTTGCCGGCGTTCCCGCGGCTCGACGCGGAATGGTCCGGCGAGCGGCTGGTCATCGCGCCCGACCTCGGCTATCTCGAATCGGCATTCGACTGCGCGAAGTACGGCCAGTGTTCGACGGCGCCCGCGCTCGAAGTCACGATCCCGAGCATTCACGACTCCTCGCTCGCGCCGCCGGGGAAACACGTGCTGTCGGCGATCGTGCAGTACGCGCCCTTCGATCCGCGAGCGAGCAGCGACACCGCGCGCACCGACTTCCTCGAGCGCACGCTCGATGTGCTCGAACGCTACTCGCCCGGATTGCGCCGGCATGTCGTCGCCTCGGAAATGCTCCTGCCGGCCGACATCGAAAAGGAATTCCGCATCACGGGCGGTCACTGGCATCACGGCGAATACGCGCTCGACCAGTTCCTGATGCTGCGTCCGGTGCCGGGCGCCGCGCAGTACGCGACGCCGGTGCCGGGGCTCTATCTTTGCGGTGCCGGCTGTCATCCGGGTGGTGGCGTGATGGGCTCCGCCGGCCGCAATGCCGCCAAGGTCGTGCTCGGCGCGAGACGTGCAGCATGAAGCAAAAAGAGCACTTCCGGACCGCGGTCTACCCGACGCCCTTCCATCCGCGTACCTCGGCGCTCAACATCCGCTCGGAATGGCATCGCTGGAAGGACTACGTCACGGCGGACGCGTACTTCGACGAGGCGCTCGAGTACTCGGCCATTCGCAACGCCTGTGCCGTCTTCGACATCACGCCGATGACGAAACACCGGATCACAGGGCCCGATGCGCTCGCGTTCCTCAATCGCCTGGTCACGCGCGATGTCGCGAAGATCAAGCCGGGCAAGGTCGGCTACACGGTCTGGTGCAACGACAACGGTCACGTCATCGACGACGGCACGATCTTTCACCTGCGCGCGGGCGACTATCGCTTGTGCTCGCAGGAGCGTCAGCTCGACTGGCTCCTGCGCTCCGCCCACGGCTTCGCTGTCTCGATCGTCGAGGACACGCATGAGGTCGCCGCGCTCGCCATCCAGGGACCGACGAGCTGTGCCGTGCTGAAAGCGATTGGCTGCACGGGCGTCGAAAAGCTGCCGCCCTTCGGAATCGCGTATTTTCCTTTCGCCGGCGGCGAACTGATGATTTCGCGCACCGGCTTCACCGGCGACCTCGGTTACGAGGCCTGGATCGACCCATCGCGCGCGCTCGCCTTGTGGGACGTCTTGTTCGACAAGGGCGAGATCCACGGCATCCGGCCGATGGGCACGCATGCGCTCGAAGTCGCGCGTATCGAAGCGGGCTTCCTGCAGGCGCACGTCGACTTCCTGCCCGCGGACCAGGCCATCAAGCTCGATCGGGCGCGCTCGCCGTTCGAGCTCGATCTCGGGCGGCTGGTCGATTTCAACAAGCCGAATTTCAACGGCCGTCGCGCCCTGCTTGAGGAGCGGCGGCGCGGCTCGCGCTATCGCCTGGTGCGGCTCGACATCGACGGCAACAAGCCCGCGCATTCGTCGTATATTTACGCCGACCGGGACAAGGGTGAAGTCGTCGGCACCGTGACGTCCGCCGAGTGGTCGCCCTCCGCCAAGGCCAACATCGCGCTCGCGTCGATGCACATGCCCTGGGGACGGCCCGGCGAGGAGCTCTGGGTCGACATCTACTACCGGAAGGAACTGGAGTGGTCCCGCGTCATGGCCCGCGCCCGCGTCGTCGAAGGCGCGTTCTTCGATCCGCCGCGGCGGCGCGCAACCCCTGCCGCGGATTTCTAAGCGACGCGCAGTGCAGGATCGCCATGGCCCATCGGCTTGAACCCCTGCTTCGTCCGCGCTCCGTCGCGGTGCTCGGTGCGACCGAGCGCGCGGGAACGGTCGGCCGCGCGGCCGTCGAGAACCTGCTGAAGGGAGGCTTCGAGGGCCCGCTGTTCGCGGTCAATCCGGGTCACCAGTCGGTGTGCGGCGTGCGCTGCTATCCGACACTTGCCGCGCTGCCCGAGCCGGTCGAGCACGTGATCTTCGCAGTGAGCGATGCGCGCCTCGAAGCGGCGCTCGATGACGTCATCGCGCAGGGTGCGCGGGCGGCAACGATCATGTCGGCGCTCGTGCTCGACAACGATCGCGAACCGCCGCTGCGTGAGCGCGTGCTCGCGAAACTGAGCGCCGCGGGTCTCGTCGTCTGCGGCGCCAACGGCATGGGCTTCTACAATTTCGCGGACGGCATCTGGGGCTGCGGCTTCTACACCCGCGCCCACGGGCGCGACGGCAACGTCGCCTTCATCAGCCACTCGGGCTCCGGCATGTGCGGCATCGTCGATTGCGACGAGCGCATCCGCTTCAACCTGGTGGTCTCGACCGGCCAGGAACTCGCCGTCACGATGGACGAGTATCTCGATTTCGCGCTCGAGCAACCGTCGACGCGCGTGGCCGCGCTTTTCATGGAGACGGCGCGTAACCCGGAAGGACTGGTGCGCGCCTTCGCCAAGGCGCGCGAACGCCGCATTCCGATCGTCGCGCTCAAGGTGGGCCGCACCGAGCTCTCGGCGAGGCTGACGGTATCGCATTCCGGCGCGATCGCCGGCGAAGACGCCGTGTACCAGGCGCTCTTCGATCGCTACGGCGTGCAGCGCGTGCATGACATGGACGAGCTCGCGACCGCGATGATCCTGTTCGCGCAGCCGCACCCGGTGGCTGCGGGCGGGCTCGTTTCGATACACGACTCCGGCGGCGAGCGGCAGCTGCTCATCGACCTCGCGCGTGACGCCCAGGTCCCGCTCGCGCAACTTTCGCCCGCGACCACCGCGAAGCTCGAATCGCTGCTCGATCCCGGCTTGCCGCCGATCAATCCGCTCGATGCCTGGAGCAAGGGCGGTCCCGACTATCACAAGAGCATGCAACAGTGCTTCGCCGCGCTCATGGCGGATCCGGATGCGGCCTTCGGCGCCGTGATCCACGATCGCGCGGCGGGCGGCGGGATTTTCCACGACTACCTGCAGTACCTGCGCGCAGGTCACGCCGTGTCGGGCAAGCCCGCGTTCCTCGTTGCCAATCACCAGGGCACGGGCGCGGATGCCGAGGTCATCGCGTCGACCCGCGCAGGATTCCCGGTGCTCGACGGTGTCCCGACGTTCCTGCGCGGCGCCAAATGCCTGCTCGATTACCGCGATCATCTCGCGCGCAAGCACGCGACGCCGCTGCAACCGCCCGCCGCCGCCGTTGCAACCTGGCGCGCAAGACTTGCCGCCGGCGCCGGGCTCGACGAACACGAAGCGATGAGGCTGCTGCGCGATTTCCAGCTGCCGGCCAACCCAAGCCGTATCGTCGAGAGCGAGTCGGAGGCGCGGGTCGCTGCGCGAGACTACGGGTTTCCCGTCGTTCTCAAGACGGCGCTGCGCGGGCTCGATCACAAGTCGGACCGCAACGGCGTGCACCTCGCTCTCGCGGATGAGGTCTCGTTGTCGGGCGCGTACCAGGATCTCGCGACCCGGATCGGTCCCCGCGCGTTGATCGCTCCGATGATCGCGACTGCGGGCGTCGAAATGCTGCTCGGCATGATCCACGACGAGCAGTTCGGCCCGGTCGTCTCGCTCGGCATCGGTGGCGTTCACGTCGAAGCGCTGGCGGACGTCGTCTACGCATTGCCGCCGTTCGATGCCGCCGAGGCTCGCCGGCTCGTTGACCGGTTGAGGTTCGCCGCGCTCATCAAGAGCCCGCGGCACCAGCAGCCGCTGGCGCTCGACGACTTCTGCGCGACCGCCGCCCGATTTTCGGAACTGGTCGCCGCGCTCGGCGACCGCGTAAGCGAAATGGACCTGAATCCCGTGATCGTGCACGCCGGCGGCTGTGTCATCGTCGACGCCCTGGTCGTGGGCCGCGATTCGCACGATCGTCCGCAGACGCAAGCGAGGCAAGCCCGATGACTCTCAAGACGCTGGCTGACTGGAACCGCGATCAATGGCACGCCTCGGCGAGCAGCGCACGCCGGCGCATCGAGACGCGCCTGTTCATCGACGGCCGTTTCGTGGACGCCGCCAAAGGGGGGCGGTTCACCTCGTCGAACCCCGCGACCGGCGAGCCGCTCGCCGAAATGGCCGCCGGCACGGCGGAGGATATTGATCGGGCGGTCGCCGCCGCGAAGCAGGCATTCAGGGACGGCCGCTGGTCGCGCACAGCACCTCGCCAGCGCCTGGAGATCCTCTATCGCTTCGCGGCGCTCGTGGAGCAGCACGCGGAAGCCCTCGCGGTGCTCGAAACGCTCGACATGGGCAAGCCGATTGCCGACGTCCTGTCGAGCGACCTGCCTGCCGTGATCGACACCATCCGCTTCATGGCGGAGTGCATCGACAAGGTCGACGGTTCGGTCACGAACACGGAAGCGGGCGTCATGCACATGGTGCTGCGCGAACCGCTCGGCGTGGTCGGCGCGATCTCGCCGTGGAATTACCCGTTGCTGATGGCGGCGTGGAAGATCGCTCCGGCACTCGCGGCCGGCAACTCGGTCGTGCTGAAGCCGGCCGAGCAGGCGCCGATGAGCTGCCTGCGTCTCGCGGAACTCTTCGTCGAGGCCGGCGGACCGCCGGGTGTGTTCAACGTCGTCAACGGCATCGGCGAAATCGCCGGCAAGGCGCTCGCGCTCCACAGGGATGTCGCCAAGATCACGTTCACCGGCTCGACCGAAGTCGGCAAGCTCATGCTGCAGTACGCGGGCCAGTCGAACATGAAGCACGTCTCGCTCGAATGCGGCGGCAAGTCGCCGCAGATCTTCATGGCCGATGTCGCGGATTTCGACCGTGCGGTGACGACGGCTTATCGCGGCATCTACGCCAACATGGGCGAGGTCTGTAACGCCGGCTCGCGGCTCCTCGTCGATCGCTCGATCGCGGATCGCTTCGTCGAGCGTTTCATCGAGCTCGGCAAGGAAGCGTATGCGCCCGGCGATCCGCTCGACCCGGCGACCAACATGGGCCCGCTGGTGACGCGCGAAGCGCAGAAACGCGTGCTCGGTCTCATTGAAACGGGCAAGCGCGAAGGCGCCAGGCTGAGGTTTGGCGGCACGGCGCCGAAGGGCCTGGATGCGGGGGCCTATGTGTCCCCAACCCTCTTCACCGAGGTACGCAACGACATGACCATTGCGCGCCAGGAGATTTTCGGGCCGGTCGCTTCGGTGATCCCGTTCGACGGGATCGACGAGGCGATCGCCATCGCGAACGACACCGTTTATGGTCTCGCGGCAGGCGTCTGGACGCGCGACATCGACACCGCCTTCAAGCTGGTGAAGGGCATCGAAGCCGGCATCATCTGGGTCAATTCGTTCGACGAAGGCGACATGACGCAGCCGTTCGGCGGCTACAAGCAGTCCGGCAACGCGCGTGACAAGTGCCTCGACAGCTTCAAGAGCTACACGCAGTCGAAGTCCGCGTGGTTCCGGCTGTCCTGACATGACGAGCGAACTCATCCGGGCGGAACGTCGGGGCGCGCTCACCGTGCTGACGCTCAACCGGCCGGAGAAACTGAACGCGGTCAACCCGCCGATGATCGTCGAGCTCGGGCGCGCACTCGACGCCGCGGAGGCCGACGATTCGGTGCGCGCGGTCGTGCTCGCCGGTGCCGGGCGCGCATTTTCGGCCGGATTCGATCTCGACATGGGAGTCGATACGTCCGAGGGCCAAGCGGACCCCGCAGCCGTGCGCCGCGCCCTGCACAGCGACTTCAACATCATCATGCGCTTCTGGGATTGCCCGAAACCGACCCTCGCGGCGGTGCACGGCTACTGTATCGGCAGCGCCATGGAACTCGCGGTCGCCTGCGACCTGACGATTGCTTCCGAGGAATGCTTCTTCGGCGCACCCGAGGTGCGCTTCGGCAGCGGCATCGTGGCGATGCTGGCGCCGTGGTTCGCAGGCCCGAAGCGCGCGAAATACCTGCTGCTCGCCGGCGATGACCGTGTCACGGCGAACGATGCACGTGACATGGGATTGATCAATCGCGTCGTGCCCTCCGGCCGTGCGCTCGAAGAGACCCTGGCGCTTGCCGAGCGCGTGGCGGCGAACGATGCGCAGGCCGTGAAGCTCACCAAGCTCGCGATCAACCGGAGCCTGGATATCGCCGGCATGCACGCGGCGCTACTGCAGGCGCTCGAGCTCGATGTCCTCATCGAGACCTCCGAGACCGCCGAATCACGCGAGTTCAACAGCATCCGGAAGCGCGACGGGGCCAAAGCCGCCATCGCGTGGCGGAGCGCACGCGCCGCCCAACCGACGACTGGAAAATCCTCATGAGCAAAGATGCGAAGCGCGAGCCTGCCGAACTCGGGACATTTCTCGAGCGCTATCCGGACACGCAGCAGCTGGAACTCCTGCAGCCGGACATGCTCGGCATCCTCAGGGGCAAGCGCGTCAGCCGCGACGAATTCGCCAAGCCCTTCGGAGCGGGCGTCAACTTCTGCGGCGCCACCGTGCTCCTCGACAGCAAGGGCCAGACCTTCGAGCGCATCGACAATGGCGGGCGCGACGGCGACCCCGATGCGATTTCGAGTGCCGTGCCGGGTTCCCTGGCTCCCGTGCCCTGGGCCCAGGTGCCGACCGCGCAGGTGCTGATGACGATGGCGCACGCGAACGGCGAGCCGCATTTCGCGGATCCGCGGCAAGTGCTGCGAAATGCCGCACGGCCTTTGCGGGACATGGGACTCACGGCCGTCGCCGCGACCGAACTCGAGTTCTACCTGCTCGAGTCGGAGGCCGGTCGGCCCTCGCCGAAGGTCGGACTCATTCCCGGGACGCGCCAGCGCCAGGACGGCCCGCAGTACGGCAGCATGGAAGACGTCGAGGATGCCGACCCGTTTCTCGCCGAGGTGTTTTCAGTCTGCGCCGCGCAGAATATTCCGGCCGGCGCGACCCTCAAGGAATTCTCACCCGGCCAGTTCGAGGTGAACCTGCATCACGTGGCGAACGCGGAACTCGCGTGCGACCACGCGGCGCTCCTCAAGCGCGCCGTCAAGGCGGTCGCGAGGCGCCATGGCATCGGTGCGAGCTTCATGGCAAAGCCCTTCCAGGCCTCGGCCGGCTGCAGCCTGCATGTGCACGTCAGTCTCGTCGACAAATCCGGCCACAATGTTTTCGCCGGCGCCGGGCCGGATCAGCCGTTTTCCGACACTCTGCGCCATGCCATTGGTGGACTCGCCGCGACGATGGGCGAGTCCATGGCGATCTTCGCGCCGACGGCCAATTCCTATCGACGGTACCGGCCTGGCCTTTTCGTACCGCTCGCGCCCAATTGGGGACTGAACCATCGGGGCGTCGCCCTGCGCGTGCCGCTGTCCGGCCGCGAGGACACGCGAGTCGAGCATCGGCCGGGCGGCGCGGACGGCAACCCCTACCTCGTGATGGCCGCGATCCTGGCGGGCATTCACCATGGCATCACACAGCGCTGCGACCCGGGGCCGATGGTCCAGCCGGGCGAAGTCATCGAAGAGAGAATCGCGCTGCCGCTGCGCTGGGAAGCGGCGCTCGATGCATTCGAGCAGGGCAAGGTTCTGCCGCAATACCTCGGCCGGAAATATCACGAGCTGTTCGCGAAATGCCGGCGCGAGGAGTGCGACCGCTTCCACGCCGAGGTCTCGGACCGCGACTACGAGTGGTACCTGCGCGCGATCTGAACGCGGGCCCGCGTCAGCTTGCGAGTTCCGCGTTCCGGGTTGCGACCGCACCGTGCGCAGGCGCTTGCGTGAGCTGTGTCACTGGCAGCCGCGCACGGATCCAGTCCTGGAATCCCGCGAGCACGATCTCCTTGTCCGAAAGTATGCCCTGGGTGTACGCGCCCGATGCGAGGCCCCGCTGCACTGATCCCGTGAGCACCTCGTCTTCGAGCTGCACACGCACGTTGAGCCGCGCACAGAGGAAGCGCGCGGCGCGCATCTCGCGCCGGTCGTCCTTGAAGCCGTAAGAACGCGCCCGGATGCGGATGCGCCCTGCACCGGCCGGGATGACCTGGAAAAAATCGAGCCATTCCGGATAGATGTCGAAGAAGACATTGGGGAAGAGACCGAAGTACGTCCAGCGGCGGCGCATTTCCCCGGGCAGATGCTCGATCACCGGCAGGAATTTCGCGTAGCGCTCGGCGCTCCAGGATTTCAGCGGCCTCTCGCGCATCCGGTGGCTCAGGCGCATCGTGCCTGCCGGGTAAACCTCGCGGTCGTACTTCGACTCCATCAAGGCCGAGAGGCCCGGGTGGCCCATCGGGAAGTGGTAATCCTCGACATAGTTCTCGACAAGGTTCTTCCAGTCGATGTCGACGTCGTGCAGCCAGAGCTCATCGAGCGGCACCATGTCCTCGATGCGGTAGTGCGCAAGCTCCGCCGCGTGCGGCGCCATGCGGTCGGCGACGCTCGGCTCGCCGGAGCGGAAGCGCACGTAGACGAAGCCCATGAACACTTCGAGCTCGATCGGCTTCAGGCCGAACTTCGCGCGGTCGAATTTCGGGAACGTGTCGGGCGCGCTGACGCTGCGGTTGCGGCCGTCGAGGTGATAGGTCCAGCCGTGGTACGAGCAGGTCAGGAATTTCGCGCAGCTGCCGCGTTCGCCGCCGACCACCGCGTGCGCGCGGTGCGAGCAGACGTTGTGAAACGCCCGCAGCGTCCCCTCTTCGCCGCGAATGACGAAGCCGCGCTGGCCGAAGAATTCGAACGCCACGTAGTCGCCGCTCTTCGCCAGTTCGCTCACGTGGCACACGATCTGCCACGACGGCATGAAGAGCTTGTCCCGCTCGAGCTCGTGGAACTCCTCGCTGTGATAGACCCAGGCCGGCAGGGTGTAGCGCAGCCCCGGGTCGGTTTCGACCACGGCCTGGGGAGGCTCGAGCTTTGCCCGGAGCGGGGCCGCTCCCTGGACGCGATCGGCGAGCCACGGGAAAACGCTGCAGAGATACGCGCGGCACTGCCGCTTGGCCGCGTCCCGATCGAACGCATCGCCTTCGAACAGGATCGCCTGCCACAACTGGTCGATGAGGCCCGTGAGGCCGAGCGACACGGCGTCCGCATCCGGCCACCCCGCGACGCCCCGGGCCGCGATCAGTTTCCGGCACAGCGCCGTCACTGTCTGGCAGTAGGCCTGGTCGCGATCGCCACAGATGCGCTGGTAGTCCCCACGTGCATTCGTTTCCGCGAGGAACGCGTACCACACCGCGACCTTCCGCGGTTCGCTGACCCTGCGGTCGAGGCTGGCATCGATGACGGCAATCAGGCTCCGCAGCGCATCGTCACCGGTGTCGGCGAGCGCCGCGGCCATGGCCTCGGCAAACTCCTCCGACAATTCGCGCAGCGTCGCGAGCAGCAGCGCTTCCTTGCTGCCGAAATGAAAATTGATCGAGGCGGCCGTGTGGCCCGCCGCGCTCGCGATCTTCGCGGAGGTCAGCGCCGACAAGCCGTGGTGCGAGATCGCGTCGATGGCGCCATTGATGAGGTCGAGCTTGGAGCCGCTCGGGCGGAGGTCGGCGATTGCGTCGAGATTGGCTGCCATGACACCGGCTCCGCGGGTGGGTTCGAGGCCATTCTAGGGCGGTTGAGCCATGAACTCAATGGTCATTTAGTAGTTCAAACGAGTGTTTAGTTTTGCGCTAACTCGATGATTTAAAAAGACACGTGAGAGCGGCAGCTGCATTCAGGGTGTCGTCGTGTGCCGCGGTCGCAGGGACCGAAGAAAAACCCTCTCTCCGCCATCGCGGAGAGAGGGTTGAGTGGAGGAACGATCCCGGGTGGCTAGTCCTGGTAGGCGCGTTCGCCGTGCTCGACCGTGTCGAGACCCTCGCGCTCGGTGTCTTCCGCCACCCGCAGGCCAATGGTCACGTCGACGATCTTGAAGGCAATGGCCGCGACCACGCCCGACCAGACGAGCGTCGTGCAGACCGCCCAGAGCTGGGAGATCACTTGCCCCTTGATCGAGTAGTCGCCGACCGCGTTCGCCACGTAGTCGTAGACACCCGTGCCGCCGAGCCAGGGTGCGCAGAACACACCCGTCAGCAGCGCCCCGGTGATACCACCGAGGCAGTGCACGCCGAACACGTCGAGTGAATCGTCGTACTTCAGCCAGTTCTTGAGCTTGGTCACTGCGAGGAAACAGACGATCGCGGCCATGCCGCCAACCGCCAGGGACCCCATGGGCCCGACCCAGCCGCAAGCCGGCGTGATGGCCACGAGCCCGGCGACTGCGCCTGACCCAGCGCCGAGTGCCGTTGGTGTGCCCTTCGAGATCCATTCGCAAGCCGACCACACGAGCGTTGCGAATGCCGTGGCGAGCAGCGTGTTGGCGAACACCATTGCGGCGAAGCCCGTCGCTTCGAGGTTCGAGCCGACATTGAACCCGAACCAGCCGACCCACAGCAGCGTCGCGCCGATGTAGACGAGCGGCAGGTTGTGCGGCGGCATGGACGTCTGCCCGAAGCCGAGGCGCTTGCCGACGAGCAATGCGCCGACGAGTCCGGCGATGCCCGAGTTGATGTGCACCACCGTGCCGCCAGCGAAGTCGACCGCTCCCTTCTGGAATAGGAACCCCGCCGCGTCACCGGCAATCTTGCCGGCCGCCGCATCCGTGTAGGCATCGGGACCCATCCAGAACCAGACCATGTGCGCGACCGGGAGGTACGCAAACGTGAACCACAAAGCGATGAAGAGCAGCACCGCCGAGAATTTCACACGCTCCGCGAACGCCCCGACGATCAGGCACGGGGTAATTGCGGCGAAAGTCAGCTGGAACACCATGTACACGTATTCCGGAATCACCACGCCCTTGCTGAAGGTGGCCGCAGTCGAATCCGGCGTCATGCCTTTCAGGAACACGCGGTCGAAGCTGCCGAAGAACGCGCCGAGGCTGCCGTGCCCCTGAGTGAACGCGATGCTGTAGCCGTAGAGCGCCCACAGCACGGCGCACATGCAGAAGATGATCAGCACCTGCATCAGGAGCGACAGCACGTTCTTCGAGCGCACCATGCCGCCGTAGAAGAGCGCAAGGCCCGGGATCGTCATCAAGATGACGAGCACCGTCGAAGTCAGCATCCAGGACGTGTCGCCCTTGTTCGGCACGGGCGCCGCCGTGTCCGCCAGGGCGAACGCGGGCAGCAGCACGAGCGCCAGCGCAAGCAGGCGCCCCGCGAGGCTGATGTTGGTTTTGGTTGGACTCATCGTTATGGGCTCCTCGATGGATTACAGCGCTTCGCTGCCGGTTTCCCCGGTGCGGATGCGGATGGCGGAATCGAGCGGCGCGACGAAGACCTTGCCGTCGCCGATCTTGCCGGTGCGCGCGATGTTGCAGATGGCTTCAATGACCTGCTCGACGATGGCGTCATCGACCGCGAGCTCGATTTTGGTCTTCGGCACGAAATCGACCTGGTATTCGGCGCCCCGGTAGAGCTCCGTGTGCCCGCGTTGCCGTCCGAAGCCTTTCACCTCGGTCACGGTGATGCCACGCACGCCGATGTCGGCGATGGCCTGGCGCACGTCGTCGAGTTTGTAGGGCTTGATGATTGCGGTGATAAGTTTCATTGCATTCAACTCCGTCCCGACGCATGGGTGCGTTTTCTATGGACGGGAGACCGAATGCATGTCGCGTACCAGCGATGGGGGCGCTCGATGAATCAGCTAGTTAGCGATATTTGACGGACTCGACCCGAGCTTCCTGCACCAGAACGAGGCAGCTGCACAGCTTCGATGCACGGGGATGGACCGCGCCGTTAATTTTCCGTCGCTCATGCCGCTAACCCACTGAGCGTGGTTGGGTTTCGATCATCCAGGGACGTCGTCGAGCATGAGCACGCGTAGTAATTCGGTTGGCGGCGCCTTCCAGCAGGGCCACTCGCATGCCGATGAGGCCTTCTATCGGGCGGCCGCCGCGCACCTGCACGACATCGTGACGGTGACGGACCGCTACGGCATCGTCATTTTCATGGGCGGCGCGGCGGCGAACATCCTCGGCGGCCGCCCGTCCGAGCACCTCGCCCGGCGCCTCCTCGACATCACACATCCCGACGACCGTGCGACGCTGGAAAAGCATCTCGAGGCACTCATCCGCGCCGACGCCAGCACCCTGCAGCCGCCCGTCGAGTACCGGCTCGCCACGGCAGCCGGCGGTTACCGCTGGATCGAGTCGGTGACGCGCAATCTCCTCGATGATCCGGCCGTCAACGGCGTGATCCTGATCGGCCGCGACATCACCTCACGCAAGCAGGGCGAACTCGCGCTGCGCGACTCGGAGATCCGCCTCAACACCACCATGTGGGCGACGCAGATCGGCTTCTGGGAGCTCGACTTCAATACCGACAAGACGGTCTGGCTCAACAACTGGTGCGAGGCGCTCGGCCTCGATCCCTGCGACGGCAACGACCACGTCGACCGCTGGGACTCGCGCATCCACCCGGACGACATCGCCGTCGCGCGCGGCGCGTTCTCGAATCATGTGGCGGGCGTCAATTCCTTCTACGAAGCGGAGTACCGCATCCTCGACGCCAACGGCGCGTGGCAGTGGATCCGCGAGCGCGGGCGCGTCGTCGCCCGCGACGATGCCGGCCGTGCGCTCAAGATGGTCGGCACGTGCATGGATATCAATCCGCGGCGCGCGGCGGAGGACGCGCTGCGCCTGTGCCAGGCCGCAATGCAGGCGATGGCGGCGACCGTTCCGGAAGCGCTGCTGCAGCTCGATGCGATCCTGACGATCCGCTCGGCGAGCCGCGCGGTCGGCGACGTGAGCATCCAGGCGATGACGGGCAGGCCTTTCGTGGAACTCGCGGGCGCCGAGGAGCGCGCGCAGCTGGCCCAGGCATTGATGGGAGTGCTGAACGACCAGCGTGCCGCCGATTTTACGATCCGTGTCGGCGGCCCATCGCGGCCGGCGTTGCGCGCCCGCGCGACCCCGATCGTGGTCGCCAACCAGGCGACGGGCGTCGCCGTCAGCGTGTTTCCAGCGCGCCCGGTTGCGTGAGCGAGTGCACGGCGTTGCGCGGGCTCGCGAGATGCACGATGGCGCCGATCACCACCATGACCGGCACGACGAGCGCGCTCGTCGGCAGGTCCGTGATCGCCGACAGCACCAGGCCGACGACATAGCTCAGCACCGCGAGCGCGATGCCAAGCCACAGCTGGCGCTGCGGCGGATGACGATACGTCGCGATCGCCGGAACGATGAGGCTCGTGAAGACGAGGTAGACGCCGACGAGCTGCACCGACACCGTCACCACGACGGCGAACAGCACGTAGAACCCGATGCGCCCGAGCCGCTGGGCGATGGTCCACCAGAGTGCGAGGAAGGCCGCCGTCACGATGGCGGCGCGCCAGAGCTGTTCCGGGGTCACCCAGAGAATCTGCCCCGCGAGCAGATCCTTCAGGTCCTCGCCGCCGTGCGGATCGTTGGCAAGCAGCAGGATCTGCACGGTGGAGGCGACGACGAACATCACGCCGATCAGCGCTTCCTGCACCTCCGGCCGCTTGCGCTCCGTCCAGGTGAGAACGAGCGCGCCGCCGAGCGCCGCGGTCACGGCGGCGAACTGCGTCATCCAGCCCTGCAATTCGAGACCCATGTAGTGCGCGGCGACCACGCCTACGCCGGCGACCTGCGCGATCGCCAGATCGATGAAGACGATGCCGCGCCGAAGCACCTGCTGGCCGAGCGGCACGTGCGAGAGCGACACGAGGATGCCGGCGATGAGCGCCGGCCAGAGGATGCTGAAGTTGGTGACGATGGAATCGAGATAGGAGTTCATTTCACTGCCAGCAGCTGGTGGATGGTGTCGTCGAACAGGTTGAAGAGGTCTTTCGCCGCGTCGCTCCCGCCCACCGAATAGGGCAGTACGACGACGGGTGCGTGCACACGGCCCGAAAGCCACTCCGCGGCCCGCGGATCATTGTACGCATTACGCAGGATCATCTTCGGCGGATCGGCCGTGAGCTTCGTGACGAGGCTCGCCAGATAGGCCGTGCTCGGCGGGACTCCCGGCTTCGGTTCGATCGCTGCGATTTCCCGCAGCCCCAGCCAATGCATGAGATAGACCTGGTCGCGGTGGATGATGACCACCGGCATGCCCTTCAGCGGCGCGGCCTCGGCTTCCCACTTGGCGATCGCCGCCCGCCAGCGCGCCTGGAAATCCGCGCCGCGCGCTTCGTAGAACGCGGCATTGGCGGCATCGAGCGCTTCGAGTCTTGCGGTCAGCGCCTTCGCGACGATCGCAACGTTGCGCGCATCGAGATGCGCGTGCGGATTGCCGAGCGGATGCACGTCACCCATCGACCGGTCAACTGCGGTCGGGACTTCGAGAAGCTGCAGTTGCTTGTCGGCCTCGAAATAGCCGGCGCTGCCCGGCTGGATCTTGCTGTTGCCCGACTCCTGCAGCAACACGGGCAGCCAGCCGACCTCGAGCTCCGCACCGGCCGCGACCACGAGGTCGGCGTTGCGCGCTCGTGCCACGAGGCTCGGCTTAGCTTCCACGCGATGCACGTCCTGGAAGGCCGTGGTCGCGGTGTAGACGCTCACCTTGTCGCCGCCGAGTTCCGTCGTGAGAGCGCCCCACTCCGGCGTCGTCGCGAGCACCCGCAGCGCCGCTTGCGCCGGCATGGCACCGATGAGTGACAACAGCAGGGCGGCGCTCGCCAGTCGTTTCAACATGTCGTGGATCCTCGGGTGAATCAGTACTTGTGAGCGCCGTGCGCTCCGAGACTGTAGAGATATTGCAGGAAGAACTGGCCGTCGCGGCTGCTGTCGCGCGCGTCGTCCCAGGCGTACTGGGCGCGCATGCGCGAGAACTCGCTCGGACTCCAGTCGAGCATGAATGTGAGACGCGTGGGGGTCGCACTCAGCAGATCCGGAAACTCCCCGGGAGCGACCAGGCCGCTGTCGACGAGCCCGATGGTCGGGTCGCCCGAGTCGAGGTAATCGTAGCGCAAGCCGGCGCGCCAGCGCGGCCGGAATTGATAGACGGTCTGAAGATAAGCGCCCCACTGCGACGAATGGTAGCCGTCGGTCAAGGCGAGATCGTCGGCGTCGAAGGTGAGATCACCGCTTTCCGTCCGGTGCAGGTACTCACCCTGGATCTTGAGATAGTGATCGGTCGAATTGCCGTGCGGCGCCCACTTGTAGACGAAGTCCGCCGCCCAGAGGTGCGAGGAGCCGGTGAAACTGTCGACGACCGGCGTGCCCAGGGCGTCGCTCGTGTCGAACCGGCGATCGTCGGCGCGCTGGGTCATATAAGAGAGGCCGGCGCGCCAGCTGGCCGAATCGCCGATGTCATAGCCCGCGTGCGTGAAAGCGACGAACGCGTTGAGTCCGTTGGCGTCGAGGCGCGTGCCGGGAAAGCGCTCGCCGCTGCCGCCCTCGACGCCAAACTCGAGGAAGAGGTCCGTCGGCGCGAGCCATTTGAGCTGCAGGCCGTTCTCGGCGTACTGCCCGCCGAGGAACGCCTGGTAGGCGAGCGGCTGGTCGACGAAGTCCCAGGCGTGCGCATGCACCTCGTTGACATAGCCGAGGCCGGAGAAAAACCGCCCGCCCTTCAGCGTGAATCCGTCGTGCAGCGCCGTCGTGCGAAAGAACGCCTCTTCGATTGCGATCTCGTTGTTGCCGGTGATGGCCGCCGTGACGTTGCCGTAGAAATACGGATCGACGTTGGCCGTCAGCGTGAGCTCCGATTCACCGAGGCTGAAGCCGCGTTCGCCCGGTCCGGTTTCATCGCCCGCCGGGATGAAGCCGGCGATGTGATAGGTAGCCGGATCCTGGTCGAGATCCGTGTAAGTACCGGAGAGGATCACCGACATCGCAGGATTGAAAGCCGCGAGCGGGTTCGAGCCGCCACTTGCCGGCGGTGACGGCGTGGGCTCGGGTGGCGGAGGCGCTTCGTTCACGGCAGCCGTCGCGGCCGCCTGCGTTTCGAGCTGGGCGATGCGCTCTTCGAGCGCCTTCATCCTGGCCGAATAGTCCGCCTTGACGGCTTCGAGCTCGGCCCGGAGGGACGCGGCGTCGTCGGCATGGGCCGGGACACTCACGATCAGGGTCAGCAGAACGCAGGCCGCGAAGGCCGGATTTCCATGTCGCATGCTCGGGGCTCCCGGTGACCGGCCGTCGCTATTCGGTGGGGGCGCATTATGACGGGCGCGCGGCCGGCAAGTTGCCACGTGACGGAAACATAAGGTAATCCGGCCGCGGTTCAACCGCGACCGGACCTGCAAATCGAACGCTTCGCCTCAGTGCCGGGTGCGCCGGCGCGAAGCGGCGAGGAGTGCCGAAAGGCCCAGCAGTGAGAAGCCGCCGAACAGGCCTCCTCCGCCGCCGCCGCCGCCACCACCACTGGATGCTGCGGCCACCGTCACCGCGACGGATTGAATGTTCGAAGTGCCGCCGGCACCGTCGCACGCGATCCTGAATGATCCGGACGACGTCAACGCGCCGCTGCTCTCGCTGCCCGACGCCGCTTTCACTCCCGACCACAAGCCCGAGGCCGTGCAGCTCGTCGCGTCGGTCGAGGACCAGGTGAGCATCGTTGATTGACCCGACATGAGCGCCGTCGGGCTCGCGGCCAGCGTCGCGGTCGGCAACGCGATCTGCGCAATCGTGATCGGCGTCGGGCACGGATTGACCGGCGTGATCGTCGCCACATTCGAGCTCGCATCGTTCGGCGTGATGGTGATATCCGCCGAGTCCGTATCGCCCTGATCGTCCGTCACCGTCAGGCGCACCATGTAGACATCGGTGCCCGACGGCGCAACGACGCTGGTGTCGGCCGCGGCCTGATTCGCGATGACGGCGGCGCCGAGCAGCACGGTCCACGCATAGTCCGAGATGGTTCGTCCGCACGAGGCAACACTGCGGCTGCCGGTCAGGCTGACGTCGTTGCCCGCGGTGACGGCGCCCGGCAATGCCACGCTGGCAATGGGCTTGCGAGCCGCGAGCAGCGCGCCGGATGCATCCAGCATCCCGCCGCCGCAAGTCGTCGGCGTGCAATTGCATTCCGTGTTCTGGATGTCGCTGAAGCTGACGGGCACGTGGCACGTGGGGATCGGCCCGTTCTGCGGGTCGGGGACCAGGTTCACCGGAAACGGCAGCCGCGCGCCTTGCCGGAGGCGTTTGCGGATATGAGAGGGCTGCAGATTCTGGTTTTCCGCCAGCATCAGCGAAGCGACACCGGAAACGAGCGGCGCGGAGAAACTGGTGCCGACGTTGAAATTCGTCATGTCGGTGTAGCCGGCACCCTGCGGCGACGTCGTACCGACGTCCGTCAAGGTGTCGATCGAGAAGAGACAGGGCCCGCCATTCGTATTGACGCAATTGCCGCCGGGCGCGCTTATCGCAATCTCGGGCCCGAGATTACTGAAGCCGACCTTGGTGCCGATGTGCCGCAGACCCGCCACCGCGATCGCGCCCGGGCAATCCGCCGGTACCGTCACCGGGCCGCCTTCATTGCCGGCCGACACGACCACGCTCACGCCGGCCGAGGACAATTCGTCGATCAGCTGCGCGTACGGGAGCGTGCAACTGCCGCCGCCGCCGAGACTCAAGTTGATGACGCGCGCCGGATACGGATTGACCGGTGCGCCATCCACCGTGAAGCCCGCGGCCCAGCGCATGCCGTCGATGATGTCGGAATCGAAGCCGCCGCACTTGCCAAGGACCCGCACGGGGACGATGTAGGCATTCCAATTGATACCGGAAATGCCGACGCCGTTGTTCGTCAGCGCGCCGATGATGCCCGCGGTTCGCGTCCCATGCCACGAACTGGCACCGCTCGAGCAGCCCTGGAACGGTCCCGACTGGGACTCCGAGTTCGTGATCCAGTCGCCCGGATCGCTCGCGTCCGGATCGCGCGCGCCGCCGTCGTTCGCGGACAGGAAGGTGCCGCTGAAGTCGGCGTCGACGAAGTCGTAGCCGGGCAGCATCTTGCCGGCCGCGGTCGCGCGCGCGATGTCCGGATGATCGTAGCGAATGCCGGTATCGACGTCGGCGACGATGATGCCCGTGCTGCCCTGGGTGAGATCCCAGGCAGCGTCTGCGCGAATGCCCGACGCCTGCGCAGCCTGCAAGTACCACTGGTTGGCAAAGTCCGTATCGTTCGGAACGGCGAGCGGGAATTTTCGATAGTCGTAGTCGGCGTACTTCACGCGCGGGTCGGCGCGCAGGTTCGCGAGCATCATGTCGGAGGCCGACCCAGATGCGTTGGCGAGCTTCAGGAGCTGCATGCGCGGCGTGACTTGCCGGGTCGAGGCGATCGACGCTCCCGACATCTTGGCCACGGCGGCGAGCTTCGTTGCCTTGTGGGTCTCGGCGGTCGAATTCCAGATGACGAGTATCCGCCCCGGAACGTAGGCCGCGGCCGGCTGGTGCTGGCGCACCGGGCCGTTGTCTTCGGCGGCGAGCGCGAGTGGCGCGCACCCCAATAAGAGAATGGCCGCGAGGATCCTGCTTACGTTGCCGCCGGACGTGCACATGGCCGCCTCCCACCCTCAAACGAACTCGCGAATTGGTGTCCCCATTCTATCCAGAGTTTGCCCCGGCGGCAGGCGCGCGCGCGGGCTTCTGTGAAATTCGGGGCGCCAATGCGGGATTATTTGCCGCGCCGGAGAACCTTTTGTCGCCCATTGGAGACGTAAGGCGGCGCGGCTCGACTACAATCCGGCGATGATCCGGCTCGCGATCGACATCGGCGGCACCTTCACCGACTTCGTGCTCGACACCGGCCGGCGCTACCACTCCCTCAAGCTCCTGACGACCCCCGGCGCGCCCGAGGAAGCGGTCATCCAGGGAGCGATCGAACTGCTCGCGCGCGCACGCCTGCGGCCGCGGGATCTAGGGCTCGTCATCCACGGCACGACGCTCGCGACCAACGCGATCATCGAGCGCAAGGGCGCGAACGTCGGCCTGGTCGCCACGGAGGGCTTTCGCGACGTGCTCGCCATCGCGGACGAGGGCCGCTTCGATCAGTACGACATTTTCCTGGTGAAGCCGGCGCCGCTCGTGCCGCGTGAGCGGCGTTTCACGGTGGCGGAACGGGTCGATGCGCGCGGCGAAGTGCTGCGCAGCCTCGAGGCGGCGGAAATCGACCGCGTGATCGACGAGCTCGAGCGCGCCGGGATCGAGAGCGTCGCGGTCGCGCTGCTGCACGGCTATGCGAATCCGCGGCACGAACTTGCGATCGGCAAGCGCATCGCCGAGCGCCTGCCTCGCGTTGCCGTCTCGCTCGCGAGTGAAGTCTGCCCCGAGATTCGAGAGTACGAGCGCACGTCGACCACGGTCGCCAATGCCTACGTGCAGCCGGTGATGGCGGGATACCTGCGGCGCCTCGCCTTGGCGCTCGGCAAGCTCTCCGTGCGCTGCCCGTTCTACCTGATGACCTCGGGCGGCGGCCTCACGACGCTGGACGCGGCGATCCGTCATCCGGTACGCCTGATCGAAAGCGGGCCGGCGGGCGGCGCGATTCTCGCGAGCGGCATCGCGCGATCGCTCGGTCGCGAGCAGGTGCTCTCGTTCGACATGGGCGGGACCACGGCGAAGATCTGCCTCATCGATCACGGGCAGCCGGAATCGTCGCGCAGCTTCGAGGTCGACCGCAGCGCCCGATTCATGAAAGGCAGCGGCCTGCCGTTGCGCATCCCTGTCATCGAGATGGTCGAGATCGGCGCGGGTGGCGGGTCGATCGCATCGATCGACGCGCTTGGCCGATTGAAAGTCGGGCCGGAGAGCGCCGGCTCGTCGCCGGGCCCCGCGTGCTACGCAATGGGCGGCGAAGAGCCCGCAGTCACCGACGCGAACGTGCACCTTGGACGCATCGACCCCGAACGATTCGCCGCCGGACGCCTGCGGCTCGATCGCTCGCTCGCGACCCGGGCAATCGAGGCGCGCATCGCAAAACGACTCGGCCTTGCGGCGGACGCCGCGGCCCTCGGCATCGCCGAGATCGTCGAAGAGAACATGACCGCGGCGGCCCGCACGCACGCCGCCGAGCGTGGCAAGGACGCGTCCGGGCGGACACTGATCGCCTTCGGCGGCGGCGCACCGCTGCATGCCGCCCGGCTCGCAGCCAAGCTCGGCATCGATCGCATCGTACTGCCCGCCTTTGCGGGCGTCGGTTCCGCCTTCGGTTTCCTGCTCGCCCCGATCGCGTTCGAAGTCGTCCGCAGCCGCTACATGTCGCTCGACGGTTTCGATGCGGCCGGGGCGAACCGGTTGATGCGCTCGATGCACCAGCAGGCGAAGAGAGTCGTGCTCGGCGGCGCCGGGCGCTCGGCCCTGCGTGAATCGCGGGCTGCCTACATGCGCTATCTCGGCCAGGGTCACGAGATCGTCGTGAGCCTGCCGATCCGGGCACTCGCGGCAAGGGACCGTGCGAGCCTGCGTCTCGCCTTTGAACGGCGTTACCGCGAGCTCTTCGGCCGCATCATTCCGGATGCCGGCATCGAGATCCTCACGTGGTCGCTGTCCCTCACGACGGCAGTGCGCGCGATCGCGAAAGACGGCGTTGCCGCGCGCACGCGCCGCGCAAAACCGGCTGCACACCAGCGCGTGATCGAATCGCAGGGGCGCAGCGCGCGTTGGCCGGTGTACTGGCGCGCCGGTCTCGAGGTGGGTACCACGCTCGTCGGGCCCGCGCTGATCGCGGAGGACGACACGACAACGGTCGTGCCAGCGGGCTTCACCGCGACGACCAGCCGCCGCGGCCATCTGCTGCTCGAACGACGCAGCGTCCGGAGGTCCTCGCGATGAGACATGCGCGGCCGCTCGAGCGGCAGATCCAGTGGAACCGCCTGCTCGCGATTGTCGAGGAGCAGGCACAAGCGCTGCTGCGCACCTCGTTCAGCACGATCGTGCGCGAATGCGGCGACCTCTCGGCCGGCGTCTTCGACCTCAAGGGCCGGATGCTCGCGCAGGCCGTGACCGGTACGCCGGGGCACGTCAATACGATGGCGGAATCGGTCGGTCACTTCTGCGCCTGGCTCCCGCCCGCACGCATGTCGCCGGGCGACGTGTACGTGACCAACGACCCCTGGAAGGGCACGGGACACCTCAACGATTTCGTCGTGATGACACCCGTTTTCCATCGTCGCAGGCTGGTTGCATTCTTCGCCGCGACGAGCCACGTGATGGATGTCGGCGGGCTCGGCTTCGGCCCGGATGGACGCGACCTCTTCATGGAAGGACTGTCCGTGCCGTTCCTGAAGCTCGTCGATCGCGGCGAAGTCAACGCGACGCTCATGGCGATGCTGAAGGCGAACACGCGAATTCCGGTCGAGCTCGAGGGCGACCTCTACTCGCTCGTCGCGTCGAATGACGTCGGCGCCCGCCGTCTCGTGGAAATGCTCGATGAATTCCGGCTACGGGACCTCTCGACACTCGCCGGGCACATCATCGCAAGCTCGCACGCCGCCGTGCTGAAGGAAATCGCGCGCGTCCCAAAGGGCCGTTTTCGCTCGAGCCTCACCATCGACGGCAAGGAATCGCCGATCACGCTCGCGGCGACCGTGACGATCGCCGCGAACGGCGTGACGGTCGATTACTCCGGCACGTCGCCGACGTCGTCCTACGGCATCAATGTGCCGCTTGCGTACACGACTGCGTACACGGTGTTCGGCTTGCACTGTGCGCTCGCCCGCGCGGTGCCGAACAACGCGGGGTCACTCGCCGCCTATCGCGTGACGGCGCCGGCCGGCTGCATCCTGAATCCCGAACGGCCACGCGCCGTCTCGTCGCGCCACATCGTCGGGCAGATGCTGCCGGACGTCGTATTCGGGTGCCTCCGCCAGGCGATTCCGGATCGAGTGCCGGCCGAAGGGACGTCGTGCCTGTGGATGATCACGGTGCGCGGCGAAGATGCGAAGACGGGTTCGCGATTTGCCACCACGGTGGTGACGAATGGTGGCACCGGTGCCCGTCCCGGCGCGGACGGCCTCTCGGCGACGGCCTACCCGAGCGGCGTACGCGGCACGCCGGTCGAGATCGTCGAATCGATGACCCCGCTCATCTTCTGGCGCAAGGACCTGCGCCCGCAAAGCGGCGGCGACGGCGAATGGCGCGGCGGCGACGGCCTCGAGGTCGAGATCGAAAACCGCAGCGGGCGGCCGCTCGATCTGCTTGCGGCCTTCGACCGGATCGAACACCCGCCGCGTGGCCGCGATGGCGGCGGCAACGGCGCGGCCGGAACGCTTTCGCTCAAGAACTCGGGACGCGCACTCGCCGGCAAAGGCACGCAGCAGATACCCGCCGGCGAGATCCTCGCGATCCGGACGCCCGGTGGTGGCGGTCTCGGCGACCCCGCCCGCCGACGACGCTAGGGCGATCGACGTTTCAGCTCGTCGAGCTCGCGACGAAGTTCGGCGACGGCGGCTTCGAGCGCGGCGATGCGCGCGTCGCGGTCGGCCCGGGCCGATGGCGCGGATGACTCGTCGGCCGCCGTCGCGCGAGGCGCGACAACCGGAGTCCCGCTGAAAAGATGCGCGTAGCGCACTTCGCGCTCGCCGGGCGCACGCTCCAGGCGCAGAAGGAAAGGACCGTCCGTGCGGGTCATGAGATTCTGCAGGGCGGTCTCGACCTCCGCCGCCTCATTGAACTTGCAGAGGCGCGCGGTGCGCGTCCTGAGCTCGCCCGCAGTCTGCGGCCCGCGCAGCAAGAGCTCGCAGACGATGCCACGCTCGTGCTCCGTGAACTGCAGCGAGCCGAACTGTGTGTTGCAGAAAAGATGCTTGTACTTCGTCACGCGGCCGCCGTAGCCGGAGCGATCGCTCACGAGGTGCCGCTTCATGAGCGCGTCGACGATCTCCTGCACCTGGCGCTCGTCGAGCTCGAGCACCGGGTCGCGGTTACTCTTCTGATTGCAGGCATTGGTGAGTGCGTTGAGCGACTGCGGGTACTGGTCCGGAGTCGACACCTCTTTCTCGATCAGGCAGCCGATGACGCGGGCTTCGTGCGGGCTTAATTCCACCTTCATGAAGCCAAGGATATCACCCGCACCGCGGCGAACGGCCGACGAGCGTCGCTTCCGTGCGGATGAATGGTTTCGATCCGACCAGCGGGGCCGGCGGGCCGGCTGAACGGCGAACCCTCCGCAGCGCCGGCGGTATTACCCTGTCACCAGCGTCGTATGAGGATGCATCGATGACACGGAATACCAGTTTCACGCCGATTCGCGCCGGTGGCCCGGCGCACTCCCGTCCGGTGGAAGAGCTCATCAAGCGGCTGATTCGCGAAGGCAGCGCGCCCGCGAGCGAAGTTGTCATCGCTCCCCCGGCGACGATCGCCGACAACGATTCGGGCAGCGATCCGTACAACCACACCGGCCGCTTCCGCAAGATTTTCAAATAGCGGCGGGCGGCTCCCACGCTATCATGGCCGCGGGAGGACCCGGCCATGATGGTTCACGTTGATCTGCGTCGCTGCACTCTTCTTCTACTGATCGCCGCCGGGTTCGCCTGCGGCTCCCGGGCCGACGGCACTGGTGCCACGGCCGATTCCGAAAAACTCATCACCGATCTCGGCTTGCACGTCGCGTCGCAGCCCGCGCGCGAACGCCCGGGCTGGAGATCCCCGCACATCATCCTGGTGTCGCCGCAACTGCACGATCAGCTCGATGCGCTGCAGGAGCTCGCGCCCACGGTGAAGTTCGTCGAGCTGTCGTCGAATACGGCGGCCCGCGACATCGCCGACGCCGACGCCTCGCTCGGCATCTGCTCCGCAGATATCCTCGTCAAGGCAAAGAAGCTCCAGTGGATCCAGTGGCTGGCGGCGGGCGCCGAGCGTTGTGTGACGTTGCCGATCGTCCAGGAACGCAAGCCGCTCGTCACGAACCTGCAGCGCGCCGCGGGCGGCAGCATGGCCGAACATGTCATGGGGCTGATGCTCGTGCTGAGCCGCAAGCTCGACTTCTACATCGACGAGCAGCGCGCGGCGCGCTGGTCGGGATCTTCGCCGACGACGCCGGCGATGACCGATCTCGAAGGCAAGACCGTGCTCGTCGTCGGGCTCGGCGGCATCGGCACGGAGGTCGCCCGGCGAGCGCATGCGTTCGGCATGAAGGTCACGGCGACACGCGCGAGCGGCCGCACCGGCCCGGACTACGTCAGCTACGTGGGTTTGCCCGAGGAATTGCCGGCGCTCGCGAAGGATGCCGACTTCGTCGTGAATTGCTTGCCGCTCACGCCGGCGACCACAGGCATCTTCAACGCCCGGTTCTTTGCGCTCATGAGGCCGACGGCCTATTTCCTGAGCGTCGGCCGCGGCCGCAGCACCGTCACGGCGGACCTGATCGCGGCCCTCAAGGACAAGCGCATCGCGGGAGCGGGACTCGACGTGACGGATCCGGAACCGCTGCCGTCCGACAGTCCCCTGTGGAAATTGCCGAACGTCGTCATCACGCCGCACGTCTCGGCCAATACGCCGCTCGCCAACGAGCTGCGTAACGCGGTCGTGCTCGAGAACGTGAAAAGGTACACGGCCGGTGAGCCGATGCTCTCGGTCGTCGACATCGGCAAGGGCTATTGACCCTCGCCCGCTGGCGGGAGAGGGAGTGGATTACTTCGGCAGGCGGACGATGTAGCCGCCCGATTTCCCGTCGCGCTCGAGTTCGAGGAGCTTGCGGGCCCCGCCCTCTTCCAGCAGTTCGTTGAACGAGCCGAAGCCGAAGTACGACTCGTTGAAGCCCGGCTTGCGCCGCTTCAGTGCCTGCTTGACCATCGAGCCCCAGATCCGCTCTTCGGCGCCGCGTTCCGCGATCAGCGCCGCGACCGTTTCGAGAATCAGATCGAAGGCTTCCTGCCGGCGCTCTTCCTCGGGCTTCCTGGGCGGGGGCGGTGCATCCGCCTGGCCCTTTGAAGTCGCGGCCTTGCCGCGGCCGCGCCTCGGCGCGGCGCGCACCAGGTCGTCGTAGAAGATGAAGTCGTCGCAGTTCTCGATGAGAAGATCCGACGAGGAGTTCTTCACGCCGACGCCGATCACGTGCTTGGCGTTCTCCCGGAGCTTTGACACGAGCGGCGAGAAATCCGAATCGCCGCTCATGACCACGAACGTGTCGACGTGCACCTTGGTGTAGCACAGGTCGAGCGCGTCGACGACCATGCGGATGTCCGCGGAGTTCTTGCCGGACTGGCGCACGTGCGGGATCTCGATGAGTTCGAATGCGGCCTCGTGCATGCCCGCCTTGAACTCCTTGTAACGCTCCCAGTCGCAGTAGGCCTTCTTGACGACGATGCTGCCCTTCGTGAGCAGCAGACGCTCGAGGACTTTCTGCATGTCAAAGCGGGCGTAGTTCGACTCGCGCACGCCGAGTGCGATGTTCTCGAAGTCGCAGAACAGCGCCAGATTGCGGATTTCGCCCGTTGCCATCGTTGCCCGGTCTCCGAAGCCTATTGCAGCTCGTAGGCGAAGTCGTATTCGCTGCCCTTCTCATCGCGCGCATGCAGTTTCATCTGGCCGCGTGCGCCGGCATATTTGCCGGTGCCGCCGGTTACTGCAAGCGTCGAGTCGCCCTTGTCGAGAAACGGGCCCTCGACGGTGATCTGGCCGTCGGCGAGCGAGATCGTCCAGAAGCATTCCCAGGCCTTGCCGACTTCCGTGCGGATGCAATAGCCCTGGTCGGTGCCGACCTGCTTCTTGTTGGCGGCATCGAAAACGGGATTCGCGAACGTCAGCAGGTCGCCCACCGTGTCGCCGGGAGCGCCCGTATCCGTGACGGCATCGGTCGCCGCATGCTCGACGACGGCGATGGAGTTGCCGGCCTGCGCGCCCACTGAAACCAGCGCTGCCCCGGCGGCTGCAATAAATGCAACTTTACCGCTCATGAGACACCTCACTTGCATCGGAAGGAATTGGAACGCTTGGAATTATTGGTCGCGGGCGGAATGGTAGCAGGGATTGCGCGGCGCGCTATGCCGGTCTTGCCCCCGGGCGCCGCATGGGGCAATGATTGCGCCTTCGGACGTTCGAGGAGGGGTCCATGTCACGTACAGTCTCCGCTTTTGCCGCACTGCTGTTGGCACTGGGCGCGCTTTCGCTGGGCTTCCAGGCAGGTGCCGCGGGCGTCGACGACCTCGTCAAGCAGGCGCAGAAAGCGATGCAGGACGGCAAATACAAGGTGGCCCTCGCCGCTCTCGACCAGGCGATTGCGACCGCACCGGACCGCAGCGACCTGTATGGATTGCGCGCGAAAGCGAACGACGAGCGCGGTGAATTCGACAAGGCCATCGAGGATGCGAACAAGATGATCCAGATGGCGCCGGACAGCGCCTCCGGCTTCCTGATCCGCGCGGGCGTCTATCGTCGCAACGAGAAATACGACGAAGCGCTGAAGGACGTGAACAAGGCGATCGAACTGAGCCCCAAGAGCGCGGATGCCTATTACCTGCGTTCGGACATCTACAACGACATGGGCAAGTCGGCCGAATCGAAAGCCGATGAGGCCATGGCGAACAGGCTCGACCGCTGACCGCGAAACCCGACGAACGCTACACGACGGCCTGCCGGCGATCGGAACCGGCGGGCATCGCCGCGTCCGTCGTGAGCCTGACGTCGATTGCGACGTACCGGTCCCTGCCCTGGCGTTTCGCAGTGTAGAGCGCTCGGTCCGCGAGCTTGACCGCCCGGTCATGCGAGGCTTCGAGCGGCGGTGAATGGGTTGCAACGCCCATGCTGACGCTGACCTGCTGGCCAGACTTCGCCGCCAGGTGATCGATGCCGAGATTCGCGACCGCGGCGAGAGTCGTGCGCGCGACTTCCTCGGCATAGACGCGGTCCGCTCCATAGAGCACGGCGACCAGCTCTTCGCCGCCGTAGCGTGCGACAAAGTCCAGCGGCCGCCGCACCATGGCCGTGTCGACGGCCCGCGAAACGCTCCGCAGGCAGGCGTCCCCCGCCTGGTGACCGTACTGGTCGTTGTAGGCCTTGAAGTGATCGATGTCGATCATGATGACGGTCATCGGCTGCGCTTCGCGCGTCGCCTGGCGCCAGAGCAGGTGAATGCGCTCTTCGAAGGCGGCGCGATTGAACAGGCCCGTGAGGCCGTCGCGCGCGGCGACCTCGACGAGGCGCCGGCGCTCGAGGAAGGCCTTGCGATTCGCGTGCTCGAGCACGTAGCAGCCGGCGCCGCCGATCAGGTTCGCGCAGAACAGCGCGAACAGCTGGTAGATGGCGGCAGCGCTCGGCAGCGCATCGCCGACGCTCGCGCCAAGATAGGCGAGCATGACGATGAGATTGCTGCGCAGGGCCGCCCCGAAGGGCATCGCGAGCATGAAATAGAAGAAGAAGGTGACGAGGAGCAACCGGGCACCGACGAGCGGCACCTGTTCCGCAGGGGCATAGACCGCCATCACGACGATGCCGAGGCCGAAGATCGGCGCGCTCACCTGGATGGCGGGCTGATACCAGCGGCCATAGAGCCGGCGGGACGTGAAGGCGAGCGCGATCAGGACCAGCGGCAATTGCAGGCCGTAGCGCACGATATTCGGCACGTTGCTGCGATAGCCGACGACCCAGTGATCGATCACGGCGAAGCCGAGCACCGTCGAGAGCGCGACGAGCGTGCTCATGCGCACCCAGCGCCGCGCGGATTCCCCTTGCGCGGCGAGGTATTCGCGCTCGAGTCCGGGCTCGAAGCGCAGCCTCCAGCGGCGGGGCTCTGTCGGTTTCTCGGTGTCCATGGGCGTGCCAGTTTATGGCAGCAATCCGCCGTCGATGCAAAAGCGGCGCCGGGACCGTGATCTGTCAAGTCGGCGTCGCGCGCTTCGTCGTCGGTCGTCGCGCTGCGGTTGTGCAGCCCCGGGCGACCTCTTCCCGCAGGATCTCGGCCAGGCGCAGGGAACCCGGCCCGGCGCCCTCGCGATCGGCGTACACGAGATAGAGTTCGAGGAAGCGCTCGCCGCCGTCGCGCACCGGCAAGATCTTGAGCGTGCCGGCCGTGAGTTCCGCGCGAATCTTTTCCTCCGGGAACCACGCCCAGCCGTAGCCGCGCGTCGCCGCCTCGATCGACGTCGCCATATGTGTCAGCGTCCAGCGCTGCTCGACCTCCATGATCGGACGCGAATCGCGGCGCGAGCCGGATTCGCGCACCAGGAGATGACGGTGCGCAGCGAGGTCGCGCAGGCTGAGCTTGCGCCCCAGGCGATGCAGCGGATGGTCCGGACGGGTAGCCGGCACGAAGCGGGCGCGCAGCAGCGAATCGCCGGCGAAGCCCTGTGGGATCGCACCGGACACGGCGAGATCCGCCTGCCCGGTCAGCAGCGCTTCATTGGTTCCGCCCATGACCGACTCAATGAGTTCGATGCGGGTGTGCGGGCTCTCCAGGCCGAACCGGGCGAAGCTGTCGAGCAGCAGCAGAGTCGGAAAGACGACCTCCGCGGCGATGCGGATCTGCGCCTCCCAACCGGCCGAGAGCGTGAGGGCCGCCCCTTCCAGGCTGCCCGCTTCCGCGAGCAGGGCGTGCGCTCGCCGGTAGAGCAGCTGACCGGTCGGGGTGAGCACGGCTTTGCGGCCCTGGATTTCGAATGCCTTGATCGCGAGCTGCGATTCCAGTTTCTGGACCGCATACGTCACTGCCGACTGGCTCTTGCGCAGGGCCTTTGCCGCCTGTGCGTAGCCGCCGGCGTCGACCACCGCCACGAGCGACCGCCACTGCTCGAGCGAGACTTTCAGGGCCGTATTCATATCCATAAATTGGATAGTGATGGACGATTCATTCTACTTTTTTATCTGATTCATTGATAGTTAAATGCGCCCCACGAATTCAAGGGAGAGCTCCATGACCACCTTGCTCACGATCCATTCGAGCCTCTTCGGCGACGCCGGGCAGTCGAGCCGCCTTGTCGATCAATTCGCGGATCTCTGGCAACGCCGAGAGCCGCACGCCGTGCTCATCCGCCGCAATTTCGCGCGGGAGCCGGTGCCGCACCTCACCGCGGAGCGCTTCCAGGCTTTCCTGAAAGCGCCCGCGCAACGGAGCGAGCATGAAAGCGCCATCGTCGCGTATTCGGACCGCCTGATCGACGAACTCAGGCAGGCGGACGTGATCGCCCTCGGCCTGCCGATGTACAACTTCGGCGTGCCCTCGACAGTGCGCGCCTACTTCGACCACATCGCGCGGGCCGGTGTAACGTTTCGCTATACGGACCAGGGGCCGGAGGGGCTCCTCAAGGGCAAGAAGCTCTTCGTGTTTTCCACGCGGGGTGGAAAGCACGCAGGCACGCCCTCAGATACGGAAACCGATTACGTAAAGCAGTTCTTCCACTTTCTCGGCATCGACGATCTCACGTTTGTCTACGCGGAAGGGCTCGCATCCGGCGACCCGCAGAAGCTCGAGGCGCTCGGCGAGGCCGCGATACGCATCGAGAGCCTCATCGAGCCGCAGCCGCTCGCTGCGTAATGGAGGATTACGGACATGACGACCCGAACGATCTCGACCCTCATCGAATCCATCGCGACCTCGGACGGCGCGGGCGTGAAGCTGCGTCGCAGCCTCGGCTCACGGCAGACGCTGCGTGCGGACCCTTTCCTCATGCTCGATGAGTTCTTCTCGGACGATCCGCGCGACTACATCGCCGGCTTCCCGCCGCACCCGCATCGGGGTTTCGAGACGGTGACCTACATGCTCGACGGCCACATGCGGCACGAGGATCACCTCGGCAATCGCGGCGAGCTCATCGCGGGCGGCGTGCAGTGGATGACGGCCGGCCGCGGCATCATCCACTCGGAAATGCCGCAACAGGCGGAAGGGCGCATGCGCGGCTTCCAGCTGTGGCTGAATCTCCCGGCGCGCGAAAAGATGAAGCCGGCGTCGTACCAGGACATTTCGCCCAAGGACATCCCGACGGTTTCCCTGCCGGGCGATGTGAAGGTGAAGGTCATTGCCGGCGCATTCTCGTCCGGCGACAGGCTGACGCACGGCCCGATCAATGGCGCGAAGAAGGGCGTGAGCACCGATCCGCTCTATCTCGACGTGCATCTGCCGGCGGGCGGGCGTTTCACGGAAGCCGTGAACGCCGGGTACACGGCACTCATCTACCCGTACGAAGGCTCGCTCGAGGTCGGTCCTGCGGGCAGCTCGCGTACACTCGCGCGCCAGTCGATGGGCATTCTTTCCGCCGGCGATACGATTGAAGTAGCCGCCGGCGCGGAGCCCGTGCGCTTCCTGCTGCTCGCGGCGCGCCCGCTCGGCGAGCCGATCGTGCAGTACGGCCCGTTCGTGATGAATACGCGCGAGGAAATCGAGCAGGCGATCCACGACTACCAGAGCGGAAAGCTCGCGGAAAAACCGGCCGAACGGGTCGTCAATGCCTGACCTGGCGGCACGCCTGCCGGTCGTATTCATCGGCCACGGATCGCCGATGAATACGCTCGCGGACAATACGTACACGCAAGCTTGGCGCAGGCTTGCCGGGAGACTCCCGCGGCCGAAGGCCATCCTCGTCATCTCGGCACACTGGTACGTCTCGGGCACCGCCGTGACGGCAATGCCACAGCCGAAGACGATCCATGACTTCTACGGCTTTCCGCCGGAGCTCTTCGCCTACGAATATCCGGCGCCCGGCGCGCCGGCGATCGCGTCCCGCGTGCGGGCGCTCCTCGGCGATGTCGACGTCCAGGCGGACGAGACCTGGGGCCTCGACCACGGTGCGTGGTCGGTGCTTGCGCACATGTACCCGGAAGCCGGAGTTCCGGTCCTGCAGCTGAGCATCGACGGGACCCAGCCGGCTGCCTTTCACCTGGACGTGGGCCGCAGGCTGGCGCCCTTGCGCGACGAGGGCGTGTTGATCCTCGGGAGCGGCAATGTCGTCCACAATCTGCGCGTCATGCGCCGGACGGACGCTGCGGAGCCGTTCGCCTGGGCCGTCGAGTTCAACGACTGGCTGCGTGAGCGGCTGATCACGCGCGATGCGCAAGCGATCGTCGCTCCGATGCAGTTCGGCGATGCGGCGCGACTCTCCATTCCGACACCGGAGCACTACCTGCCTCTCATCTACGTCCTCGGAGCAGCGAGCGAGGAAGACCGGCTCGAAGTGCTGACCGACGGCGTCGACCTCGGCTCGATCAGCATGCTGTCGGTCGCCTACGGCGCCTAGATTTCGTTCCTGCGAGCAAACTGCGCGATGTGATCGGCGGCGCGAAACGCGAGCGCCTGGATCGTCATCGTCGGCTGACCGCGCCCTGACGTGACGAAGCTGCCGCCGTCGCAGAGAAACAGGTTCCGCACGTCGTGCGTGCGATGGTACTTGTCGACCACCGACGACTTCGGATCATTGCCCATGCGGCAGGTGCCGAGCAGGTGCACGCCGACCGTCTGCGGAACGATGGGCACCCGCCATATTTTCTTCGCGCCCGCCGCGTCCAGGATTTCCACCGCGCGATCCTGCATGAAGGCCGCCGTGGCGAGATCGTCCTTGTGATCGAGATAGGTCGCGCGCATCGCCGGCACGCCCCAGGCGTCCTTCAATTCCGGATCGATGGTGACGCTGTTCGTTTCGACCGGTAGTGAGGTGCAATGGCCGACCGAGATGAGCGACTTCGGAAAGTCCCTGAGGACTTGCTTGTAGGCGGCGCCCCAGCTCGCATCGGGCGGATTGTTGATGGCCGCCCACCAGGCCGGCGCGCCGTCGATACGTGCGTCGATGCCGCCGCCGCCGTAAAAGCCGCGCCTCGGGTCCGCATCGTAGAAGTCATGGATGATGCGCGTGACCTGCACGCTCTTGTACTCGTTCAACTCGTGCTCGAAGGAGGCGCCGGTCGCGCTGCCCGCATTGAACATGAGGTATTTGCCGACGTAGCCGCTTGAATTCGCCAGGCCGTCCGGGGATTTCGCGTTGGCGGAATTGAGCAGCAGGCGCGCCGTTTCCGCTCCGTTCGCCGCAAGCACGACAGCCTTGGCGTGCTGGAAGTGTTCGCGCTTGTCGCGGCCGAAGTAAGCGACGCCGGTCGCCCGGCCGCGCTTGTCGGTGTCCACGCGGAACACGTAGCTTTCGGCGCGCACCTCGCAGCGACCGGTCGCTTCCGCTTCCGGAATCATGTTGTAGAGGGTCGACGATTTCGCCATGACCTCGCAGCCGTAGCCTTCGCAGAAGCCGCAATGCACACAGGCAGGCCGGCCGCGGAACGGCTGCGACGCGATGGCGAGCGGCGCGGGGAACGGATGCAGCCCGAGCTTGCGCCCACCGCGTTCGAGCAGGACGCCCGAGGACTTCACGGGCATCGGCGGCATCGGATACGGTTTCGTGCGCGGCGGATCGAAGGGACTTGCGTACGCGAGGCCCGAGACACCGATTTCCCACTCGACTTTCGTGTAGTACGGCTCGAGGTCCGCGTACTCGATCGGCCAATCGGCGAAGCCCGTGCCGGCGATGGCGCCAAGGACGCTGCGCTCGTGAAAATCGATCTCATGAAAGCGCCAGAAGTTCGCCGTGTAGTGCACGCTGCTGCCGCCGACGAGCCTTGCGTACATGAGCGCGGGAATATCGAGAACCCTGGTCGCCTTGGCCGCGGGATCCGCCCGGAAGGTCTGCGGATTGCGTACCGGTTCATTCGTGATGCCGTTCGCGAACCAGTGCTTGAGCTCATCATGCTCGAAGTCGGACGGACCGAGGCGCGGGCCCTGCTCGAGCACGACGACGCTGAACCCGGCCTGCGACAGCTCTCGGGCGAGCACGCCACCCGACGCGCCGGAACCGACAATGGCGAAATCGACTTGCTCCGACGGTTTGTAGGTTCGAGCGCTCATGCCTGCCCTTTCTTCGCGTACGGGACGAAGCCTGCGTAGTCGCGATCGTAGTAGCCGAAGGGCGGCTGAAAGGCGTGCAGGTCCTCGAAGCCGACCAGTTTCCAGCCGACGCCATCGCGATTGCCGCCGTACTTCGGGTGCGCGAGCAGTCCGAGCACGGTGAGAAAGCGCATTGTCTGAAAGAAAGGCGTCGTTTCGACGCTCTTCAGAAATTCGACCTGGCGCGTGACTGGGCTGCCCGCGAATGACTCGCCGGGATATTTCGCCGTAAATGCGGTGAGGAACCGCGCATGACCGCCGAGCACTTCTTCGCGATGCACGGCATGGAAACCGCCGAGCGCGGCATCGATGAAATACACGGCGCCTGCCTCATGGGCCCCCGGCGTGTCGTCGGTCGGAACGATCTGCGAAGCGATCGCGTCGAAATCGCGCGCCTGCGCCGCGCTCAGGATGGCAAGGCGGGGTTCTGGCGCAGCGGCACTCTCGTGCGCATGCATGGCCGCCGCGCTGATCTTCGGCCAGTTGAGCGCGAGCCATCCGGCTCCAAGCGCCTGGCCCGACGCAGTCAAGAACGATCGTCGGGTACTACCCATCGGCGAGTCCTCCCCTCAACGCATCAAGACAAACTCTTCCGCTACCGACGGATGCAGGGCCACCGTCTGGTCGAAGTCTCTTTTTGTGGCGCCCATCTTCACGGCGATCGCAAGTGCCTGGATGATCTCCGGCGCGTCGGGCCCCAGCATGTGCGCGCCGAGCACCTTGTCCGTCTTCCCATCGACCACGAGCTTGCAGGTCGTGCGCTCCTGCCGCCCCGGGATGGTGTTCTTCATCGCGCGAAAATCCGAACGGAAGATCGCGACCGTGAAGCCGCTGGCGCGCGCCGCCTCCTCCGTCATGCCGACGGACGCGAGCGCGGGCTGGCTGAACACCGCCGTCGGCACGTTCGTATGGTCGACGGACCACGGCGCGTTGCCGAAGACCGAATCCGCGAAGGCGTGCCCTTCGCGGATCGCGATCGGCGTCAGCTGCAAGCGGTTGGTCACGTCGCCAATCGCGTAAATAGGGTCCACCGAACTCTTCGACATCCTGTCGACCGTGACCGCCCCCCACTGATCGACCGCCACTCCCGCGCGCTCGAGCCCGAGACCGGCCGTGTTCGGCTGCCGGCCGATGGCGTGCATGACGCCGTCGGTTTCAAGCGTCGCGCCGTCCTTCAAAGTCACCGTGAGGTGCGAGCCGGCGCGTTCAACCGCGGCGACCTCCGCACCGAGCTTCACGCGGATACCCCTGGCGAGGTAGGCCGCCTGCAATTTCTCGCGCAGCTCGGCGTCCCAGCCCTTGAGGATCAGGTGGCCACGATAGAGCTGAGTCACTTCGACGCCGAGGCCCGCGAAGATGCCCGCGAATTCCGTCGCGATATAGCCGCCCCCGGAAATCACGAGGCGCCGGGGCAGCTTCTCCAGCAGGAACGCCTCGTTCGAATCGAAGCCGAGCTCCGCGCCGGGAAATTTCGGGAGAATCGGATGTCCACCGGTCGCGACCAGGAAGTGCTTCGCGGTGATGCGCCGCCCCGCGATCTCGATCGTGTGGGCGTCGAGGAACACCGCGCGGCCGGGCACGATCCCGACATGATTCTTCTCGAGCGTCGAGATGTAGGCGCCGTTGAGCCGCGTCACTTCCTTTTGCACGTTGTCGCGCAGCGTCGGCCAATCGAACTTGCCCTCGATACCGAGCCAGCCGTAGCTCGCGGCATCTTCGAGCTCCTCGCGAAAGTGCGAGCCGAACACCAGCAGCTTCTTCGGCACGCAGCCGCGAATGACGCAGGTGCCGCCGACGCGGTATTCCTCGGCGATGCCGACTTTCGCACCGTGACTCGATGCGATCCGGCTCGCCCGCACGCCGCCCGAGCCCGCGCCGATCACAAACAAATCGTAGTCGTGCGCCATACGCGCGGCATGTTAGCGGAGCCGCGATCAGCGCGATACGGCCGCCAGGGACGCTCGACTCGGGAGGTCCTGTCGGGATCGTAAAAAACAGGATGTTTTTTCCGAAGCCTGCAGGGATGTATTCACGGCGGTCCCGAAAGGACCTCCCGAGTCGAGCGTCCCTGGCGATGACTAACTGCCCTAGGAGATCTCGAGCAACCGCGAACCCGCAGGCGCGTCGATGGCGACGGATTTCAGCAGCGCGAACACAGGCAGACCCGGCGCGAGCTTGAGTTCGCGGACGGCTTCCTGCGTCACGGTGGCCAGCAGGCGGTGCTCGTCGGAGAGCGCGAGCTCGACGTTGACCGCGCCGTCCTCGCGGGCCGAAAGCCGCGAGACGGATGCCGACAGGACATTGCGGACGGAAATCGCCCGTGGGCGCTCCGTCGCGACGATCACGTCGTTCGCGATGATGTGCACGCGCACGCGGTGGCCGACGCCGCCGCCGAGATACGGGATCTGCAATTGCTGTGCACCCAGCGTGAGCACCGTCGTGCCCCGCTCCGGCCGCTGGGCCGCGATCGGCGCCTCGATGATCGCGCCGGCATCGCCGCGTGCGGCGAGCAGCGGCGTGTCGCTGCGGCCGAGCAGGTCGTTCGCCGGGCCGTGCGCCAGGACGCGGCCGCGATCGAGCAACACCACGTGATCCGCGAGGCGCACGAGTTCCGCGAGGCTGTGGGTCACGTACACGATCGGGATGGCGAACTCGATGCCGATGCTCGCCAGGAGCTCGAGGATCTCGCGCTTGCGCGGCACATCGAGCGACGCGAGCGGTTCATCCATCAGGAGCAGCCGCGGCTGCGCGAGCAGCGCCCGCCCGATGGCGATGCGCTGGCGCTCGCCGCCCGAAAGATCCCGCGGCCAGCGGTCGAGCAGGCCGCCGATACCGAGCACCTCGAGCACGCGCCCCTCGTCGACCCGTATCGGCTCTTCGCGCCGCCGTTTCAGCCCGTAGGTCAGGTTCTGCGCGACCGTCAGGTGCGGAAAGAGCCGCCCGTCCTGGAACACCCAGCCGAGTCGCCGCCGCTCGAGCGGCACGAAATGATCGCGCGCCGTGTCGACGAAAACCGATGAGCCGACTTCGATGCGGCCCGACCGGGCCTTCATCGCGCCAGCGAGCAACGCAAGCACCGTGGTCTTGCCGGCGCCCGAGGGGCCGAAGAGTACCGTCGTCCCGGCTTCCGGCACGCGAAACGTGACGTCGAGGTGGAAGCTCCCCAGTGCCGCGCGCGCGTCGAAGTCGATCATGGGCGAGCGCGACTCAGCGGGCGGCCCAGCGCCGCGCCCAGCGCCCGAGGATTTCCGCCGCGATCAGCGCCACGATCGCAACGCCGAGTGAAATGAGCGCGAGCGTGAGTGCCGTCTGCTCGCCGCCCGGCGTCTGCAAGGCGCCGTAGATGGCGAGCGGCAGGGTCTGGGTTTCACCCGGGATGTTGGCGGCGAACGTGATGACCGCGCCGAACTCGCCGAGGCACGCGGCGAAGCCGACGATCGCCGCGGCGACGATTCCCGGCAACGCGAGCGGCAGGGTGATCGTGAAAAAACGGTCGAACGCGCGCGCACCGAGCGAGCGGGCAGCGAGCTCCAGGCCCGGGTCGATGCCCTCGAGCGCGAGGCGCATGGCCCGCACCATCATTGGAAACGCCATGACGCCCGCGGCGAGTGAAGCGCCGGCCGACGTGAATACGAGCCGCGTGCCAAAGGTCGCATCGAGCCAATGGCCGATCGGACCCTGCACGCCGAACACGAGAAGCAGCGCGTAGCCGACGACGACGGGCGGCAGCACGAGCGGCGCGTGCACGAATGCATCGAGGAGCGCGCGTCCGGGAAAGCGCTTGCGGGCGAGGAGCCACGCGGCGCCGAGCGCAAGCGGCAGGCCCACGGCCACCGCACGCGAGCCGACGACCAGGCTCGCGCCGACCGCCTGCCATTCGGCCGGAGTCAACATCGATCCTCGAAAGGATACTGACCGGGCTCCGGAATGAAGTTGTGCGTAAGGCCCTCGATCGCGCTCGTTCCCATGCGCCAACGGGCCTCGACCGAGCCTGCGCCGATGTGGGGCGTCGCGACGCAATTCGGGAGCCTCAGGAGCTCGTCGTCATCCGCGGGTTCCACCGCAAAAGTATCGATGCAGGCCGCCGCGATGCGCCCGCTCTTCAGGCGTTCGCGCAGTGCCGTCTCGTCGACGATGTGCCCGCGCGCCGTATTGACGAGCACGCAGTCGGGCCGCAACCGAGCGAGCACCTCCGCCGTGTAGAGATTGCGCGTCCGGTTGGTCACGGTGAGATGGATCGACAGCACTTCGGAGCGTGCGATCAGCTCATCGAAGCCGACGGGCGTCACGTCGTAGCGCGCATAGAACTCGGCGTAGTCCTTGACGTCGCAGGCGAGCACTTCGCATTCGAAAGGCTGCAGCAGGCGCACGAACTCCTTGCCGATCTCGCCGCAGCCGTGCACGCCAACCACGCGGCCGGTCAGCTGCCGGCCCATCCGTCCGAGCGGCCGCTCGCCGGCGCGCATCGCGGTGTTCGTCGCGATCACGTGCCGCAAGCCCGCAAGCGCGAAGCACAGCGCGAGTTCCGCGACCGAGCGCTTGTTGACGCCCGCCGTCCAGCCGAGGCGCACGCCATGCTTCTTCATCGCGACCGGATCGATCCTGTCGAGACCGACGCCGAGCTTGGCGATGACACGCAGCTCCGGGAGCGCGGACAGTACGCGTTCGTTGATGCGCTCGAAGGAGACGATGGCGGCATCGAAACCGCGCAGGTACTCGATCGTCTCCTCTTCCGTGCGGAAGTACGGCCGGGCTTCCGTATTCAGCTTGCAGTCGGGGTAGGTCTTGCGCAGGAGCTCGACCAGGCCCTCGTGCTGGCAGAACGAAATGGCGGGAACGGCGACGCGCATGCGCGATGGATCCTGCACGGCGGCGACCGGCCCACGGCCGGCGCCGGTCAGCTCTTGACCTTGCAGACCTTGCCGACGAACGTGACGGCGAAGCAGCCCTTGTCATCGATCGGGAAAATCTGCGTTCCCTGCGGCATCAGGATGCGCAGGGTCCTGTCCTTGATCTCGTAGTCGTACTCGACGCTGCCGCCGCCGAACGGCGCGACCATCTCGACCTTGTGGCCGGACTTGAACGTGAATTTCATGAGACCGCTTTCGTCCGCGTAGGGGCCGCTGAAGCTGCCGCCGCAGGCCGACAATCCCGCAACGATGGCCGCGACGGCTGCCTGGCGCGAGGCCCGTGCAAGATTCGGAAAGTTCATGGTTTTCCTTTAGTTATTGTTGGTCTTTGTGGATTCTGATTTTGACTCCGCGGCCTCATTATACGGTGCCCCGGGAATCACGCGAACCGGACACCCCCCGCAAGGAGATGCCGCGATGGCCGAGCCTACGACCGAGGAAACGCTGGACCCCGCGGACTGGCGCGGCATCCGGGAGCTTGCGCATCGGGCCGTCGACGATGCATTCGACTGGTTGAGCACGGCGCGCGATCGGCCGGTCTGGCAGCCGACACCGGAAGCCGTCGTCGCCAGCTTTCACCAGCCGCTGCCGCGCAAGCCGCAGGGCGCACAAGCGGCGTACGACGACTTTCGTCAACTGGTCCTGCCCTATCCCATGGGCAATGTACACCCGCGCTTCTGGTCCTGGTACATGGGCAACGGCACGGCGCTCGGCGCCGTCGGCGATTTCCTCGCCGCCGTCGTCAACCCCAACATGGGCGGCGGCAATCATGTCGCGAATCACGTCGAGAGCCAGGTGGTCGACTGGTGCAAGGAGATCGTCGGCCTGCCGCGCGATTCCGGCGGCCTCTTGGTGAGCGGCGGCTCGATGGCGAACTTCGTCGGACTCACGGTGGCACGCAATACCGCGACGAACGTCAACCTGCGCCGTGACGGCGTGCGCGCGCTGCCCGCCCCATTGACCTGCTACGCCTCCGCCGAAGTGCACAGCTGCGTGCAGAAAGCGCTCGAGCTCCTCGGGCTCGGCAGCGTAGCGCTGCGCAAGGTGCCTGTGAACGATGACTATGAGATCGAGATCGGGGCGCTCGAGGACCTGATCGCGACGGATCGCAAGGCGGGCCTCGTGCCGGCTTGCGTCATCGGCAATGCCGGCACGATCAACACGGGCGCGGTCGATGACCTCATGGCCCTGTCCGACATCTGCGAACGAGAGCAGATCTGGTTTCACGTCGACGGCGCGATCGGCGCCGTCGTTGCGCTCGCGCCGCGCAACCGCGGGCTCGTCAGCGGGATCGAACGCGCCGACTCGGTCGCGCTTGACCTGCACAAGTGGCTGCACGTGCCTTTCGAAGCGGGCTGCGCGATCGTGCGGGACCACGCGGCGCACCGCGCCGCCTTCGCGCTGACGCCGGAATATCTCGAGCGCACGGCGCGCGGCCTCGCAAGCGGCCCGCTCTGGTTCAGCGAATACGGCCTGCAGCTCTCGCGCGGCTTCCGCGCGCTCAAGGTGTGGCTGTCGTTCAAGGAGCACGGCCTCGACAAGTTCGGCCGGCTGATCGACCAGAACATCGCCCAGGCCCATGAGCTCGCGGCCCTCATCCGGGCGCGGCCCGAGCTCGAGCTCATGGCGCCGGTCGCGCTCAATATCGTCTGCTTCCGTTACCGCGCCGCCGGACTCGGCGAGGCCGGGCTCAACCAGTTCAACGAGGAACTGCTGATCCGCCTGCACGAAAGCGGCATCGCGGCGCCGTCCTACACGACTCTGAACGGCCGGTACTGCCTGCGCGCGGCGATTTCGAACCACCGCACGCGCTCCGACGACCTCGCGATCATGGTCGACGCCGTATTGAAGCTCGGCGCGGAGCTGGCCAAGAACGGCGTCTGATTTCGCTCGCAGTCGATTGCCCGTCACGGCGGTCTGCTAAGTTTCGGGTCCGGTCGAAAAGGCAGCACGCGCGGGGGATCCATGGCGAAGAAAAAGGCGAAGGCGAAGGCAAAAACGGCAGCACACAGCGGGGCAGCGGCGCTCGGCAAGCAGATCGCGGAACTCATGCACCGCGTGGGAACGCTCGAAGACGCGGCGGCGATCCGCATCCTGCAGCACCAGTACGGCTATTACCTCGACAAGTGCCTGTACCGGGAAGTAGTGGACCTCTTCGCCGACGACGGCGTCGTGCAGTTCAACGGCGGGATCTACCGCGGCCGCAAGCAGGGCGTGCACCGGCTCTATGTCGAGCGCTTCGGCCAGGTCTTCGTCGAGGGCAAGAATGGGCCGCTGCCGGGATTTCTCCTTGAACACCTGCTGCTTCAGGACATCATCCATGTCGCGGCCGATCGGCGGACCGCGAAGGGGCGGCTGCGCTGCTTCATGCAGGCCGGCGTGCACGAAACCTCGGAAGCTCCGCTCGCGCGCATGGCGCGCAAGAACGGCACGCCGCTCATGGCATGGTGGGAAGGCGGCATGTACGAGAACGAGTACGTGAAGGAAGGCGGCCTCTGGAAGCTGAAGCTCCTCAACTACAACCCGCTCTGGCATGCGGACTACGCGACGGGCTGGAGCCACAGCCGGCCGAACTACGTGCCGAAGGAATCGACGCTCTATCCGAAGGACCCGACAGGCCCGGACGCGCTGATGGCGAAGCGGCCGCTATGGCCAGACACGGACGTAGTGCCCTTCCATTATCCGCATCCCGTGACGGGCAAGGTCTGGCGCGGCTAGAGGGGCCTCGGAGATTGGGGGTCTGACCCCTATTTCAGTTGATCGCCCGGCACCCACCAGCCGTGGATCTGGCCGAACGTCCGGTACGGTAGCTTCACGGTGGCGATCGGACCTGCCTCGAGGTCTGAGGTGTCGACGATCACGAGATCCGAACGCCCCTCGAGCAGGCGGTTCGCGATGCCGACGAGATAACCGTCGCCTTCGGGCGCGCCCGTGCGCCGCGGCACGAAACAGCACTCCTGCAACCCGGACGTCGGACCGACGAAGTAGGTCGATGTCTTGCGCGTCAACTGATCGAAGCGCGTGTAGCAGTTGAGCGGCCGCAGCGGTGACTTCGCGAGGCGCTCATCGAGCGGGCGCGCATAGTCGGTTGTCGGCATGAAGCCGTAGCGGTACGGGACGGTGTGATAGCGGTCGTCTTGGCGCGGCAGCACACCCGACTCCTGGAAAAGCACGTCCATGTCGTAGTTGTCGCTCTTGCGGTCGGGCCTGACCGTGAGACGCGTGATCCGCCCCGAGGAGCCGATCGGGTCGAAGGCCTCGCCGTGCAGGTTCGGGAAGAACGGAAACTGGTTCTTGTTCGCCATGTCCATGTCGACGAACACGCGATCGCCGTCGGAGAACGCGCCCATCACGTGCGTCGCGCAGCGTTCGGGTCCCTGGTACCAGCGCAGGTCCGTCCCATCGCCACCCCGGCGCATGAAGCCGAACCACGTCGGCAGCTTTGAATCCCAGGCGAAACGCACGCCGCCCTGCTTCATCTGCGCGACGTTGGTCGCCATCGGAATGACGAGGAATGCGATATGGCGCGAGGTGACGGCGAAGTCGTGCAGCATGCCGACGTACGGCACCTTGATCCAGGTTTCCCAGTTGATCTTGCCGTGCCGATCCGCTGAGTAGACGTAGACGTCATTGCTCATCTCGCCTCGGGCTTCGTAGCCGTAGCCGATGAGTTCGCCCGTCTCGGAATCGATCTTCGGATGCGCGGTGTGCGCGAGCGCGGCGTACTTGCCGCCGAAGGTGTAGTAATCGTCGAGCGTCTCGAGCGTGTTCGGGTCCATCGCGACCGGCGGGCTGTCTTCCTTGAGGGCGAGGAGCTTGCCGTGATGGAACACGATCTGCGTGTTCGCGGTGCCGCGGCTGATCTTCTTCTCGGCGACGACGGCATCATCGCTGTAGGGATTGCGATACATGCCGAAGATGGCGCGACGCGCCTCGGCCTGCGCCTTGAAGCGCTGCGTCCGCACGTACCTGCTCTTGAAGTCGACGTGCCCGTTCGCGAAGCGAAAGAGGCTCACGTGCCCTTCGCCGTCGAAGGGAATGTTGTGCGGAAACTTCGGCGGATACTGATAGTCGGGGCCGACGCGATAGAACGCCCCGTCCAGATCCACCGGCAGCTCCCCTTCGACCTCGCAATCGCGCAGGTCGCTCTCGAGGCGCATCGGACCCCAGCCGAGAAACATGGGATTCGGGACGAATCGCACTGCCATGGACCACCTCAGCCCTCGAGCGGGCCGTGAAGCAAGATTTCAGCCGGGCTTTGGCGGACTTTGGCCAAGTTTCAGGTCGCTTTCAAGCGTGGCGGAGGGGCTCGCGCCAATCTGTCTCCACCGTCGAAACCGATCCATCAGGCCCGGACGGGCGATGACTGACACGCGATCCACACCCCAGCAGGAGACAGACATGAATGCGCGCACCCACAACACGCTCTTCCCGATCCATACGCTCGCCGTGACCACCGCCCTGGTCGTTGCCGGCCTCACGTTCGCAGCCGGCCCGTCGCTTGCCGGCGAAGTCGAAGTCGTGTCCCAGACCGTGAACTACAGCGACCTCAACCTCGCGCGCAGCGAAGGCGCCGCGACGCTTTACGGTCGCATCCGGTCGGCGGCACGCCATGTTTGCACGAGCAACGACAGCCCCGAGCTCCGGTTCGCAACGGCAGCCAGGACCTGCATCAAGCAGGCCATTGCGCATGCCGTTGCAGACGTCAACCAGCCGCAGCTCACCCAGTACTACCTCGTCAAGACCGGCCAGGTGGCGCCTGTCCTGGCCGTCGCTTCCACGAGCCGTTGATTCGCCGACTCTCCCTCGGCCGCCACGCAAGGATCCGGACGCGCCTCCGTTCGGATCCTTTTTTTGTGGCCTCTAGACCGCGGCGTGCAGCTGGGCGCTCCGCCCGCGGTAGGAGTGCCACGCCTTGCCGAGTCGTGATATCGCTTCGCGGATTGCAGGCTCGACCGCACCGAAGGCCAGCCGCAGATGTGAATGACCGCCGTCGCCAAGGCAGAACGTGTTGCCCGGCAGCAGCATGAGGCCATGTCGTGCCGCAATCTGCGTGAGCGCGTGCGTGTGCGCTTCACCGGTATCCACCCAGAGGCACATGCCGGCAGCGGGTTCCTGCCAGCGCCACGTCGGGAGCTGGCGCACGAGTTCCGCCTGCAGGAGCGTGCGGCGCTTGCGAAGCTCCGCGCGGCGTTGCTTGCGCGCCTCGTCCATGTCCTCGATAAGGAACTGCGCCGCGAGCTGCTGCATCGGCGAACTGCCCATGTCCGAGATGAGACGCAGCCGCGCGGCCGTATCGATGAGACTGCGATGCGCACGCAACCAGCCGATCCGGAGGCCGCTCCAGAAAAGCTTGCTCACCGAGCCCGCGATCCAGATCGGCGCCCGGGTCGTGAAACTTGCAACCGGCGGCGGTGGCCGGTCGAGATCGATGACCAACTCCGCGAGCGCGAGGTCCTCGAGCGCCGGGACCTGCCATTGATCGAGCAGGCGCGCGAGCCTGCGCCGTGACGCGAGCGGCATCACGGCACCGGTTGGATTCTGCCCGGTCGACGAGAAATAAATGAGCTGCGGACGCAAGCGCTCCACCGCCCGGGCGAGCGCATCCTGATCGATTCCCTGCGGCGTGACCGGCACGCCCTCCAGGCGTGCGCCACATTGCTCGAACACGTCGAGCGCGCCGAGATACGCAGGCTCTTCGACGAGCACCACGGCACCGGGCTTCAGGTAAAGCTGCGCCACGAGCGCGATGGCCATCTGCGAACCGCCGGTCACGAGGACCTCCTCCGGCCGGCTCGCCATCGCGCCATCCGAGAGGTAGGTCGCGATGCGCTCGCGCAGCTCGAGCAGTCCGGCGGGCGACATACCGTGCGAGCGCAGATGACTGCCCATGGACTTCTGCGCGCGAGTCAGTGCGTCGCGCACCCACGGATCGAGCGCGGGCATGGACCCCACGGCGAGCGCGCCGGACGCCTCGTCGCCCCCGCCGGGAAACTGCATCGCGAGCCGCACCGAGGAGAGATCGCGCGGCGCACTTGAGCGCACGGGCCGGCGTTCGCGCAAATAGGTGCCGCTGCCGTGGCGGCGCTCGATGAGTTCACGGCTCGCCAGGGCTTCATACGCACCGATCACGGTCGTGCGGCTGACGCCGAGGGTGCGCGCGAGCACCCGGTCGGGCGGCAACGGATGCGCGGTGTCCCAGGCATCGCGCTCGATGATCGACTGCACCGCCCGTTCGAGGCGCTGCTGCAGGGTGCCGTCGCCCGTCGACCAGGGGCCGAGCGCCCGCGTGAAGGATGTCAGCTGCGCGAATCGGGTCATGGATGACCACTTTGCCGGGAAGTGGACCTTTGCGTGGCCAATGCGGGGCACTATCTTGCGGCCGGGAGACCAATCACTACAACTGGTTCTGTCAAGTGGTACTTTCCATCCGGCTTGCGGGAACGGGCGACGCTCCGGCCATTGCACGCCACCGGCGACTGATGTTCGATGAAATGGGTCTCGCGAGCGGCGCGGCGCTCGAGGTCGTCGAGCGCGAGACGCAGGCGGCGCTGCTGCACGCGATGACCGAAGGTTACTATCGGCACTGGTTCGCCGAGGACGGCGGCGCGATCCTCGCCGGCGCCGGCGTGATGATCGCGCGCTGGCTGCCGATGCCGCAGGAGCCCGCGCTTTTTCGCGCCACGATTCTCAACGTCTACACCGAACCTGCGCTCCGCCAGCGTGGGCTTGCGCGCCGGCTGATGCGCACTGTCATCGACTGGTGCCGGTCCCAGGAACTTGCCTGCGTGCAACTGCATGCGAGCGATGCGGGCCGCCCGCTCTACGAAGCACTCGGCTTCAAGCCGACGAACGAGATGCGCCTGCCGCTCGATTGACGGTCGTGGCGCCACTCTCTCTTATAGGCCGGCCCAGGTCGTTGTCGTTTTTTCAAACCTTCGGAGCCTCGCGCAATCGCGACAGACGCGAACGATGATCGTAGGATGCGCGAACCTTGAGGAAGGAGCGCGCCTATGAAACACGATGATCGCGATCCCGAGTTCGTCAATTTTCTCCCCGCCCTCTCGCTCAGCCGCCGCGACATCCTGGCGACGACGCTCGCCACGGGATTCGCGCTCGCCGTACAACCGATTTCGGCCGAGACCATCGCCACCGATGCCGAGGGTCTCGTCGCCGGCGAGATCAGGATTCCGGTCGCCGACGGCGAACTGCCGGGCTACCGGGCGATGCCGGCGAAGGGCAAGAATTTTCCGGTCGTGCTCGTCGTGCAGGAAATATTCGGCGTGCACGAGCACATCAAGGATCTGTGCCGGCGTTTCGCCAAAGCCGGCTATTTCGCGGTGGCGACCGAGCTCTATGCGCGCCAGGGCGACGTGTCGAAGATCGCGGAGGTCAAGGACCTGATGCCGATCGTCGCGAGCGTCCCTGACGCCCAGGTCATGTCCGACCTCGACGCGACCGTCGCGTGGGCGAAATCAACGGGCAGCGCGAACGTGAAGCATCTCGCCATCACCGGCTTCTGCTGGGGCGGGCGCATCGTCTGGTTGTACGCGGCCCATAGCGATGCCCTCAAGGCGGGTGTCGCCTGGTATGGACGGATCGACGGCAAACGCACGGACTTGCAGCCGGCCTTTCCGATCGACGTCGCCGGCAAGCTCAAGGCGCCGGTGCTCGGCCTCTACGGCGGCCTCGACAAGGGCATTCCCCAGACCGACGTCGACAAGATGCGGCAGGCGCTCACCGCAGCGGGATCCAAGTCCGACATCATCGTGTTTCCGGAAGCGGAGCACGGGTTCAACGCGGACTATCGGCCGAGCTACAACCCGGCCGCCGCCAAAGAGGGATGGGCGCGGGCGCTCGCCTGGTTCAAGAAATACGGCGCTGCCTGATCAGCCGGCCGCTTTCGGCACGAAATAGGCGACGTGGGTCGAGCTGAACTCGGGCAGCGCCTCGCAGCGCGCGGCGAGCGAGCGCAACGAATCATAGGGAGCCGTCGCGACGTCGAGGCCCGGCGCTTCCGTGAGGAAAGTCCAGATGCAGGCCAGCGTGATATCCGCCTGCGTCATGCGGTCGGCGACCAGCCACTTCCCGGGTCCGCGCGCCGCACTCCAGCGTTCGAGTTCATGCAGCGCGCCGTGCATCTGGGCCCGGCAGCGTTCGACCCAGGGTTCGTGACGCTTGGCGGTGGGCCGGAATATTCCTTCGTAGATCTGCGCAACGCCCTTCTCCGCGGCGCCCGTCGTCATCGCCATGAGCCGCAGTGCCGTGCGCCGCTCGCGCCCGCTGCGCGGCATCAGCGCGCGTTCGGGCCCTGCACGCTCGTCGAGGAAATCGAGGATGGCCGAGGATTCCATCAGCGCTTCGCCGTCGTCCAGCACGAGCGTCGGCACGCGGCCCACCGGGTTGTACTTGCGGATCTGATCGAAGTCCTTGCCGACCGACCAGTTGCGGTGCTCGAAGGCGATGCCGAGGAGCTTCATGCTGACCGCGACGCGCCGCACGAAGGGCGAATCGAACATGCCGATGAGGATCAATGAACCACCTTGCCCTTGGCCGCCCACGTGCGGGTGAACTCGGCCATGATCGCTTCCACACCCGGGTCGCGGCCCGCCAGCCAGTCGCCGGATTTCAACGGCGCCGCGAGGTCCGGGTCGAGCTTGCCGACGTTCAGGTCGTACTGATCGCCATAGCACGCCGGCTCGCCCGCGCAGCCCTTCACGAGGTCCCACACGCCCGTCGTCGGACGCAGGCAGAGCTTCGAATTCGGCATGCATTGCGGCCTGCCCTCCGACCACCAGCGCAGCGAATCGCCGACGAGATCGCCGACGAGCGTCACGCGGTCGCCGCCGTCGTGCTTGATGGCCGCGGCATTGACGATACCGGCGGAAAACGTGTACGGCCCGGTCAGCACGAAGATGCGGCCGGATACGTGGGCCGCGAGCCACCGCATCAGCTCGCGCGTGTAGTCGCAATTGCCACCGACATCGAAGCGCAGGTCGAGCACGAGATTCGCGGAATGTTCGCTTTCGACGCGCTTCTCGACGTCCGCCACGAAATCCTTGATCGCGTGGGTCGCGTCGTCGTTGGTCCGGAGCTGGACGTAGAGCGCATCGATGGGATTGATGCGTGTCATGCGATAGAGCTGGTCGGGCTCCTGCAGGTACAAGGGATCGCGAGCCGGATCGGTGGCGGCCCGCCACTCGTGCTCGACCTCCGAGTCATACGGCGCCGCCGACCACAGCCGGGGCGGGTGAGTGCCGTGCGGCATGGACGCTCGCGGCACGAATTCCACTGTGCGGTTCACGCGGCTCCCGTCCGCCAGCAGCAACTCCATGCGCAATTGCTCGCTCGACTTGGCGAGGCCGATCGCACGGAGCAAGCCGTTTTCGATGAACCAGCCGACGTTCCAGCGCCGATAGCCTTCAATCCCGCCGGACAGCACCGTCAGCCTGGCCAGCAGGTCCTCCGGCGTCCGGCCTTCGATAGTGAGGACACGTGCCCCGCGCAGGTCTGCGAACCCGGGGCCCGTGCGCGCGATGACGAGGGCGTCCGGAAACCAGAGCATGCGAAACGGTGCGCGCTTCGGCGGCAGCCAGGCGCCGTCGCCGGCATCGAAACTGTCGTGAGCGTTGTGCGCGAGCGCGGCGATGCGGATCACGCCTGCCAGAAATTCCTCGTCGCTGAGCGAGCCCGCGTGCCGTTCGAGCTTGCCGATCAGCTTGAGCGCCGCCGCCCGGTCGCTCGCGGTGAACGCTTTGCTCGCCCCGACATAGGCGGTGCGCGCGAATGCCAGATCCTCGAGTTGCCGGGTACGGCGCTGGTCGGTCGGCGATTCGGCGGCGGCGCAGCCGACGATGGCGAGAAGGAGTGTGCCGGCGAACCTGGCGCAAGCGCGCGCGGCCGCGCGTTCACTCATACGGTATCCAGCCGTCCGGCGTCTTCACGAGATCCGCATGGGCCTGAAACGTCTCGAGGTCGAGCCCATACGCCGTCCAGATGGCGACGTACTCGGGGTCCCGGGCCCAGTCGGCGACGTCGACTAGCTTCGCCGTGTAGTTCACGTGCGCAATGACGTCTCCCCGCTGGTTGCGCTCGGGAGGCGCATTGGCGATGACGTGGATGTCCGCCTGGCGAGCGACCCGGCAAATCAGGCCCGTGCCCGGCATGAGCGGCGAAGTGAACCGGCCCATGCGACATTCGCCGCCACAGCCGGGCCCGATCGTCCACGAATTTCTGGCGCCCGATCGGGCAACGCGCACGCAGTCTTTTTTCAAGAGGTACACGAGCGCATCCGCGGTCACCGGCCCGCTGTCCGGCAATTCGTTTTCCTCGTTGATGAGGTCGTGGTTGCTTCGTCCGAGAGCTTGCACAAGGGCCTTCTCGAGGTCTTCGCGCTCGTCGGCGAGCGCGGTCGACGCGACGGCGATCAGCAGCAGGCAGGCGATGCAGCCCGCCTTCATGACGCGAGAGCGTCCCAGGTCGCTTCCATCTTCTTGCGGAGCGCCGCGTCCGGGAGCGCGCCTCGCGCGGCGCCGAGGTTGTCGTCGAGGTGCGAAATCTTCGTCGTGCCCGGAATCGCGCACGTGACCGCCGGATGGGAGATCACGTACTTCAGAAAAAACTGTCCCCAGCTCGCGATGCCGAGTTCCGCGGCGAATGCCGGAAGCGCCCTGCCGTTCGTCTGCGCGAAGAGGCTGCCGCGCCGGCCGCCGAACGGCAGGTTGAGGAGCACCGCGACGCCACGCTCGGCGGCGAGCGGCAGGATCTTTGCGGCCGCCGCGCGATCGCCGATCGAATAGTTGACCTGGATGAAATCGAGCGGGTGGCGGGCCATCGTCGCCAGCAGCTCTTCGTGCTGTTCCCCGCGGGAGGTCGTCACGCCGAGGTAGCGAATGCGTTTCGCCGCCTTCCATTCTTTCAGTACCGGCATCAGCGGATCGACGCCCTTCAGGCTGTGGACCTGCAGGAGGTCGATGCGCCCAGTGAGCAGGCGTTCGAGCGATGCCTCGAACATCGCCTTGCCCGGGTCCCGCTCGCCCTCGGCCGCCGTGATCTTGGTGGCGAGAAACATGCGATCGTGGATGCCGAGCTGCGTCAGGAATTCGCCCAGCACTTTCTCCGAGTCTCCGTAGGCGGGCGCGGTATCGACGACGGATGCGCCGACCTCCGACATGCGCTTGAGCACGGCCCGCCTCGCCTCGAGCTCGCCAGCATCCGAGACCCCGTAAGCGTTGGTCCCGAGGCCGACGACCGGAATCGTCTCCCCGCTCGAGGGGATCGTCTTGCGGGTCAGGGTCTCGCCGGCGTCGGCAAGCTGGATGCCCGCCCCGGCAAGCAGCCCGAGGCGGATGAGATCGCGGCGCGAGAATGGCTGTCCCATGCGAAAGATACTAATGGAGTCCCGCTCGCTCGGCGAGATCAGCTTTGCTTCAAAGCGCGAGGCCCGAGGGACGCTTGTGCGTGCCGTGTCCGAGGACCGAAAATGCGCCGAGGAGGCCCCATGACACTCATTCGTATTGCCGCATTCCTGTTCGCGTGCTCGCTCCCTGCCGCGTCATTCGCCGCCGACAGCGACGGACTCGTGCTGCCGCGGGGTTTCACCGCCACGGTCGTGCACGATGGCGTCGGACTCGCACGGCATATCGCGATCCGCGACAATGGCGATCTCTATGTCACGACGCATCAGTTCGCCTTCCTCGGTTTCGACGCCAGGAAGCGCGTCGGCATCGTCGCGCTGCGCGATTCGAACGGCGATCACCTGCCCGACGTCGTCGAGCACTTCAGCGACCTCGACGGCACCGGCATCGCGATCTACAAGGGCATGCTTTACGTCTCCGACGACGTCGGCGTGTATCGCTATCGCTTCGACGGCAATGAACTCCTGCCGAAGCAGCCGGCCGAAACGGTCGTCGGCGGATTTCCCGCCGAGCGCACTCATGCGGACAAGACCTTCACCTTCGACAATGACGGGCACCTCTACGTCAACGTCGGCGCACCGTCGAACTCGTGCCAGGAGCAGGATCGCGCGCAAGGCTCCATGGGCCAGAATCCCTGCCCGCTCCTCGAGCACTACGGCGGCATCTGGCGCTTCGACGCGGACCGCATCAACCAGACGCCGAAGGACGGCACACGTTATTCAACCGGCATGCGCAACACGATAGCGCTCGCCTGGAACAACGACGTGAACGCGCTTTACGCGACGATCCACGGCCGCGACCAGCTCGATACGATCTTCCCCAAGCTTTTCACCGCGGACGACAATGCCGAGCGCGTCGCGGAGGAATTCCAGCGCATCGTCGAGGGCGGCGACTACGGCTGGCCCTACGCGTATTACGACACGAAGCTCAAGGCGCGAGTCGTGGCGCCTGAATATGGCGGCGACGGCAAGAAGCGCGCCGAGGCGGGCAAGTATCCGGAGCCGCTGGTCGCCTTCCCTGCACACTGGGCGCCCGACGATATGGTCTTCTATGCCGGCAAGAACTTTCCGGCGTCGTACGCCGGCGGCGCATTCATTGCCTTCCATGGCAGCTGGAATCGCGCGCCGCGGCCGCAAGCAGGTTATCGCGTCGCGTTTGTGCCGATGAAAAACGGCACACCGTCCGGCGAGTGGCAGACGTTCGCCGACAACTTCACCGGCGGCGCGCTCCCGGACAACAATCCGAACAAGGCGCGGACGCGGCCGGTGGGTCTCGCCGTCGACTCCGCCGGCGCGTTGTATATCGTCGATTCCGAGAAGGGACGGATCTGGCGAGTGACGTACGGCGGTTCATGAGAACGCTGCACGTCGCAAGCGCCACGCTCGGCATCGCCTGCCTCACGGCCTGCGCGTCGCAACCCGCATCCCACGCTCACGCCGATCGCGGGCAGGCTGCCTACGAGTCGAACTGCCTCGCCTGCCACCAGGCGGATGGCACCGGGGTGCGGGGCTTCCAGCCCGCTCTCGTCGGCAGCGACTGGGTCAGGGGCGACCCGAAGGTGCTCGCCACCTTCGTGTTGACGGGCGGATTCGACAGCGCCGGGCGCAAACTCAGCGCCAATGAGAACGTCATGCCGCCATTCAGCCACCTGGACGATGCCACGCTCGCCGCAGCCCTGACCTACGTGCGGATGAAGTTCGGCGATCAGGCGAGCGCGGTCTCGGCGGAAGAGGTGGCCGCCGCTCGCGCACAACTGCCGCCCGCCCATTGACGGCAGCTTTTGCGGCTCTTTCGGCGCGCCGACGGAACCGGGAGGCGCCACCGCCGGTCCATTCGACCCGTGCCCGCACCCGTCCCTTCCCGCCAGTCACAATCCACCCAGCAACCGGGGTCCGTCGGATAACATGTCGACCGTCATGAATCAGGCACCGCAAAGCGCAACGCCCGCCCGGGTTTCGATCCCGCGGGAGGTATCGGCCGGCAAGGAACTCATCATCAGCCTCGGCACGCTGGCGCTCGTGGCGATCCTCGTGCAGGCCGTCTACGCACTCGTGATTCGTCCCCATGCGGAAGCGATCCTTGCCGAACAAACGACGGTGGGCGCGGACGGCAAGCGTCCGATCCTCCATCTGCGCTCGCCCTGGATCATCCTCAAGGACTACGAGCAGGAGACCGCGATCATCCTCACGATCTGGTCGCTCTCGATGCTCGGGATCCAGGGTCGGCTGGTCGGCCAGAGCCGCAAGCTCCTCGACAAGCAGTACATCGAGGTCGGCGAGAACCGCGTGGTCCTGCCGGAAGACGCGCGCGCTTACGGCAGGCCGATCGAGCAGCTGCCGCACGCCGAGCAGTCCATGCTCCTGCCGCGCACGCTCATGATGGCGCTCAACCGCTTCGGGGCGACGCGCAGCGTCCAGGACACGGCCGAAGCCGTGCGCGATGAGTGCGAGCTCGAGCTGTCGCGCCTCGACGCACAGCTGTCGATGGTGCGATTCACCGCCTGGGCGATTCCCGCGATCGGATTCGTCGGCACGGTGCGCGGCATCGGCGTCGCGCTGCAGGAATCCCAGCGTGCGATCCAGGGCGACATCTCGGGCGTCACGCTGGGCCTTGGCGTGACCTTCAATGCGACGCTCGTCGCGCTGACCCTGTGCATCATCGTGATGTTCTGCCTGCACCAGCTGCAGCAGGCCCAGGACCGCCTGGTGCTCGACACGCGGATTGCTGTCGACCGCAATCTCATCCGGCACATGCGAGTGCGCTGAGCCGCGCCCAGCCCTGGGTTGCGCTCCCTATCGATTGAAATTTCGCCGCGGGACTACCCGAGCCACGCCCGCGGCGGGATACTTCGATCCATGGTCACCCGTCGCGACGTCGTACTTGGGGCAATGGCAGTGTCCGCCCTGCCCGCTATTGCGGGCGCATGGGTTTCGCCCAAGCCGGGCTCTACGCTGGAGGGCGGATCCGCGCTCTACAAGGTCATCTACGATGAGCGCTTTCCCTTGAGCGTGGCTTTCGGCCACGAGGCGCTGCGTGCGGGCCTCGCTGTCCACGCGATTCGCGGTGACATGACGGATCTCTGGTACGACGATCTCTATCCGCAATGGCGGCGCCAGCCGCTCGCCATCGCCGGGCTCACGGCACACGGACCGCTCTTCTGTCTCGAGCGCCTGTCCTGGGACTTCGGCATGCGCGTTGCGACCCGCGATGCCCGCCCGGGCGAGCTGATCTCCTGGGTCATCGCGCCGGGGACCCGCGCGTGAGAACACCGCCGGGAGTCAGCGAAGCCGATTTCGCTGCGGCTCTCGGTCAATTCGAAGCCGCGATCGGCAAGAGCTGGGTTTTCACGAGCGACGAGGACGTCGACCTCTACAAGGACGCGTACTCGCCCTTCTGGGGAGAAGCCGAAGAGCGCAGGGCCTCGGCGGCCCTCGCGCCGGACACGGTCGAGCAGGTTCAGGCGATCGCGCGGATTGCGAATCGCTACCGGATTCCCCTCTACACGATCTCGACGGGCCGCAATCTCGGCTACGGTGGTTCGGCGCCGGCCGCGACGGGCTCGGTCGTGCTCGACCTCAAGCGCATGAATCGCGTTCTCGAGGTGAACGAGAACAATGCCTATGCGCTGGTCGAGCCGGGTGTCAGTTATTTCGATCTCTACCGGCACATCCAGGAGCGCGGCCTGAAGGTCTGGATCGACGTGCCGGATCCGGGCTGGGGAAGCCCCATCGGCAATGCGCTCGACCGCGGCGGCGGCTACACCACCCATCAGTTCCGCAATCATTTCGACTCCCACTGCGGCATGGAGGTCGTGCTCGCAAATGGCGAGCTGTTGCGCACGGGCATGGGCGCCATGCCGGGCTCGCAAGCGTGGCAGCAATACAAGACCGGCTACGGCCCGTGGATCGACGGCATCTTCTCGCAGTCGAACTTCGGCATCGTGACCAAGATGGGCTTCTGGCTGATGCCGCAACCGGATGCCTACCTGACAGGGACCGTGCTGGTGCCGCGCCACGCGGACCTCGTCCCGCTGGTCGAGGTCCTGAACTATCTGGAGAACAGCCACGTCTGCAACGGCATGAGCGATCTGTCGAGTCCCGCAATGGAACAACCGGCACCGCCCGGCGCGCCACCGCCGGCACCCGAGGTCGTCGCACTCATTAACAAGGCGATCGCGGGCAATGCGGGCGACCTGGACGCGTACGGGGCATCGAAAGGTCTCGCGGCCTGGAGCGTCACGATCAAGTTCTACGGGCCCGCGAAGGCCATCGCCGCGCAATGGGAGTATGCGAAGGAGAGATTCGCCGCCATTCCCGGCACGAAATTCATCGACGGAGAACTCATCCGCCTGCCGCTAACGGCGGAGCAGCGCGAAAGGCTGCACAAGGTCGAATTCGGCATCCCGAATCTCTCGATCTTCTCGATGGGCGCCCGCAACGCGAATAATCCGACGCCGACCGACGGCCACCAGTGGTTCTCGCCGATCATTCCCCGCAGCGGCGCCGCGGTCTTCGAGGCGAACAAGGTTTTCGCCGCGGCCGGGCGCGACTTCGGACTGCCGGTACCGCCCTACTCGATCCCCTTCTGTTTCTGGGAACGCTCGTTTCTCTTCCTGTTCGGATTCCCGGTCACGCACGACGCCGCGAAGAATCAGGCGACGCGCACGGCCTTCAGGAAACTCGTGGAGATCGCGGCGGAACACGGCTGGGGCGAATACCGCACGGCGCCGGCTTACCAGGACCTCATCATGGGGACCTACTCCTTCAACAATCACGCGCTGCTCAGGTTTCACGAGACCCTGAAGGACGCCGTCGATCCCAACGGCATACTGTCGCCTGGCCGCTACGGCATCTGGCCGAAACATCTGCGGGGAAAACACCCATGAGACGAGACATTGTCAGATTGCTTGCCGCGCTCGGCGTGAGCGTCGCGATCATGGGACCTGCGCTTGCGGACGATGCAGCCGCGGTGAAGGCCGGCGATGCGGTCTTCCAGAAATGGTGCGCGCCGTGCCACGGCCACGGCCCGGACAAGCCGGGAACGATCGCACTGCAAGCGCTGTACAAGGGCGCCAAGCCCGCGGCACTCGAGGATCGAACGGATCTCACGCCGGACTTCCTCAAACTCTATGTGCGCCACGGCGTTTCGGTCATGCCGCCCTTTCGCAAGACCGAAGTGAGCGATGCGGACCTGGCCGTCCTCACGGCCTACCTGATGCGGACGAAACGCTAGCGCGGACCGCCGCCGACCAGGATCGAACGGTCGACCTGCCGCACGTCGGACAAGCCCGCGAGCCCAAGCGTCACGGCGAGTTCCCTGCTGATGAGATCGAGCGCAGTGGTCACGCCCGCGCGGCCGCCAGCTGCAAGCCCGTAGAGGAACGACTTCCCCATCAAGCATCCGCGGGCGCCGAGCGCGAGCGCCTTCAGGAGGTCCTGTCCGCATTGCACGCCGCCGTCGAGCAGCACCTCGCAGTGGCCATTCACCGCCTCGACAACTCCCGGGAGCGAGGCAATCGACGACGGCGCGCCGTCGAGCTGACGTCCGCCGTGATTCGAGACGACGATGGCGTCCGCACCCGTCGTGCTCGCAATCCTCGCGTCGTCCGGATCGAGGATGCCCTTCAGGACCAGCTTGCCGGGCCACTGCTTGCGCACCCACTCGACGTCCTTCCAGCTCACCGTCGGATCGAACTGGCTGCCGATCCACTCCGAGAGCGTGGCGAGCCCGCCCGATCCCTGCATCCGGCCCGCGAGATTGCCGAAAGTGCGGCGCTTCCCGAGGAGAACGCCGAGCGCCCAAGCCGGCCGCGCGGCGATCTCGAGCGCGTTGCGCAGCGTCAGGCGTGGCGGAATGCTGAGGCCGTTCTTGATGTCCTGCCGCCGCACGCCCTGCATCTGCAGATCGAGCGTCAGCACGAGCGCCGAGCATTGCGCCGCCTTGGCGCGCGCGATGAGTTCCTCGTTGAACGCGCGGTCGCGCATGAGGTAGAGCTGGAACCAGAACGGTTTTTCGACCGCGCCATGCACGTCTTCGATGGAGCAGATCGACACCGTGCTCAGGCAGAACGGGATCCCGAAGGCCTGCGCGGCGCGCGCGCCTTCTATCTCGCCATCGCGGTAAAAGAGGCCCGCGAGTCCCGTCGGCGCGATGCCGAGCGGCATCGCGGCCGGTTGTCCGACCAGGGTCGTGGCGAGCGATTGCGCGGAAACGTCCACGGCGACGCGCTGGCGGATCTCGATCGCTTCGTAGTCGGAACGATTGCGGCGCAGGGTCACCTCGTCGTATGAACCCCGGTCGCAGTAATCGAAGATCGCGCGCGGCACACGCTTGCGCGCGAGGGCGCGCAGGTCCGCAATGCTGGTGATGGTCGGCACCGTTTCTCCCTCGGGACAAGGCGCAAATGATGCCGCTTCGCAGCGCTGTTGTCGCGCATTAGAGTAGCGGGCATGAGTGGACGACTCGCGGGCGAGACGGCGATCGTGACGGGCGCGGGACGCGGCTTCGGCCGCGCGATCGCGCTGAGGCTTGCGGCCGAAGGCGCCGCGGTCACCGTCGCGTCGAGAAACCGTCGAGAGCTCGACGCCGTGGTTGCCGAGATCACGAAAACCGGTGGCCGCGCACTCGCTGCGCCCGGCGACGTAACCGTGAGCAAGGACGTGGCGCGAGTCGTCGCGGCCGCCGGCCAGGAATTCGGAGCAGTCAGCGTGCTCGTCAGCAACGCCGGCGTACCGGGACCCTTCGGTCCGATCTGGAGCGTCGACGCGCAAGCGTGGTGGGCGGCGCAGGCCGTGCACGTACGCGCGCCGTTTCTGTTTCTGCAGCAGCTGATGCCGGGAATGGTCGAGCGCCGGCGTGGCTGCGTGATCGCGATCTGCGCGACGGCGAGCCGCATCGTCGCTGCGCACCTGTCCGCGTATTGCGTCGGCAAGACGGCGCAGGCGCGCGTCATCGCCCAGGCTGCGGCCGAAGCGCGCGAACACGGCGTGAGCCTGTTCGCGATGGATCCCGGATTCGTATTCACCGACCTCGCGGCCGAGACGATGAATTCGCCGGATGCGCAGCGCTGGCTGCCCGGGATGGTGGCGCGACTGCGCGAAAAGGAAGTCGAACCCGACAAGGAGGCGGTCTTCGCCCGCTGCGCCGGGCGCTGCGTTGATCTCGCCGGCGGACAATATGCCGCGCTCTCCGGCCGCTACTTCGAAATGTCGGACGACCTCGAAGTGCTGCTTGCCGAGGCTAGCGCGGCACCAGCCCGTTCACCTTGAAGAGTTCAACGCTGAGGGTGAAGGAGCGCTCTTCCTGCGGGCGCAGCGCGCCGACGCCGACCACTTTGCGGGCGATTTCCTCGCCCTGCTCATTGCGGATCGACACGACCACCGAGTACTCCGACAAGGGCGCATTCGCCGGTTGACGAATGAGCCCGTCGACACGCAGCGGCACCGCGTCCGGCCGCGCGCGCTCCTCCGCTCCCTTGTCGAAGCGGAGGTGGTGCTGGCAGGCCGGGCAGATGGCCGCGCTTTCGAGGATCGTCGCCTTGCAGTGCGGACAGGTTCGAGTCTTGCCGGCGAGCGGAGCGCGTGCCGCGCTCATGATCCCGAGCCGGTCTCCCGCAGCTTCTGCGTCTTTTCGGCTTTGCCTTCCCAACCGAACTCGACCCGGCCGCGCATGCGCGATCCCGCCGCAACGACGAGCGATGCCGCCTTCAGGTCGCCCGACAGGATACCGGTCTCGAGAAGTTCGACCCGCGTCGCGCCCTCGATGTTGCCCTCGAGCTCGCCGCCGACGACGACATTCTGTGCGCGCACCTGGCCCGTGACCCGCGCACCCGCTTCGATGGTGAGATTGCCATCGACCTGCACGTCGCCGTTGAAGTGACCGGCGATGCGCACGTGGCCGCTGCCCTGGATCTTGCCTTCGATGATGAGGCCCGCGGAAATCAGCGCCTCGCGCGTGGTGTCGACGGGTCGCTCGCGGGCGCGCCGCGCATCGATGGCCGCCGGATGGTTTTCGACATTGCGGTCCGCCGGCTTCTGCTGCAGTTCGTGCGACACGACAACCGGATCGCGAGCGGCTACTGGCGACTTGAGTTGCGCAGCCTCGGCTTCTTTCGCCGTCAATTCTTTCCACAGGCTCATGATTCTGTCCCCTTTCACTCGATTTTCGAGTGTGGGTAGATGACACCGCTCCGTGCAAGGTGTCAACGCGTCGGCGATCGGCGACAGCGCGGCCGGGCGCGGCGATTTTCAGTTCGCAGCGGCGGGCATCTTTGTTGCACGAGCGATCAGCGTGAGATCGCCTTCGTGATTGGGCATGAGATGGGCCGGGCGCGGCGGTGCAGCGCCGCTCGCAAGCGTCGGCAAACCCAGCAAATAAGCCGTCGTTCGCAGTGTCACGGCCTTCGTCGCCGGCAGCTCGAGCGCAAGGCGTATTCCGCCCGGTCCGGGGTTGAAGTAACGCAGGCTCCACTCGTCGCCGGCGGCATCCGATCCCCGGGCTTTCATCGCGGGCGGCCAATCCAGCCGCCGGTCATCGATAGTTGCAGAAATTACAGCAGCACCGCTCAGCCTCAGGCGCAGTTCCCAGGCAGGCTGCCCGGCCCGGATGTTGATCTGCAGCAATCGACGATCGCCTTTCGCCGTGTCGCTCACGACCTCGACCACGGGGGCGGCGAGATCCGCGATCGGCGCTTCGTGCCGGAGCAGCGTGCCGGTGTCCGCCGAGAAGAATTCCGGCATCGGACCGCGCTCGGGCGCGGCCGTCAGGATTTCAGTCGTCCAGACATTCGCAGTCGACTCGCGCGTGGCCCAGAACGCGCGACCCGCATCCGCGTCGAGCAGGTAGAAGAGGTTCGAAACCTGCGGTTGCTCGGCCGAATAACGGGTGAAGATCAATCCACCGCTGAACAGCACCGCGACTGCAGCGGCGGCAACGCCCGCCGCGTGCCAGCCAAAAGCGGCGACCGTGCGATAGAGCGGATCGGCGATGAGCACCAGCGCAATCGACGTGAGGGTCCCGAGCACGATCGTGCCGACGGCGTGCAGCGGGAATGCGTCATGAAACGAATAGCCGACCGGCGCAATCAGCAGGACCGCGAGCAATAGAAAGAGGAGTGAGAGGATCTGGGCTGCGAAGCCCGGTGCCGTGCCGGGCGCCCAGCGAAGGCCCGTCAGCACGGCGAGTGCCAGCAGCACTGCCGGCCACAGGAACAGGAAGTTGCCGCCCGGCAGATAAACGGACGTGAGCCCCGCGAATGCCGTCCACCAGACGAGTGCGCCAACGCTCAGGGCCGTCGCCGACGCCGCACGCCGCAGCAGCGCAATCAGGGTCATCGCAACCGTCACGGCAATCGCGACGATCGCCGCGGCATACCAGTTGCTCGTCAGGATCGGACCCGGTGGCACGAGCGTGCGATGCATCCAGCGCGCGGCGCCCAGCATCACAAACGCGAGACCCGACGTCACCGCCACGCAGGCAGGGGGCACCAGCAATGACAGCAGGAAACTGCGGATCGACAACTGTCCGCGCCGGAATGCGAGGATCACGACGGCCAGGGTGAGGAGCGCCGTACCGATCGTGAGCGCAATGACCCACGCCTCCGGGTACACGACCAGCTGCGATCCGAGCGTGTTGAAGTAAGTGGCATCGCCCTCGCCGGCCCATGGCAGTTTCGCGTTCCCGGCGCCCCTTGCGATGGCGAGCGCGTAGTTGCCTTGCTGCTCGAGGGTCGCCGTGCTCAGGTTCTCCGGCGTATCGAGGCGTGTGTGATAGGCGGGAAGATTGCCGATGAATGCAAAATTGAGGCCCGCGAGTCCGGCAGCCTTGAAGACCGTGAGATCCGTGTCGTTCGGCATGCGCCGATAGACCGCCTGCGTCAGTGATGAACTGCGCGGATCCGCCACGCGATCGCGCATCAGTTCGATCCAGCGGGCATTGTCCGCCGTGGTCTCGAACATCAGGGCGGGCCCGCGATTGCCGCGCGCTTCGAAATTGAGCGCGAGGCCGACATCGCGCGCCCATGGGTGCTCCGCCGTAAAGGCCGCCGCGCCGAGCAGACCCACCTCCTCGCCGTCGGTAACGAGCACGATCACATCGTTCCTGAGAGCCGGCCGGGCGCGCAGCGCGCGCACCGTCTCGAGCAGCACCGCGACGCCGGACGCATCATCGCCTGCACCCGGGCCGGAAGGCACCGAGTCGTAATGGGCACACAGCAGCACGGCCTGCGTGCTGGCCGTGCCCTTCAGCCGCGCGAGGATATTCGTCACGCGCCCCGCGACACCGTCGCGTGCGAATACCGCAGTCGTTTCCTGTAGCTGGGGTTCAAGACCGAGCGCCCGCAGGCGCCCGACGATGTGCTCCCTCACGCGCGCGTGATCCGCCGACCCGATGGGATGCGGGCGCTCGGCAATCGCCCGCACGTCGAGCATGGCGCGTCTTGCAGAGAAATCCTTGGCCGGCAGCTCGCCACCACCGGGACTCGGCGGTTCCTGCAAGGCAATCGCCAGCCACGCGGCCGCCGCGATCAGCATGAGCGCGACGAGACCCGAGATGCCGGCCTTCACCGGCCGCGCCCCGAGGGAGTTTGCCGCATCAATGCCCTGACCTTCGTTGTTGTTCGGGACGCGTTACGCGAGCGATCGGGTTCTAACACAGCGGCCGAGAGGGCGCCAATCTCGAGGGCCGGAAGGCGCGGCGGTGAGACCAAGGTCCCATTCTCACGGACGCCAGGCGCTCCGATAGTGACACGATGGCGCGACTGCGTGACTTGCTGGTCTCCGGTTTGCTTCTGACGCTGCCGACCGTGGTGGTGCTCTACCTGCTGTACAAAGTGGTCGCTACCGCCAAGCACGTGTTCGCCCCGGTGTCGCGCTTGCTGCCGCAGGGAACCTGGTTCGGCATCGGCATGCTGGACATCGCCGCGGTGCTGGCCCTGATTCTCCTCCTGATCGCGATCGGGGCATTCGCGGTCTCGGCCGCCGGACGGCGCCTTGGCGACAAGCTCGAGGACAGGGTGCTGAGCAAGTTGCCCGGGTTCCTGTTCTTCAAGTCCATGGCTGCCGGCTTCTCGAGCGAGAAAGGCAACGGGGGACTCACGCCCGCGCTGATCGCGTTTGATGACAACACTGTCATCGGCTTCGTCGTGGAGCCGGCCAGATCCCCCGATGAGCGGGTGACAGTCTTCGTGCCGGCTGCGCCGACTCCCGCCGTTGGGAGCCTCTTTCTCGTGGAAAGCGCGCGCGTAACCCCGCTGGACATACCTGTCCACAGTGCCATGCAAGCCGTGAGCCGGCTCGGGGTCGGGCTGCAGAAGCTCACCCCCCCCCTGATGGGACCAAAGTCTGATTCCGTTGCGCGAGCCGTGACGCAAAATTGACCACCCTGCGGCAGGTATGTCGCAACGAATCGCAAACCCGCACACAAAGGCAAGGCGCAGACGTGAAAACCAAATTCAGCCCCCTCGGCTTCATCCTGTCACTGCTGACGGTCGTTGCAGCGCTTCTCGGCGCAGCCACCCTAGCCGGCGCGGCGGACAAGAAACCGAACATCGTCGTCATCTGGGGAGACGACATCGGTACGTGGAACGTCGGCGCGTACACGCACGGCATGATGGGCCGGACGCCGAACATCGATTCGATCGCGAAAGACGGTGCCTTGTTCACCGACCACTATGGTCAGCCAAGCTGCACCGCCGGCCGTGCCGCTTTCGTCATGGGACAGATGCCCATTCGCACGGGAATGACGACGATCGGCATCCCGGGATCGACACGCGGAATCCAGAAGAGCGACCCGTCGATCGCAGAAGTACTGCGCTCGGCGGGCTATGCCACCGCGCAATTCGGCAAGAATCACCTCGGCGACCGCAACGAGTTCCTGCCCACGATGCACGGGTTCGACGAATGGTTCGGCAACCTCTATCACCTGAACGCCGAAGAGGAACCGGAACAGCTGGACTATCCCGGACAGAAGCATCCGGAATACAAGAAGAAGTTTGGCCCGCGCGGGGCGCTCCACGCCTGGGCAACCACGGTGGACGATCCGACGGAAGATCCGAAATTCGGCCGCGTCGGCATGCAGAAGATCCAGGACACGGGTCCTCTCACCCGCAAGCGCATGGAAACTTTCGACCAGGAAGTGACCGACGAGACGCTGAAGTACCTGGACCGCGTGGGCAAGGGCAACAAGCCCTTCTTCGTCTGGTTCAATTCCACCGCAATCCACATCTGGTCGCATCCGAACCCGAAGTTCGTGCAGATGGCCGTTGACGAGGGACGCGCTGAGGAAGACGTCGTGCGCGCCCGCATGATAGAGCACGACCAGCAGGTCGGCTCCATCCTGAAGAAGCTGAAGGACCTCGGCGTCGACAAGAACACGATCGTCATCTACAGCACGGACAACGGCAATGAGTTCCTCTTCTATCCGGACGGCGGCTATGCACCGTTCCGCGGCGAGAAGGGCACGACCTGGGAAGGCGGTCTGCGTGTCCCGTGCCTCATCAAGTGGCCTGGGCACATCCCGGCGGGCCAGGACCTGAACGGTATCCAGAGTCACGAGGATCTCTACGTGACGCTCGCTGCCGCTGCGGGGCTGCCGAACCTCAAGCAGGACCTGCTCACCGGCTACACGATGAACGGCACCAGCTACAAGGTGCATCTGGACGGCTACAACAATCTCGACTACTGGACGGGCAAGTCCGCGAATTCCGCACGCCGTGAGATCTTCTACTACGACGAAACGGACCTGATGGCGGTCCGCGTCGACGGCTGGAAACTGTCGCTCGGCGTCAAGCACCACGGCATCTGGTGGGATGAGAAGTCCTACCCGAGCGTGCCCTACATCACGAATCTCCTGATGGACCCGATGGAGAAAGTAACTCCCGATTCGGAGGAGTACCAGTACGAGGGCCGCAAGTTCGTTGGCGCGAAACTCTGGGCGCCGACGGCGGCGGGTCCCTTTCTCGCGGCACATCTCAAGAGCCTGCAGGACTATCCGCCGAGCCAGGGTGCCGACACGCTCAGCATGAAGAAGGCTATCGACGAAGCGATGAAGAAGATGGAGAGCCCGGGCGGCAGCAGCAACTGACGCCGGGTGAAGGATAGTCAAGCCGGCCGCGCGCGGACGCCCCCGCGCGCGGCCAATTTTTTTTCGAGGACACACCATGAAGAATGCAGCGATCCTGATCACCGCGGCCCTGCTGGCAACGAAAGCATTCGCTGCCGACCCGCTCCCCTCCTGGAGCGATACGGCCCCGAAGCAGGCGATCGTTCATTTCGTGGAGCAGGTGACCAAGGCGGGTTCGCCGAACTTTGTCCCGATACCGGAACGCATCGCGACGTTCGACAACGACGGCACGCTTTGGGCTGAGCAGCCCATCTATTTTCAGGCCCTGTTCGCCATCGATCGCGTCAAGGCGCTCGCGCCGAAGCATCCCGAATGGAAGACCCAGGAGCCATTCGCTTCGATCCTCAAGGGTGACATGAAGGGTCTCGCCGCCGCGGGCGAGAAAGGCATCGTCGCGATGGTTGCCGCGACGCATGCGGGGATGACCACCGAGGAATTCGACAAGACCGTCACCGACTGGATCAAGACGGCGAAGCATCCAAAGACCGGAAAGCTCCTCACGTCGATGGTCTATCAACCGATGCTCGAACTCCTCGCCTACCTGCGCGCGAACGGGTTCAAGACCTTCATCGTTTCGGGCGGAGGCATCGAATTCATGCGCCCCTGGACGGAGCGCGTCTATGGCGTCCCGCCTGAGCAGGTGGTCGGCTCGAGCGGCGGACTGCGGTACGAATACCGCGACGGCCATCCCGTCATCGTGAAGCTGCCGAACCTCGTGCTCAACGACGACAAGGAAGGCAAGCCCGTCGGCATCCAGCGGCACATTGGTCGCCGCCCGATCGCCGCATTCGGCAACTCCGACGGCGATCTGCAGATGCTGCAATGGACGGCCGCCGGCAGCGGCCTGCGATTCTGTCTCTATGTCCACCACACCGACGCGGTGCGCGAGTGGGCGTATGACCGCCAGTCACACATCGGCAAGCTCGACAAAGGGCTCGACGAGGCGAAGGCGAAAGGCTGGTCGGTCGTCAGCGTGAAGGACGACTGGCGGCAGATCTTTCCGTGAGCGGGCGGACCGCAGGTCCGGCTCAACTACAAGGAGAACGCGCATGACCATAGAAAGTCGATCTGGAATCGCGCACCTGAATACGTTGGGGATCGTGCTGATCGTCCTCGGTTTCGCCGGGGTGCTGATGCCCGCCGTGGCCGGGAGCGCCGTGGTGATCGCGATCGGCATCATCTTGCTGCTCGCTGGCATTGTCGCCATCGTGCGCGTGCGCGGGGCCGAAACGACGATCGAGAAGACGATCAGTCTCGTGCTCGGCGTTGTCACGGCGCTCGCGGGAATCGCCGTCATCGCCCGCCCGCTCTTCGGCCTGGCGTTCCTGACCTTGCTGCTGGTCGGGTATTTCCTGACGGAAGGCATCTGCAAGATCGTCGTGTCATTCCGCTACCGGCCAGCCAACGGCTGGGTGTGGCTCCTCGCAAGCGGCTTGCTGTCGTTTCTGCTCGGTGCGCTGATCTGGGGCCAGTGGCCCGTTTCCGGCATGTGGGCCGTGGGCATCCTGGTCGGCGTCAATCTGCTCGGCACCGGGCTCGCGTTGGTGACGCTCGCCTCGACTCTCAAGCGTCTATGAAGAAAGCCCCGCAGGGGGCGGGGCTTTCTGACTGCGTACTGCCAGTCACGGCTGGCCACCATGCGCAGGGAATGCGCGCAACAGCTCAGCGACCGCGTTTTGCACCAGCGCCGGTTCGACATTGCCGTGACCCAGGTCGCGCGACACGTGCCCTGTCCACACCTCGGCGTTGCGCGCACGGTCGATGGCATGGACGACCAGGGTGCCTTCGTTGACATTCTTGACGCCCGAGCTGCTGACACCAACGGAACCGCCGGAGCTGCCGCCCCAACTGCCCATACCGACACCGATGCGCACGGGACTATTCTTGACCTTCTCGGCACGGGCGGTCCCGAAGCTGACGATGAGGTCCGGGGCCGTGCCCGCCGCCGCTTCCTCATAGCCCTTGCCCTTCAGGTCATTCGCGATCGCCGCCCGAATATTGCTGTCGAGGATGGAGAGCGGCTGACCGGACGCATTGCCACTCGCAGCCGCATCCCAGCCGAAGGTCTTGTAGGCATGGAAATCCGCCTGCGGGTCGCGCATCGATGCGGGTTGCGGTGCGGGTGATACGCAGCCTCCGATCAGGGTTGCAGCACCCAGTGCGAGGCTGATGACTGCGATGGACGTGCACATCCGGCGCTTCGAAACCGAATTCATGAAAACGCTTGGCGGCTGGTTCATTTGGGCACCTCCATGAACCGATGATGGTTTACATCACAATGGCGACCCGGTTCTCGACTGCGAGGCCGGGTTTTTGTTTCAAATGGCGCGCCTGGAGAGATTCGAACTCCCGACCCCCTGGTTCGTAGCCAGGTACTCTATCCAACTGAGCTACAGGCGCGTCGCCGCCGACAATCGTTCTTCTAATCAGGGACTTGGGCTTCGCCGGTCCCCGCGAAGGGCGCGTAGTTTACACGGCTCCGCGGAAAACGGGATGCCTGCACTGCTTCGGGGCGGCTGCGATCCCCGATGCGGCCTGTCCTGGTGCGTAAATGACGCCCGAGGCCACCTAACCCACTGAAATCCGGCGACCTCGCCCGATGGCACGGCATTCGCAACGTCGCCTGCGATGGTCAGGCTGTGGGGGGACATGGGCGCCGCTTTCAACGAAATGCAGCTGCCGGACGGATCGTATCGTCCGCACTACGCGCGCTATGCCGAATGGCTGGCGGAGCAGGCTGAAGAGCGGCTGAGCCGCAAACGTGCCGAGGCGGATTCGCTGTTTCATCGCGTCGGCATTACGTTTGCCATCGATGGCGAGCACGAAGGCATGGAGCGGCTGATTCCCTTCGACGTGATGCCGCGCGTCGTGCCCATCGACGAATGGCGCGCCCTCGAGAAAGGCCTGAAGCAGCGCGTCCGCGCCTTGAACGCCTTCATCCACGACATCTATCACGAGCAGGACATCCTGCGCGCGAAACGCGTGCCGGCGGAACAGGTGCTCGGCAACGCCCAATACCGGCCCGAGATGCAGGGCATCGAGGTCCCCGGTGGCATTTACGCACACGTCGCAGGTATCGACGTCGTGCGGTCCGACAGCGGCGGCTTCCACGTTCTCGAGGACAATCTGCGGGTCCCTTCGGGCGTTTCCTACATGCTCGAAAACCGCAAGATGATGATGCGGCTCTTTCCGGAACTGTTCGCGCGCCACTCCATCGCGCCGGTCGAGCAGTATCCCGACCAGCTGCTCGAAAACCTCCGCAGCGTCGCTCCCATCGGCGTCGACGCGCCGACCGTCGTGCTGCTGACGCCGGGCGCGCAAAACAGCGCTTACTTCGAACACGCGTTTCTGGCGCAGCAGATGGGCATCGAACTGGTCGAGGGGCAGGACCTCTTTGTGCACGACGATGCGGTGTACATGCGGACGACGCGCGGCCCACGTCGAGTCGACGTGATCTACCGGCGCCTCGATGACGATTTTCTCGACCCCCTCGCCTTCCGCCCGGATTCGATGCTCGGCGTGCCGGGCCTGTTGTCCGTGTATCGCGCTGGCCGCGTCACCGTGGCGAATGCCATCGGCACGGGTGTCGCGGACGACAAGTCGATCTACCCGTACGTGCCCGACATGATCCGGTTCTATCTTGGCGAAGAACCGCTCATTGCGAACGTGCCGACATGGATCCTGCGGCGCCCGGACGATTGCGAATACGTGCTCGCGAACCTTGCCAAGCTCGTGGTGAAGGAGGTTCACGGCGCCGGCGGCTACGGCATGCTGATCGGTCCTGCGGCGACCCGCGCGGAGCTCGACGAATTCCGCGCCCGGATCCGCGCGCGGCCCGAGTCCTATGTCGCCCAGCCGACGATCGCCCTTTCGACCTGTCCAACGTTCGTCGAAGCCAGTCTTGCGCCGCGCCACGTGGACTTGAGGCCGTTCGTGCTCTCGGGAGCCGACATCACGATCGTTCCGGGCGGCCTCACGCGGGTTGCGCTCCGTGAAGGCTCGCTGGTCGTCAATTCCTCGCAAGGCGGCGGCACCAAGGACACCTGGGTGTTGAACACGTGATGTTGAGCCGCACCGCCGATCACCTCTACTGGATGTCGCGCTCCATCGAACGCGCCGAGAATCTGGCGCGCATGCTCGACGCGAGGTATCGCCACGAATTGCTGCCGCATGCGCCCGAGGTGCTCGTCCGCGACTGGGAGGCGATGCTGAATGCACTCGGGCTCCTCTCGGCCTACGAGTCGAAACATGGCGCGATCGAACCGCGCGCGGCATTCGAGTTTCTCTGCTTTGACCGCGAGCACGCCGGCAGCATCGTGAGCGTGCTGCGGCAGGCCCGCGAGAACGCGCGCGCCGTGCGCGGATCGATCACGTCGGAGATGTGGGAAACCATCAACGCAACGTGGCTCGAAGCCCGTCGTTACCGTGCGGGGTCGACGGAGGGCGGCGTTGGCGATTTCCTCGAATGGGTGAAGGACCGTTCGAATCTCTGGCGTGGAGTCACGCTTGGGACGATGCTGCGCGATGAAGCGTTTCGCTTCACCCGCATCGGCACGTTTCTCGAGCGCGCGGATGCCACGGCGCGCATGTTGCTGGCGCGGCTCCCATCGTCGATCGAGCCGCCGTCCGTCGATGCGGCTAGCGCGGATCTCAATGCGTGGACAATACTCCTGCGCTCCCTGTCCGCGTTCGAGGTCTACCGCAAGGTCTACCGCGACGCCGTGACGCCCTGGCGGGTGACGGAATTGCTCGTCCTGCACGCGGAGCTGCCCCGTTCGCTGCGACGCTCGATGAACGAGTTGCACTCGGGACTCGCAGCGGTCGCGAACGAGCAGTCGCGCGAGACGGAGCGCCGCGCCGGCGAACTGCAGGCGCAATTGCATTTCGGTCGTCTGGACGATCTCACGCGTACCGGCACGCAGCGCTTTCTCGTGAGCTTCCTTGCGCGCCTCAACGATCTCGCCGACCGCATCGCGCAGGACTTCCTGGTTCCCGTCGGAGAATGACCATGCAACTGCACATCCGCCACGAAACGACCTACCGCTACGAGCACCCGCTCAAGTACTCGATTCAAAGCCTGCGCCTGACGCCACGTCGCGATCCGGGCCAGCGGCCGCTAGCCTGGCGGATTCAGGCGCCCGGGCGGCAACTCGAACAGGTCGACGCATACGGCAACATCACGCACCTGCTGACGCTGGAAGAGCCGCATCGGGAGCTTTCAATTGTCGTGCAGGGAATCGTCGACACGGGCGACAGCGGCACGCCGCAGATGCCGGATGAAGGACCCCTGTCGCCGTTCGCGTATCTCGCGCCGACGCGGCTCACCCGGACCGACAAACCGTTGCGTGAATTCGCCGGTCAGCACCTGGCGGGCGGCGCGCCATTGCGTGAGCGGCTGGTGCGCCTCAACGAGGCGCTGTGCGAGGTCATCCGCTACCGGCGGGGCTCGACGGATGTAAGCGACGACGCCGCAACCGTTTTCGCACGCGGCGAAGGAGTGTGCCAGGACCAGGCGCACGCGTTCATCGCCTGCTGTCGCGCCGGAAACATTCCAGCGCGCTACGTCAGCGGCTACTTTCATGCAGGCGACATCGGTGAGGTGGCAAGCCACGCCTGGGCCGACGCCTGGCTCGGCGAGGATGAGGGCTGGCTGAGTCTCGACATTACGCACCGCAGCTCAGCCGGAGCGCGCCACTGCCGCCTGGCGGTTGGACGCGACTATCTCGATTCGGCGCCGATTCGCGGCGTGAGACATGGCGGCGGCCAGGAACGGATGCAGGTCGCGGTGTCGGTGGCGACATCCGCGGCGCAGGCGCAACAGCAATAAGCCATTGCGGCGGCCATGGGGCGGGTCACCGTCGGCTGACCAGCCAAAGTCCGGCGACGCAGAGCACGATGCCTGCGACGTTGGCGAGCGACAGCTTCTCCTGAAAAAACGCCACACCCACGAGCAGTAGCACCAGTGCCCCGGCCGACTGTGTGACGAGCTGGCCGAGGCTCACGTCGAATCCCGAGCGGTACAGCATGAGGAATCCGAAATCGAGTCCCACGATGGAGACACCGAGCACCACCGCAGTCCAGTTGAGCGCGTGCAAGGACTCCCGCAGCGGGACACCGCCGGACATCACTGCGTAGAGCGACGCGAATGCGGTGGTGACAAGCACATAGGTCACCGTGAGCGAGAGCAAGGGATTCGCCCCAGCCGGCGTGAGCTTGAGAACGAGGTGATAGGCAACCGTCGCGACGACGGCGGTGCCTAGCCAGACGAACAGCATGAGACCTCCCCTTCCTACCGGTCGGCCGAAGCCCGAAGGTTAATCGCATATTGACGGCGGTAGCGCTAGAGTCCGCGCCGGGACAGCCCCGGGAGACATGGAACAGGGGGGGATCGATATGCAGCGCAAGCTCGTCGTTCTGGTCTGGGTCTCGATGCTCACACTTGCCGGTTGCGGCGGATCCGCCAAGCAACCGATGGCGCAAAGTGCGCCCGCCGCGCCTGCGCCCCCCGCCCCCGATCAACACGTCATGGCCCATGTGCCAGGGACCGTGGCCGATTGGGCGAAAGGCGCACAGCTGTTCGACGGTCTCGGCAATTTCCACCGCAAGGCCACGACCGAATCGGCTGAGGCGCAGCAGTACTTCGACCAGGGGATGCGCTTCCTCTGGGCCTTCAATCACGACGAGGCGACGCGCTCGTTCGCGAAGGCGACCGAGCTCGATCCGCAATGCGCGATCTGTTACTGGGGCGTCGCGCTCGCCGTCGGCCCGAACTACAACGTGCCGATGATGGCCGCGCCGAGGGCCAGGGTCGCGGCGGCGGCGCTGCAGGGTGCCCGGCAGAACAGTTCGCACACGACGCCCGTGGAGCATGCACTCATCGGAGCTCTTGCCAAACGTTACCCGTCCGCCCAACCGCTCGATCCCGGCAACCTGACGCCGGTGCTCATCGACTACGCGCAGGCCATGAAGGACATCGCGACCGCGTACCCGGCCGATCTGGATGTGCAGACGCTGTACGCCGAGTCGCTGATGAACGTGCACGCCTGGAAGTTGTGGCTGCCGGACGGCAAGCCCGAGGAAGGCACGGAGGAAATCCTCGCGACGCTGGAGTCGGTGTTGAAGCGCGATCCGCGCCACCCGGGCGCGAACCATTACTACGTGCATGCGATGGAAGCCTCGCCACATCCGGAAAAGGCGGTCGCTGCGGCCGAGCGATTGCGCGACATGATGCCGGCGGCCGGCCATCTCGTGCACATGCCGGCGCACATCATGCAGCGGGTCGGCCGCTATGAGGACGCCGCTGAAGCCAACCGCAAGGGGGCGAGCGCGGACGTCGCCTACTACGCGAAGGCGACGCCACCCGACTACTACTCGATGTACACGGCGCACAACTACCAGTTCCTGGCCTTCTCCGCGGCCATGGAGGGCCGGCAGGCCGAAACGCTCGATGCCGTCAAGAAGATGCGCGCGGCTGTCTCCGACGAGCTGATCCTTGCGATGCCGGGATTCGACTGGCCGCTGACGGAGGAATACAGCGCCAATGTGCGCTTCGGGCTATGGGACGAGATGATCGCGATGCCCGCCCCGAGCGCCAAGATGCCGGCGGCGACCGGCGGCTATCTCTACGGCCGCGGTGTCGCGCTTGCCGCAAAGGGTCGAATCGACGAAGCGATAGCCACGTTGGCGCGCCTGCAGCATCTCAGGGAATCGACGCCGGCCGAGGCACCGGCAGGATTCAATACGGCGCGTGACCTGCTCGACCTCGCCATCGACATCCTGAAGGCGCGCATCGCGGATGCCGACCAGCGGCCCGACGACGCCGTGAAGCTGCTGCGCGATGCCGTCGCGCGCGAGGACAAGCTTTCATACGACGAGCCGAGCGACTGGTTTTTTCCCGCGCGCCACCTGCTGGGCGCCCAGCTGCTGAAGGCCGGCAAGGCCGCCGACGCCGAGACCGTCTACCGCGAGGACTTGAAGCGCAATCCGGAGAACGGCTGGGCGCTTTATGGACTCGCTGCGGCGCTCAGGGCGGAGCACAAGAACGCAGACGCTGCGGGTGTCGAGAAGCGGTATCTGGCCGCATGGAAGCGCTCCGACGCGACGCTGACGGCATCCGCGTTCTGACGCGATCGGCGAGGAACGCTCAGGGCTGGCGAACGAGCGAGATCCAGTCCGAGAACGCGAGCGCACCCGCGCCGATGAGGCCCGGGTGTTGTTGCGTGATTGCGGTCGTCGGCACCGAGGCGACCGCGGAGGCGATGCGCCCTTTGCTTTCGAACCGTTCGCGGAACTTGCCGCTCTTCAACCATGGGAGGAGTGGCGGAATCAGCCCGCCCGCCAGGTAAACGCCGTCCCAGGCGCCGGTCATCAGGACGACGTCGCCCGCGAGCGCTCCCAGCACTTCACAGAAGAGCTCGACGGAACGCCGCGCCGCGGTGTCGCCGTTCGCGGCGCCGGCCGTAACGGCCTCCGGTGTCGCCGCGCGCACCGCGACATCGCTCACCGCGCAAGCCGCCTCGTAGAGATTCAGCAGCCCCGAACTCGACACCAGCCGCTCGTTCGAGACACGGCCGAAGCGGCTGCTCATTACGTTCAGGATTTCCCGCTCCTCCGCCGTGTTCGGCGCGAAGGCGCTGTGGCCGCCTTCCGTATCGATGATGAGGAGCCGTCCGTCGCGGACGAGCAGCACGCCGACGCCGAGCCCCGTGCCGGGGCCGATGACGGCCATCACGCGCGGTGCGAGCCGATCGAACTTCGGCGCCGCATGCGGTCCGATCGGCTCGAGCGATGCGTCCGAAAGGCTCGGAATTGCCGCGCTCAGCGCCGCAAAGTCGTTCACGAGCCGCACCGACTCGAAATTGAGTTCCCGCGCGAAGCGGCCGCGCGAGATGCGCCAGTCGCTGTTGGTCATCCGCACCTCATCCCCCGCCACCGGACCGGCTACGGCGAGCACGGCATCCACCGGCCGGCTCTCCATGCCCTCGAGGTAGTGGTCGACGACGCGCTCGAGCGAGCCGAATCGCGCGACGTCGAACTGGGCGATCGAACCGGGCGCCAGCACGTCGTCGTCGTCACGCCTCGCGAGCGCAAGGCGCGCGTAGGTCCCACCGACGTCGGCGACCAGAGCAAGATCGTGCGTCATTGCGGATTGCCTTCCCTGCGACTCACGCCGTCGGCCTGAGGAGCGATTGATACCAGAGGGCACTGCTCTTGAGCGTACGACGCAGGGTCGCGTAATCGACGTGCACGATGCCGAAGCGCTTGCTGAAGCCTTCCGCCCATTCAAAATTATCCATGAGGCTCCAGACGAAATAGCCGCGGACGTCCACGCCGCGCTGGATCGCATCCGCCACCGCGATCAGATGCGACTCGATGTATTGCCGCCGGGCCTCGTCCTCGACCCGATCGCCGATCACCTGATCCTGGTAAGCGGCGCCATTCTCGGTGATGAAGACCGGCGGCAACCGGTAGTCGCGGTTGAGCCTCAGCAGCAGTTCCCCGAGTCCATGCGGCGCAACTTCCCAGCCCATGTCCGTGACCGACGCACCGCTGGAGGCCGGCGAAGCCGAAATCAGGCTGCTCGAGACGGTCGGGTGGTAGTAATTCACGCCGAGAAAATCGAGCGGTTCAGCGATGAGCGCCGCGTCGCCCGGTCGAACCTGCGGTGCGTGCGCGCCAAGATGATCGAGGATGTCGGCGGGATAGCGGCCCTTGAAGATCGCATCCATGTACCAGCGCACGAGCCTGCCGTCCTCGAGCTTCGCGTGGGCCGCGTCGAGATCGGAATCCGTCGCCGGATACACGGGCGACATGTTGAGCACGATGCCGACGGCCGCGCGGCTGCGGGTCGAACGAATGGCCGCCATGGCCAGCGAATGGCTCACCAGCACGTGGTGGCTGACCTGATAGGCAACGCGCCGGTCCTTCACGCCTGGAGCGAAGATGCCGCGTTCATGGCCGAGCACCGCGGTCACCCAGGGTTCGTTGTGCGTGGCGAAGGAAACCACCCGATCGCCGAGGCGCTCGGCGACGATGCGCGCATAGTCCGCGAAGCGCTCTGCGGTATCGCGGGAAAGCCAGCCGCCACCGCGATGCTGCAATTCCGCCGGCAGGTCCCAGTGATAGAGCGTTGCGTACGGCTGGATGTTGCGTTCGAGCAGGCCGTCGACCAGCCGGTTGTAGAACGCGAGCCCCGCTTCATTGACGGCGCCGGATCCCGCTGGCTGCACGCGCGGCCAGGAAATGGAAAAGCGATACGCGTTCACGCCGAGCTCGGCAATCAAGTCGAGATCCGACTCAAGCCGGTGGTAGTGATCGCAGGCGACGTCGCCGTTGCTGCCGTCGGCAATCGCGCCAGGCGAACGGCAGAACTCGTCCCAGATCGACGGACCCTTGCCGTCGGCGCGCGCCGCGCCTTCGATCTGAAAGGCGCTGGTCGCGGCGCCCCAGACGAAATGGCTGGGAAAGCGGCGACGCAGTTCGGCGATGGACGGATGCAGGCTCATTGGCGGTGCGATTGCCGTCCACGCGACGTGAGATCGGTCTCCAGTTCCTCCAGCGTCCGGCCCTTGGTTTCAGGAATCGCCAGGATCACGACCAGCAGCGCCGCCGACGCGAAAATGCCGTAGACGAGAAAGGTCCACGCGGACCCTAGCGCCGCGAGTTCCCAGGGAAATACCAGGGTCACGGTCGCGCTCACGAGCGCGTTCCAGAAACCGACCACCGAAATAGCGGCGCCCCGGTGCTCGTTCGGAAATATCTCGGACAGCAGCACCCACATGACGGGGCCCAGCGATATCGCGAACGACGCAACGAAGCCGATGATGGCGAACAGCACGAGCCGCGCGTTCATCGAAAGGGCCGCGCCGGCGAGCGCTTGTTGATGCGGCCCGATCCGGTCCGCGCCGAATTTCGCTTCAAGTGCGGCGACGAATTCCTTCTCGGAGGCAAACGACGCATCGCCGAAGCCGCGCAGGTCCGCGACCATTTCGGCCGGTACGCCGCCAGCCTGCGCCATGGCGTAGGAATGCTCGCCCAGCCGGTAGCTTGCCTGGCTGAAGGCCCAGCCGATCGTGAGGAGCGACACCGCCATGCCGGTCACGCCGATCGTGAGCAGTGGTTTGCGGCCGAGGCGATCGATGAGGCGGATCGCGACGAGCGTCATGCCGACGTTCACGAGGCCGACGAGCGCGGCCTGGTGAAACGCATCGCTCATGCCGCCGCCGGCCTGCATGAAGATCGTCGGCAGGTAATAGAAAATGGCGTTGATGCCGGTGATCTGCTGGAAGAACGCGAGCGCGAACGCGATGAGCATGATGTAGCGCATGCGCGGATGCAGAAGGCCCCGGATACCCGGCGATATCGACTTCGCCGCGAGACTCTGGCGGATCTGCTGCAGGCTCTCGGCGGCCTGCTGTGGGCCGCCGACGCGGGTCAGCACGTCGAGCGCTTCCGCCTCGCGCCCCTTCATCAGTAGCCACCGCGGGCTTTCCGGAACGAGCCACAGCAGCAGGAAGTAGAGCGCGGCGGGCACCGTCTGCACGCCAAGCATCCAGCGCCAGTTGTTGCCGCCGACCGTGCGCAGGAAGTCGTTGGAGAAAAACGAAGCCGAGATGCCGATGACGATCATCAGCTGGTTGAGCGAGACGAGGCTCCCCCGTCGACCCGCCGGAGCGATCTCCGCGATGTAGACCGGAGCGATGAGGATCGCCGCGCCAACCGCGAGCCCACCGACGGTGCGCGCCAGGACGAATCCGGCGAAGTGGGTCGCAAGCGCCGCGAGCAGCGCCGACAGCATGAAGAGCACGGCGGTGACGAGCAGCACCCTGCGCCGCCCAAAGCGGTTGCTGAGGAACCCGACCAGCGCATTGCCGACGATCGCGCCCCAGCCCAGGCTGCTCACCGCCCACCCGAGCTTCAACGCGCCGCCGCTGCCGGCGAGATCGAAGTAATCGCGAATGTACGGCACGACGCCGGCGATCACCGTCGCATCGAAGCCGAGCAGGAAGCCGCCAATCGCGACGGTCAGCGCCACAAATCCGATGTTGAGTCTGGCGTGCGTCATGCGTGGATCACCCGCGCCGAAGTATTTTTGTGCTGTGCTTGCGTGCACGCGCCACCCGAAAATCCACTTATACAGGCAGTGTAAGCGCTTACACTCCAGTATCGTGCGGCTGGATTCGGCCTGTCAAGCGCCGGCCCGCACGGCACCCGGCGTCTATGCTCGCCCGGCCGGCCCACCCCGCGACAATTCATGAAAACATTCATTCGCGTTCTCCTCACCCTTCCCGCCCTCGTTTGCGCCGCACCGTGGGTGATTGCCGGCGATCAGCCGTTCGCCTGGCCCCATGGTGCGCGCGCGGCCGTCAGCCTCGCCTGCGACGACGCCCTCGACTCGCAGCTCGACCATGCGATTCCGGCGCTCGACAAGTATGGCCTCAAGGGGACGTTCTACCTGATTCTCGGCGGCGAGAGCGTGCGTGTCCGCATGGCCGAATGGCGGGCCGCGGCGGCCAACGGCCGCGAACTCGGCAATCACACCCTCTTTCACCAGGGCTCGCGCAGCGTTCCGGGTCACGAATGGGTAACCGCCGCGGATGATCTGGACCAGGTGAGCGTTGCGCAGCTTGCCGCGCAGATCCGTCATGGCAATACGATGCTGCAGGCGATCGACGGCCGGACCGAGCGGACTTTCACGACGCCTTGCGGGGATCTCAAGGCCGGCGGCTCATCGACACGTTCATCAAGCTGATGCATTACGTGAAGGACCAGCAGGCCAGGTAGCGGCGCCGAAAGCGATCGCTCGCCGACGCCCGGCCCTCGGCCCACGTCATTTCGCAGGCCGGCAAGCCGTCATGGTAGCGCTAGCATTGCGACCGGAAGCGACGGCAACGCCGTGGCGCGGCGCGAAATTTTCCGCTGATAGTCCATTTGCGATGCACTTCAGTCGCGGCTCACCGTGTCGCGCGCGCGCGATCGCTTGCGAATGTCACGCCGTGACGATGGGCGCGAAATATCCGCGCGGGCACTGCTTGCCTTGCCGCGGCGAAGGTGCTAGCGTAGATTTGTAAGCGCTTACATTGCTCTGCAGACAACAATCAATCGACACAGCAATCCTCAAAGGGGGGGTACCGCAGTGAACGATCGCGCAGTCAGACGCACGCCGCTGGCGCAAGCCATTTCGCTGATTCTTGGAACGACCGTGCTCGCGCCTGCGTTCGCGCAGGACGCCTCGACCGTCGAGGAGGTCGTCGTCACCGGCATCCGCGCCAGCCTCACGACTTCGATGAACCTGAAGCGCGACTCCCAGGGCGTCGTCGATGGAATCGTGGCCGAGGACATCGGCAAGTTTCCTGACACGAACCTTGCGGAGTCCCTGCAGCGCATCACCGGCGTGTCGATCGACCGTTCGATCGGTGAAGGCTCGAAGGTCACGGTCCGCGGCGTGGGCCCGGACTACAACCTCGTGCTGCTGAACGGCCGGCAGATGCCCGCCGCCACCCTCCAGGAGACGAGCGCTTCGAATTCTCGCGCCTACGACTTCGCGAATCTCGCCTCTGAGGCGATTTCGGGGGTTGAAGTCTACAAGACAACGCGCGCCGCCAATTCGACGGGCGGCATCGGCGCCGTGCTCAACATCAAGACCACGCGTCCGCTCGACATGCCCGGCCTGCACATGAGCTTCGGCGTGAAGGGCGTGGTCGACACATCCGCACAGAACCTGCCGAGCGCATTGCAGGGCGATGAGCTCACGCCCGAAGTCTCGGGCATCTTCAGCGACACCTTCGCGGACAACAAATTCGGCATCTCGCTCTCCGCGAGCTACCAGAAGCGCGACCTCGGCTTCAACCAGGCGGCCGTTGCGAACGGCTGGCGCCCGTTCGCCGGCGATGAAAACAACTGGGGCACGATTCCGCAGCCCGGCAACCCGGGGTCGGAGAACATCACCAACCGGCCGGACGCGACGGACACCTATTCCGTTCCGCAGAATCTCGGCTACAGCGTGAACGGCCTCGAGCGCAAGCGCACGAACGGCCAGCTCACGCTGCAGTTCGCGCCGATCGAAGCGGTCGTGGCGACGCTCGACTACACGTACTCCGAAAACAAGATTGCGACGCAGCGCAATGAGCTGTCGGTCTGGTTCAACTTCGGGCCGTCGGTGACTTCGTGGACCGACGGACCGGTCGCCGCGCCGTTGTCCTATGCGGAAACCATCAACCCGGCGACCAGCGACCTGTCGATGGGCGGCGCCAAGTTCGGGACGAAGAACACCAACAAGTCCACGGGCTTCAACCTCGCATGGAAGGCGACGGACAATTTCGGCCTGCAATTGGACTTCCACGATTCGACGGCCGAGGCGGGCCCCGACAGCCCGTACGGATCGAACGCGGTGCTCGGTGTCGCCGGCTTTTTCCGTGGAACCACGACGGCCGATTTCTCGCACGACTTCCCGGTCATGAGCGTGGTGTTGCCGCCTGGTCAGACAGGCATCGACGCCTCGCAGATGCAGGTGACGGGCTCGAGCTTCCGCAACAGCTACATGAAGATGAAGATCCAGCAGACCCAGCTCGGGGGAAACTTCAATTTCCTCGAGAATTCGCGCCTGGACTTCGGCGTGGGCGCGACCAATGTCGACAACCGTTCGGCATTCGCGAACGTGCAGGCGGACACCTGGGGCGGCGCCAGCAATCCTGGCGACTATCCGGACGACGTCTGGCGGGCGGACACCGTGCGCCAGTACTTCGACAACATCGGCGGCAGCAGCAGCCAGGCCCTCTTCAACGACTTCTTCACCTGGGACTTCGAGACGGTCCGGCAGCTCGCCGCGGACGGCACAGGTCGCCCGGATCTCTATGCGGCGTCGCCCAATTTCTCGACGGACCGGCGGGTGGAGGAGAAAACGAAGAGCGCGTACATGCAGTACAGCACCACGTGGAACGTGGGGCGGCCATTGCATGCGGCCGCCGGCCTGCGCTGGGAGGACACGGACGTCACCTCCTCGGCACTCGTGCCGATCGCCACGGGCATGCTCTGGGTGGCGAACAACGAGTTCTCGGTGCAGTTCGGCGCGCCGGATTTCACGACGCTCAAGGGCAGTTACAACTACGTCCTGCCGAACATCGACCTCGCCCTCGACGCGACGGACCACATCAAGGTCCGGGCGAGCTTCGGCGAGAGCATCGGCCGGCCGCAGTGGGACCAGATCCAGGGCGGGCAGACGCTCAACCAGCTGGCCCGCATCAACGGCGGCACCGGCGCGCAGGGCAATCCGGCGCTGAAGCCGCTCGAGTCGAAGAACTTCGACCTGTCGCTCGAGTGGTACTACGCCGACGCGAGCTACCTGTCGATCGGGTACTTCAAGAAGAACATCGACAACTACATCGGCATCACGACCGTCACGGAATCGCCTTTCGACATTCCCCATCCGGGACAGGGCGCCTATTTCCAGGAAGCCGTGGCGAACGGCTGCGCTACCGGCGACTTGACTTGTGTCCGCAACTACATCTTCCTGAATCACGACGGCGACCCCGGCGTCGAGCGCGGACCGGACGATTCGCTCGGCAACCAGACCGGCACCATCGCGGGCCAGCCGGGCGATCCCATCGCGACCTTCCAGATCACCGTACCGGCAAACCAGCGCTCCGCAACGCTTGACGGCTGGGAACTCAATATCCAGCACATGTTCGGCAAGAGCGGATTCGGACTGTCGGCGAACTACACGCTGGTCGATTCGAACCTCGCGTACGACAACCAGAACCGCGCCGAGCAGTTCGCGATCGTCGGGCTGTCCGATTCGGCGAATCTGGTGGCCTTCTTCGAGAACCGCAACTGGGAGGTTCGGGCAGCCTACAACTGGCGCGACGAGTTCCTGTCGGGCGTCGTCGACGGAACGGGATTGCCCAATCCGAACTACACCGAGGCGTATGGCCAGCTGGACGTCAACGTGGGTTACACGTGGCATGACAACCTCACGCTGTCGATCGAGGCGATCAACCTCACCGACGAGATCCAGCGCATCCATGGCCGGACCCCGCAGGAGGTGTTGTTCGTGACGCAGACGGGCCCGCGCTACATGATCGGCGCACGGTACAAGTTCGGGCGCTAAGGCCACGCGGGGTCACCCACGCTTCGCAATGTCATTGCGGGGCCGAAAAAGCCGCTGGCGATCAGCGGCTTTTTCGTCTCCGCCGAGCGTGCCGCCCGCGGCTGGCCTGACTATAGTAGGCGCGTGCAGCGCAACCGCTGCCGGGGAAGAGTGTGCTTAAACGGGTCGTGATCGTGGGCGGAGGCTCGGCCGGCTGGCTGACCGCCGCCGTCATTGCCGCCGAGCATTGCAGCGCCAGCGGCGGCCTCGAGGTGACCCTGCTCGAGTCTCCCGATGTGGGTGCGATCGGCGTGGGTGAAGGCACTTGGCCGACCATGCGCGATACGCTGCGCCGGATCGGGGTCTCGGAATCCGATTTCATCCGCGAGTGCGACGCCTCGTTCAAACAGGGGTCGCGCTTCAACCGTTGGGTCACGGGCGCCGCCAGCGACTACTACTTCCACCCGTTCGTGCTGCCGCAGGGCTATACGGAAACCAGCCTCGTTGCCGGCTGGCTCGAACGCCACGCCGACGTGCCGTTTGCCGACCTCGTGAGTTTTCAGCCGCACCTTTGCGTGCATGGCAAGGCGCCGAAACAGGCGGCGACTCCCGAGTTCGCCGCCGTGGCGAACTATGCGTATCACCTCGACGCGGGCAAGTTCGGGCAGTTTCTGCGCAGCCACTGCACGAAAGTACTCGGGGTGCGACACGTGGTCGATCACGTGACCGGCATCGAGGCCGCGGAGAACGGCGATATCGCGGCGCTCGAGACGAAGGTGCAGGGTCGCGTCGCCGGCGATCTCTTCGTCGATTGCTCGGGGCTACAGTCGCTCCTGCTGGGGCAGCACTATGGCATCGGCCTGCGCCGGCAACGCCACGTCCTGTTCAATGACTCGGCGCTGGCGCTGCAGGTCCCGTATGCGGACAGCGAAAGCCCGATCGCCTCGCAGACGCTATCGACCGCACAGTCGAGCGGCTGGATCTGGGATATCGGCCTGTCATCGCGCCGCGGCGTCGGCCACGTCTATTCGAGCGCGCACACTTCCGACGCAGCCGCCGAAAGCGAGCTGGTCGCGTACATTGCCGAATCCGGCGGGCCGAAAGGCGCCTCGGGCGCGCGCAAACTGAGCTTCGAACCGGGCTATCGCGAGACGTTCTGGCACCGTAACTGCGTCGCCATCGGCCTGTCGGCCGGCTTCATCGAGCCGCTGGAAGCTTCGGCGCTCGCGCTTGTCGAACTGTCGGCGGCGATGCTCGCGGACGAGATGCCGGCGACGCGCGACACGATGGACATCGTCGCGCGACGCTTCAACGACTCGTTCACCTATCGCTGGGAGCGCGTGATCGACTTCCTGAAGATGCACTATGTGCTGACGAAACGCACGGACACGGATTTCTGGCGTGACAACCGGCGGCCGGCATCCATTCCGGATCGATTGCAGGAACAACTGGCCCTCTGGCGCCATCTGCCGCCTTCCCGCTACGATTTCTTCCGCATCGAGGAAGTCTTTCCGTCGGCGAGCTATCAATATGTGCTCTACGGGATGGGCTTCCGGCCCGAATTCAATGGCGCGCGCCGCCGCTCGGACGATGCAGACCGGGCCGACGGGTATTTCCGGGAGGCTGCGGCGCTCACCACGAAAATGCTCGCGGCGCTGCCCGCCAACCGGGAGCTCATCGCGCACATCAAGCGCAACGGCCTGCATCGGATCTAGGCACAGGCATCGAATGGCGAACCACGTCCTCCTGAACAACGTCGAACACCGGAACCTGCGCGTCGTCACGGCGCGTGGTGCCGCCTACGGCGACGACGTCATGTCCGCGCTGACGTTCCCGGCGGAGTTTCGCAGCATCCAGGCGCACTACCCGATCGTGTTCCGCAAGGCTCCGAACGGCCAATTCCAGCCGCTCGCCCTGTTCGGCTTCCGCGAGCGCCAGAATCTGTTCCTGCGCGAGGCAAGCTGGGACGCCGCGTATCTGCCGCTCATGATCGAGCGCCAGCCGTTCCTGATCGGCTTCGCGGGCAATGGGGACCCGGTGGTCCACATTGATCTCGGCAGCCCCCGCGTCGGCAAAAGCGCGGGCGAGGCGCTCTTCCGCGAACACGGCGGCACCACCGAGTATCTGGAGAGGATGACGGCCCTGCTGCATTCGATCCAGCTGGCGTTGCAGGGAACGGTGTCCTTCGTGGCCGCCGTCGTCGAGCACGATCTGCTGGAGTCCTTTGTTCTCGATGTCCAGTTGGATGACGGCTCGCAGAACCGCCTCGCGGGCTTCTACACGATCAACGAAGAGCGCCTGTCCGGCCTCGGCGGCAGCGCCCTCGAGCGCCTGAGCAAGGCCGGCCATCTGCAGGCGGCCTATATGGCGATCGCATCGCTCTCGAATTTCCGCACGCTCATCGAACTTCGGAACCGCCTGCATGCTGGCGATCCCTGACAAGGTCCGCGAAATGCCGGGCCTCGATCCCGAGTCGCTGCCGGATTCGGTCCTCACGGCGACGCAGCCCATCGTGCTGCGGGGACTCGTCGCGAACTGGCCAATCGTCAGGGCCGGCCTTGAATCCGAAGCGGCGGCGGATGCGTACCTCAGGCGCTTCTATCGCGATTCGACCGTGGGCGCCCTGCTCGGAGCGCCGGACATCGACGGCCGATTCTTCTATAACGAGGACCTGAGCGGCTTCAATTTCCGTTCGGTGCGGATGAGGCTCGACGCCGTGCTCGATGAAATCGGCCGCCATCGCTCGGCGGCGAAGCCGCCGGCGATCTACGTCGGCTCCACGACGATCGACACCTGTCTGCCGGGCTTTCGCGCCGAGAACGACCTCGGCCTCGGCGCGCGGCAGGCGCTCGCGAGCGTCTGGATCGGCAACCGCTCGCGCATCGCCGCCCACCACGATTTGCCCGACAACCTCGCTTGCGTCACGGTCGGCCATCGGCGCTTCACGCTCTTCCCGCCGGCCGAGCTCGCCAATCTCTACGTCGGGCCGCTCGATTTCACGCCGGCCGGCCAGGCGATCAGCCTGGTCGATTTCGCGCAGCCCGATCTCGCGAAGTTCCCGAGGTTCGCAGACGCATTGCGCTGCGCGCAGGTCGCCGAACTCGGGCCGGGCGATGCCATTTTGATTCCGAGCATGTGGTGGCATCACATCGAGGCGCTCGACAATCTCAACGTGCTCGTCAACTACTGGTGGCGCCAGTCGCCCGCCTACATGGATTCGCCGATCACCGCGCTGATGCTCGCTATCATGACCGTGCGCAATCTGCCCGGCGAGCAGCGCGAAGCCTGGGAGAATCTGTTTCGCCACTACGTGTTCGAGGCGGACGAGGAAACGGCCCGGCACATTCCCGAGAATGCCCGCCGCGTGCTCGCGCCGCTCGACGCCGAGTCGGCCCGGGAGCTGCGCGCGCAGCTCCTCAAGCGACTGAATCGATGAGAAGGGAGAGCTAGCGTGCAAGAGAAACTCATCCGGCGCGTCGTCATCGCCGGCGGCGGAACCGCAGGCTGGATGGTCGCAGCGGCGCTCTCCCGGACGCTCGGCAAAGTGCTCGAGATCAAGCTGATCGAGTCGGACGAGATCGGCACGGTCGGCGTCGGCGAGGCGACGATTCCGACGCTCGTGACCTTCCATCGGCTGCTCGAGATCAACGAACAGGAATTCATGGCTGCGACCCAGGCCACGTTCAAGCTCGGCATCGGCTTCGAGAACTGGCGCAACCGCAACGAGAACTACATCCATTCGTTCGGTCTGACCGGCAAGGACCATTGGACGGCGGGCTTCCAGCATTTCTGGCTGAAGGGCCGCGAGCGCAAGCTCGCAGGCGACTACGGCGACTATTGCCTCGAGCTCAAGGCGGCGCTCAAGAACCGCTTCGCGCACCTTCCGCGCGGCGGAATGAACTACGCTTTTCACATGGACGCGGGCCTGTATGCGAAATACCTGCGCAGGTTCAGCGAGCCCCTCGGCGTCGTTCGGATCGAGGGCAAGATCGCCGAGGTCCGCACCGATCCCGCGTCCGGTTTCATCCGCTCGATCCGGCTCGACAGCGGAGAGGACATCGAGGGCGATCTTTTCATCGACTGCACCGGATTTCGTGGCTTGCTGATCGGGCAGGCCCTGCATCAAGGTTATGAAGACTGGTCGCACTGGCTCTACAACGACAGCGCGGTCGCACTGCAGACCGCGTCGACCGGCGAGATGCTGCCCTACACGCGCTCGATCGCCCGCGAGGCCGGCTGGCAGTGGCGCATTCCGCTGCAGCACCGCGTCGGCAACGGCATGGTCTACTGCAGCCGCTACGTCGGCGACGATGAGGCGAAGAAGACGCTGCTCGCAAACGTCACCGGCGCCGTGCTCACGGAACCGCGCGTCATCAAGTTCCGGCCGGGCCAGCGGCGCAAGACCTGGCACCGCAACTGCGTGGCCGTCGGGCTTGCCAGCGGCTTCATCGAACCGCTCGAGTCGACCAGCATCCACCTCATCCAGCGCGCGGTCATCCGCCTGATGCAGATGTTCCCGCGCGCGGGCATCCGCCAGACGGATATCGATGAATACAATCAGCAGACCAATGCCGAGATCGAGCACATCCGCGACTTCATCGTCCTGCACTACCACGTGACGAATCGCGACGACACGCCGTTCTGGCGCGCTTGCCGTGCCATGGACATTCCACCGACCTTGCGCCACCGGATCGAGCTCTTCCGCGAGACCGGCCGTGTGTTTCGCGTGCCGAACGAGCTGTTCGCCGAGAATTCGTGGATCCAGGTCATGATGGGCCAGGGGATCCTCCCGCAGCAGCATCATCCGGTCGCGGATCTCATGGGCGACGCCGAGCTCTCGGACTTCCTCGAGGGCATCCGCTCGTCGGTCGACAAGACGGTCATGCAGCTGCCGAGGCACCAGGCCTATGTCGAGCAATACTGCAAGGCGCCGGACATGCGCGCCGCGGCGGGTGAGTGAAACGCACCATGGCGAACATCTATGAAGTCGCGGAGCTCGCCGGAGTTTCGCTCGCCACCGTGTCCCGGGTAATCAACCCGGGCGCGAAAGTCAGCGACAAGACGCGGCAGAAGGTGCTCGCGGCCATGAAGGAACTCGGCTACCGGCCGAACTCCATCGCGCAATCGCTCGCGACGCGCAGCTCCAACAGCGTGGGCGTGCTGGTTTCGGAACTGCACGGCCCCTTCTACGGCGCGATGCTGAGCGCCATCGAGGAGACGTTGCGGGCCGCCGGCAAGTTCGTGCTCGTCGCCGCCGGCCACAGCAAGGAGGAACAGGAGCGCGAAGGCATCCGCTTCCTCGTCAGCCGCAATTGCGATGCGCTGATCGTCCACATCGAGGCCCTGCCCGACAAGGTGCTGGTGGACCACAACAAGAAGTCGACGCCGCTCGTGGTCGTCAATCGCAAGGTGCGCGGCCTCGCGGACCGCTGCTTCAGTCTCAACAACGAGCTCGGCGGCTATCTCGCGGCGCGATCGGTGCTCGAGCTCAAGCACCGGAAAATCGCCTACATTTCCGGTCCGCTCGATTTCGTCGATGCACGCGAGCGGCTCGAGGGTCACAAGCGGGCGCTCGCCGAGGCCGGCATCACCTTTGATGCGCGGATCTTCTACGAAGGCGACTACCATGAACCGAGCGGCGGCGATGCGCTGAACGCGCTGATCGAACGCCGCATCGAGTTCTCCGCCGTGGTCTGCGGCAACGACGAAATGGCCGCAGGCGCGATGGCCGCGGCACATGACCGGGGCCTGAGGCTCCCGCAAGAGCTTTCGATCGTCGGCTTCGATGACGCGCCGATCTCGCGCTACGTCTACCCGAAGCTCTCGACGGTGCACTACCCCATCGCCGACATGAGCCGCATGGCGGCCCGCTGGGTCCTGAAGAATGTGTACCAGCAGGGCGACCTCGACGTGCAGCGGGTGTTCGAACCGAGTTTCATGTTGCGCGACTCCGTCGCCCGGGCCGGCCAGCTTGAATAGCGCCGTCATCACGCCGACTGCATCGGAGCCTTGATCTGGTGACACCTTTGCAGGTGTTTCGGCGGTGCCTGGCACCGTGTTTTGGCTCATACTCGGCGGCGCGTCGGTAGCAGGGAATCCAATAACAAGGCACTCACGCGCACCGTGGGGCCACTTACGCTTGGCGGGTACCCCATGAATCAGCAATCTCCGATCGACCTCACGCGCATCACGCTCGTCATCCTCATCATCGTCCTGCTGATCGTCACGAGTCTCTGGACGATGCTGCCGTTCCTCGGCGCCTTGATCTGGGCCGCGACCATTGTCATTGCGACCTGGCCCCTGTTGCTTCGGATCCAGAAGGCCGCCGGCGGCCGCCGATCGATCGCCACCATGGCCATGACCGTCATCATGCTGGTGATCTTCATCGTGCCGTTCTCGCTTGCCATCGGCATGTTGATCGACGCTGCAGGCAAGGGCGTGGACTTCGTTCGCATGCTTTCCACCCAGGGTCTTGGCGCTCCGCCGGAATGGCTGAACAAGGTGCCATGGGTCGGCAAGCGCATCGTCGATGAATGGCAGCAGCTCGCGGCGGGCGGCCCCGAGGCGCTGACGGAAACCGTCAGGCCCTACGTTCGCACGGCGGCGGCGACCGTGCTGTCGGTTACGGGGGGATTCGGCCTGGTCATCGTGCATTTCCTCCTGACGGTCATCATCGCCGCGATTCTCTATTCGCAGGGCGAGCATGCCGCGCACGGCGTGCTCATGTTTGCGCGGCGCATCGGCCAGGAACGCGCGGATAAAGTGGTGCGCCTCGCAGCACAAGCGGTGCGCAGTGTGGCGCTCGGCGTGATCGTGACGGCACTCGTGCAGTCCCTGCTCGCGGGGCTGGGCCTTTGGGTCAGCGGCGTTCCGTACGCCGGGCTGTTGCTCGCGATTGTCTTCGTGCTCTGCGTGGCTCAGCTGGGGCCGCTGCTCGTGCTGCTGCCGGCCGTAGGCTGGCTTTTCTGGTCCGGGAGCACCGGTTGGGGAGTAGCGCTCCTCATCTGGTCGCTGCTGGTCGGCGCGCTCGACAACGTCCTGAGGCCGGTCCTTATCCGCCGCGGCGTGGACCTGCCAATGATCCTCATCATTGCGGGCGTCATCGGCGGCCTGATTGGCTTCGGAGTACTCGGCCTGTTCGTCGGCCCGGTGATCCTCGCCGTGACGTACACGCTGCTGGAATCCTGGATCAAAGACGACAAGGCGCAAGCGAAGTGACCGCAAAGACGAGGATGGTCAATCAGAACTGGTGGATCACCACCTTGATGATCAAGGAGCACAAGTATTGCCCGCCGCTCACGAAAGACATCAAGTGTGACGTACTCATCGTCGGGGGCGGATTCAGCGGGGTCAGCGCGGCGGCGGAATTCCTGCAGAAGGGCCTGAAGGTCGTGCTGATCGAGAAAAACATCGTCGGCGGCAGCTCTTCGGGCCGCAGCGCCGGCTTTCTCACTCCGGACAGCGAGCTTGAACTGCATCAGCTGGTACGACGCTATGGCGCCAAGGCTGCCGGGGAAATCTGGGACGCACCCTGCAGCGGCATCGAGCGGATCGTCGCCGCAATCAAGAGGAACGACATCGAGTGCGGATTGCTCCGCCAGGACTCGCTCTTCCTTGGCCTGGGCTCGGGCGGCAAGGAGGCCGTGCAATCGGAGCTCGAGTGCCGCCAGAGCGTCGGATTCAACGACCAGAAGACGTATGACACCGATCAATTGAAGGCAATCCTCGGGTCAGAGGGGTATATGGCCGGGATACGTTACGGCGGAACCTACGGAGTCAACCCGCTGGCGTGCCTGCAAGGGTTCAAGAATCGGCTGGTCGAGGCCGGCATGCAGATCTTCGAGAGCACCGCCATGGTGCGGCTCGAGGATCACACCGCGTATACGCATGCCGGCAGTGTCACGGCCGACCACATCATTGTCGCAGTCGACAAGTTGAACTCATCGATCAGTCCGCTCGCCGACGAAACTTTCCATGCGCAGACCTTCCTGAGCGTCACAGAGCCGCTGACCGACAAGGAGCTGCGGACCCTGTTTCCGGCCGGCGAGCCGATGCAGTGCTGGGATTCGAAACTCGTCTATTCGTACTTCAGGCTGACTGGGGATAACCGCCTGCTCCTCGGCGGAGGCACACCGATCACGACATTCCTGAAGGACGCCTACAACAATCCCGGCATCATCCGGCGCGTCATCAAGGACTTCCGCAGCCACTTCCCGGAATTGAAAAATCTGACGTTCATTCAATACTGGCCGGGACAGATCGACATGACCCGGGATCTGCTGCCGGTCATCGCGCGGCCGCCGGGCCAGCCGCACATCCGCTTCATCCTCGGCTGCGTCGGCATTCCGTGGGCGACTTTCTGTGGCAGTTTCGCCGCGAGAAATGTGCTCGGGGAAGCGGACGAGGACTACAAGAAGTACTTCAACTACTTCTCGAACCATCGTTACTTCGCAGTGCCCAGCGGCCTCGGCAAGATGGTCGGCAAGCCCATCCTTTTCTCGATGGCCAACAGCTGGGCGAAGTTCTTCCAGGTCGACAAGCTGCGCAGCCTCGAAGGCGCCGAAAAAGAGTTCTGACGCGAGCCGGGGTGGCGCCACGGGCGCCGAAATCGCGAAGGGAGCGGGCGGCGTGCTGACCCTGAAGGACAGCGGCAAGCTGGCCCGTGCCTGGCTGGCTGCAAAACAGCGCGCCGGCTCCTGCGCCGGCGCACCATCGAAGAAGACTAGCTCGCCTTCGCCAGCTTGCACTGGCCGAAAGCGATGTAACCACCCTTGCGGTCCGCAGTGGACACGGTGAATGCGCCGGTCTTCTTGTTGATGAGCGCGCTCCAGGCGAACATCAGGTCAGCGCCTTGCAGCACCAGGGCCTCGCGGTTCGAACTCCAGTTCACCACCGGCAGCAGTGCCGTGCGATAGGGCGAACGGACTTCCTGCTTGGCAAAGTCGATCTTGAAAACCGGGGCGATGTTCGTTTCGGGCTTCAGCGGGCTGCAGCCAGTCTCCGTCGGCAGGCAGTTGTGGCCCTTGTCGACGGTGCACTCCAGCGGCTTGGAGCCATCGAATTCCTCGGCAACGGCGACGGTCGCAAGCGACATCGCCAGAATGATCGAAACGGATCGGAGCGCGCTCATGAATGTTCTCCTTTTGGCTGAGCCGCGGATGCTCGACTGGAACGGTCGGGATTGTAGCGCAATCGTCGTGAAAGCCGCCCCGGGGACCGGAAATCCGGCGCAGAGAGTGGGATTCGAACCGGATCTAGGTACTGAGTCCGATCAGCATGTTACGGATTCGGAAAGCCACCGAGTCCCCACGATCCCCTGGAAGCTCCGTAGCTGTCACCGAAGCTGTCATCAGCAATCCCTCTTTTCGCGGCCTATCGACTCTCCTGTATGTAGATTGCGCGCTCATGGGAGAACGCTTTGAAGCCAAAGACGCCGTGATAGCTGCCCATGCCGCTCTGGTTGACACCACCGAATGGCAACTGGTTTTCCAGGTAATGGGAGAAAAACCCGTTGATCGTCATACCGCCCGATGAAGTCCTGCGGAGCACCTTGTCGATGTTGTTGCGATCGTTGCTGTAGATGTAGAGCGCCAACGGCTTGCCACGGCCCGAGATGTGTTCGATGACATCATCGATGTTCCTGCAGGTCAGGACCCGCACGATCGGCGCGAAGATTTCCTCCTGCATGATCTGCATGGCGGGAGTGCCATCGGTGAGCAACGTCGGATGGATCGTGCGGTCGCCTTGCTCGAGCGTGCCGCCCACGGCGACCTTGGCGCCCCTGGCGACGGCATCATCGAAGAGTGTCTTGATACGGGCGAAATTCTGATCGTTGACGATCTGGGCGATGCGTTCCCTCCTGATGCTCCCGTCCTCGCGGTAAAGGTTTTGTTTGACCCTGGCTTGAAACTCCTCATTGCACGCACCAGGCCATATGGAACTGATGTGTCATGGGGACGCATTTTGTGCAACGCACGTAATCAGCGCTTTGGCCGACAAGCAATCTCGTCCCTTTAGCCAAGAGTCGAAGATTGGCGAAAGGCTTCTACATCCACACCGTCAACACGCTTGCCGATTTTACGTTGCGCAATCCGTGGCGACGGGCATTCTGGACGCGGAGCAAAGGGATATCTCCGATTGCGCGGCAACGCGCCACTCGCTTCCGCGCGATTTTCATCGGCGGAATGGGGCTGTGTTCGACACATAGCCCGCGCCGGCTGGGCGCGGTTGCCAAGGATGCTCACCATGAAACTGCCGCCTCGCGCGTTGATCGATTCGCCTTCCATCCGCTCGGTGCGGCGCCCGCTTCGCGACTCCATCGCAGCCGCGCTCGCATCGTCGCGTCATCCGGCGAGGCGCCCGGTCATTGCTCTGTCGACGGCCTTGATCGCCACGATCACGCCGGCGCACGCGCAGGACGCGACGTGGTTGTTGGTGCCAGGATCGAACGATTGGAATACTGCCGCGAACTGGGCGCCCGCGGCGGTGCCAACGGCAACAAGTATCGCCACGTTCGGCGATTCGAGCAGAAAGGCGCTGACGATTTCGCAGGACACTTCAGTCGGCTCCTTTCAACTGACTTCGCCCGGCTATTCCTTCGCCCTCCAAGGCTCCTCAATCCTCACCGTTGGCGGCAATAATCTGGATTCCACCATCGACCTCGGGTTGATCTCCGGAACTGGCTCATTGGCGAAAGTTGGCAGCGGCGTGCTCACACTGTCGGCGCCAAACTCCTACACCG
>Ga0137410_10000007_pt1 | contig 211679 bp, 211 predicted proteins | sample CZODoug1_16funga_FD_108878 | JGI IMG/M metagenome (GOLD analysis project Ga0137410, IMG submission 108878) | Vadose zone soil fungal communities from Angelo Coast Range Reserve, California, USA - CZODoug1_16fungal (Illumina Assembly) | ecosystem: Environmental > Terrestrial > Soil > Vadose... | reverse complement strand
ATTCTCAGCAACGTCTGAACTTCGTGGCCCATGAGCTCAATCAACGGCCGCGCCAGACCTTGAAGTTCCGCACTCCAGCAGAGAAGCTTACCGACACCGTTGCAACGACCGGTTGAGACGGCATGTCCCCATTTTCACCATTTTCATTTCAGTTTCTTGCGCAGGAGCGCGTTCAGCTGCGCCGGGTTGGCCTTGCCCTGGGTCGCCTTCATGGCCTGGCCGACGAAGAATCCGAACAGCTTGTCCTTGCCCGAGCGGTAGTCGGCGAGCTGTCCCGGATTGGCGGCCATGACCTCATCGATCGCCTTTTCGATGGCGCCCGTGTCCGTGATCTGCTTCAGGCCCTTCTCGGCGATGACCGTATCGGCGTCCTTGCCTTCATTCCACATCGCTTCGAACACTTCCTTCGCGATTTTCCCGGAGATCGTGTTGTCGACGATGCGCCTGAGGAGCCCGGTGAGCCGCGCGACATCCACTTTGCCTGCACCGATCTCGAGCCCGTCGCGGTTGAGCGCGCCGGAGAGTTCTCCCATCACCCAATTGGCGGCGAGCTTGGGCTCGCCACCGAACGCCGTCACAACGGCTTCGTAATAGGCGGCCAGTTCGCGGCTCGCCGTCAGCACTGCGGCGTCGTACTCCGAGAGGCCGTGTTCGCGCGTGAAGCGCGCGGCCTTCTCGTCGGGCAGCTCGGGCAGGCTCTTGCGCGCTGTCTCGATGAAAGCCTCATCGAGCACGACCGGCAGCAGGTCCGGGTCCGGGAAATAGCGATAGTCGTTCGCTTCCTCTTTCGAGCGCAGCGAGCGCGTCTCGTTGCGGTCGGCGTCGTAGAGGCGCGTTTCCTGCTTGATGCTGCCGCCCGACTCGAGAATGTCGATCTGGCGCGCCGCCTCGTGGTTGATCGCCTTCTCGATGAAGCGAAACGAATTGAGGTTCTTGAGCTCGGCCCGCGTGCCGAATTTCTCCGCGCCGACCTTGCGCACCGACACGTTCGCATCGCAGCGGAACGAGCCTTCCTGCATGTTGCCGTCGCAGATCTCGAGGTAGCGCACGAGCGTGTGCACTTTCTTCAGGTACGCAACGGCCTCCTTGGCGCTGCGCATGTCGGGCTCGGAGACGATCTCGAGCAGCGGCGTGCCGGCGCGATTCAGGTCGATGCCGGAAACGCCGGGCAGGCCCTCATGCAGCGACTTGCCCGCATCTTCCTCGAGGTGCGCGCGCGTGATGCGGATGCGCTTGCGGCTGCCATCCTCGAGCTCGATGTCGAGCGCGCCCTGCGCGACGATGGGCTTCTCGTACTGGCTGATCTGGTAGCCCTTCGGCAGGTCCGGGTAGAAATAATTCTTGCGCGCAAAAATCGAGCGCCGCCCGACCTGCGCGCCGACCGCGAGCCCGAACTTCACGGCCATGTGTGCGGCCTCCCGGTTGAACACCGGCAGCACGCCCGGGTAGCCGAGGTCGACCAGATTCGCCTGCGTGTTGGGCGCCGCGCCGAATGCCGTCGGCGAGCCGGAAAAGATCTTGCTGCGCGTTGCGAGCTGGGCGTGAATCTCGAGGCCGATCACGAGCTCCCAGTCCTTGTGGCCCTCTTTCATGGCCGCGGCGCTCATTCGTAGCCCCGCGGAATGCGCCGGTGCCAGTCGGTCTCGCGCTGATAGCGGTGGCCGACATTGAGGATCTTCGCCTCGGCGAAATGCGGGCCGATGATCTGCAGGCCGACCGGCAGCCCGCCCACGAGCCCGCAGGGCACGGACATCGCCGGCAGGCCCGCGAGATTCGCGCCGATCGTGTAGATGTCGTTCAGGTACATGGTGATCGGGTCGTCGACTTTCGCGCCGATCGCAAACGCCGGCGTTGGTGCCGTCGGACCCATGAGCACGTCGACCTCGCGGAATGCGCGCCGGAAGTCCTCGTTGATGAGCGCGCGCACTTTCTGCGCCTTGAGGTAATAGGCATCGTAGTAGCCGGCCGAAAGCACGTAAGTGCCGGTCATGATCCGGCGCTTGACCTCGGCGCCGAAGCCTTCACCGCGGGAGCGCTTGTAGAGATCCATCAGGTCCTTCGGATCCTGGCAGCGATGGCCGAAGCGCACGCCGTCGAAGCGGGAAAGGTTCGAGGAGCACTCCGCCGGCGCGACGACGTAGTACGTCGGCACGGAGAGCGGCAGGTTCGGCAGGCTCACCTCTTTCAGCTCGGCGCCGAGCTTGCGGCAGACCTCGAGGGCCGCGCGCACGCAGCTGCCGGTCGCTTCCTCGAGGCCCTTGTCGAAGAACTCCTTGAGGAGGCCGATCTTCACGCCCTTGAGCGGCTGCTCGAGCAAGGTCGTGTACGGCGGTACCGGCTCGTTGACGCTCGTCGAGTCGGCGGGATCGAAACCCGCGAACGCCTCGAGGAGGATCGCCGCGTCTTCCACCGAGCGCGTCAGCACGCCCGCCTGGTCGAGGCTCGAAGCGAACGCGATCATCCCGTAGCGCGAGACGCGCCCGTAGGTCGGCTTGAAGCCCGTGAGGCCGGTCAGCGCGGCCGGCTGGCGAATCGAGCCGCCGGTGTCGGTGCCGGTCGCGGCAGGAATCAACCGGGCGGAGACCGCGGCGGCCGAGCCGCCGGAGGAGCCGCCCGGCACTCTGCTGCGGTCCCACGGATTCGCAACGGGACCGTAGTAGCTCGTCTCGTTCGACGAGCCCATCGCGAACTCGTCCATGTTGAGCTTGCCGAGCATGACCGTACCCGCCGCCTTGAGACGGGCGACGACGGTGGCGTCGTAGGGCGCGACGAAGTTGTCGAGCATGCGTGAACCACAGCTCGTCCGGACACCGTCGGTGCAGAAAATGTCCTTGTGGGCGATCGGAATGCCGGTGAGCGGGCCAGCGCCGCCCGCGGCCAGCTGCCGGTCCGCGGACCCGGCCTCGGCGAGCGCCGATTCGGCCGTGACCGTCAGGAAAGCGTTGAGCGGCTTGTTGTGCTCCTCGATGCGCTTCAGGCAAGCGCGCGTCAGCTCCACGCTCGAGACCTCGCGCGCGCGGAGCTTGCGGGAAAGTTCGGCGATCGTGAGCGTATGCAGGCTCATTCGATCACCTTTGGCACGAGATACAGGCCCGCTTCGACCTGCGGAGCGTTCTTCTGGTACTTCTCATGCGCATCCGCCTCGGTGACCGCGTCCGGCCGCAGGCGTTGGGTCTGGCCTTCCAGGGGATGGGCCATGGGCTCGACGCCCTCGGTCTTCGCGGCGTTCAGCTGCTCGACGAAAGCGAGGATGCTCGAGAGGCTTTTCACGACCACCGGCATCTCGGCTTCGGTGATAGCGAGGCGCGCGAGGTGAGCGATGGCCTCGACCTCTTTGCGGGTCAGGTTAGACATGGTCCGGAGCGTCTCTTTCTGGGGGTATTCGCGCCAGCGAAGCGCGAAAAAAGTCGCGCACAATCATACATGTGGCGTTGCCTATTGCGCCACCCGTTGCTAGAGTACCGGCACTTTTTCCGGACCCCCTCGTCGTCACACCCGGAATAGTTTTTTTCAGGATCGGGCGCCCTCTATGCTCAAGAGCTTCAGGGGTTATTTCTCCAATGACCTCTCCATCGATCTCGGCACCGCCAATACGCTGATCTACGTCCGCGGCAAGGGCATCGTCTTGAACGAGCCTTCCGTCGTTGCCGTGCAGGAAGAGCCGGGCCGCGGCACGAAATTCATCGCTGCGGTCGGCGCGGAAGCGAAAGGCATGCTGGGTCGCACGCCCGGCCACATCACCGCCGTGCGCCCGATGAAGGACGGCGTCATCGCCGACTTCACGTACACGGAGAAGATGCTCCAGTACTTCATCCGCAAGGTGCACGGCAATCGTTTCTTCAGCCCGAGCCCGCGCGTGCTCGTGTGCGTACCGTTCGGTTCGACGCAGGTCGAACGACGCGCGATCAAGGAATCGGCGGAAGGCGCCGGCGCGAGAAGCGTCGACGTCGTGTTCGAACCGATGGCTGCCGCCGTGGGTGCTGGGCTCCCGGTGAGCGAAGCGCGCGGCTCCATGGTGCTCGACGTCGGCGGCGGCACCTCGGAAGTTGCCGTGATTTCGCTGAACGGCATCGTGTACGCGTCGTCCGTGCGCATCGGCGGCGACCGCTTCGATGAGGCGATCATCAACTACGTGCGCCGCAACTACGGCATCCTGATCGGCGAAGCAACCGCGGAGCGCGTGAAGATCGAAATCGGCTCGGCGTATCCCGGCCAGCAGGTGCGCGAGATCTCGGTCAAGGGCCGGAACCTCTCGGAAGGCGTGCCGCGCAGCTTCACGCTGAACAGCAACGAGATTCTCGAAGCGCTGCAGGAACCGCTGCAGGGCATCGTCGGCGCCGTGAAACAGGCGCTCGAGCAAACCCCGCCCGAACTCGGCGCGGACGTCGCGGAAAGCGGCATCGTGCTCACCGGCGGCGGCGCGCTGCTGCGTGACATCGACAAACTCCTGATGGAGGAAACGGGTCTGCCGGTCGTGGTCGCGGAAGATCCGCTCACCTGCGTCGCGCGCGGCGGCGGCCGCATCCTCGAACTCACCGAAGAGCACGGCCCCGGCCTGTTCGCACTGGAATGACCGGGGACTGTCCCCGCCTCGGGACTGTCCCCGCATGGGGACTGTCCCGTCTTAGCTAAGGCCCGCACTTGGCAGCATTCCAAACCCCGATCAACCGCCCCATCCTGAGCCGCGGGCCGCTGTCGCTCGGCGGGTTCCTGTTCTGCGCCGGCCTCTCGATCGTCGTGATGTGGCTCGACCAGCGCTACGACTACCTGGCGGGCGTGCGCCGCGGCCTTTCGATTGCGGGCTACGGCGTCGAGGTCACGGTGAATACGCCGTTCCTCGCCTGGCGCGGGCTCTCCGATTATTTCGCGACGCGCGGACGGCTCCTGAAGGAAAACGACGAGCTGCGCTCGCACCAGCGCGAGACGGACCTGAAGCTGCAGCGCTTCGATGCGCTCGAGCAGGAGAACCTGCGCCTGCGCGGCCTGCGCATGAGCACCGAGCAGATCGCGCAGAAATTCCTGGTCGGCGAGATCATGCAGGTCGACCTCGATCCCTACCGCCACCGCGTGCGCATCAACAAGGGTTCGCACGACGGCGTGCAGCAGGGTCAGCCGATCCTCGATGCCGCCGGCGTCGTCGGCCAGATCACGCGCGTCGGCGTTTTCTCCTCCGAAGCCATCCTGATCACGGACGCCGAGCATGCGATCCCCGTGCAGGTGAACCGCAACGGCCTGCGCACGATTGCGGTTGGCACCGGCAATCTGAGCCAGCTGGCGCTCCCGTATCTCGCGTCGAACGCCGACATTCGCGAAGGCGATCTGCTCGTCACCTCGGGTCTCGGCGGAGTCTTTCCGGCCGGCTACCCGGTCGGCACGGTCAAGAAGATCGATCGTGAAGTCGTGCAGACGCTCGCCTCGATCATCGCAACGCCGGCGGCTGCGCTCGACCGCGATCGTGAAGTGCTGCTCGTCTTCACGCCGGAGCAGGCGGTGGAACCGGTGCCGCCGGCAGCCCCGGCCGCGGCGCCCAAACCGAAATCATGAGCCGCGGCGATCATTTCGCGCGCTGGCCGCTGTTCGCGAGCGGGTTCGCAGGCCTCGTGCTCGGCCTCATACCGCTACCCGCCTGGCTGGACATGCTGCGGCCCGACTTCCTGGCGCTGGTCGTTCTCTACTGGGCGATCCACGTCCCGCAAGCCGGGCGACTCTGGTTCGCGTGGTGCGCGGGGCTCCTCCTCGATGGCTTCCGCGGCGTCGTGCTCGGCCAGTTCGCGCTCGCCATGACCGTGATCGCCGCGGTCGCCATCTACCTGCACCTGCGCATTCGCGCCTATCCGATCTGGCACCAGGCGGGCGTCGTGTTCGCCGCGCTCTTTCTGTATCACCTGACGCTCTGGATCGTCGACGGCTGGTCGGGCCATCCGGTCACGACGTCGGCGCGCTGGATCCCGGCGGTCACCGGCGCGCTGGTCTGGCCCTTCGTCAGCGGAATCCTCGACAAGCTCCATCACCGCTTCTGACGGACCGGCCGCGCCATGCGTCAACAGGTCCGCATCAAGAATCCCTTCATCGAGCAGGAAATCTTCCTGCGCCGCGGTTTCGTCGCGGGCATCATCATGCTGGGCCTCGCGCTCGCGCTCACGATCAAGCTCTTCCAGCTGCAGATCCTGCGTCACGACTACTACCTCGAGCTTTCGCAAGGCAACCGCGTACGGCTCGAACCGATTCCGCCGGCGCGCGGCCTCATCCGCGACCGCAACGGCGTCGTGCTCGCGGACAATCTGCCGGCCTTCCAGCTCGAACTCACGCTCGAGGAGCTGCCGCTCGACGCGCGCAAGCAACCGGACCTCGACGGCACGCTCGCGCGCCTGGTCGCCATCCGGGCGATCGAACCGGACGGCGTCGTGCCGCTCAAGCGCCTGATCCGTTCGCGCCGCAGCTTCGAAGGCGTGCCCATCCGCCAGCGGCTCTCGGACGAGGACGTCGCCCGCTTCGCGGTCCACCGCCACGAATTCCCGGGCGTCGAGATCCAGACCCGCCTCACGCGCAATTACCGCTACGGCTTGATCGCCTCGCACGCGCTCGGTTATGTCGGCGCGATCAACGAGCAGGAAATCACGCGCATCGATCCGAGCGACTACGCGGGCCTCTCGACGATCGGCAAGCTCGGCGTCGAGCTTGCTTACGAATCGCAACTGCGCGGCAAGGCGGGCTTCCGGCAGGTGCTGGTGAATGCCCAGGGTCGCGCGGTGGAACGCCAGGGCGCCTTCACGCCCAAGCTCGAGACGCGCGCGCCGCTGGCGGGCGATGACCTGACGCTGGCGATGGACATCAACGCGCAGCTCGCGGCGGAAGCGGCGCTCGCCGGCCAGCGCGGGGCCGTGGTCGCGCTCGATCCGGGGTCGGGCGACGTCATCGCCTTCGCCAGCACGCCAAACTACGACCCGAACCAGTTTGCGAAGGGCATTTCCTCCAGGGACTACAACGAGCTCGCGACCAGCATCGACCGGCCGCTCTTCAATCGCGCGATCCGCGGCGCCTACCCGCCCGGCTCGACCGTGAAACCGCTGGTCGCCATTGCGGGACTCGAGATGCCGGGTTTTGATCCGAACGACCGGCGCTACTGCAAGGGCTTCTATACTTTGCCCGGCAGCAGTCACCGCTATCGCGACTGGAAGAAGGAAGGCCATGGCCCGGTCGATATGCACGACGCCATCACACAGTCCTGCGACGTGTATTTCTACCAGGTGGCCAATACCGTCGGCATCGAGCGGCTGTCGCAGCTCTTGACGCGCTTCGGCCTCGGCCAGGTCACGGGCATCGACGTTGGCGGCGAGAAGCCGGGCCTCGTGCCTTCGCCCGAGTGGAAGCGGCGAACGTTTCCGAAGGGCGAGGCACAAACGTGGTTTCCCGGCGAGACCGTCATCGTGGGCATCGGCCAGGGCTTTCTCCTTGCAACGCCGCTGCAGCTGGCAACCGTCGCTGCAAAGATCGCTGCGCGCGGCCGCACGTTCGCGCCCCGCATGGTCACGGCGATTCGGGACACGCGCACCGGCAAGACAGGTGTGCTTGCGCCGAAGCCGCTCGCGGTCGTAACCGCGGATCCGGCGCATTGGGATATCGTCATCGGCGGCATGGTCGGCGTCACGAGCTTCCCGAAAGGCACCGCGCGCATGGCATGGAAGGACGCACCCTACTCGGTGGCGGGCAAGAGCGGCACGGCGCAGGTCTTCAGCCTGGGCCAGAACGAGAAATACGATGAAAAGACGCTCGAGGAGCGCCTGCGCGATCACGGCGTCTTCATCGCCTTCGCACCGGCGGACAAAGCGCGCATCGCGGTCGCGGTGCTCGTGGAGAACGGCCGCAGCGGTAGCGGCACTGCAGCACCGGTGGCGCGCAAGGTGATGGACGCGTATCTCCTCGGCAAGATGCCGGACGCCGCACCCGCTGCGCCGCCTGCGGCGCCGCCACCCGAAACGGGCGCCACGGAATAGCCATGCCATACGAGGATTTCGGCACATCACGCAGCCGCCGCACCTTCACGGTGTCGACCGCGTTCCTGCGCCGGCTCCACATCGACGAGCCGCTGCTGCTCGGCCTGCTCGCGATCATCTGTTTCGGCCTGGTGGTTCTCTACAGCGCATCTGGCCAGAACATCGTGGTCGTGCGCGCGCAGGCACTGCGTTTCGGGCTTGCGATCGCCGCGATGGTCGTGATCGCCAATGTGCATCCGCGGCATCTGCGCATGATCTCGGTGCCCGGCTGGGTGTTGGGGGTGCTGCTCCTGATCGTGGTCGCCGTCGTCGGCCATGTCGGCAAGGGGGCGCAACGCTGGCTCGATCTCGGCTTCATGCGCTTTCAGCCCTCGGAGCTCATGAAGCTCGCAGTGCCGCTCGCCTGCGCCTGGTACCTGCACGAACGGCCGCTGCCGCCGAGATTCCAGAACCTGCTGATTCCGCTCGCCTTTACGCTGGTACCGACGGCGCTCATCATGGAGCAGCCCGACCTCGGCACGGCACTCCTTATTCTTGCGTCCGGCGCGCTCGTCATCCTGATGGCGGGGCTGCGCATCTGGGTCATCGTCGTGGCGCTCGTGCTCGTGCTGGTCGGCGGCTATATCGGCTGGGAGTTCATGCACGACTACCAGCGCCAGAGAATCCTCACGTTCCTCAATCCCCAGAGCGATCCGCTCGGCTCGGGCTATCACATCATCCAGTCGCAGATCGCGATCGGCTCGGGCGGTGTCTTCGGCAAGGGCTGGATGAACGGCAGCCAGGCGCAGCTCGAGTTCCTGCCGGAGCGCAGCACGGACTTCATCTTCGCCGTGATCGGCGAGGAGTTCGGACTCCTCGGGCTCCTGCTCCTCATCGGCCTCTACCTCTTCGTGATCGGGCGCACGCTCTTCATGGCCTTCGAAGCGCAGGATACTTTTGCGCGGCTCGTTGCCGGGAGCCTCAGCATCACGTTCTTCGTATACGTGTTCGTGAACACCGGCATGGTGAGCGGCCTGCTCCCCGTCGTCGGCGTGCCGCTCCCGCTCGTGAGCTACGGCGGCAGCTCGATGGTGACGCTCATGGCCGGCTTCGGCATCCTGATGTCTTTGCATTCGCACCGGAAGCTGGTCGGCTCATGACCGAGCGCGAACGCCAATCTTGGGAAGCTCGTCCGGGGAAGTCCTTTCGGGATCGTAAAAAACAGGACGTTTTGCAAAAACGGGGACAGACGCCTTTTTGCGTTGCGCGTGATAGCGAAAAGGGGTCTGTCCCCGTTTTCGCCACGGCGGTCCCGAAAGGACTTCCCCGGATGGGCTTCCCGCTGCTGGTTGCACTTGCAGCCGTGACTTTGGCGCCGGCTGCCAATGCAGGTGTGAACGATCCGGTGCCGCTCGATGTGCATCGGCCGGACGTCGTGCAGTTCATCCAGGAGATGCACGACCGGAATGGATTTGATGTCGAGGCGCTCACGGCCGAATTCGCGGACGTCAGGATTCAGCCGGCGACTCTCGATGCGATGAGCCGGCCGGCGGAGAAGGCGCTCGCCTGGTATGACTACCGGGCGCGCTTCATCAATGACCAGCGCGTGCAGGAGGGCATCGCCTTCTGGGCCGCCCACCGCGAACTCCTCGACAGCGTCGCCGAAGCGCGCGGCGTGCCCGGCGAAATCGTGCTCGGCATCCTCGGCGTCGAGACGAGCTTCGGCCGGATCATCGGCAAGTACCGCGTGATCGATGCGCTCGCGACGCTCGCCTTCGACTATCCGCCGCGCTCGCCCTTCTTCCGTGCCGAGCTCGAGCAGCTGCTGCTGCTCTCCCGCGAGGAAGCCATCGATCCGCGAACCGTGCTCGGCTCCTATGCCGGCGCGATGGGCTCGGCGCAATTCATGCCGTCGAGCTACCGCCGCTATGCCATCGACGCCACGGCGGATGGCAAGCGCGATCTGTGGAACGACTGGGCGGACATCTTCGGCAGCATCGCGAACTACCTGCAGGTACACGGCTGGGCGAGCGGCGAACCCGTGCTGGCCGATGCCGAGGTCGATGCGTCGCGCGCGGCGAGCCTTGGTCCGACCAAGGTGGCACTCGAAGACACGGTCGCGACGCTCCGGGAGAAGGGCGTGCATTTCGACACGACGCTGCGACCGGATGCGCCCGCCATGCTGATCGTCGCCGAGCAACCGGATCACGTCGGCTACCGCGTCGGCTTCCGCAACTTCTATACATTGACGCGCTACAACCGAAGCCCGCTCTATTCGATGGCGGTGAGCGACCTCGGGGCCGAACTCGTCAAGCGCGGTACGGCGGTACCGCCGCAAGGCGCGCAGCCGTGAAGAAGGCGGCCGCCTTCGCCTTGAGCGCGACGCTCCTCCTCGTCGCAGGCTGTGGACCCGAGGTCGTGCAACCGCCGCCGCCGCCGCCGCGACCTGCGCCGGATCACAATGCCATTCCGGACGCCGTGCCACGCGCGGAGCCGCGCAGCCCTTACGGCAATCCGGCGTTTTACGATGCGCTCGGCCGGCGCTACTACATCCTCCCGAACGCGGAGGGGTATCGCGAACGCGGCGTCGCTTCCTGGTACGGACCCGGGTTTCACAACGGCCGCACGTCCTCTGGCGAGGCATACAACATGTACGCCATGACCGCGGCCCACAAGACCTTGCCGCTGCCGTGCTTCGCGGAGGTCACGAATCTCGGCAACGGCCGGTCCGTGGTGGTGCGCATCAACGACCGCGGCCCATTCGTCGCCAACCGCCTGATCGATCTGTCGTACGTGGCGGCCGCGAAGCTCGACATGCTGCGCGAGGGCACGACGCTGGTCGAAGTGCGCACTTTGAGCTCGCCCGCGACGCCCTTGCCGGCGCCGGCGCCCGTGAAGGGTGACCTCTATATCGCGGCCGGCGCGTTCGCCGACGAGCACAATGCAGATCAGCTGCTGTCGACCCTGCGCGCCTCCGGCATCGGGCCCGCGTTCATCCGCGACGTCACGGTAAACGGCCGCCACCTCTATCGCGTGCGCGTCGGGCCGGTGCCGAATGTCGCCGAGTTCGACCGTCTAGTCGAAGAGCTGCGCGGCGTGCACGTTGACGATGCTCGCCTCGCGCTCGACTGAGTGTCGACATGGCACATCTTGGCAGGCTCATGGGGGGAAGTGTTTTTGGGATCGTAAAAAACAGGGACGTTTTTTCCGAAGCCCCCAGGGATGGGTTTACGGCGGTCCCAAAAACACTTCCCCCCATGAGCCTGCCACGAACTCGCGCTCTCTGGAGCGTTCTGACGCTGCTTGCGACGTCGCTCGCAGGCGCCGCCGATGCACCTCCGTTGGGGAGGATCGAGGCGCCGGCCTTCATCGTCATCGACCACGGGAGCGGCCGCGTGCTGGCGGACCGCAATGCGACGGATGCCCGCGAACCCGCGAGTCTCACGAAGCTCATGACGGCCTACGTGGTGTTCGAGCAGCTGCGCAGCGGCGCGCTCAAGCTCACCGACGAAGTACGCATCAGCCACCAGGCCTGGCGGGCGCCGGGCTCGCAGACTTTCCTGCGCGAACGCTCGCTGGTCCCGGTGTCGGTGCTCATCCAGGGCATGATCGTCCAGTCCGGCAACGATGCGGCCATCGCGCTCGCGGAGCGCATCGCGGGCAGTGAGCGGGCGTTCGCCGAGGTCATGAACGCGACGGCCAGGCGGCTCGGCATGACGGCAACGCATTTCGTCACCGCCACCGGGTTGCCGCGTGCCGGCCATGTTTCGAGCGCGCACGATCTCGCCGTGCTCGCGAGCGCAATCCTCCGCGAATATCCCGAGTACTACAGCTACTACTCGCAGCGCTCGTTCGAGTGGAACGACATCAAGCAGTGGAACCGCAATCACCTGCTCGGCCACTATGACGGTGTCGACGGCATGAAGACCGGCTTCACCGCCCGGGCCGGCTATTGCATCGTGGCATCGGCGCGGCGCGGCGATATGCGCGTGATGGCCGTGGTGCTCGGATCGACGACGGCTGGCGAACGCACCCGCGCGACGCGGGGTCTGCTCGAATACGCATTCGGCAACTTCGAAACCCATCGCCTCTATGAAGCCGGAGCAACCGTCATCGACGCCAGCATCGACAAGGGAACGCGCTCGACCGTACCGCTCGGATTGAACGAGGATCTCTACCTGACGGTGCGCCGCGGTGAATCGGAACGCATCCGGTCGACGGCGCAGATCAACGAAGGCCTCTCTGCGCCGGTCCTGATCGCCGATTCGGTCGGGCAGCTGCGCATCACGCTCGACGGCGAAACGCTGGCAACCCGCCCGCTGCATCCGCTGCTGGCCGTCGAGCGCGGCCGCTGGTGGAACCGGTTGATGAACGATGAGCCTGCACCCCAGAATGCCGTGCAGAATCCGACCCCGAGCCCCAACGAAGCGCTGCAAGCGAGTCCGCAGTAACCGTGGCCGATCCGTTTCCGACCTGCTACCTGAACGGCGAATACCTGCCGCTGATGGATGCTCGCGTATCGCCGCTCGACCGCGCATTTCTCTATGCCGACAGCGTCTACGAGGTGCTACCGGTGTATCGCGGCCGCCCGTTCCGGCTCGCCGCTCACTGCGCGCGCCTCAACCGCAGCCTCGGCGAAATCCGCATGGCGCCCCCGCTGAGCGATCGGCAATGGGCCGAGATCATCGCCGGACTCGCGGAGCGCAACGGTGGCGGCGATCTGTACGTCTACGTGCAGGTCTCGCGCGGCGCGGAGTACGGCCGCAATCATTCGATTCCCAAGGGCGTCGCGCCGACGATCTTCGGTTTCGCGGCGCCCCTGCCCGTGAACAGCGAGGAACTGCTGACGCAGGGCATGTCGGCCATCACGGTCGAAGACCTGCGCTGGGGCCGCTGTGACATCAAGTCGACCGCGCTCCTGCCCAACGTGCTCGCCAAGCAGGATGCAGCCGACGCCGGGGCGCACGAAGCCATCCTGCTGCGGGACGGCAAGCTGATGGAAGGCTCGTCGACGACGATTCACGTGGTGCGCAATGGCATCCTCTGCGTGCCGCCCGACAGCCGCCGCATCCTTCCAGGCACGACGCGCAACGTCGTGCTCGAGCTCGCCCAACGCGCCGGCATTGCCGAACGCGTCGCCGAGATCTCCCGTGAAGAGCTGTTTGCCGCCGACGAGGTGTGGCTCGCCGCCGCGACCCGCGAGGTGATCGCGATCACGCGCATCGACGGCCTGCCGGTCGGCAACGGTCGTCCCGGGCCCCTGTGGCGGCGGGTCTATGACCTCTTCCAGCAGTACAAGCGGGAACTTGAAAATCGTCCGGTCCTCCCTTAAATCAGGGCGGCCATGAATACCCCTGCGCTCGAATTTCCCTGCGCCTACCCGCTCAAAGTGATGGGCCGCGACAATCCGGAATTCCGGAGCGCGGCGCGCACGATCGTCGAACGCCATGCGGGCCCGGTGCCCGAGTCCGGCGTCAAGTCGCGGGCGAGCGCCGAGGGCCACTTCCTCGCGCTGACCTTCTCGATCACGGCCGAGAGCCGTGAGCAGCTCGACGCCCTTTACCGGGAGCTCACGAGCTGTCCGGAAGTCCTGGTCGCGCTATAGATCGACTTGCTGCGGCGTTTCGCACCCGAGCGCTTCGAGGAGCTCGGGCGCGAGGCGTCGTGCCACTTCGCGCACGGACGACCGGGCGCCGAGCGACCTGAGGTCGGTCACTTCGAGATTGGCGAAACCGCAGGGATTGATGCGCCGGAAGGGCTCGAGATCCATCGCGACGTTGAACGCGAGCCCGTGATAGCTCGAGCCGCGACGGATGCGAAGCCCGAGACTCGCGAGCTTGCGGCCCTCCACGTAGACCCCCGGCGCGTCGGGGCGCGCGGCCGCCGTGACGCCCCAGGTCGCGACGGTGCGAATGACGGCGTTCTCGAGCGCGCTCACCAGCTCGCGCACGCCGAGCCCGAGCCGGCGCAAATCGAGGAGCGGGTACACCACCAGCTGCCCCGGACCGTGATAGGTCACCTGGCCGCCGCGGTCGATCTGGACGACCGGGATGTCGCCCGGCGCGAGCAAGTGTTCGCGCTTGCCATTGAGACCCAGCGTGAATACGGGCGGATGTTCGAGGAACCAGATTTCGTCCGGTGTTTGCGCGTCGCGCGCGTCGGTGAATTGCTGCATGGCGCGCCAGGTCGGCTCGTAGGGGCGCGGTCCCAGGAACTTGAGCACGGGCGCCTGCGCTTCGCGTGGCGCTGCCTTCAACTCCATCACGACTTCGTTCCCGATGCCGCGCGGTTGTCGAGCCCGACATTGTTGCGCTTGAGGGCTTGCTCGGCCCGGTAGCTCGAACGGACCAGCGGTCCCGAGACACATTCGAGAAAGCCGCGCGCGAGCGCCTCGCTCCGATAGCGATCGAAGTCCTCGGGCGTCACGAAGCGCTCGACGGCGAGGTGATTGCGCGTCGGGCGCAGATACTGGCCGAGCGTCAGGATATCGACCGAGGCCGCCCTGAGATCGGTCATCGTTGCCCATATCTCCGCATCCGTTTCTCCGAGCCCGAGCATGAGACTCGTCTTCGTCAGCACCTGCGTCCGATGACGCTTCGCGTGCGCGAGCACGGCAAGCGTCTGCTCGTAGCCGGCGCGCGGGTCACGCACGGGATGCGTCAGGCGGCGAACCGTTTCGACGTTTTGCGCGAACACCTCGACGCCCGCATCGACGACCTTCTCGACGTCCGCCAGGACCCCCTGGAAATCGGGGGTGAGCGCCTCGACAGCGACATCCGGCGTGCGTCGCTTGATGGCGCGGATGCAGTCGGCATAGTGCGCGGCTCCGCCGTCCGGCAGGTCGTCGCGGTTCACGGAGGTGAGCACGATGTACTTGAGCTTCATCAGCTCGACGGAGCGCGCAACGTTCGCCGGCTCGTCGAGATCCAGCCAGCCGCGCGGATTGCCGGTATCGACGGCGCAGAAGCGGCAGGCGCGCGTGCAGACTGCGCCCATCAGCATGATCGTCGCCGTGCCCGCGTTCCAACATTCGCCGATGTTCGGGCACTTCGCCTCTTCGCAGACCGTCGCGAGGCGATGGTCCTTCACGATGTGGCGCACGGAGTCGAAGCCGGGGCCCGCCGCGAGCGGGGCACGGAGCCAGCGGGGCTTGCCGCCTGTCGCAAGCGCGGCCGGACCCGACGACGACTTGATACCATCCTTGATCGCGGTAAATCCCTGCGCCGTGCGGTACTTGTCGCCGCTGCGCACGGGCGCACCGTGCTCAATGACCGTTATGCCTTTGAATTCGCTCACGGGATCGGAGGGGTGCCGTTGGGGGCGCTCATTTTACTGGGGTGCGCCCGCCGCCGCCCGCAATTCCGAGTCGAGCGTCCCGAGCCGCTCCGCGGTGCCGATGTCGTACCAGCGCCCGCCATAGACCTCGCCGCCCAGGCGCCCCGATTCGATGGCCCGCCGCAACAGCGGCAGCAGCGGAAATTTTCCGCCCGTGCAGCCGGTGAAGAATTCGCGCCGGTAGATGCCGATGCCCGAATACGTGTAGCGATCGCGGCTCCCTTCGGTGACTCGGCCGTCCTCGAGCGCGAAGTCTCCGCGCGCATGCTGCGGCGGGTTCGGCACGAGCACCAGATGCGCATGGCTGTCCGCGCCGAGCGGCGCCGGGAGCAGCGGATGATCGGTCCAGATGTCGCCGTTCACGACCAGGAACGGTTCGCGCCCGAGCAAGGCGAGCGCCTTGAAGATACCGCCGGCGGTCTCGAGCGCAGTCGGCCCCTCATCGCTGTAGCGCACCTCGACTCCGTAGCGCTGGCCATTGCCGATGGCCTGACGGATCTGCGAGCCGAGCCAGGAAAGATTGATGACGATCCGCGTGTGACCCGCGGCCGCGAGGCGGCGCAGGTGGCGTTCGATGAGTTTCTCTCCGCCGACTTCGAGCAGCGGCTTCGGCGTTCGATCGGTGAGCGGCCGCATGCGTTCGCCGCGGCCCGCCGCGAGGATCATCGCTCTCACGTGGGCACCGCCACGCCCTTCGCGCGTGCGGTCGCCGCCGCAAGTCGCGGCCTGGCGAGGCGGTCGAGAAAGTCCCGCAGCGTCGCAAGCTCGCGGTAACGGCTGCTCGCCTCGAGCACGTAGGCCAGCGTGGCCGGCAGGTCGTCGAGGTAGGCCGGCTTGCCGTCGCGGTGCCACAGGCGCGCGAAGATGCCGAGCACCTTGAGATGCCGTTGCAGGCCGGCGAGATCGAACCAGCGGAGGAACTCGGCATCGCTCCGGCCGGTGTCGATGCCGGCCGCTCCGGCCCGGGCCCGATACGCGAGCACCCACGCTTCGACGCGTGCCGGCGGCCAGACCACGTAGAGATCGCGCAGGAGCGAGACCAGGTCGTAGGCCACGGCGCCGCAAACGGCGTCCTGAAAATCGAGGATGCCGGGATTCGCGCCTTCGCAGACCATGAGGTTGCGCGAGTGATAGTCGCGATGCACGAAAACCGTGGGCTGCGCCAGCACCTCGTCCAGCAGGAAGTCGAAGGCCGCGCGCAACATCGAACGAATTCCGGCGTCGAGGTCGAAGCCGAGGTGGCGCGTGATGAACCAATCCGGCAGCAGCTGCATTTCCTGGTCGAGCCGGCCGCGATCGTACGGCGGGAGCTTGCGGGCGTGCTCGCCGCCGCGCGACTGGATGTGAATGAGCGCGCGGAAGGCGTCGTCGTAGAGCGGGTCGACCCGCCGTCCGGTCTTGAGCTCGTACAGGTAGAGACGCGTGCCGAGATCGGTGAGCAGCAGGAAGCCCCGCGCGCGATCGTGCTCGAGCACCCGCGGAACGTTCACGCCGATGTCGAGCAGCATGGCCGAAGCCTGCATGTAGGCCTGGAGATTCTCGCGCCCGGGCGGCGCATCCATGACGATGAGAGAACCTGCGGCGCGCTCGAGGCGAAAGTAGCGACGGAAACTGGCATCGGCGGATGCCGGTTCGACGCTCGAGAACTCAAGCCGCAGGTCGGTTGTGAGCCACGCTTTCAGATCCGCAAGCCGCGCGTCGCCGGGTGGGGAAATTCGAGTCACGATTCTTGAGCTTCTCCGGGGCGTTCTCGGGGGCCTGGGCGTTTGCCGGCAATTATAAACTGTGCCATCGTAAGCGCCCTCCACTTAAAGAATTTTTTGCGCCGCTTGCCCGCCCTTTTCCTCCGTACGCGCGCCTTCGGCGCAACGCTTGGCACCGTTCTTCTGGGGCTCGCAGGGACCGCGGCGGCCGAGGACTGCGGCCCCACCGTCGATTTGTCATCGCCATCGAATCCGGCCAAGCCGACGACCGACCTCAAGGCCGCCAACGACGAGGAGATCGTCGTCGAAAGCAACAAGGCGCAGGTCACGCGCGCGGGCGACGCCGAGCTCGAGGGCCGCGTGATCCTGCGACAGGGCGGCCGGGAATTGAGCGCGGATCACCTTGAATATCACAAGGACAGCGATGACTTCGCGGTCCACGGCAACGTCGACTATCGCGACGGCACGATGCACGTGCATGGGTCGACCGGCGACTACGATCCGTTGAAAGGCGCGACGATCGGCGAAGCGTCGTTCGAGCTGCCGTCACGGCCCGCCCGGGGCGTCGCGGACAGGATTCTCGTGAAGCCCGACGCACACACCGAGCTCGACAACGTGAAGTTCACGACCTGCCCGCTCGGCAACAGCGACTGGATCCTGAACGCCTCGAGCATCGATCTGGACACCAATAGCCACACCGGCAGCGGCAAGAACGTGCGCCTCGACTTCAAGGGCGTGCCGATCCTCTACACGCCGGTCATCTCCTTTCCGATCGGCAACGAACGCAAGTCCGGCTTTCTCTTTCCGGGCGCGGGCCATTCGACGCGCAGCGGCTTCGAGCTCAGCGTGCCCTACTACTTCAACCTGGCGCCGAATTACGACCTCACGGAGACGCCGAAGCTCCTGACCGACCGCGGCGTGCAGCTCGGCACGGAATTCCGTTACCTCACCGGGCGCCAGCACGGACAGCTCGAGGTCGACTATCTGCCAAACGACCGCGTGGCCGAAACCGACCGGCTGTACCTCGAGTGGAAGCACACGGCCGATTTCACCGACGCCTGGCGGGCGCGCGTCGACGTCGCGAACGCGAGCGACAGCAAGTACTTCGAGGATTTCGCCCTGGATCCGGCGGGCACCAGCATCACCTACCTCGAACGCAAGGTGTCGTTCGAGTACCTCGATCGCACCTGGTCGCTGTTCGCGGAACTGCAGAATTTCCAGACCATCGACCAGTCGATCGAGGAGGATGCACGCCCCTATTCGAGCGTGCCGCGCCTCACCGCACACGGCGCCTGGCCGCGGGGCTGGCTCGGCCTGGCCTATTCGATCGACGCCGAGGCCGTGAACTTCATGCGTGACGTCGGCGTGCACGGCACGCGATTCGACGTCGCGCCCGAAGTGAGCCTGCCGCTCAGCCGGCCGGGCATGTTCTTCAAGCCTGCCGTGAGCTGGCGTTACACCGCCTACCTGCTCGAGGACCGCAACCCCGGCGAGCCGGACAACCCCGACCGCACGGCGCCGACCGCGAGCCTCGACACGGGACTCATCTTCGAGCGCAGCTCCGGCTCGCGCGGGCAGCGCATCCAGACGCTCGAGCCACGCATCCTTTATGTCTATGTGCCGTTCCGCGACCAGACGGATCTGCCCGTGTTCGACACCGCGCTGCCGGATCTGAACCTGGTTGAGCTCTTTCGCACGAACCGCTACGTCGGCGCGGATCGGCTGAGCGATGCCAACCAGGTGAGCCTTGGCGTCACGAGCCGCCTCCTCGAAGCGCAGACGGGCAAGCAGTTCCTGAGCGCCACCCTCGGCCAGACGTACTACTTCGATACGCCGAAGGTGACGCTGCCGGATGAAACGCCGCCGGGCGGCTCGAGCTCGGACCTCATCGCCCAGCTTGCGGTAACCGCCTACAAGGACTGGAACATCAACCTCGGCTACCAGTGGAATCCCGAGGCGCCGCACTCCGACAAGAGCGAGGTCGCGGTCCAGTACCGTCCGGCCCCGGACAGCGTCGTGAACGTCGGCTATCGATACCGCAAGGGGCAGCTGGAGCAGGGCGACCTGTCGGCCATCTGGCCGGTCGGCAAGGGCTGGCATGTCTTCGGGCGCTTCGTCTATTCGATGAAGGACGACAGCGCCATCGACCGCTTCGCCGGCTTCGAATACCGCGCCTGCTGCTGGAAGTTCCGCCTGCTCGCCCGGGACTATGTCAGCAGCCGCACCGGCGAGCGCGACCGGTCCATCGGCTTCGAGCTGGAACTTAACGGACTGTCCAATGTCGGTACGTCCGCCGGCGCTTTCCTGGAACGCTCCATTCGCGGATACTCCGCGGTCCCATAACCGACAACGACAGGCCCCGGGGCCCCAACAAGTCATGACACTGCGATTGCCCAAGATCCTGGCCGGCGCCTTGGCGGCCGCACTGCTCGTTCTCGCGGCCGCCACGGCAGGCGCGCAGACCCGCGAGCTCGCCTCGCGCGGCATCCTCCTCGACCGCATCGCCGCGATCGTCAACGACGGCGTGGTCCTGAAGAGCGAGCTCGACGAGCAGACGAGCGTCGTCGTCCAGCGCATCGAGCAGCAGAACAAGGAAGTCCCGCCGCTGTCGGTGCTGCGCCAGCAGATCCTCGACCGGCTCGTGCTGCAGGAAATCCAGTGGCAGCGCGCGAACCGCATCGGCATCAAGGTCTCCGATGAAATGGTGAACGACGCGCTGCAGGACATGGCGACGCGCAACAAGCTGACCCTGAGCCAGCTGCCCGACGTGCTCGAGCAGCAAGGCATCAACTACGCGTCCTATCGCGAATCGCTGCGCCGGGAGATCGCGCTCTCGATCCTGCGCCAGCGGGACGTCGTAAGCCATATCGTCGTCACGCCGCACGAGATCGAGCAGTACCTCGCGAAGAAGGACAAGAGCGGCGAGAACCTCGAATTCAACGTAGCGCACATCCTGCTGTCCCTGCCGCTCGGCGCGACCCCGGAGCAGATCGACCGGGTCACGGCGCGCGCGAAGGAAGTGCACGACCGGGCCGCCGAGGGCGAGGATTTTTCGCAGCTCGCCATCGCCTACTCGAACAGCCAGACGGCGCTCGACGGCGGCCAGCTCGGCTGGAAGAAATCGACGCAGCTGCCGTCGTTCCTCGCGGACATCGTGACGGCCATGAAGCCGGGCGACGTGAGCGCACCGCTCCGGACGCCGTCGGGCTACCACATCGTGAAATTGATCGACAGGCGCGGCGCCGCCGAGCAGGTCATGGTCAACCAGGTGCACGTTCGCCACATCCTCATGAAGCCGAACGAGCTGCAGGACGATCAGACCGTGCGGCAGAAGCTCGCGGATCTGCGCGCGAAGATCATGGCGGGCGATGACTTCGCGGCGATCGCGTCGGCGACCTCGGAAGATCCCGGCTCCGCCACCGACGGCGGCGACCTCGGATGGTCCGGCCCGGGCACGTTCGTGCCGGAGTTCGAGCGCGAGGTCCAGGCGTTGCAGGAGAACGAGATCAGCGAGCCGTTCCACTCGCAGTACGGCTGGCACATCGTGCAGCTCCTCGGCCGCCGGGTGCACGACAACACCAAGGAACAGCAGCAGCAGATGGCCTTCGAGGCGCTCCGCGACTCGAAGCTCGACGAGGAAACCGAAATCTGGCTGCGTCACCTGAAGGACGAGGCCTACGTCGACCTCAAGATGTGAAGGACGGCTCGCGCTGACGGCGGGCGAGCCCGCGGGAATCGGCCCCGACGTCTGCCTCGGCGCACTCGCCCGCGACTGGCCCTGCGAACTCGTGCTCGTCGGTTCGCGCGAAGCGCTCGAAGCGCGCGCCGCGAGCCTCGGGCTGAAGTTCACTTTCAGGGCCTATGACGCTGCCGCGCCGCGCATGGCGCAGCGCGCCGGCCAGGCGCTCGTCATCGATTTGCCGACGGCCCAGCCGGTCGTTCCCGGAAGGCTCGATACCCGCAATGCGAGGCACGTGCTCGCCCTGCTCGACCGCGCGCTCGAGGGCTGCCGCAGCGGCGAGTTTCAGGCAATGGTCACGGCGCCGCTGCAGAAGAGCGTGATCAACGAAGCGGGCATCCCGTTCACCGGCCACACGGAATATCTCGCGGCGCGCCTCGGCGTCGCGCATCCCACGATGATGCTCATTGCCGGAAAACTGCGCGTCGCGCTCGTGACGACGCATCTCTCGCTTGCGCGCGTCCCGGCGGCGATCACCGGGTCCGCCGTCACGGCAACGGTGCGCACCGTCGCGAGCGAACTCAGCGCACGCTGGAAGATCGCGCGGCCGCGCATCGCCGTCTGCGGACTGAATCCGCACGCCGGCGAAGCGGGACACCTGGGCGATGAGGAAATCCGCATCATCGGCCCGGCGCTCGATGCCCTGCGGCGCGAAGGTTTCGATCTCCTCGGTCCGACGCCGGCGGACACCGCTTTCACGCCGAACGCGCTGCGCGGCGTCGACGCCGTCGTCGCGATGTATCACGACCAGGGGCTGCCGGTGCTGAAGGCCGAAGGATTCGGCCACGCGGTGAACGTCACCCTCGGCCTGCCGATCGTGCGCACGTCGGTCGATCACGGCACGGCGCTCGACATCGCGGGAACCGGCCGCGCGGACGCATCGAGCCTCGCGGCAGCCATCGACACCGCGCTCGAACTCGTGCGCTGAACCTGCTGATGCGGGCCCGCAAGCGTTTCGGCCAGCACTTCCTGCGCGAACCGGGTGTCGTCGCGCGCATCGTGGCGGCGATCGATCCACGGCCGGACGATGCGCTCGTCGAAATCGGCCCCGGTCGCGGCGTACTCACCTACCCGCTCCTCGAACGGACGAAACGCCTGCGCGCGATTGAAATCGATCGCGACCTTGCGGCGGAACTCGACGCCGACCCGAGCACGCAGGGCCGGCTCGAGATCCTGCCGGTCGATGTCCTGTCGGTGGACTTCCGCGCGCTGCGCGGATCCGGACCGAAGCTCCGGCTCGTCGGCAACCTCCCGTACAATATTTCGACTCCGCTCATCTTTCACCTGCTGACCCAGCACGACGCGATCGCCGACGCCCACTTCATGCTGCAGAAGGAGGTCGTCGCCCGCATGGCGGCCGCACCCGGCAACAAGACCTACGGCCGGCTCACCGTGATGCTCGCGCCCTATTGCCGCGTCGAGCCGCTGTTCGACGTGGCTCCGGGCGCGTTTCGCCCGGCGCCCCAGGTCACATCGACCGTCGCGCGCATCCTTCCGCATGCGACACCGCCGTTCGTGATCGACGATCCGTCGGTGTTCGCGCGGGTCGTCGCCGCGGCGTTTTCGCAGCGGCGCAAGAAACTGAGCAACGCCCTGGGCGCGGTCGCGTCGGTCGAACTCATGACCGCCGCCGGCATCGATCCCAACGACCGGGCCGAGCGCATCGCGCCGGCGCAATTCGCGGCCCTGGCCAATCGGCTGACTTGATGCTCGCCGGAATGGGCGGACGGGCGGCGGAGCCGCTAGAATGGCCGCCGTGGAACCCACCCTCGCCAGCATCGAAGCGGACCGCCACCGGATCAGGGTGGTCGTCGAGACCAACTACGTCGAAGACCAGTCCGATCCGCGCGAGCGCCGCTACGTATTCGCCTACACGATCACGATCCGCAACGAGGGCCGGGTGCCCGCGCGGCTCCTCACGCGTCACTGGATCATCACGGACTCCAACGGCAAGGTGCAGGAAGTCCGCGGCCACGGCGTTGTCGGCGAGCAGCCCTATTTGAAGCCCGGCCAGGGCTTTCGCTATTCAAGCGGCACCGTCCTCGAAACCCCGGTCGGCGCGATGCAGGGCACGTACCAGATGGTAGGTGACGACGGCCAGCACTTTGACGCGCCGATCCAGCCCTTCCGCCTCGCGATCCCCGGTGTCCTGCACTGACATGGGATCGGGGCCGAGCGCCCATGGCGACCTACGCGATCAGTGACGTGCAGGGCTGCCTCGAGGAACTCGAGGCGCTCATCGAGAAGATCCGGTTCGATCGCCGGCGCGACCGGCTCTGGTTCGTCGGCGATCTCGTCAACCGCGGCCCGGACTCCGTGGGCGTGCTGCGGTTCGTGCGCGATCTCGGCACGAGCGCCGTCGTAGTGCTCGGCAATCACGATCTGCACCTGCTCGCCGTCGCGGCCGGCGGCGGACGCGACCTCAAGCGCAAGGACACGATCCGCGACGTGCTCGATGCGCCGGACCGCGACGAACTCCTCGACTGGCTGCGCAGCCGGCCGCTCGTGCACCGGGACGGCGAACTCGGGTTCGCCATGGTCCACGCGGGTCTGCCGCCGCAATGGTCGATCGCGCAGTCGGCGGAGCTCGCGCGCGAGGTGGAATCGGCCCTGGCCCGCCGGCCGGCCGAACTCTTCCGCGACATGTACGGCGACGGACCCGACTCCTGGCACGAATCGCTGCGCGGCGGCGAGCGCCTGCGATTCATCGTCAATTGCTGCACGCGGATGCGATTCGTCGATGGGGAGGGACGCGTGAACTTCCGGCTGAAGGTCGCCCCGTCAGAGGCGCCGGCACCGTGGATGCCGTGGTTCAAGGCGCCGCGCAGGCGCAGCGCCGGCGACCGCATCGTGTGCGGCCATTGGTCGGCTCTCGGCTACTCGTCCGCCGCGAATGTCTGGTCCATCGACACGGGCTGTGTCTGGGGCGATCGGCTGACGGCGCTCAAGCTCGGGCCGGATCCGCAAACGGTCAGCGTCCGCTGCCGGGGCAACGCAAAAGTCGGCGAGGACTAGTTCCGGTCGGACTTCATCGTGTCGTCGTGCTTCGCCGGCACCTTCTTGACCTGGAGACTCTCGGCTTCTGCCGTCGGCAGCGCGGTCAGCGCCTCGAAGGCGAGACTCGAATTCCTGCCTGCCGGTGCAAACCGGATGGAACACGGCAGATCGCTCGTGAGGTTGCGCAGGTCGAAGTACTTGAGCACCTGCACGCGGAACTGCTCCACCAGCATGCAGTCGCCCGGTTCGAAGCCGTTCGTCCAGCCCAGCCGCAGTTTCACCGGCTTCCACTCGGAGGACACGGGCATCGGTGCATCCGCAGGCAGCGCCGAGCCCGCGGGTGGAGTCAGCGTCGGGCTCTGAAAGTGCAGATCCGCGCGCAGGAATGAAGTGATCCGTTCCTGCGATCCGGCACAGCCGTACACCCGCACGCGCAGGTCCTTGCGCGCGCCGGCAAGCCGCAGCAGCTGCTCGAGTTTCGACTGCGCAGCGTCGCAGTTGTAGTAGATGTTCTGGAAGCCGCCGTGTCCGAAGAAATTGAAATCGACGTCGTGTTCGGCCCAGGCGGCGGCCACTGCCGCCGGCGGTTCCGGTTGTGCGGCGGCGCCCGGTCCCGTTTCGGCGGTCGCGGCGGCGGCGGCCAGCATGGCCGCGATCCAGACGGTTGGACGGTTCATTTTTCATGCCTCCTGCAGGGTCGTCGCACCAGATGTACACCCGTCGACCGCTGCCGACAACTTTGAGTTCCGGGGCGCCCGGCCGGGGCCCGGAACCCCGTTATACTGGCCGCCCTGCCAGCACCCTTCGGACCCGGATGCGCCGGTTGCAGAACTATATCGGGGGTCGCCATCTGCCGGCCGCCAGTGGGCGGACCTTCGACGACCAGGAACCCGCGACGGGCGGCGTCCTGGCGCGCGCGCCCGAGTCGGATGCCGCCGATGTGGCCGCCGCGGCAACCGCCGCGACCGCAGCCTGGCCCGCCTGGCGCTCCCTCGGGACCGACGACCGCAAGCGCTGGCTCAATCGCATCGCGGACGCCGTCGAGCACCGGGCGGCGGAGTTCGCCCGCGCGGAAAGCGACGACACCGGCAAGCCCCTGAAGCTCGCGGCCGCGCTCGACATCCCGCGGGCCGTATCGAACTTCCGCTTCTTCGCGGATGCCGCCGGACAATTCGCCACCGAAGCGCACGCCGTGCCGGGCGCGGCGATCAACTACACGTTGCGCCAGCCGCTCGGCGTGGTCGCCTGCATTTCGCCCTGGAATCTGCCGCTCTACCTGCTGTCGTGGAAAGTGGCGCCGGCACTCGCCACCGGCAACTGCGTGATCGCCAAGCCCTCGGAATTCACGCCGCTCACGGCGGCGCTCCTCGGCGAACTGTGTTCGGAGCTCGGCTTGCCGGCCGGAGTGCTCAACATCGTGCAGGGATCCGGCGCGGGCGCCGGCCAGGCATTGATCGATCATCCGGCGATACGCGCCATCTCGTTCACGGGCGGGACCGCGACCGGCCGCGCCATCGCCACGGCCGCAGCCAGGGACTTCAAGCGCGTGACGCTCGAGCTCGGCGGCAAGAATGCGACGCTCGTGTTCGCGGACGCCGACCTCGAGGCCGCGGTCAACGGCTGCGTGCGTGCGGCTTTCACCAACCAGGGCGAGATCTGCCTGTGCGGATCGCGCGTCCTGATCGAAGCGTCGATCTACGATCGCTTCCGCGACGCGCTGGTGACCCGAGTGAAGGGGCTGCGCATCGGCGACCCACTCGATCCGGCGACCGACCAGGGCGCCATTGTTTCCGAAGCACAAATGAAGAAGGTGCTCGCTGCCATCGCTGACGCGCGCGGACTCGGCGGCCGCATTCTCTGCGGCGGTGCGCGTGTCGCCATGGCGGAACAGCGCTGCGCCGGCGGCTGGTTCGTCGCGCCGACGCTCATCGACGGCCTCGCGGCCGATTGTTCCGTCAACCAGGAAGAGATCTTCGGGCCCGTCGCCACGCTCGTGCCTTTCAACGGCGAGAGCGAGGCGCTCAGGATCGCGAACTCGACGCGCTATGGCCTCGCGGCGTCGGTCTGGAGCCGCGACGTCGCCCGCTGCCACCGCCTGGCCGAGCAGCTCGAGGCGGGCGTCGTCTGGATCAACACCTGGCTGATGCGCGACCTGCGCACGCCGATCGGCGGCGTCAAGCATTCGGGCGTCGGCCGCGAAGGCGGGCTCGAGGCGCTCCGGTTTTTCACCGAACCGAAGAATGTGTGCGTGCAGTATGCTTGAGAAAAAGGAGCTCACCACATGACCACTTCCGTCATCACCAGCTCGAGGGCGCCGGAGCCGCTTGGTCCCTATCCGCATGCGCGGCGCGTCGGCAATCTCCTCTTTCTCTCCGGCATCGGCCCGCGCCGGCGCGGCGAGAAAACCATCCCGGGCCTCATCCACGACGTGCATGGCCACATCACCGATCACGACATCGAAGCGCAGTGCCATGCCGTCTTCGACAACGTGCGCTACATCCTCGAGGAAGCAGGCTCGAGCTGGCTGCAGCTCGTCGACGTCACCGTGTTCCTCACCCATCTCGAGCGGGATTTCGCCGTGTACAACCGCGTCTATGCCGAATATTTCGGCGACATACCGCCCTGCCGCACGACGGTCGGCGTCGCGCGGCTGCCCGGACCGATCTCGATCGAACTCAAGTGCATCGCGACGATCGAAGACTAGCATGTCCCCGCCGATCAACTTCCTGCGCTGGATCGAGGAGAACCGCCAGCTGCTCAAGCCGCCCGTCGGCAACAAGGTGATTTACGACGGCGCCGACTTCATCGTGATGGCGGTCGGCGGACCGAACTCGCGCAAGGACTACCATTTCGACCCGGCCGAGGAATTTTTCTACCAGCTCGACGGCGACATGCTGCTCAAGACCATCCAGCAAGGCCGCGTCGTCGACATCCGTATCCGTGAAGGCGAGCTCTTCCTGCTGCCGGCGGAGATGCCACATTCGCCGCAGCGTTACGCCGGCACGGTCGGTCTCGTCATCGAACGCAAGCGCCGCCCGGGCGAACGCGACGGCCTGCAGTGGTATTGCGAGAAGTGCGAAACCCTGCTCTACGAGGAATATTTCGAGCTCAAGAACATCGAGACCGACTTTCCGCCGGTGTTCGCCCGCTTCTTCGGCGACGTCGCGCCGCGTACCTGTCGTCACTGCGGCACCGTGATGCAACCCCCGGGTTGATCGGCGCGGCGCATGCTCAAGATCGACATCCACACCCACGTCATTCCGGAAAACTGGCCGAACCTCGCCGAGCGCTATGGCTACGGCGGCTGGGTGCAGATCGAGCACACGGGCCCGGGCTGCGCACGCATGGTGCAGGAGGGCAAGCTCTTCCGCCGCGTCGATGCGAACTGCTGGGACGCCGACGTCCGGCTCAAGGATTGCGAAGAACACGGCGTCGGCGTGCAGGTGCTCTCGACGGTGCCGGTGATGTTCAGCTACTGGGCGCGCGCGGAGGATGCCCTCGACCTGTCGCGCTTCCTGAACGATCACATCGCCGGCGTCGTCAACCATTTTCCGAAGCGCTTCGTCGGTCTCGGCACGGTTCCCATGCAGGATCCGGACCTCGCGATCCGCGAGCTCGAACGCTGTGTGAAGGTGCTCGGCCTGGCCGGAATCGAAATCGGCTCGCACATCAACGGCCGCAACCTCGACGATCCGCGCGTGGTTGCCGTCTTCGAGGCGGCGCAGGAGCTTGGCGCGGCGGTGTTCGTGCATCCCTGGGACATGCTCGGGCGCGAGCGCATGGATCGCTACTGGCTGCCGTGGCTCGTCGGCATGCCGGCGGAGACCTCGCTCTCGATCTGCTGCATGATCTTCGGCGGCGTGCTCGAGAAACTGCCGAGGCTGCGCGTCTGTTTCGCGCACGGCGGCGGCGCGTTTCCGTCGAGTCTCGGGCGCATCGAGCACGGCTTCCACGCGCGGCCCGACCTGGTCGCGGTCAACAACAAGACGAATCCGAGCGCCTACATCGGCCGCTTCTTCGTCGATTCGCTGGTGCACGATCCGGACTTCCTGCGCTACATGCTGAAGCTCATGGGTGCGCGCACCATCGCGCTCGGCAGCGACTATCCGTTTCCACTCGGGGAAGACCGGCCCGGCACGATGATCGAGTCGATGGGCCTCGATGAGGCGACCGCCGCACGGCTCCTGCACGGTACCGCCCTCGACTGGCTGGGGCTCACACGGGACCGGTTCCAGTGAGAACGATCGCGATGACCGTGAACGGCGAGGAGCTCAAGGCCGATCTCGCCCGGCCGAGCGACCTCTCGATCGCGCTCGAATTCGGCGGCGCCCAGCCCTCCTACTTCGGCGCGCCAGCCGCCAGGGCCGCCGCCGTCAAGGTGGAGGGATTCGTCGGCGACACGCGCGAAGGCGGCAGCTGCAACTGCAGCGAGTATCACCTGATCCCCCACTGCAACGGCACGCACACCGAGTGCGTGGGTCATGTCACGGACGATCGCGTGAGCGTGCGGGACGCGTTGCGGCCGGGATTGCACATCGCCCTGCTCATGAGCGTGAAACCGGAATCGGTGGAGATGAGCACGGAGCGCACGACGCCTGAGCCAAAGCCGGGCGACCACCTGGTGACGGCCAGGTCCCTGGAGACGGTGCTTGGGCGCTGGCCGGAGCGCAAGGCGGAAGTCTGGGTCATCCGCACGCAACCGAACTATTCGGACAAGGCGCGCCGGCGCTACCGTGCCGACAATCCGCCGCCCTATTTTTCACGCGAAGCGGTCGAGCTCGCGGTGGCCCGCGGCATCGAGCATCTCGTGACCGACCTGCCATCGCTCGATCGCAGCTACGACGAAGGCCGGTTGACGGGCCATCGCACTTTCTGGGGCTTGCCGGCGGGTTCACGGGAAGCGAAAGCGGCCACGCGCCCCCATGCCACCATCACCGAACTCGCGTTCGTGCCGACGGCCGTGAAGGACGGCTGGTACCTGATCGATCTGCAGATTGCCCCCTTTGCGAGCGACGCCGCACCGAGCCGTCCCGTGCTCTATCCGATCGTCACCGGAGCGCGGCCGTCGTGAGCGACGCCGACCGATCGCCGGCCGACGAGCGGGACTACGCCGATGTGCTGCGCGGCTTTCGCGGTGAGTTCCATCTCCCGGTCGGCGAAGGCGACCGGCCGCTCATCTATTTCGCGGGTCATTCGCTCGGCCTGCAACCGAAGGCCGCGACGCGTTACATCCAGGAGGAGCTCAACGACTGGGGCCGGCACGGGGTGCTCGGCCATCACACGGCCCTGCGACCCTGGGTGCGCTATCACGAAGAGCTGACCGCGCATACGGCGGAGCTCGCGGGCGCCGGAGCCCACGAAGTCGTGAGCATGAACTCGCTCACCGTGAACCTGCACCTGCTGATGGTGAGCTTCTATCGCCCGACCGCCGGCCGCTTCCGCGTCCTGATCGAACGCGGCGCGTTTCCTTCGGACCGCCATGCCGTCGAATCGCAGATCCGCTTTCACGGCTTCGATCCGGCGACGGCGCTCGTCGAGCTCGCGCCGCGCGACGGCGAAGAGTTGCTGCGCCCGGACGATGTCGTGCACGCGATCGAGCGCGCGGGTTCGAGTCTTGCGCTCGTGCTGTTTCCGGGCGTGCAGTACCTCACCGGGCAGGTGTTCGATCTCGAGCCGATCGCATCCGCCGCGCATCGCGTGGGAGCCACCGCGGGATTCGACCTCGCGCACGCCATCGGCAACGTCGAGCTCGGCCTGCATGCGGCTGGCGCGGATTTCGCGGTGTGGTGCAGCTACAAGTACCTGAACTCGGGTCCCGGTGCGCTCGCGGGCGCCTTCGTCCACGAACGCCACGCGGAGGCGTTCGAGCGGCCGCGCTTCGCGGGCTGGTGGGGGCACGACAAGGCGACGCGCTTCCTGATGGGGCCGGAATTCCGGCCGATCCCGGGCGCGGAAGGCTGGCAGGTGAGCAATCCGCCGATTCTCTCGACGGCGCCGCTGATCGCATCGCTCGACATCTTCCGGCGCGCCGGCATGGATCGTCTGCGCAGGAAATCGGTGGAACTCACCGGCTACTTCGCCGAACTCGTGGACAGCCGCCTCGCGGGACGGGTCTCGATCGTCACGCCGCGCGCCGCGGCGGAACGCGGCAACCAGCTCTCGCTGCGCATCCTGGGCGGCGCCTCGAATGGCCGGCGCGTCTTCGAGCTGCTCGAGGCGCAAGGCGCGATCACCGACTGGCGTGAACCGGACCTCATCCGTGCCGCCCCGACGCCGCTCTACAATTCCTTCGGCGAAGTGTTTAGCTTCGTCGAACTCCTCGAACAGGCGGTGACGCAGGGAGCGCAGGGCGGATGAGCCGCGAGGGCGTGACCATTGTCGGCGCCGGGCCGGCCGGCGCCCTGCTCGCGATCATTCTCTCGCGGCAGGGTGTGCCGACGACCGTCTATGAACGGCGTGCGGATCCGCGGCGCGGCGCAGTTGCCGCAGGCCGGTCCATCAATCTCGCGCTGGCGGAACGTGGCCTGCATGCGCTGCGGCGCGCGGGGCTCGAGGAACGCGTGCGCCCGCTCCTCATCCCCATGCGCGGGCGGATCATTCACGACCTCGACGGCGCGACGACGACCCTCCCGTATGGCCAGCGGCCATCGGAGGTCATCTATTCGGTGTCGCGCGCGGCACTCAACCGGCTCCTGATCGAAGCGGCCATCGATGACTTCGGCGTCGACGTGCACTTCGACGAGGCCTGTACCGGCGCCGATCTCGCAACCGCGACACTCTCGATGCGCAATGCGGCCACGGGCTCCACGCAATCCGTCGCTTGCAACCGGATCATCGGTGCGGACGGTTCTGGTTCCGCGCTGCGCGCGGCGATGGTCGCCGCCGGTGCGACGCAAGCGCGCGAGGAGTTCCTCGGCCACCAGTACAGGGAACTCAGCATTCCGCCGACGGCTGCCGGTGGTCACTGCATCGAACGCGAAGGACTGCACATCTGGCCCCGCGGCGGTTTCATGCTGATCGCGCTGCCGAACGTCGACGGCAGCTTCACGGTGACGCTGTTCCTCGCGCGCCAGGGGGGCGCCGACAGTTTCGAAAGCCTCTCGACCGGCGAGGCGCTGCAGGCGTTCTTCCGTCGCCACTTTGCGGATGCCCTGGCCTTGATGCCGGAGCTGGTACAGGATTTTTTCGGGAACCCGGCCGGCAACATGGGCACGGTTTACGCCGAACCCTGGTCGGCTGGGCGCACGGCGCTCCTCATCGGCGATGCGGCGCACGGTATCGTTCCCTTTCACGGCCAGGGCATGAATTGCGCGCTCGAGGATTGCGTGGTCTTCGACGACCTGCTGGCCGCAGGTCATGAATGGTCGAGCGTATTCGCGGAATTCGAGCGGCAGCGACGTCCGAACACGGATGCGATCGCCGAGATGGCGCTCGAGAACTACGTCGAGATGCGCGACACCGTGCGCGATCCGAAATTCCAGCTGCAGAAGGCGCTCTCGCTCGAGCTCGAGCGGCGTTCTCCCGGCCGCTTCGTTCCGCGCTACTCGATGGTCATGTTCCACCACGAAATCGGCTACGCCGAGGCGCTCGAGCGCGGGCGGATCCAGCAGGCGCTGCTCGACGAATTGACGGCGGGCGCCGCGCGTCTTGCAGACGTCGATCTGAACCGCGCCGGCGAGCTCGTCGGGCAGCGACTTGCACCGCTCCCGGCTGTCGCGGCGTCATAGGTTCGCGGCGAGAAACTTCTCGATCTCCTGCATGATCTCGAGCCGCGTCTTTGCGCCCGACATCCAGTGATCTTCGCCGCTCAGCTTGACGAACGTGCATTGCTTGTGCGCCTGCTCGAGCGCATGCGCCATGGCCTGCGACTGCGCGATGGGCACGACCGTGTCGTCCTGACCGTGAATCAGCAGGATCGGGATGCGGATCTTCTCGGCCGCATGCACCGGCGAGCGCTGGGCGAGCACCGGATCCAGCGGTGAACCGATTCTCTTCACTTGATCGAGATAGTCGGGATCGTCCCTGCCCCACTTCTCCTTTTCCGACCCGAGCAGCGCCGGCAGGTCCGACACTCCGCTCACGCTGACGGCACACTTGTAGAGGTCAGGCGTAAATGCGGCACCGGCAAGCGCCGCGTAGCCACCGTAGCTTGCGCCGACAATGCAGACACGTTTCGCGTCGGCCGTGCCGTCCTCGACCAGCGCTTTCACGCCGTCGCTGACGTCATCCTGCATCAACCCGCCCCACTGCCGGTAGCCGGCGCTTTCGAACGCATCGCCATAACCGGTGGAGCCCCGAAACTGGGGCTGCAAGACCGCATAGCCGCGCGTCGCCATGAATTGCGCCCACCAGTCGAAGGCAAAATCGTCGCGCGCATAGGGTCCGCCGTGCACCAGCACGACCAGCGGCAGATTCTTGCCGTTCGAGCCGGGAGGCACGGTGAGGTACGCGGGAATCGAAGTTCCGTCACGCGCCTTGTAGCTCGTTGCCCGCATTTCGCCGAGCTGCGCGTCGGCGAGCGCCGGGTATTCCTCGCCGGCGATGTCCGCCGCGTGACGATTGAAATCGACCAGATAGTAGACGCTCGGCTTTGACGGGCTGTCGACGCGCGCCAGCACCCGCTTGCCGTCCTGCGAGCGGCCGTAGATCTGCACCGTGCGTCCCTTGAATGCGCGGGACACGCTGTCGGCGCGCGCCTTTGCCTTCGGATCGAACCAGTGAATCTCCTGTGTCGGGCCACCGAGCCAGACACCGACGGGGGCCCGCGTGAAGCGGTCGCGATCGACGGCGGACACGTCGTACTGCGGATCCTCGAACAGCACCCTGGCGCCCGATCCATCGAGCGCCACGGAGTAAAGCACCTGGCGGCCGGCGTCGTTCGGCCCGATGGCGATGATCGCCGCACCGTCTTCCGTCACGCCATGGAGCGTCAGCTGGGCGCCGTCCTTGCGCGCGTAGATCTCCTTCCAGCCGGCCGTCCGGTTTGCCAGAACGCGATAGTTGTTCGCCTTCGGATTCCACTCGCTGCGACCGACGCAGTGACCCGCCGAATCGATCACCCACTGGCGCGTGAACTGGCTGCCCGTTTCGATCGGCTTGCCTTTGCCGGTCAGCGTATCGACCTCGAACAGCTTCGACACCCAGGGGGAGTCTTCCTCCTTGCCCGCAAGCCGCGTGCCCATCTCGGAGCGCGCTTCGCCGATGGCGTAGTCGAGCGTGCTCATGATGACCGTCTTCGGCTTGTCCGTGTAGAAGGCTTCGAGCGTCGCGCCCGTGACGAGTTGCTGTGCTCCCTGGGTCATCAGCAGCACGTGTCCCTTGCCGCTGTCGACGTCGATCGCGAGGATGCGGAAGAACTCGTAGCGATAGCGGTCATCGTTCGTCGAGCGGTGCTTTTCGGTCTGGCTGAGCTCGACCAGCGCGATCTGGTCGTCGGCCCAGTTGATGTAGCGCAGCTTCATCTCGTGGCCGATCGCCAGCTGATGCCGGATCTTGCCCGCCGCCAGATCGAAGATGACGACCCGTTCCTCCGCGCCGCTCCGATCCGCCCAGGCGAGGAGATTGCCGCTCGGGCTGAGCGTGACATCGCTGACCGCGGGGAGCGATGCGAACGCCTCCGCCGGCGGCGGAGCGCCCGCGGCGGTTGCCGTGCCGAGGACAATAAGAAGGAGTGAACTCAGCCCGTGAACGATCGAGCGGATACGGGCAGGCGCCATTCTTGTTCTCCCATTGGGCCCGGCTTGGTCCCTGCGGGAGTCTAGCAACCTCAGAGGTTTTCGCGCAGGAAGGTCTCGATTTCCGCCAGCACCTTGAGCCGCGTCTCGCCGCGCGACAGCCAGTGGTCCTCGCCCGGCAATTGAATGAATCTAAAAGTCTTGCCGAGTTCGCCGAGCGCGCGTGCCATGGACGCGGACTGCTCCATCGGCACGACGGTATCGTCGACGCCGTGCATGAGGAGGATCGGGATGTGGATCCGGTCCGCCGCGCGCGCCGGAGACCGCGCAATGACCTTCTTGTTGAACGGCGATCCGATGTTGTCCAGCCAGTAGGCGACCGAATCGGATTCCGCCCCGTGCTGGACCTTGACGTTCCCGAGCATTGCCGGCAAGTCGGAAACGCCGTTGATGCTGATCGCGCAGCGATACACATCCGGCGTGAACGCGGCGCCGGCGAGCGCGGCATAGCCACCGTAGCTGCCCCCGACGATCGCGACGCGGTGCTCGTCGGCAATGCCCTGCTGGACCATCGCGAGCACGCCGTCGGTCAGGTCGTCCTGCATGCGGCCACCCCACTGGCGATAGCCGGCGCGGCGGAAATCGTCGCCGAATCCGGTCGACCCGCGAAACTGCGGCCGCAGCACCGCGTAACCGCGCGTCGCCAGGAACTGCGACCACCAGTCGAATTCATTGTTGTCGCGTGCTTCCGGACCGCCGTGCGCCAGGACGACGAGCGGCAAATGGCTGGCTTCAATGCCCGGCGGCAGCGTGAGATACGCCGGGATCGTCGTCCCGTCGCGCGCCTTGTAGGTGAACGCTCGCACCTCACCCAGCGTCACGTTGGCGAGCACCGGGTACTCATCGCCCACGGTATCGGCCTTGTTGGTCGCGAAGTCGATGAAATAGTAGGTCGCCGGATGCGACTGGCCGTCGACCCGCGCGATGGCGCGCGTGCCGTCCCTGGAGCGGCCGACGATCGCGACATTGCGATCCTTGAACGCGGGCGCGACCGAGTCGTAGCGCTGTTGCGCGTCGGCATCGAGCCAGCGGACGCCCTGCTCGAGACCGCCGAGCTTCACGCCGATCGGTGCGCCCGTGTAGAGGTCGCGCACGAGCGATTCGACATCGTTCGCCGGATCCTCGTAGAACGCGGCGATGGTCGCGCCGTTCCGTGGAATCGACCAGGCGACCGCGCGCCCCGCCTTGTTCGGCCCGATCGCGATGATGGCCTGCTGGTCGGCTGTCAGGCCCTGCAGCGAGAACTGTGCGCCGTCGGTACGCTGGAGAACTTGCTGCCAGCCGCCGTATGAGCGCTTCGCGAGGATGCGATAGCGCCGGCGCTGCGCCTTCCAGTCGCTCCGTGCCACGCTGCTGCCGTCACGGTCGACCAGCCACTCGCCGGTGAACTGATCGCCCGTGTCGATGGGCGTGCCGCGGCCGCTCGCGGTGTCGACCTCGAACAGGACCGAGACCCACCCGGAATCGCCGCGGTGATTGGGAATGAGAGTATCCAGCTGCCGGCGCTCGGCGACGGCCGAGAAGTCCCTGGACCACATCACGACGGTCTTCGGCTTGCTGGTGCGTGTGGCGACCATCACCGAATCCGTGACGGAATCGCGCTGCCCGCCGCTCATGAGAAGCATCCGCTGATTGCCGCCATGCACGTCGACCGCGAGTGTCCGGTAGATCTCGAAGCGCGGCGCGTTCGGTATGCTCTTGGTCGTCGCGCCCGTGGAGCTGTAATTGACGAGCGCCGTGTCGTCGTCGGCCCAGCGCACGCCTCGCAGTTTCGTCGCGGCGTCGACGTCGACCTGGCGCTTCGAGTCCTTCGCCGTCAGGTCGTAGATCAGCACGACTTCGCGCTCGGTGCTGCGGTCGAGCCACGCGAGCAGATTGCCGTTCGGGCTGATGTCGACGCTGCTGACGACGGGCATGGACGCGAAAGCCGAAGCCGGCGGCGCTTCCGCGCGCGCGAGCGCCGCCAGCCCGCAGAGCGTGAAGGCGACGAGACCCGGTCGATGCTGGAGGCGGTCGAATCGCATGTCGTTACACGATGCGCTCGAGCGTTAGGAAGCTGAAAGCATACGCGTGCCGCGCGTCCGCGGCATGCTCTTCGCGGGCCGTTTCGCGCCAGTCCGAAGCTTGCGGCGCGACGAATCGAGTGTCGCCCTCCACTTGCGCATGCACGCGCGTCAGGTGGATCACGGAGCAACGCGGCAGGCAGAGTTCGAAGATATCGGCGCCGCCGATCACCATGAGATCCGTGGCCGGCCGCGCACGCTCGAGCGCATCCTCGAGCGAGTGCACGACGATCACCTGCGGCGCTTCCCAGCAGCGATTACGGGTCAGCACGATGTTCGGACGATTGACGAGCGGCTTGCCGATCGAGGCGTAGGTCTTGCGCCCCATGAGCACGGGCTTGCCGAGCGTGAGCGCCTTGAAGCGCTTGAGATCGTCCGGCAGGTGCCAGGGCAATTGTCCGTCGCGCCCGATGACGCCGTTCTCGGCCACTGCGACCACGATTGCCAGCCTCGAATCACCGGATTGGGGAGCCGGGACGGCAGGCCGGGGATCTGTGATGGGGTTGGCGTTGCCTGACATAAGTGGTTGAAATTGTGACTGGTTCGCTGCCCCGGCGCGAGGCCGGCTTATATCCTGCCGCGGCTCGTTCGACCAGGTGGAAGCCAATGACGGCGGAGACCTGGCCGGGCAGCGATTCACTGACCTCGAAAGGCTCTTTCAGTCCCTGCAATGAAGCGGATTCTGGCAGTCCTCGCCGTCGTGCTGCTTGGTTTGAGCAGCGCGACGGCGTTTTCACAGGCCGCGCCCATCGCGCGGTTTGCACGCTTTGTCGGCCATATCAATACCGTGGCGACGGGCGGCGCGCTGCGTGACCAGCCGAACACCGGCAACGCCTGTTCGCTCGCGAACAACCCGAGCAGCAACGCGCTCTCGGGCATTCCGGCAGGTTCGACGATCGCCGCGGCCTACCTCTACTGGGGCGGTTCCGGAGCGACTGTCGACAGTCAGGTCAGCCTGAATGGCGTGACGGTCAATGCGTCGCGGACTTTTACCGTCGCGGTGGCGGGCGTCACTTCGTTCGGCGGGTTCGCCAATGTGACGGCGCAGGTCGCCGGCAACGGCACCTACACATTCGGCAATCTCACGGTCGACTCGAGCGCGACCTATTGCGGCAACCAGACGGTATTCGGCAGCTGGGCGCTCGTCGTCATTTACGATCGCGCAGCCGAGCCGCTGCGCGCGATCAATGTCTTCGACGGCCTCGAGGCGTTTCAGGGCAGCCAGATCAACCTGACACCGGACGGCTACCGCATCCGGCCGAGCGGCAATGACGGCAAGATCATCGTCGTCACGTGGGAAGGCGACCCTGGCAATTCAACGCCCCTGAACGGATTCAGCGAGGCATTGCGCTTCAACGGCACGACGCTCGACGACGGCATCAATCCGGCGGGCAGCGATCCGGTGATCCAGCAATTTGACAGCACCATCAACGGACTGAATCTGCAGAATTCCTACGGCGCCGACATCGACACCTACGACATCTCCTCGCTCCTCGTGCCGGGCGCGACTTCGGCGACGAGCACCTACTCCGCGGGCCAGGACCGCGTGTTCCTCACCGCGCAGATCGTGAGCGTGACCAGCGACCCCGAGGTGAATCTCGGCATCACGAAGACGCACGCAGGAAGTTTTGTCGTCGGCACGACCGGGACCTACACGCTCACCGTGAGCAACGCCGCGGGCGTTGAACCGGAAGACAACACGGTCACGGTGACGGATACGCTCCCGGCCGGCTTGAGCTACGTGTCGGGCACCGGTACTGGCTGGGGCTGTTCAGCGGCGGCGCAGGTCGTGACCTGTACGCACGCGGCATCGCTCGCGGCCGGCGCGTCGTTTCCGCCGATCACCCTGAGCGTCGGTGTCGGGCTGGCGGCGCTCGGCACGGTGACGAATTCCGCGGTCGTCAGCAGCAACAGCTTCGACAACAACGCGGCGAACAATACGGCGACGGACTCGACGCTCGTCGTCGGCCCGATTCTCTCGACCTCGACCAAGACCGTGTCGGACCTGAATGGCGGCGATGCCAATCCCGGTGACACGCTGCGCTATACGATCACGCTGAACGAGTCGGCGAGCCTCGGCGCCACCGGCGTCTCGGTAACCGACGACGTGCCCGCGAATGTCGCGAGCTACAGCATCGTCTCGATCCCGGCGGGAGCGATCAATGCCTCGACCGGTCCCGGTACGGGTGCCAACGGCACCGGCCGGGTCGCCATCTCGAACATCACGGTGCCCGCGGTCGGCAGCGTCACCGTCGTCTTCGACGTGGTCATCGCGGCGGTCACGCCCGGATCGACGCTCAACAATACCGCGACGATTTCGAATCCGAACGGTCCTGGCGCGACGCCTTCGGCGCCGCCGGTCGTCGTCTCGCAGTCGCAGATCCCGGGCGCGGGCACGAAGCAGCTCTATCTCTGGAGCAATCCGTCGAATCGCCTGTCGCGCATCCAGCCGACGGGGACGCACAACGCGGTGCAGATCAACGGCAGCGCATCCGCCACCTGGACGCTGACGCCGACGCTGCAGAAGGCGACGACGCTCAACGCCGGCAATTTCAACGTGCGGCTCTACATCAACCGCATCGGCGGCACCGGCACGAAGAGCGTGACCCTGACCTTCGCGAACAGCGTGCTGGGCACGCTCGCGACCGGAACGAGCACGATCACCGCCGTACCGACGGGGGCCGCGACACTGCAGACGATCACGCTGAATCTCGCGGCCGCGAGCACGGCTCCCATTGGCTCAAGCTACTCGCTGACCGTCACCAACAACACGGGCGGTAATTCGATCAGCGTCTGGCCGATCGTCGGCGCCAACATTTCGCGCATCGACCTGAACAGCGCAACGGTCATCAACGTCGACAGCGTGCTCGACTACACCGCGACCTATCCCGCGGCGACCACCGCGACCAACTTCCTGCGCGGCAGCACGAATTTCATCCGCGCCGTCGTGAGCGACCCGTTCGGCAGCTTCGACGTGACGAACGCCACGATCACCATCATCGACGCGAACGGCACCACGCAGGTCTCGAACGCGGCGATGACGATGGTGAACGACTCCGGGGCCGCGACCAAGACCTATCAGTACCCGTACGCGATTCCCGCGGCGGCGGCGCTCGGCGGCTGGACGGTTCGCGTGACGGCGACGGAGGGCACGGAGACGACGCCGGTCACCGACCTCGGGGTCGGTTCCTTCGTCGTGTACCTGCCGCTGCCGACGCTCGTGATCAGCAAGACCTCGCAGGTCATCTCCGATCCCTACCGCGGCGTCACGAATCCGCTGCGCGTCCCGGGAAGCATCCAGCTCTACACGGTCCTCGTGCGCAACACGGGCCCCGGCACGGTGGACGGCAACACGCTCGTCATCACCGATCCGATCGGCACGGATTCGGCCATCTACGTGAGCACGGTGAGCGGCAATCCGGTGGTGTTCGTCGATGGAAGCGCGCCCAACCAGAGTGGGCTTGTCTACGTGTACGCCACCAGCGTCAGCTATTCGAGCCAGCCGGGCGGCGGTGCGCCCTTCAACTACATACCAGTGCCCGATGTCGACGGATTCGATCCGAACGTGCGTGGTATCCGCATCGCCCCGACCGGCGTGATGAACGCCGCGGCGGGTGCGACCACGCCGCAGTTCAGCATTCAGTTCCGCGTACGGGTGCAGTAGCCCGAAGCAGCGCAAATGTCAGTTGCCGCACGACCCGCCCCCGCCACACACGGGCGAGGACTTTTGCTTGTCGCGCCGCATTTCTTCGCCGCGAAATTCGACTTCCCTCAGCTCGTCTTCCGTCAGGCAGATCTCGGTCGGGAAGCGCGAGCCGAGCATCGTGTCCTGCTTGCAGTACACCGTATTGGCGCCGAGCTTCTTGGCCCGGTAGCCCGACGGCGGCTTGAAGGGCTTCGCGGCGCTCCCGGCGGTCGTCGACGCAGCGGGAGGTGCTGGATCAGCAGCGGGTGCTGGCACCGTTGCGGCGGAACGTGCCGGAGTTTCAGCAGGCGCCGGAGCTCGCGGCTGCGAAGCGCAGCCGCCAAGCAGCACGGCCGCCGCGACCAGGATCAGCCGTCGACCGATATCAGCCGCTGCCGTTGCCACAGGCCGTCGACGCGCCGCCACAGAGTCCCTGGTTCTTCAATTTGTTCTGCCGCATGTCGTCACCACGGCGCTCCATTTCCTTCAGCTCGTCTTCGGTGAAGCAGAACTCCGTCGGAAAGCGCGTCCCGAGCGTCGTGTCCTTCTTGCAGTAGACCGTGTTGGCGCCGAGCTTCTTGGCCCGGTAACCCGACGGCGGCCGGTACGGTTTGGCGTCTGCTGCGGCGACCGTACCGGAGGCCTGGGGTGCCGGTGTCGCGGCGGTTGCCGCGGCGGGCGACGGGGCTGGCGCGGCGGCGGGTGCCGGCGCTGCAACCGGAGTCACAGGGGTCGGGGACTGGGGCTGCGAAGCGCAGCCGGCGAACAAGGCGACAGCCAAAACGAGGGTCAAACGCATGAATCCGCTCCGTCCGAATCGGGGGGACGAATGCTGCCATGGCCGGGACGGACTTGCACGCAAATGGGACCAGCGGGTGCGTCGCCAACGGCTTCCCGGGGCGAGCCGGTTTGACTCAATCGCGTGAGCGGGTCATAGATACCGGCCTTTCAGGGGGACCCTGACATGACAACAACAAGACGTGGGGCACTTGCAGCCTTGGCGGGTCTCATTGTCGTCCTTGGCGCCGCTTGCGGCGGCTCCGGAACCGCCGGCGGCAAGGTCGATGCCGGCGCCGATTCGCAATCCCCGGACGGCCTGACCGGAAGCTATCCCCTGTTCGCCGCCGACTTCCCGGCGGATGCCGGTGCGCGACCGACCATCAAGCTGAAATCCGGCGGCAAGGCGCAGCTCAGCGGCCTGGGCGCTGATGCCGAAGGCAGCTACATCGTCAAAGGCGTCGTGCTGACGCTGACCTTGCCCGGGGAGAAGCATGAGCTGGTCATCAACGGGCGCGGCTGTCTGCTCGGCGGCTTGCAGATGGGATCGTTCTGCAAAGGCGGCGCCAAGCCGCCCGCCGAAGCCACCGCGCAGGGCGACTTGAGCAGCGGCTCGGTGACGATGGGTGCACCGACACCGGCTGTCGTGAACACCATTTCCGGAAGCTTCTATACCAAGGACGGCGACACACAGCTCACGTTCAGCGCGGACGGCCGCATCAGCATCATCCATTGGGCCGGGAACCAGATGGCGACGACCCTCGGTCTCTATGAGGTCGAGGGCACGCGCATCACGATCAAGTCCGACGGCCCGCCGATGGTTCTCGAGCGCAAGGACAACCAGTTCGAGTTGGCCGAGAACGGTGCTGTTACTACGTTCGCTGCGGGTTGAGGCAAGAGGGGTCGGACTGAAGTCCGACCCCTGGCTTCAACCGTCCCGGGGACCGGCGACAGACTTCAGTCTGTCCCCCCTGTCAGGGCCTTCTTGCGCGTCGCCTCGAACTCATCGCCTGCGTTCCACTTCGGCAACGCATCCGCCTGCGAGATGAGCCAGCCGGTGTAGAAGTAGAACTGCGAGTCTTCGATCATGCCGTCGAAGTTCCAATTCGAGTCGATCTGGTCGCTCGGCTGGTGATAGTCCTTCTCGAGCCACTCATCCTGGCGCGCACGACCCCAGCCCGCGGGCTTGCCGAGATAGTCCGTGCCGCTGTCGAAATAAAGCGCCGGCACGCCGATTTTCGCGAAGTTGAACTGGTCCGAGCGATAGAAGTGCCCCTTGTCAGGTGACTGATCGCCCGTCATGACGCGGCCCTGCCAGGCGATGACGGACCCGGCGACGGCATCGAGCGAGGACTTGCCACCGCCGACCTGCGAGATGTCGTGCGTGCGGCCGAAGGCGTTGCCGCCGTCGACGTTGATGTTGGCGGCGATCTTGCCGGGCGCGAACGTCGGGTGCATCGCGTAGTAGAGCGAACCGAGCAGCCCCTGCTCTTCCATGCCGACGAACAGGATGAGCGTCGAGCGGCGTGGCCGTTCCGGCAGCGCTTTGAACGCGCGCGCGATCGCGAGGATTTGCGCACATCCGGACGCGTTGTCCTCGGCACCGTTGTAGATGCGATCCACCTTCGGGTCTTCGCCCGGCTGCGCGTCGCGAATGCCGAGATGATCGTGATGGGCCGAGTACACGACCACTTCGCTCGCGAGCTTCGGGTCGCTGCCGCGCAGGAGTCCCGCGACGTTTCCGGTCCGGGTCTTCGCCAGCGTTGTGTCGAAGGCGATCGAAGTGTGGATGCCGAGCGGGACGGGTCTGAAATTGCGCTTGTGCGCAGCTGCCACGAGCTTGTCCAGATCCTTGCCCGCGGCGCTGAAAAGGCGGCGCGTCGCATCCTCCGTGGCCCAGCCCTTCAGCTTCACCCGCGGTTCGCCTTCATCCGGCAGTTCGTACTGCGCGCCGCCCCACGAGGTCTGCACGACCTGCCAGGGGTAGCCGGCCGAGGGGGTGGTGTGAACGATGATGACGCCCGCGGCGCCGTGACGTCCGCCATTCTCGTACTTGTAGACCCAGCGGCCGTAGAACAGGCGCCTCTTACCCTCGAAGAGCTTCGGGTCCCAGTCCGGATCGTTGTTGAGGACGACGAGCATCTTGCCTTTCACGTCCACGCCCTTGAAGTCGTCCCACTGGTATTCGGGCGCCTCGATGCCGTAGCCGACGAACACCAGCTCCGCATCCTTGACGTCGGAGTGATCGGCCTGCACGCCGCTTGCCGCGATGTAGTCCGCGCTCCATGCGAGGTCCACGTTCTTGCCGCCGGCGTTGAAGCTCCAGGTCTTCGGCATGCGCGCATGGAGCGAAACGATATCGAACGGCTGCTGGTACGAGCCGTTCGGGCCGCCCGGCTCGTAGCCGAGCTCGCGAAGCTGCGACGCGAGATAGAGCCGCGCCAGCTGGTCGCCCCGGGTCGACGGGCCGCGGCCCTCGAGCAAGTCGTCGGCGAGATAACGAATGGGCGCTTCGATGATGTTCTGCGTGATGCTGTCGTGCGCGGCCGTCTGTACGGCTGGCGGCAGGAGCGCGCTGTCGGCGCTGGCGACGGTGGCTGCCACGCCTGCAGCAAGGACGAGGATACCGGCGCGGCCGCGCTTGAACTGGGCCATGGAGCGACTCCAATGCGGTGAGGCCCGCAATTCTATACGAGGAGCCTCGCGGATGGCTCGCGGATTGCGCTCAGCTGCCGTTGAGAATGCGCGTCCACATGCGCGTGCGCTCGCGCGCATAGGTCTGCGATTCCGCTGGCACCAGATGCAGCCGCAAGCGCTCGTCCGCCGTCGGATAGACGGCCGGATCATTGCGCAGGGCGGCGGCGACCAGACTGGTCGCTTCGCGATTCGCGTTCGCGTAGCGGGAGGCGTTCGAGACCTCCGCGATGACCGCCGGCTCCAGCAGGTAGTTGAGGAACCGATAGGCGGCGTCGACGTGGGGCGCGTCGGCGGGAATCGCGAGCAGGTCGACCCACATCAGCGCGCCCTCTTTCGGCACGACATAGCGGATCTCGGCGCCGGTCCTGAGTTCGATCGCCGAGTCGCGCGCCTGGACCATCTCGCCGTTCGGCCCGATCGTGATGCAGATGTCGCCGCTCGCGAGGTCCGAGCGATTGCGGCTGCCGCTCTCGATGTAGCGCACATAGGGCCGCACGCGCAGGAAGGCGCTTTCCACGGCACGCAGGTCGTTGACGTCGTCGGTCGCCGGATCACGGCCGATCGCGAGCAGGCCGAGGTCGGCCATGATCGAACCCGCGCTGTCCTGCCACGTGATGCCGCAGCCTTGCAGCCGTTTCGCATTGGCCGGATCGAACAACAGGGCCCAGCTCGATTCCGGCTCATGGCCGAGCGCCCTGGTCACGAGCTTCACGTTGTACGCGAAGGCGTGCGTGCCCCAGACGTAGGGCACGCCGTACTCATTGCCCGGATCGATCGGCGCAAGCGCCGCGAGAATCCCGGCATCAAGGTGCTGCCAGTTGGGAAGCCGCGACTTGTCGAGCTTCTGCAGCGCGCCGGCTGCGATCAGCGGCTGGATGAAGTTCGAGCTCGGCACGGCGACGTCGGTGCCGGAGTGCCCGGTGAGGAGCTTGGTCTGCAGCGACACGTTGTCGGGAATTTCTTCGACGCTGACGCGGATGCCCGTGCGATGCTCGAACCCGGGCAGGGTGTTCGCGCCGATCTCCCCTTCCCAGTTGTAGAAGTAGAGCGTTGTCGCGGATTCGGCCGTGCGGGGAGCGTCGCGCTCGCAACCCGCGATCGCGGCGAGCGCGATGACCGCGCAGACGCATGCCGCGACCGCTTCAGATCTCATTGCGCTTCGCGAACCGCGCGATGTGCTCGCCTGCCCGGAACGCGAGCGCCTGGATGGTCATCGTCGGCTGGCCGCGGCCCGAAGTCACGAGGCTGCTGCCGTCGCAGATGAACAGATTCCGGATATCGTGGCTGCGGTGATACTTGTCGACGACGGAGCGCGCGGGATCGTTACCCATGCGGCAGGTACCGAGGAGATGCAGCCCGAACGTGCTTTCCGTCACCGCCGCCTTCGTCACTCTCTGCGCACCCGCCGCCGTCATGATTTCGGCGCCGCGGTCCTGCAGAAATCGCGCGTTCGCGAGGTCGTCCCGATGGTCCTTGTAGGTGACGCGGATCGCCGGCATGCCCCACGCGTCCTTGACGGTCGGGTCGAGCGTCACGTTGTTCGTTTCGACGGCGAGCGACGTGCCGTGGCAGGCGACCTGCATCGATCGCGGAAATTCCGCGAGGCGTTTCTTGTACTCGCTCCCCCAGGCGGGACCTTCCGTCGCCGTACGGGCGGCCCAGACGGTCGGCTGCGGGCCGATGCGCGCGTCGAGGCCGCCGCCGCCGTAGAAGCCGCGCTTCGGATCGGAGTCGTAGAAATCGTGCAGGATGCGCGTGACCTGCACGCTCTTGAACTCGTTCAATTCATGCTCGAACACGGCGAGCGCGCGCGCGGTGTAGTTGAACATGAGGTATTTGCCGACGAGGCCGCTCGAGTTGGCGAGGCCGTGCGGGAAGCTCGCGTTCGCCGACATGAGAAGCAGGCGCGGCGTCTCGCCGCCGTTCGCGCTGAGGACCACCGCCCGGGCCTTCTGGAAATGTTCGCGGCCCTCGCGATCGAAGTAGGCAACGCCGGTGGCGCGGCCACGCTTCTCGATTTCGACGCGCGTGACGAAACTTTCCGGCCGCACCTCGCAATGGCCGGTGGCTTCGGCTTGCGGAATCATGGTGGTCAGCGTCGATGCCTTCGCCATCACTTCGCAGGCGAAGCCGTGGCAGAAGCCGCAGTGCACGCAGGCCGGACGACCGTTGTACGGCACCGAGTTGATGACCATCGGCGACGGAATCGGATGGAGCCCGAGCTTGCGCGCGCCGCGCTCGAAGAGCACGCCCGAGGACTTCACCGGGAGCGGCGGCATCGGATATGGCTTCGTGCGGGGCGGATCGAAGGGGCTTGCGCCCGCGAGGCCCGACACGCCGATGTCCCACTCCACTTTCGTGTAGTAGGGCTCGAGGTCCGCGTAGCTGATCGGCCAGTCGGCCAGGTCCGCGCCGGCAATCGGGCCGAGGACGCTGCGTTCGTTGAAGTCGATCTCGTGAAAACGCCAGTAGTTCGCCGTGTAGTGCAGGCTGGCGCCGCCGACCGTGCGGCCGTACCAGAGCGTCGGCCGGATCTCCGCTCGCGCCGCGGTCTGCGTCGCGTCCTTGCGGAAGGTCTGCGGATGTTTCACGACGTCGTTGGTGATGCCGCCCTGGAACCAGTACTTGAGTTCGTCGTGCTCGAAGTCCGCGGGCGAGAGTCTTGGGCCCTGTTCAAGTACGACGACCGAATGTCCGGCTTGCGCAAGCTCGCGCGCGATCACTCCACCGGCCGAGCCCGACCCGACGATGACGAAGTCCACGGCCTCCGAATCACGAAACCTCGTCGCGCTCATGACGGCTTGACCGGATCCAGGCTGAAGCCCGGATAGTCACGATCGTAATGGCCGAAGGGCGGCTGAAAGACATGCTGGTCCTCGAAACCGATGAGCTTCCAGCCGAGGCGGTCGCGATTGCCGCCGTATTCCGGATTCGTGAACAGGCCGAGCAGAGTGAGGAGCCGGACGCGATCGAAGAATGGCGTCTGCTCGACCGATTTCAGGAAGTCGATCTGATCGGCCGACGGCAATGCCGCGAACGCGTGTGCATCGCCGAAGCGGGCGCGGCAGGCGGCCTGGAACTCGGCGAGGCGAGTCCGGAACTCCGGTGCCATGCGCGCGAAAAACGAGCCGAGCGCGCGATCGATGAAGTAGACGGCCCCGGCTTCGCGCGCGCCTGGTGCGTCGCCGCCGGGAACGATCTGCGCCGCGATCGCTTCGACATCCGCGCCGTCCGTGGCGCTGAAGAAGTTGAAGCCGGCAACGGCGGGCAATTGCGCGGCCGCGTGCGCTTCGTGTCCGGCGTTCGCGATCTCCGCCCAGCTGAGCGGCACCGCCGCCGCGCCGAGCATCGAAGCAATGGCCCGCAGCAGCGAGCGTCGAGAGAGTTCGTCGCAGTCCATGGCCTTTCCAATAGTGCTTTCCGGGGCGCGCTATTGTGCGCCAATGCGGGCGGCGCAGGCAGGTGCCGCGTGCTAGTCTTTGCGTTCGCAGCCGAAATGCGGCAGGGCATTGACGCTCGCGTGAACGAAATCGAAACCCTGGGGACTCACATGAACGTCTACCTCATCTGTTCCGCGATCCTGGTACTCATGTACTTCGCGCTCGCGCTGAACGTTTCACTCACGCGCGGACGCGTCAAGATCGGCATCGGCTCCGGGCCCGATCCTTCCGGGCCGCTCAACAAGGCGGTACGCACGCACGGCAACGCGGGCGAATTCATCCCGATCTTCGTGACCTTGTTTCTCTTCTTCCTCATCACCGGCGCGGGCGGCTGGATCGACTGGGTGGTCGTCATCGCAACGGCATCGCGCATCCTGCACGCCATTGGCATGCTCGCCACGACGAATTTCAACCAGGGGCCGCACATCCTGCGGGCGATCGGCGCGCTCGGGACCTACCTGAGCGGCGTCGCGCTCGGCATCGCCCTGCTGATGCGGGTGTTCGCGTGAAGGCGCGCAATTTCTCGCTGGTGGCGATGCTGCTGGCGGCGACATCGACCTTCGCCGCGGACCAGGGCCCTTCAGTGTCCGAGCTCAAGGACCTGTGTGCGCGCAGCAACTGGGGAGCCTGCGTGAACCTCGGGATCTACTACGACACCGGACAGCACGTGCCGCAGGATTCGGTCAAGGCATCCACCTTCTATCTCAAGGCTTGCAACAACAGGTACGCGGCGGGCTGCCACAACCTGGCCGTGCTCTATGACAGCGGTCGCGGCATCCCCGAGGACAAGGCGAAAGCGGCCGAGTTCTATGGCAAGGCCTGCGACGCCGGCCATCTGCCCGCTTGCGCCAACCTCGCCGTGTTGCAATCCAACGGCCAGGGCGTGCCACAGGACAAGGCGAAAGCGGCAGCGCTCTTCGAAAAGGCCTGTGACGGCAAGGTCGTTAGCAGCTGCTTCAATGCCGGGAGCCTCTATCTGACGGGCGACGGCATCGCCAAGGATCTCGCGAAGGCGGGCAGCTTCTACGGCAAGGCCTGCGACGCGGGTTCCATGACCGGCTGCGCGAATCTCGGCGTTCTGTACGACAACGGCCAGGGAGTGACGCAGGACAAGGCCAAGGCGGCGGCGCTCTACGGCCAGGCTTGTGATGGTGGCAGCAAGGAAGGCTGCTTCAACCTGTCGGTCTCCTGTGACAACGGCAAGGGTGTGGCGGTCGACAAGACGAAGGCGGCTGAGCTGCGCAAGAAGTCCTGCGACCTCGGCTATCAGCCTGCCTGCAAGTGAATGGGCCGGCGCGCGGCTGAAATGATCGGGCGCGCCTCGCTGTGCGTCGTCGCCGCAGCCTGCATGACGGCTGCTGCCGCTGACAATCCGCCCGCCGCCAAGGCCGAACTCGCGGGCAACATCGGCATTGCCCACTGCCTCGACGTGCTGACGCGCGGCATTGCACGCAAGCCCGCCGTCTGCCCCGGCTTTCTCATGGCACCGCTGAAATACGCGCTCGCGGCCTGTCACGACGCGGGCGGCAAGCTGGTCCCGCTCGCACCGGCGAACATCTGGACGCTGGACCTGAATGGCGACCATAAGAAGGAGTACGGCTTGGAGTACGAAGGCAACGTCTCATGCGACGGCGCACCGAGCGTCTTCTCGTGCGGAAGCCTCGGCTGCCCCGTGACGCTCTACGAAAACTTCCAGGGCGGATGGCGCGCGATCGGACAGGTCTCCTCCGGCGGCATTCACGCCATCGAATTGCTGACGAGCCGTGCGCCCGGCGGCTATCGGGACCTGCGTGTCGGCTGCGGTACCGGCGACACTTGCGCGGAATTCGCGTACCTTCATTGGACCGGCGCGACTTACGAGGCGCAGTGGCTCGAGGTCCGCGGCTTCAAGGTGACGTTTTCAGATGCCGCGTCCGGCCTTTACGCGCTTGCCGGAGAAACGGCCGTGCTCGCAACGCCGTCGCCCGACGCAACCGTGCTCGCCCACTATGGCCCGGACACGGAAGTTGCGCTGATCGGTGCTGCGGGTGCCTACTATTACGTATCTCCCTGCAACGCCTGCGAAAGCGGCTTCGTCCCGAAAGCGACCGTGCAAGCCATCAAGCACTGAGGAGGACAACGTGAAATTCAGGACCCCGATCATCTTCATTTCCGCGGTCGCCATCGGCCTTTGCATCGCAATCACCGCGGCATCCGCGAAGGACAACAAGGGGCCCTCGCTCGCCGACGCCCTCAAGGTGATCCAGAGCAAGGAATACGTCGACCTCACGCACAGCTTCAGCCCGACGACGCCCGTGTGGGGCGGCTTCGGCCAGGCGACGATGAGCGCGGCCTCCGACCCGAAGACGCACCGGCCGTACACGATCGAGAAGGACGGTTTCCGGTCGATCTATTATTCGATGGTCGGCCAGTACGGCACGCACGTCGACCCGCCGGCGCACTTCAGTCCCGACGGGCTGACGATGGATCAGATCCCGCTGAAGAGCATGATCCTGCCGCTCGTGGTCTTCGACATGACGCCGGTCATCGCGACGGACCCGAATCACGCCCTGAGCGTCGCCGACGTCAAGGCCTGGGAGAAGGTTCACGGCCCGGTGCCTGGCGGCGCATTCGCCGCGCTACGCACCGACATGTACAAGGACTGGGATGCGAACCCGGAGCACTTCAAGCGCGCGCCGTTCCCGGCCTGGTCGCTGGCCGCGATCCAGTACCTCTTCAACGAGCGCAAGGTGACGGCGATCGGCCATGAATCGCTCGACACCGACACGACCGACGCGATGGAATCGGAAACCTGGATCCTGAAGCAGAATCACTTCCAGATCGAAGTGATGGCTAACCTCGACAAGCTGCCGGCGACCGGCGCCGTCATCGTCGTCACCTGGCCGAAGGTGGAAAACGGCTTCGGCTTCCCGGCGCGGGCGTTCGCGATTCTGCCTTAAGCGTCGAAGCTACTGCTGCCCCTTCGGATGGATCGCGTAGCCCGCGTGCGCGAGGAAGTCCTTCTTGCCGATGTCGACGCCCTGGTTGCGCAGGATGTCGTACGCCGTCACCAGGTGAAAGTAGAAATTCGGCAGCGCCCAGTCCCTCAGGTACTGCAGGCCGTTCACGTCGAGCACGAGGTCGTTGATGAGCGGAAACTCGATGTGGCGTTTCTCCGCCCCCTCGTAATCGTTCGCCGACACGCCCTCGACATAGTCGAGCGTGCGCTTGATGCGGGATTTCAGCTGATCGAGCGTCTGCTCGGTGTCCTCGAATTTCGGCGGCTCGCGGCCGGTGAGGCGCGCAGCGGCCCCCTTGGCGTGATCGCAGGCGATCTGCACCTGCCTTGAAAAGGGAAACATGTCGGGCGCGAGCTTTGCGCCGGCAAGCGCCTCGGGGTCTTTGCCTTGGGCGCGAAACTGTTCGGCGCCCTTGTCGATGAGGGTTGACAGCGTGCGCAGCAGCGGCATGAAGGTCTCCATGCCAATCGTGTACGTCGAAATCGTCATTGCGGGGTCTCCTTCGAATCGTCCTCGGGCAGCTGCCTCGAATACCAGATGGCAAGTTTGTGCCGCATGGTCTTCTCCGACACCTGGTCTTCCGGCACCGGTTGAATCATCTTGTCGTGCACGAGCAAGCGATAGACGTAGAGCAGTTTCTCGCTCGCCGAATCGGTGGCTTCGAACACGACGGCGCCTCGCCCTTCGGCGTACTTCATCGCCGAGGCGAGCGCCGCCTTGAAGAGCTGGGCTTCGTTCTTGAGCTTCTTCATGCCGATGCCCGAACGGTAGCACATGTGTATCGCGGTGATGACGGCTGGCCTATTCCGTCGCATCGCCAACCGGGCGCGTGGCATGATGCGGCCCACATGACCGCACCATCGATGCAAGCCGTCGCCCGGCCGACGGAGCTGCGCCGCGTGATGAACGCGTTTCTCGGCGCCGCGATCGTCGTTGGCGGGACGATCGGCGCGGGCATCCTGCGGGTGCCTGGAACCGTAGCCGGGAAACTTGGACAACCGGCCGTCATCCTCCTTGCCTGGCTCGCCGGCGGCCTGCTCGCCGCGATGGGCGCGGCCTGCTATGCGGAACTGGCCACGGCGATTCCGAAAGCCGGCGGGCCGTACGTCTATGCGCGCCGCGCCTATGGCGAATTCGCGGGCTTCGCCGTCGGCTGGGCCGACTGGGCCACCAGCGTGTGCGGGCTCGCCGCGATCTCCGTGCCGGTGGGCGAATTCGCCGAAAAACTGCTGCCGGGCATCGGCGACCATGCGCATGCCGTCGCCGCCGGCACCCTGGCCGCCCTGGCCCTGCTCAACTGGTTCGGCCTGAAGCTCGGCGCCCGCGTGCAGCAGTGGCTGAGCCTCGCGAAGATTTTCGGCCTGCTCTTCATCGTCGTCGGCTGCTTCGCGCTGCCGCGCGCCGCCGTCGCTTCGCCGGTTGCACCCTCGGCGCAGGCCGCGACGTTCACGTTGTCGTTCGTCGCGGTCATGCTGGCGATGCAGTACATCTCGGAAACCTATGCGGGCTGGAACTCGTCGATCTATTTCAGCGAAGAGGATCGTGACTCGAACCGCAATGTGCCGCGCGCGCTTTTCTGGGGAATCCTGGCGGTGACGGCAACCTACCTCCTCGTCAACGCGGCGCTGCTGTATGCCCTGCCGGCGGACGTACTGACAAGTTCCGAACTGCCGGTGGCCGCGGCCGCACAAGGCATTTTCGGCGATGCCGCCGATCGCATCGTGACCACGCTCGCGATCGTTTCGCTGGTCGGCATCCTGAACGTCACCGTGATGTTCACCGCGCGCATCCTGTTTGCCATGAGCCGCGATCGACTGCTGCCGAAGCGCATCAGCCAGCTCAATCACTCGGCGACGCCCGGCATGGCACTCCTCGTCTGCGTCATTCCGGCGATCCTGCTGGCGGCCGGCACCTCGTTCGAGACCCTGTTCCTGATCACCGGCTTTCTGGGTGTTGCCGTGAATTGCGCGCTGTACATCGCCTATTTCGTCCTGCGCCGGCGCGAACCGGATCTGCCGAGGCCGTATCGCGCTTTCGGTCACCCCTGGGTGCCGGCGTTCGCCGCGCTGCTGGCGCTGGTCCTGCTGGTCGGCTTCGTCGTCGCCAACCTGCGCACGAGTCTTTACGCGATCGCAATGCTGGCCGCGAGCTATCCGTTCTATCGCTGGAGCCGCTTCCATGTCCGCGGGCGATGAAGCGCCCGTCGGGGGAAACCGTCCGACGGTTTTCCTGAGCTACGCCCGCGCCGACCAGACTCAGGCGGCGGCCCTCATGCGGGCGCTCGAGGAAGCCGGGCTCGACGTGTGGTGGGATGCACTGATCGAAGGCGGCGCGGCGTTCGCGAAGTCGATCGAAGCGGCCTTGACCCGCTGTGATGTCGTGATGGTCGCTTGGTCCGCCACGTCCGTTACCTCCGATTGGGTGCGCGACGAGGCGGCCAGGGGGCGCGACCTGCGCAAGCTCGTGCCGGTGTCGCTCGACGGCACGCCGCCACCGCTCGGCTTCGGCCAGTATCATTCGATCGATCTGTCCCGTTGGCGCGGGACTGCCGGCAGCGCTGAAATTGCCGACGTCATCCGCTCCATCGCTTCGACGACCCGCAAGAGCATTCCGAAGCCTCAGCGCACGGCGAAGGCCCGACCTGCTTCAGCGTTCTTGAGCCGCCGCGCGTTGCTGGCCTCGACGGCGGGCCTTGCGGTCGCGGGCATCGCAGGTTTCATCGCCTGGCGGCGCGGCCTGATCGGCGGCGGCGTTCCGGCGTCCGGCAACAGCGTCGCCGTCTTGCCCTTCGAGAACCTGAGCGGCGATCCGAACCAGGCCTATTTTTCCGACGGCCTGTCCGAGGAAGTGCGCGCCACGCTTGCGCGCAATGTGCTGCTCCTCGTCATGGCCGAAACCTCCTCTGGCAAATTCCGCGATCACAAGGACGACGCCAGGACCATTGCGGAGAAGCTGGGCGTTGCGTTCCTGCTCGACGGGAGCGTCCGGCGGGCGGGCGACGTCGTGCGGGTGGCCGCCGATCTCATCGACGGCGAGACCGGCTTTAGCCGCTGGTCCCGGACATTCGACCGCAGCATGCACGACATCTTCGCCGTGCAGAGCGAAATTGCCGACGCCGTGGCGGGCGCGCTTGCCGCCCAGGTGACGGCGACCGGCGTACCGGCCGCCGCGACGGCCCAGGAGCTTGCGAGTTCCGGCGGCACGACCAACGTGGCGGCCTATGACGACTATCTGCGCGGCCGCGCGCTCTACGACCTGAGTTCCGACGAAACCGCGGAGCGGGCCGCGCTCGCCCGGTTCGATGCGGCGATCGCGGCGGATCCCAGCTACGCCGCGGCCCACGCGGCGCGGTCACGCTCGCTCACTGCCATCGCAAATCAGTACGGCGAGGCCGGGCAACTCGCCGGGCTTTACGATGCCGCGGTCAAGTCGGCCGAGCGCGCGATCGCCCTGGCGCCCAGGTTCGCCGACGCCTACTCGACGCTCGGCTTGGTCCTCTTTCAGGGGCGCCTCGACGCGCATGCGGCACGCGAGCCCTTCGAGCGTTCACGCGAGTTCGGCCCGGGCGATGCCAACGTGCTCGCCCGCTACTCGCTCTACAGCGCGCGGATCGGCCGCAAGAGCGAGGCGGCGGATGCCATGCGCCGCGCATTGGTGCTCGATCCGCTGAATCCGCTCATCCACCGTGCCGCCGGCGCCATCCAGTACGCCGCCCGCAATTATGCCGATTCGATTCCCCCGGCTGAGCATGCGCTGTCGATGAATCCCAGGATGTCCCGTGCGCACGCCGCTATCGGTGACGCCCTGCTGATGCTCGGGCGGACCGACGATGCGCGAGCGGCGTATGCCGCGGAACCCTCGGAGGATGTCAGTCTCGCGGGCAAGGCAATCGTGGAATGGAAACTCGGCAACGCGACGGCCGCGCGCGCGGCGATGGCGAAGCTGGTCGCCGATCTCGGCGACCGGGTCCTGTACCAGCAGGGCCAGATCCTCGCGCAATGGGGCGAGAAGGACGCCGCGCTCGCCAGGCTCGGGCAGGCGCGCATCGTGGGCGATTCCGGTTTGATCTATGCGCGCAACGACCCTATGCTCGACACTCTTCGCAACGATCCGAGATTCGCCCGGTTGCTCGCCAGCATCGGGTTCGATTGATGTGACGACTCAACAGGGGAATGGGCCATGAAAACAATGACAACAACCATCGCGTTACTGCTTGCAGCGACGCTCATGACCGCGTGCAGCCAGCAGGAAAGCAGCCCGGCACCGGCGGAAGCGGCGCCGGCGGCAGCGGCACCAGCCGAAGCGACGCCGGCACCCGCCGCGACATCGGAAGCTCCGGCGAACAATGAGGACGCCTCCCAGACGAGCGGCGACAAGGTCGCGCCGCAGACGCCCGACAACCCGCCGCCGTCGGGCTGAAGCCTCAGGGCAGCGAATTCTTCGTCGGGTCGAGCTTCATTGCCTGGTTGATCCAGTCGATATAGGTTGCGACGCGCGTGTAGACACCGGGCTGGCCGTCGCCGGTGCAGCGCTTCTTGCCCCAGCTGATGATGCCGACCAGCGTCGGCACGCCGTTCGTGAAGATGACCGGGCCACCGCTGTCGCCCTGGCAGGTGGAGCGCTGCGGATTCGCGGCGCAGAAGACCTTGCCCTGAATCTTCGCCGGCCCGTAGCCCGGCAGGTTCGTGCATTGCGCCTGGCCCATCACCTTCAGATCGACCTTGAGCAGCACCGCGTTCGGCGCATTGCCTTCGACCGGTAGCGTCTTGCCCCAGCCGCTGCCCGTCACTTGCGTGCCGTCGGGCGGCGGCGGTCCCTTGTGAAGCGCGATCTCGCGGATCTGCGTCGGGTCGCGGTGGCGCGGCGGCCCGTCCTCGACGATGTGGACGAGCGCGATGTCGTTCGCATACATGTTCGGATTCGCGGGCAGCGGCTTCGTGTCGAAGTTCGCGTGCCGGACGATGTGATCGATCTTGAAGGTCAGGCCGCTGTCCTTTGAAATGTCTTCCGCGCCGAGACGCACGCGATAGCCGGCGTTCACCATGTCCTGGTCGATGCAGTGGGCCGCGGTCAGCACCCAATCGTGGGCGATGAGCGACCCGCCGCAGTAGTGTTGCAGCTGCCAGAGCGCCCTGCCGGCGCGTGACTTCTCGGGAAATCGTTCCGCCTCGAACGGGCCGTAGATTTCCGCTTGCCAGGGCGCACCCTTGTCGGGAATCGGCCGCCCGCCTGCCGAGCGCAGGAAATCTTCCTGCTCGCCCTTGGACTTCGGCGCCTTGCGCTGGTGCGGGCGCACGGTCGGCACGTCCTCGGGCTCCCGGATGCCTGGATGCGAAGCTTCTTCAACGTCTTCCTGATCGTCACCGTCATCCTCGAATTCGACGACGTCCCAGCTCATGCGCGTCGGATCCAGTTGCGTGTCCGTCGGGATGGCGTCGTCGGCGTAATCGTCCGGCTGCTCGACGTCGGTGGAGTCGTCGTCGCTCTCATCCTCGTTCGCGTCCGCTTCATCAGACGTCGTGTCGGCGTTCGCAGGCTCATCGCCCGGTTGCGAGGTCGCCTCCGGCTCGGGCTCGGGTTCCTGCGCCGCCGCAGCGCCGCCAACGCCCAGCGCGATGCCCATCCATACGAGCCAGGCGAAATGCGGCACGGACTTGTCGGGTGATTTCAGCATCGCGCCCTCCTCGGGCCTGTCATTGTCGGCGCGCCCCGGAGGCCCGCCTGTTTCACTTATAATGCGACAGCGAGAGCTCAACTGGCCAGCAGTGTCGCCGCTCCCATGAAACTCATCGACGTCAGCCACACGATCGAAGCCGGCATGGTGACCTACAAGGGTCTGCCGGCGCCGATCATCTGCGATTACCTTTCGCGCGCAGCGTCCCGCAAGCTCTACTCGGCCGGCACGGAGTTTCAGATCGGCCGGATCGACATGGTCGCGAACACCGGGACCTACGTCGACAGTCCCTTTCACCGCTACGCCGATGGCAAGGACTTGTCGCAACTGCCGCTCGAATCGCTCGCGAACCTGGCCTGCGTCGTCGCGCAGGTCGAGACGAGCACGACGCGCGCAATCGATCAATTGCCGTTCAAGCCCGCCGATGTGCGCGGCAAAGCGGTACTGGTCCGCACAGGCTGGGACCGCCACTGGCGCACCGACAAGTACTTCGAGGGCTTTCCGCACCTCACCTTGCGCCTTGCCCAATGGCTGCGAGACGCGGGCGTTGCCATGGTCGGCATCGACTCGCACAACATCGACAACACCGATACGGGAGAGCGGCCCGTGCACTCGACGCTGCTCGGCGCCGACATTCCGATCTGCGAGCATCTCTGCGGCCTCGTCGATGTTCCGGAGCACGGCGCGCACTTCTTCGCGGTGCCGGTCAAGGTGAAGGGCTTCGGGACATTTCCCGTGCGCGCATTCGCCACGGTCGACGGCTAGCATGCGAATCGCGATGACGCTCGACTAGTTGCCCGGTACATGTCTCGAGCACACCGCGCTTTGCTGCTTGCGCTGACGTTGGCTTCGATGCAGGCTTCCGCGGACGTTGCCGTCGGCAAAGCGTCCAGCTCAGCCGTCCGTGAACGGGTGCTCGAACTCGTCAACCAGGCTCGCGCCAGCTCGCGGCGCTGCGGCGACGAGCGCTTCTCGGCAACCACGCCACTCACTCCCTCGTCGGTACTGAATCGCGCGGCCCGCGATCACGCCCGCGATATGGCGAACCATGACTACTTTGAACACATCGGCAGGGACGGCAGCACCCCGAAGGAACGCCTTGCGCGGCTCGATTATCATTCGAACCTCACGGGCGAGAACATCGCCTACGGGCCGGTGTCCGCGGAAGAAGTAGTGAAGGGCTGGCTCTCGAGCCCGGGCCACTGCGCCAACATCATGGAACCGGGATATCGCGAGATGGGAATCGCCGTCGCTTCCGGCAAGAAGCGCGGCGCGATCTACTGGGTGCAGGAGTTCGCCGTGCCGCGGCGTTGACCGTCAGCGAACCCGCGCCTCGCCCGGCCATGCTCACGATCGACGGCAGATAGTCCTGATAGCGCTGAAAGTGCCCGGTGCCCTCGATGGCCTCGAGCTCTGCGCGGTGGTTGAGCCGCGCCTTGAATCGCCCCGACGCGTTGCTCAGCCTGCCGCGGCATGGCCGCGATGAGGTCGGACTCGGAAACGACGGCGAGCGCACGAGCGCGCCGTCGAGTACCGCCGGCACTTGAGCCTCGCCGACCTCGCTCATGCGGAGCACCATCGCGACATCGTGCAGCGCTTTGGACGTTTCCCTCATCGCAACGCCATCCTCGGCCGCAAGAGCACGGCGGAAGAGGAGGCGTATCTCGACAACGGCGGCTGTGCCGGCTAATCCATGGCGATGATCACTTTTCCGCGCGCGTGTCCCGCTTCGAGGTAGCGGATCGCCTCCGCCGTTTCGCCCAGCTGGTAGCTGCGGTCGATGATCGACGTGAGCTTGCCGGCCTGCATCATGTCATGCAGCAGGTCGAGGTCCTTCTGATTGACGTCGGCGAGGAAGAAGCCGAACTGCTGGCTGACGAACGGCGACAGCATCCAGGCCTTCACCGGGCTCCACATCGCGCCGATGAATTTCCCGTCGCTCGGCCCGCCGACGATGACGAAGATGCCCTTGTCCGCCATCACGCGCTTGTTCTCGAGCAAGGATCGATTGCCCACCGTGTCGATGATGACGTCGTAATGCTGCGCGCCTTGCGTGTAGTCCTCGCTCTTGTAGTCGATGACATGATCGGCGCCGAGCGCCTGAACCATCGGCACGTTCCTGGTGCTGCAGACCGCGGTGACCTCGGCGCCGAGCGACTTCGCGATCTGTACGGCATAGGTGCCGACGCCGCCCGAGGCGCCGTTGATCAACACTTTCTGTCCCGCCTGGACCTTGCCGTGGTCGCGAAGCGCCTGCAGCGCCGTGACCGCAGCGACGGGCACGGCCGCCGCTTGCTCGAATGTCACGTTGGCGGGCTTCAGGGCAATCGCCCGTTCGTCGGGAACACTGACGTACTCGGCGAACGCACCGCGCTTCGAGCCGAAGATCTCATCGCCGGCCTTGAATCGCGTGACGTCCTTGCCCACCGCTTCGACGGTGCCCGCATAGTCGACACCGAGGCGCGAGTTCCCTGGCACGCCGATGCCCGCCTCCGCACGCATGATGTACGGCTGGCCGCGCAGGAGATGCCAGTCGAGCGGATTCACCGACGCCGCGCGCACCTTGACGAGGATTTCGTGGTCCTTCGGCGTGGGCTTCTCGATGTCCTCCACCTTGACGACATCGGGCGAGCCGTAACACCGGTTGACCGCAGCCTTCATCCGTTGCGCATCGGCCGCAAGCGCAGGTGCCGTTGCGCACGGAGCGTCGCGGCTGATGGTGATGGCGAGCGCGGTCACCGCGAGCGCGATGAAGAGCAGCACACCGCCGGTGATCTTGTAGCGCAGTTTCATGGTCTTGCACCCCTCGGTAGCACCCTGCAATGACTGCCACTATCGCCGAGCGACGCCATCGGGGCCAGTTCATGTGACCGGCGACGGCGGGCCACGGACCAGATACGAAGCAGGCGGATGAACGGCGGCTCCGAGGGCCCTCGAACACGGCGGGTCGCCGGCAGCTGACGAAATCACCGGCTATAGTGACGCCATGCACTCCGCTACTGCGTCCGCAAAACCGCGCGGCCTTGCGCTCGCCTTCAACCGGCGGCGCGTGCTGCTGGTGCTCGGAGTCTCGATGCTCTTCGGGCTGCTGAACCAGGTCGGCAACACGACCGCCACGCCGATCGTGGTCGGGCGCACGGTGATGGTGGGCCTTTTCGCGCTTGCGGCCTTCGCGCTTTTCGAGCAGTGGCCGAGGCGCTTGCCCCATTGGCTCGCGCGCTGGGCTTTGCAGCTGATCGGTGTGGTGCTCTCGGCGCCGTTCTGCGCGTGGCTCGCCTACTTCGTGACAACCGGCGGCAATCCCGACTTCTCGCACAACCCGTTGCGGCTCACCGGCTATGCGCAATTGACCTTCGAAGGCGTGCTGTTCGGACCGTGGATTGCCCTCGGCGCCATCGTGCGACAGCGCGAGACGTTCGCGCGCGAACAAGCCCTCGCGTTCGAGCTCGAGCGCAGTGAGCTCGAGCGCAACGCGCTCAACGCGCGCTTGCGGCTGCTGCAGGCGCAGGTCGAGCCGCATTTCCTCTTCAATACGCTCGCGAACGTGCAGGAGCTGGTCGACGCCCGCTCGCCCCAGGCATCCAGCGTGCTGAGGAGCCTCGTCGCCTACCTGCGCGCGGCGATCCCGCGGCTGCAGGAACCCACCACGACGCTCGGCCAGGAGCTGCAGCTCGTCCGCGCGTATCTCGACCTCATGCACATGCGCATCCCGGATCGCCTGCAGTTCGCGCTCGAGATCGACGACGGGGCGACGCCCCTGAGTTGCCCGCCCCTGACCGTGCTGACGCTCGTCGAGAACGCCGTGCGTCACGGCATCGATCCGAGCGAAGAAGGCGGACGCATCGACGTCCACGTGACGGTGCGCGAGGGCCGCTGCATCGTGCGTGTCGCCGACACGGGCGTCGGGCTGCGATCTGGCGCCAACGGTTCGGGCACCGGCCTTGCGACCCTGCGCGAACGACTGCAGCTTGCCTTCGGTGGCGACGCGCAACTGCGCCTGAGCGAAGTCGAGCCGCATGGCGTGAGCGCCAAGCTCAATTTTCCGGCGCGGCCGGCGGCCCCATGACCGAGAAGCGCCCGACCGCGTTGATCGCCGACGACGAGCCCCTGCTCCGGGATGCGCTCGAACGGCTGCTCGCCGCCGCCTGGCCGGAACTTCACGTGGTGGCGCAGGCGCGCAATGGTCGCGAGGCCATCGATCTTTTTAACTCGCATCGTCCCGACGTCTGTTTTCTCGATGTGCAGATGCCCGGCATGTCCGGCGTCGAGGCCGCACGCCACATCGGCCATCGCGCGCACCTCGTCTTCGTGACCGCGTTCGATCAGTACGCCGTGCAGGCGTTCGCGCAGGGCGTGCTCGACTACCTGATGAAGCCCGTGGAGCCGGCCCGCCTGGCGGAGACCGTGCAACGACTGAAGGAGCGGCTGCGCGCGTCGCAGCCCGCGCTCAACACGGAAGCCCTGCTGCAGCAGCTCGCTGCGCAACTGCAGAAGGGATCCCCATCGGAGACGCTGCGCTGGATCCGCGCGTCCGTCGGTCAAACCGTGCGCCTCATTGCCGTGGACGACATCGACTTCCTGCGGTCCGAGGAGAAGTACACGCTGATCGCCTGGCGCGACGACGCAGGCGAGCCGCGCGAAGCGGTCATCCGTACACCGCTCAAGGAACTCACGGCACAGCTCGATGCCACTCGCTTCGCGCAGGTGCATCGCTCGGTGGTCGTGAACCTGCGATCCGTGGCTCATGTCACGCGTGGACCGAACGAGACCGCCGACATCCACCTGAAAGGGCGCACCGAGGTACTGCCCGTCAGCCGGAGCTACCTGCACCTGTTTCGTCAGATGTAAGCGGCCGATCCTGTCACTGGCCGGGAATCGGCAGGCATTCCATGATTTCGACCGCTTCGCCCGGAAATATCGAAAAGTGCGGGTGCTTCTCGAACATCCTGGCAGCCGCTTCGTGGGACTCGGCCTTCACGACCACGTAACCCGCCAGGTTGTTCCGGGTGTCCGAAATGCCCTGCGCGGCGGCGCGCTTCGTCTTTCCCAGCGGGCCTCCCTGCTCGACGATGGCGGCCTTGTGGGCGATCATCCAGGCTCCCCACGCCTGCATGCCCTCCGCTTCCAGCTTCTTGCGCTTGCCTTCGTCCATCTTTTCCCACTCCGCCCGGGACAATTGCGTACCGGTGTAAACGGCCAGAAATTTCTTCATGACTTGCTCCAGTTCGGGCGTTGTAAAGGCAAGAATCAGTCGAATCGCCCGCGCAAGCAACCGAGAGTGGAAGGTGCTTAAATGCGCGCACCAAGAATAATAAGGGGGAACGCCATGAAGCGCCTCAGCCGTCGCACCTTCATCGCCGCGGGTCTCACCGCGAGCGCCGCAACCTTCGCCCGCTGGGACACCCGCCCCGACGCGATCCTGCATAACGGCAAGATACTCACGATGGGCACGCGGGAGCGAGAAGTTCAGGCGCTCGCACTCGCCGGCAGCCGTGTCCTTGCCATCGGCACGAGCAAGGAGATGCTCGCGCTCGCAGGGCCGACCGCGCGTCGCGTCGATCTCGGCGGCAAGCGCGTCACGCCGGGTTTCAATGATGCGCATTCACATCCGTGCGAAAGCGGTTTGGAGCTCGTGACGCAGGTGCCGCTCGAGATGGATTCGCTTGAAGCCATCCTGGCGGCGATTCGCGCGAAGGCGGCCGCGACGCCACCCGGTGAATGGGTGATCGGCTTCCTGTACGACGACACCAAGACGCCGCGTCCGCTCAATCGCGCCGATCTCGATGCCGTGGCTCCCGCTCATCCGGTGGTCGTGCAGCACCGGGGCGGCCACACCGCGTTTGTGAATTCGCGCGCGCTCGCCGCCATCAAGGTCGACGAGAACACTCCGGATCCGCCGCACAGCCAGTTCTTCCGCGACGCCGCCGGACGTCACAATGGACGCGTGGCGGAAGATGCCGTGGGGACGATCCTCGCGCTCGCCATCAAGCCGCCGACCCGTGACGACTACCGCAAGGGCGCTGCGCTGGTCTCGAAAATGTTCGTGAGCCGCGGGATCACCTCGGCCTGCGAGGCCGACGGACATCCGGAAACCCTGCAGGCGTACCAGGACGCGCGCGGTGCGGGCGAGCTCCTCGGCCGTTTCTACACGCACATCAACTACGACGATCTCGACAAGATGATCGCTGCCGGTGTGCACACGGGCCTGGGCGACGAATGGGTGCGCGTCGGCGCGATCAAGCTCTACAGCGACGGCTCCATCTCCGAACGCACCGCCCTGCTCTCCCAGCCCTACGAAGGCCTTGGCGACTTCAAGGGTGTCAGCCGCGCGACGCGCGAAGTACTGTACGAGAAGGCGCGCAAGGCCTACCTCGCCGGCTGGCAGGTGGGCATTCACGCGAATGGCGACGTCGCGATCGATACCGTCCTCAACGTCTACGAACAGCTGCAGCGGGAATTTCCGCGGCGCGATGCGCGCCTGCGCATCGAGCACTGCACGGTCGTCAACGCGGATCTCGTCCGGCGAATCAAGGCAGCCGGCGTGATTCCCCTGCCGTTTGCGTGCTACGTGCTCTTCCACGGCGAGAAGATGCACTTCTACGGTGAGGAACGCCTGAAGCACATGTTCGCCATGCGCGACTTCATCGACGCCGGCATCAAGGTGGCGCCGGGTTCGGATTACACGGCAAGCCCGGCCGACCCGATGCTGTGGCTGCGCTCGGAGGTCACGCGCACCGATGCCACGGGGCATGTCTGGGGCGCGAACCAGCGCATCTCGGTCGAAGAAGCCATTCGCTGCTCCACGGTGAACGGCGCCTACGCCACGTTCGAGGAAAACATCAAGGGCACGCTCGAACCAGGCCAGCTCGCGGATCTCGTCGTCTGGGACCAGGACCTGATGACGATCGATCCCGTGACTTTCACCAGCGTGAAGCCGGAGCGCACGATGATCGGCGGCCGCTGGGTCTACGAGGGCTGACCCAATGCGCGCCCACTATCTTCGAATGCTCGCTTCCACCGCCGCAATCCTTCTCACGCTGCCGATTGTCGCGAGCGCGAAGCCGCCGGCGCCCGCGGTGAACGCCGATCGCTTGAATGCGCATCTCGCGGCACTCTCCCGATTCGGCACGAACCCCGAAGGCGGCGTCAGCCGTGTGGCGTACAGCGACTTTGATGTCGCTGGCCGCGCCTACGTCACCCAGCTGATGAAAGACGCCGGGCTCACGGTGCGTGTCGATGCGGCCGGGAACCTCATCGGCCGGCTCGAGGGGCGGAACCCGAAGTTGCCGGCGATCGTGCTCGGTTCGCACACCGACTCGGTTCCGAGCGGCGGAAACTACGACGGTGACGTCGGTGTGCTGGGTGCCATCGAAGTTGCCCAGCGCTTGCATGAGGCCGGCGTTGCCCTGCGCCATCCCCTCGAGATCGTGAACTTCACCGACGAGGAAGGCAGCATGATCGGCAGCCTCGCAATCGTGGGCCACATCAAGCCGGGCACGCTCGATCAGGTGAGTCACAGCGGCAAGACAGTCCGCGACGGCGTTCGCGCAGTCGGTGGCGATCCCGAGCAGCTGCCGACGGCCCAGCGCCGCGCTGGCGAACTGGCGGCCTATGTCGAGCTCCACATCGAACAGGGCGCGATTCTCGAAGAGAGCAAGATCGACATCGGCGTCGTCGAAGGCATCGTCGGCATTCGCCGCTGGGATGTCACCGTCCACGGCTTCGCGAACCACGCGGGAACCACGCCGATGAACCGGCGCCACGATGCACTCGTGAGCGCCTCCGACTTCGTGCTCGCCGTCAGCCGCGTCGCGACGACGCTGCCCGGCCGGCAGGTCGCGACGGTCGGCGTGATCAAGGCGGAACCCGGTGCGCCGAACGTCATTCCCGGCAAGGTAACGATGACGCTCGAGATTCGCGATCTCGACGAGGCCAAGATGCAGCAGGTCTTCGACGCGATTCGATCGAAGGCCGGGGAAATCGCAACCGCTCGTGAGACGCCCATCGACCTTGTCGAAATCCCACTGGGGATCGAACCGGCGCCGACCCATGAAGCCGTCCGGCAAATCGTTGCCACTGCGGCGAAGTCTCTCGGCCTCTCGAGCAAGTTCATGCCGAGCGGCGCCGCGCATGACGCGCAGCACATGACCTACCTCGCGCCGACTGGCATGATCTTCGTGCCGAGCATCGGCGGCATCAGCCATTCGCCCAAGGAATATACGGCGCCGGAAGCCGTTGCGAACGGCGCGAACGTGCTGCTTCGAACGGTGCTCGCGATCGACGGCGGCGCGCTCGGCCCCGCGGACGTGCACTGATCGGCGACCGCTGCGCGGACAAGACCCGATCTACTTCCGGTCCGCGTAGACCTTGACCAGCCGATAGAGAAACTCGCGCCCTTCGAGGAGCGACTGCACGCCGACATACTCGTTGAGACCGTGAATGTGGCCGAGGTCGGGACCGACGAACACCGGCTCGACGCCGTAGGTCGGAATGCCGACCGCGTTCGTGAACTCGCCGTCGGTACCGCCGGCCTGCAGGATCGGCAGCACCGGCACGCCCGGCCAGAACTCTTCCGTGAGCTTTTCGATCGGCGCGAGAATCGCGGGCGTCAGCGGTGGCGATTTAGACGTCGGGCCCCGGGCTTCGAGCGTCGTGACTTTCACTTGCGGGTCCGCGACCAGCTCCTCGAGCTTCGCGCGCACCGTGGCGGTCGAAGTACCCGGGAATATCCGGCAGTTCACATTCGCACGCGCCCGTTGCGGCAGAGCATTGGTAGCGTGGCCGGCGTCGAGCATCGTCGCGACGCAGGTCGTGCGCAGCGTTGCATTCCAGCTCGGGTCCTTGTTCGCGACGAGCGCGAGCGCTTGCACATCGGCGGCGTCCTTCAGGAACGCGGTCATCGCGTTCGCAACGTCCGTCTCGCCCTTCCCCGCCTTGATCCTGGCCATGCCGGTGAAGTACGCGCGATTGGCGTCGTTGAACTCGAACGGAAATTCGTACGCGCCGATCTTGAGCAGCGCCGCCGACAGGCGATAGATCGCATTGTCCCTCACGGGCCGCGAGCTGTGGCCGCCCGGGTTCGTCACCTCCAGCCGGTAGTTCTGCGGAAACTTCTCGCCCGCCTCCACGTTGTGCGAGACCCGGTTGCCATGCGCGTCGAGCTCGCCCCACGCGCCTTCATTGAGTGCGAACCCGGCGTCGATGAGCTCGCGCTGGTTCTCGGTCAGCCATTTCGCGAGGTTGAACGGAGCGCCCTCCTCGCCGCAGGTCAACGCCACTTTCAGCGTGCGGCGCGGCCGGTAGTTCTCCGTGTGATACCGGATCAGGAGATCCGTCCAGATGGCCGCTTCCGCCTTGTCATCCATCGCGCCACGCGCGTAGAACGAACCGTTCTCCTCGACCAGCGTAAAGGGGTCTCGCGTCCAGTCTTCCCGCTTCGCCTCGACGACGTCGATATGCGCGAGGAGCAGGATCGCCTTCTGCTTCGGGTCCCGGCCCGGGTAGATCGCGACGAGTCCGCCTTCCTTTTCATGGCCCGGCGGAACGATCAGATGCAGGTCGGACTTCGGCAGGCCCGCCGCTTTCAACCGCGCCGCCATGCGCTCGGCGGCCTGCGTGCAGTTCCCGTTCGACAACTGCGTGTTCGTCTCGACGAGTTCCTTGTACAACTCGCGAAAGCGCTGCACGCCCGCCGGCGTGTCCTGCGGCGCGGCGGCCGTCACGGAAAACGTGATCAATGCGGCCGCAAGGCCAAGGAAATATTTCATGGAGAGCTCCGCAGCTTGAGTGCGGAGAATTAGACGACCCCCGGCGCCTTTGCGCAAGGCGCCGCAGCGGGTTGCCTCAGTCGATCGGCCACCCCATCGATTTCGGCAACGTCGTCTCGACCTGCAGTTCGCGCTTCTGCGGAATTGCATCGACGACGCGCCACCACGGCTCAACGCGCTTGCCACGGCCCGGCTCGACCGGTTCGCCAAGCCGCGGCATGACGAGCTGTACGCCCGCGCCGTGCTTCACCAGGTACTCCACGGGTTGATCCCAGGCATGCAGCGCGAGATTGAACGTGCCCCAGTGGATCGGCAGGAACGGAGCGTTGCCGAGCAGCTGCAGTGCCTTCAGGGCATTCTCCGGACCGAGATGGATGTCGCCCCAGGAGGGATGAAAGGCGCCGACTTCCAGCATCACCAGGTCGAAAGGCCCGAGCCGTTCGCGGATGGATTGATACTCCGTCGTAAGCCCCGTGTCGCCGCTGAAGAAGACGACGTGACGCGGCGAGCGGATCACGAACGACGACCAGAGCGTCGCATTGCGATCCTTCAATCCCCGCCCGGAGAAATGCTGCGACGGGGCGGCCGTCAGCGTGAGATTGCCGACGCTGTGCGACGCCCACCAGTCGAGTTCGGTGATGCGCTCGGGCCGCACGCCCCAGGCCTCGAGGTGCGCGCCGACACCCAGCGACGTCACGAACGGCACGTCGCGCTTGCGCAGCTCGCGAATGGTCGGATAGTCGAGGTGATCGTAGTGATCGTGCGAGACGATCTGCCGTCGATTTCCACCATCACGGTCGAGTGACCGAGCCAAGTCGCACGCAATCCACTGCCCGGCACTTTCGTCCATGCATCAAGCGGATTCATCGACGGCAACGGCGCGAGCGGCACTCGCCGTTCGCCGCCGCAAAGAAAGTCGCTGAGCTTCGGCATCGGGATTGACGGATCGCGCAATCCCGTCTGAATCGGATGCGCATTGCGGAACCCGCTGCCCGCCCACAGGGGCGAAGCTTTCATGCGTTCGAGACGTGCGCCGCCGGGTCTACTGCCAAGCACCTTCATCGTCGCACTTTGCGGCGTACACGCGCGGCGGGCAATCCCTCGAAGGAGGCAGTGCTCGCGACGTTTCCGCAGAAACGTGCCGCCGCCTGCCGAGCAGCCATTTGATGGCCGTCGAATAGTCCATGCGCTCGCCCGTCCAGCGCGTGGCGGCCGTGTGCGAGTCGATCATCAGCCCCAATTCCTCGTTCTGCGCCACAAGCCTCGTCCAATCCGATGGCGACGGAGCAGGCGCTTCGAGGCATTCGCCATTCGGTTGAGTGAAGCGCACCGCGCCGTCATCGAGCAGCACGACCTGCACGCTGCCCTCATGCACCCGCCGGTGATGGAAGCGGCACAACGTCACCAGGTTTGAAAGCTTCGTCTCGCCGCCATCAGCCCAGTGCCGGATGTGATGGCCATCGACATAGCGCTTGTTGGGACAGCCCGGGAAGCGGCAACCGGCATCCCGCGCCTTGAGCGCTCGCTTGATGGCGGGCGGTATCGCGCGGGTCTTGCGTCCGACGCTAAGTGGCTGTTGATGCTCGTCTTCAATCAGGACAATGACGCTGCCATCGCAGGCCAGGCGCCGAGCCGTTTCCGCGGCAAGTGCTGGACCCTCCTCGAGGCTGCAGCGACCCGAACTTCGCTCGCGAAGGGTGCGCTCATCGACGTGCACGACGATCTCTGCACCGGCCCCGCCTTCTCCGCTCAGAAAGCTTTGCGCCACGATCGCAACCGCATCGGCCCGGCGGGCGGCGAAGGTCGATCGGTGATCCGGCGTTTCCGCGGAAACGTGCTCGCGGTCGAGCTGCTCCTGTGCGGTCTCGATCGCCTTCACGAGCATCGCGCCCACGCTGGCCGGCAAGCGGCCCTTCACAACGAGCGAGCCGTCGTAGTCGTACCAGTACGTCAACGCCCGATTGGCGTGCTGCTGCTGTTCGCGAGAAAGCTCTTCGCGCTCGGTCTCTCGGCGGTAGTACTTGACGAGCTTCTCCGTGTGCTGCGCGGTGCCGTGACGCGCGATCATCAGGAAGTACTCCTCCGTGGCGGTGCAGGCCGCGCGCGTGATGGCGCGCACCTTCGAATAGCTGATTTCGCCCCGCGCCATCGCGGCGGAGATCAGCGGCAGCTGCTCGAGTGCATGCGCGGTGCGTACCTGCTCACGCGCGGCGCCGAGATTGATGCCGCACTTCCAGTTGAGCCAGTGCGCGCAGGACTGCGACCCGCTCCAGCCGCCGCCGCGGTCGTACTCGGCGATCAGCGAAAGGAAGCGATAGGTGGCTGCATTCAGGTGGCCGGCCAGTTCCGTGATCTGCGCTTCGAGCGCGCGATTCACTTCATACGAGGAAAGTGGGGCGATATTTCCGTCCATGAGTCGCTCCGGAAAGTCGAGGGGGAGTGAGTGTGATTTTACTCCTCCGCGTCGCGCATTCACTGCGATAATCAATGCGCGTGCGAGGATTTATGACACGAAGTCAATCCCATCCCAAGACGCGCGAGTCACTGGCTCGCGACTTCGCTGAGCTCGGCGTCGCGAGCGGCATGACAGTGATGGTGCATGCCTCACTCGGAAAAGTCGGATGGACCGAAGGTGGCCCGATCGCCGTGATTCGCGCGCTGCTCGAATCGCTCGGACCCCAAGGCACGCTCGTCATGCCGGCGGAGTCACCCGCCCAATCCGATCCGCAGCAGCCCATCTTCGATCCGCGGACGACGCCGACGACGATGGGCGCAATCGCGGAAGCGTTCCGCAGCTTCCCGGGAACGCTGAGGAGCCATCATCCACTGGTTTCCGTGTGTGCCAATGGCCGGAACGCCGGCGAAATCACTCGCGATCATGCGTTGGCATTTTGCGAAGGCAAGGGCACGCCGTTCGAGAGACTCTACGAGCTGCACGCGTTTACGCTGCTGCTAGGCGTCGGCTTCGATCGGTGCACGTCCCTGCACTATGCGGAATCGCTCACGCCCTCGAGGCGCACGACGGTCAGCCACTTCGCAGCGATGCGAGATGGCGAGCGCATCTGGATGGAAGTGCCGGACATGGCACCGGACAACGGCGTGCACTTTCCCGTCGTCGGCGCCAAATTCGCGGCCGGCCATTCAATTCGAACCGGCCGCGTCGGCAATGCGGATGCGATGCTCTTCTCGACCCGCGAGCTGGTCGACTTCGCCGCAGCCTATTTCAATCGGACGCTCGAGCGTCCCTACGGCGCGCGCTGACCGCCCAGCAACCGGAACGCCCAGATCGCGAGGCCCGCGGTAATGACCACTGCGACTATCGAGACTGCCATCGGCGCGTTCCAGCCGGCGATGACCACTGTCCAGCCTTGAGCGAGCCGCAGCGCCTGTACGATGGCAATGACGCTGAACAGGATGCCGGACAAAAGGAGATAACTGCGCATGATCGCCTCCGGGGACGTGACTGGTGCGGCGAAGATGTTCACCCGGAGTGCCGGCTAGTGCAAATCGACGCGCATCGTGAGCGTCGCGAAGTCCTGTCCGTGGTTCGGCAGCTTGATCCCTCCATTCGACCAGTGCCGCATGGAGAGCTCGACCGCGGTGCGCCCACGCGGACTCTTCAATCGCAGGCCGAGCTGCGAAGCGAAATTCCAATGCGTCGCGCTCAATGTGTCCAGCTGCGTCTTGTAGGAGATGCCAAATCCGCCAAACAGGTGGATCGGGCCGCGATCAAGGAGCTGCCAGCGTCTCGACAGCGACGCGCCCCAATAGGGATCCACCGACGTCCGGCCGGTGGTCGACATGGGTTCCTCGAGCTTCTGCGCGCTCGCGAAGCGAAAGACGCCGAATTCGTACCGGCCGCGGTCCCAGGACACGGTCACGGGTAGCACGACGCCATCCGTATTTCCCCAGAAGTGATACGTGCCACCGACGCCCAGCTGAACCTCGCAGCTTGCGCAAGGCGATCTCGCTTCGGCGAGCACATGGGCCAGCAAGGATTGCCGTGGTGGGTAATCTGCGGCCGGCGAGTCGGCCCACCCTGTCGCTGCGGCCAGCAGCATCGCGGCTGCCGTCACCAGATGCTTCGCGTTCACGCCCGGGTTCCTTGCGTTGTCGCCGCTGCGGGAGCGCGCGGCTGCGCAAGGAATTCTTCGCGTGATGATGCGTCGTCGAAACCGTCAATGGAGGCGGACTGGCACCCCTCTTTAGAGGAGGCGCACGAGTACCCAATTGGAGATATCCCGCCTTGCTACTTCGGCAGGAGGTGCATGTAGGGTTCCGCTTCTTTCAACGCGCGCGCATAGGAAGGTCGCGCCATGAGCCGATCGAGATACGCGGCCGCATTCCCGTGGGTCGGGCGGAACGGCCCGAAGAACCGGTTTCCATAGAAAAGCGCCGGCGCGGCGGCACAGTCCGCCATCGTGAATTCATCGCCCATCACCCACGTGCTGCCCGCCATCGCGGTCTCGACCAGGTCGAGCGCCTTCGCGTACATCGCCTTCGCCTCGTCGACCCCGTAGGCATCGCGCTTGTCTTCGGGCCGCAACCGGTCGAAGGCGAACTTCTGCACGCAGGTGTGCAGGTAGTTGTCGAAGAACCGGTCGCGCATGCGCACCTTGCGCGCGGCATCCGGGTCGTCCGGCACGAGCCGGGTCTTGCCCGGATAGTGGAGCGCCAGGTATTCGATGATGATCGTGGATTCGGGAACCGTCGCGTCGCGGCTGTCATCGCGCAACAGCGGGAAACGTCCGATCGGCCAGAGCTTGCGGAACTCGGCCGCGACGTTCGCGTCATCGACCCGCTTCGCCTCGAATGGAATGTCGTTCTCGTAGAAGGCGATCAGCGCCTTGTGGCAATACGACGAGAGCGGATGCAGGTAGAGCTTGAGGGTCACGTCGCACCCTTGACGCGCTGATACGTCACTTCGATCGCCTTGTAGTCGGCCGCCGGGTACTTCGATCCCTTCGGAATGATGTTGTACGACGTGATGGTCAGGTGATCCTCATCTACCAGCGTGTATTCCGTTCGCCAGCCCCATTTCGGTTCCTTCTCGCCAACGGAGTAGTCGCCTCGCACCGAGAATCCGCGCGCGGTGCCCGCGCCTTCGGAGAAAAGGATCATGGTCCGCGTATGAAAGCTGTCGATCCAGGATGCCTGGAACGTCTTCGTCGCCGCATTGAACACGAGCAGCTCTTCACCCCGTCGCGGCTTGCCATGCATCGAACCGGTGTAGACGTGGCGGACGTATCCCCCGTCCAGCACGCTGGCGAATTCGCCCGTGACCTTCGATTCATCCTCGATCTTGTCCGGCACGAACCAGGTCCGGCAGTTGCCTTCCCATTTGCCGATCAGCGATTTGAGCACCTGTTCACCGGTCATCGGCTTGCCGTCCTGCGCGCCTGCGGAAGTGAACAGGGCGAAGCTGATGGCCGCGAGGGCGATTGAGCTACAGCTTTTCATCCTGCCCGCTCCTGAACGGGAACACCTGCCACGTATGCAGCTTACAGGCCGGCCGCCAATTCCCGCGTGATTTCCGCAGCCGAAGCTTCGCGGCACCCGCTCGCGTTTTGGCCGCTCCAGAGGGGCGAGAAATCACCCGATCCCTTGCTTTCGGCGCGAGCGCGCAACGGCGCGATAGCCGTCGCCGCCAATGGAAACTCGGGTGCCATGGCGCTCATCGGCCCGAGCTCCCGCATGACGCGGTTGACGATCCCACGCGCAGGCCGGCCGCTGAATACATTCGTCAGCGCGGTGTGCGCGACGTAGTCACTCTGGAGTGCGGCGCGATGCACGGCGCTGGTACCCGCCTCCGGACAAAGCAGGTACGCCGTGCCGATCTGCACGCCGCTGGCACCGAGCGCCATCGCGGCAGCGACTCCCTTTGCGTCCGCGATGCCGCCGCAGGCAATGACCGGCACATTCACTGCCTTCACGATCTGTGGCAGCAGGGCGAAGGTACCGAGCTGAACCGTCAGATCGTGCGACAGGAAATGGCCGCGATGGCCGCCGGCTTCGAGTCCCTGCGCGATGATCGCATCGACTCCGCGGGCGGCGAGCCAGCGCGCCTCGTCCAACGTCGTTGCGGACGACAGGATCTTCGACCCCCAGGAGCGGACCCGCGTGAGGAGGTCCGCGGACGGCAGGCCGAAGTGAAAACTGACGACGGCCGGGCGGAATTCCTCGATGGCATCCGCATACTCCGCATTGAAGGACCCGCGCGCCGGTCCCGGCGCAATGCCGTTCACGTCGATGTCGAATTCCCGGTAGTACGGTGCCAGCGCTCTTCGCCAGGCCGCCTCCCGCTCCGCATCGGGCCGTGGCGGCGGGTTGCAGAGGAAATTCACCAGGAACGGCTTATGCGTGCCCGCCTTGATAGCCGCCGCCTCCTTGCGCACGGCGTCGATCGAGAACAACGCGCAGGGCAGGGAGCCGAGGCCGCCGGCATTCGACACGGCGATGGCGAGAGCACTGCCCTGCCAGCCGGCCATCGGCGCCTGGATGAGCGGGAACTCCGTTCCCGGCAGCGACAGCAGATTCATCGTGACTGCGCCCGATAACGCTGGTGCTCACCCAGTTCGCGGGAGATCTCGAAAATGCAGCGATACACGCGCTCGATCTGTTCCGGCGTGTAGGGCCCTTGCACCGCTGCGCGCAGCCCGGCGAGCATTCGCTCCTCACGCCCCGGGTCCGAGATGGCGAACCCGGACTCCTTCTTGAGCTTCATGATCAGCTCGACCGCACGGCCGCGCGCTTCGAGAAGCGCGAGCAGTTCGCGATTCAGCCGGTCGATCACCGCCCGCTGTTCGGCGAGCACCTGGGACGCGGGATCAGTCTGCGACAATGGTCCGGCTCTTTTTCATGAAACGGGCGACGCACCAGAATACCGCGACCACGATCATCGCCGCGATGAGTCCCTGCACGGCGCCCTGCCGGTCGTCGAGCACGTCGTCCCACCAGAAATCCCACAGGACGCTTGCGCAGATCCCGATCACCCATCCGGTCGGCGTACCGTACTCCTTTACGAGCACGCGCCGCCAGTGAAACTCGGACTCGGCGAGCGTCGTGCCGAGGCCCCGAAAGCGCAGCAGCCAGCGCGGCACATCGCGGACGTAGGCGTCGAACGCCTGCCCGAACTTGCCGCGCAGGTACGCTTCCTCGGCGGCGACGATCGCGCAATAGATGAAAAGGAACAGCGGCACGGCGATGCCGACGCAGATCCAGGAATTCGAGGCGATGGCGACGCCGCCGAGAATCAGCAGATTACCGACGTACATCGGGTTGCGGCTATGCGAGTAGATGCCCTCGGTGACGAGATCTTCGGCGTAGACGCGCCGGTTCTTGCCGCCCCGGATGATGTAGCGCAGGCCGATGGTCGAGGCCCGTACGAACTGGCCCGCGAGCGCAACGACAAACCCGACCAGCGCCGCATAGAGCGGATCGCTGAAGAGCACCGGGCCCGGCAGCAGCACGAGCAGGAACGCCACCGGGAACAGCGCGTTGCGGAAATGAAAGAGGAAATTGCCGATCGCTACCATTGCATGCCGAGCCTGGTCACTTGACCGCGATCAGGCCGCAGAAGTTGTACCACTTGAAGAACACGTCGACGTAGCGGAAGCCCGTGCGCAGGAAGAGCTCCCGGTTCTCCATCAGCTTGTAGGGAATGAGCACGTTCTCGAGCGCCTCGCGCTTCTGGGTGATCTCGAGCTCGCTGTAGCCGTTGCGCCGCTTCATGTCATAGTAGTACTTGATGAACAGGCGATTGAAGATCGAATCCTCCGCGAGCACCTTCTCGACGGCGATGAAGCAGCCATTGGCATTGAGTCCCCGGTAGATGTCGGTAATGAGCTTCTCGCGGTGCAGGGGCCGGATGAACTGCAGCGTGAGGATCATCATGGCAACCGAGGCGTTGTCGATCGCCACACCCTGGTTGAGGTCCGCGAAGCGCAGGTCGTAGGGCCGCTTCAGGCCGAACTCGTCGAATTTCAGCTTGCACTTCTCGAGCATCTCGTTCGAGTTGTCGATGCCGACGAATCGTACCGCCGGATCGACGGCGTCGTGCATCGCGAGGAAGGTCGTGCCGGTCGAGCAGCCGAGATCGTAGATGTCCGAGCCCGGGGTCGCGAAGTCGGCCGCGAGCTCGCGAACCATCCGCTGGATCTCGACGTAGAACGGCACCGAGCGGGTGACCATGTCGTCGAAGACGGAGGCCACCTTGCGGTCGAACTTGAAGTCGGCAATATCGCTCTGCTGGTCGCGAAAGACCTGGTCCCGCGGCGCCTGCGTCATGATCCCACCCTGGCCATCTTGAACTTATCCCGCGGGGAGTTTACCTCGTCATGCGCTCGAGGACGGTAGGTCTTTAGTGCTATGTCGGCCCGGAGCGATACCCAATACGGCATTGCAAGAATCCTTCCGGCGGATTCCAGCGCCGTGCGCGGCCAGTGCCTCGAGCCAGGCGCTCTTCGAGTCGCAGCTCCCGCGGCCCAGGACCGGCACGAACTGCAATGGCAGTAGCCCGTTGCGAGCGGCTCGCCGGTGACTTCGACCGCGACGGCGCAGCTCAGGGCTTCGCGGCTTTCGACTCCGCGAGAGCGGCATCGAGCAGCGCGACGAGCGCGTCGCGGCTGTACGCGTAGGGCTGGTTCTCGTTGAGCTGCACCAGTTGCTCGAGCTGCTTCCGGATCGTGATCTCGGCTTCGCGCTGGTTCGGCACCACCATGTAGCGGCGCTGCGGATTCGCTTCGAAGAGCGCGCGCTTCACCGCGTCCGCCACTTCATCGGGTTCCTTGTATTCGGCGCGACTGCCCGTGCCGAGGCGCTTCACGACTTCCGGGTTCGGCGAATTGCGCGGATCGGCGCTTTCCGTGAGGTGCTTCAGCAGGTTCGCGTTGATTTCCGAACGGTAGTTGCCCGGCTCGACGACACTCACGCTGACGCCGTCGGCCGCGACCTCTCCGGCCAGCGCATCGGTATACGCCTCGATGGCGTGTTTGCTCATGCTGTACACGCCCCTTCTCTTTCTGGATGAGTGGCATGAAGGCGCGCGTCACACGAAAGACACCGAAGGTGTTGATGTCCATCAGGAAGTGAACATCGCTCTCCTCGGTCTGCATGAGCGGGCCGGCCACCGCGACACCGGCGTTGTTGACCAGGCCGTAGAGGCCCCGGCCACCCTTGGTCACGGTGTCGACCGCGGCTGCGATGTCGCCCGGCTTCGTCACGTCGAGTCGAACGCCCTGCACGTTCTTGATGGCGTTGAGATCGGCGAGGTCCTTGTCCTTGCGCGCGCCGGCATAGACGAAATAACCGTCGGCCGCGAGCCGCTCGGTGATCTTGCGGCCGATGCCGGTGCTGGCGCCGGTCACGAGCACCGCCTTCTGCGGCGCAGGCGCGGTTTCGTCGGCGTGAGCAATCGGCGCGCCGATCGCGATTGCAGCAAGGGTCATGGCAAGGAGCTTCATTTGATACGTCAGGTGCGGCTCGGGATGGTGATGGCCCGCGTCATCGCCGGCCGCGCAACGAAAACGTCGAGAACCCGCTTGACGTTCGGGTAATCGGAGAATCCGACGAGTTCGCCCGCTTCGTAGTAGCCGATGAGATTCCGTACCCACGGAAACGTGGCGATGTCGGCGATCGTGTAGGCCTCGCCCATGATCCAGGCGCGTCCGTCGAGCCGGGCATCGAGCACGCCGAGCAGGCGCTTCGCCTCCGCTACGTAGCGATCGCGCGGGCGTTTGTCGTCGTACGCCTTGCCGGCGAAGCGGTGAAAGAAGCCGACCTGGCCGAACATCGGTCCAATGCCGGCCATCTGGAACATCAGCCACTGGATCGTCTCGTAGCGCGCGGCCGCATCGCGCGGCAGGAACTGTCCGGACTTCTCGGCGAGGTAGATGAGGATCGCGCCGGATTCAAACAACGCCAGCGGTTTACCGCCCGGGCCTTCGGGATCGATAATGGCGGGGATCTTTCCGTAGGGATTGAGCGAACGGAGCTCGGGCGACTGCTGATCGTTGCCGTCGAAATCGACGAGATGGGGCTCGTAGGCGAGCCCGGTCTCTTCCAGCATGAGCGATGCCTTCACGCCATTCGGCGTCGGCAGGGAATAGAGCTGGATCCGGTCCGGGTGCCGCGCGGGCCATTTCCGCGTGACGGGAAAGGCGGAAAGATCGGTCATGGTCGCCAACCTGAATGGCAGCTGTACGGATTCGGCTACTCTTATATACATGTCCAGCGGATCGCGATACCGGTTCGGACCCTTCACCTTCGACGCCCACGGCCGGATGTTACTGCGCGGCGAAAAGGATCTGGGCCTGCCGCCCAAAGCCGCCGATACGCTCCTTGCCTTGCTGGAGAAAGCCGGCTCCGTCGTCGACAAGACGACGCTCCTTGATTGCGTCTGGGCGGGCCGCGTCGTCGGCGAAGGCAGCCTCACCCGCACGATCTCGATCCTGCGCAAGGCGCTCGGCGGCGACGACGCCAGTCGTGCATACATCGCGACGGTGTCGAAGCGCGGCTATCGGTTCGTCGCGCCGATCGACGAAGGTGCGGGCGGCAAGCCCGCCGACCCGCGCGTCATGCTCGCGGTCCTGCCATTCGAGAACCTGGGCGCGGGGCGGGCGCACGACTACTTCAGCGACGGACTCACCGAAGAAATGATCGCGCAGCTGAGTGCGCTCAATCCGCAGCGGCTTGGCGTGATCGCGCGCACCTCCAGCATGATGTTCAAGGATTCGAAGAAGCGCACCGGCGACATCGGCCGCGACCTGCGGGTGCATTACCTTCTCGAGGGCAGCGTGCGGCGCAGCCGCGGACGCGTACGCATCGCGGCGCAATTGATCCAGGTTTCCGATGAAACCCAGGTCTGGGCGGAAAACTACGAGCGCAAGGCCGGCGACGTGTTGCGCCTGCAATGCGAGGTGGCGGAAGCGATCGCCCGGGAGATCCAGGTCAAGTTCTCGCCGCGCGTCAGCCGCCGCCCCGACATCGCCCTGGAAGTACCCGTGAAGGCGTACGAGGCCTTCCTCAAGGGCCGCCACCTGTTGAACCAGCGCACGGAGACCGGCATGCAGGGCAGCATCGCGCAATTCGAGGCGGCGCTGCGCTTTTGTCCGACCTATGCGCCGGCATACGCCGGCATCGCGGATGCCAACGTCATGCTCGCCTGCCGCGGCATGCTGCCGGCGAAGGAAACTTTTCGGCGCGCCCGTGCCGCCGCCCGCAAGGCGCTCGAACTCGACGTCGAACTCGGCGACGCACATGGCTCGCTTGCGCACGTGCGCCTGCACGACTGGGATTGGGAAGGGCTCGATCAGGACTTCAGGCGGGCGACCGATCTCAATCCGTCGCTCGCCATCGTCCATTACTGGTACGCCGAATACCTGATGTGCCAGGGCAAGCCCGAGGCGGCCATCGCGAGCGCCGAATCCGCCTATCGGCTGGATCCGCTGTCACCGGTCATCCGCTCCTCCCTCGCCATGATCCTTTATCTCGCCCGCCGGTACGATCGCGCGGCGACGCTGGTCGTCGAGGCGCTGGAAGCGACGCCCGATCATTTCCTGCCGCACCTGAGGCTCGGGCTCATCCGCACGCAGCAGCGCCAGTACGGCGATGCACTCGTTCATTTGCGCAAGGCCCTGAAGCTTTCCGGCCAGAGCACGGAGACCCTGGCGGCGCTTGCCTTGGGGCATGCCGCGAGCGGGGATCGAAGGGCGGCGCAGGCGATCGTGAATCGCCTCGAGCGCATGAAGGGCAAACGTTACGTCCTGCCCTACAACATCGCGCGCATCTACGCGGCGGCCAGGGACCGCGAGCGCGCATTGGCGTGGCTCGAGACCGCTTATGAGGGCGGCAACCCCGACCTCATCGAACTCAATTCCGAACCGGTGTTCGACTCGCTGCGCGGCGACCGGCGTTTCGCACATCTGATGCGCCGGATCGGCTGGGCCGTCTGAGCCGCCCGCTCACCACTTCCAGATGCGGTCGTACTGGCCGAAGAGGCCGGCGAGCGATTTGCGGCTGAGCATTTCGATGCCGGCGATCACCTGGCTCGCCGTGATGCCCCGCTCGGTGAGATCTTCCGCGAGCGCGACGACCCGCGCGCCGCTTTCCATGAGCTTGCGGATTTCGTGCTCGATCGCGGGCGGATGGCGCTGCGACCAGGCACCGACCTGAAACCCCTCCACGCTCTGGCCGCGCAACGCATAGCTCACCGCCGTGCCACAGAGGAGCACGTCGGCAGCCGCGCCTGCGCCGCGAATCGCACGCGTGAACCACAGGACCGTGTCGTCCTGTTCTTCCAGCGTTGCCCGGTATGCCGACTCGATCATTTGCAGGACTCGCATGGGTTCGCTCCTAACGCGTGGCGATCACGAGGGTGTTCTCCGATTCCGAGGCCATCTTCCAGAAGTCCGCGGGCGATCCGCGGCGCACGCCCGCGACCACGTCGGTCGCGCCGCGTTCGTCGACGCAAAGGCCGCAATTGACCCAGTCGATGACGACCCCCTGCTCCTTCGCGAGATCGAGAAGTGCGCTCACCCACAGGTGGGGGGTCGGATGCGCTTCCTCCTCCACGGTGCGGCCGTGAATCGCGTTCGCATGGGGTTTCTGCGCGGTCATGGCGAGGCTCACCGCGCCTTCGTAGGCGAAGACGCGCACGCCATGGCCGCGCCGCAGGGCCGCGTCGATCAGGCGGAAGGCGGTCGCGGTACGCGACTGCTCGTAGGGCGCATCCATCAGCAGGAAGCTCAGGGTTGCCGGGGTCGTCATGATGGGCTCCTAGTTCCAGATCGCCTTGGCACCTGCGACCAGTTCCTCGACGAGCGTGCCGATCGGAACCGCCTTCACCGTGGCGGCGATTTGCTCCGATCCGATGCCGCGCTCGCGCAGCGAGAATTCATCCGCGAGCACGCGGACGCCGGCCTTGGCAAACTTGTCGAGCTCGCGCACGCGCGCGGCCGACCTGCTCGCGAGCACCGCGTTCTCGAGCAGAAAGATCGTGACCGCGGCCCCGTCCGCGGCGAGCGCGGTGGCGAGTTCCGAGCGTTGCGCAAATCCCCTCGACTCGAAGGGATCGCGCGACTCGATGAGCAGGTAGCTTGCCATGGGACCTCCGTGCGACTGCAGGCGCCATTGCGCCACGTGCGCGGGCCAGAGTCCTTCGCAAAGCGGGATTTTTTTCTTACCGTTTTCGGACGGCGGTGTAAGATGCGCCGGCATGGGCCGCAGGATTCTCAGCGTCGTCGCGGGTCTCGCCGCATGGTTCGTCGTCGCCACGATCCTCGATTTCGTTCTGCGGCTCGCCCTGCCCGGCTATCACGAGGCCGAGCCGACGATGGCGTTCACGCTGACGATGCAGATCGCACGGCTCGCGGAGGGCGCGATCGCGACGCTTGCCGCCGGCCTGACAACGGCGCTCGTTGCACAGGGCAACCGCACGATCGTCATGGTGCTCGGCGCGCTGCTCGTGCTGCTCTTCATTCCCGTGCACTACCAGCTGCGGGACGCCTTTCCGCTCTGGTATCACCTGACGTTCCTGCTTTCGCTCTTTCCGCTCGCGCTCATCGGAGCACTCCTCGTCAGAAAATCTCCGGTCCCCGCGCCTTGAAAGCGCCGGTTGCAGTCGTGCGGCGAGCGATCCTCAGCCTGTGCCTGTCGTTGTCGCTGATGGCAGCGGTTGCGGCGCAGGCGCAGAACAAAGGGGCGCCGCTCGGACACCCGCCGACGATCGTCCTCGTGCATGGCGCGTGGGGCGGTTCCTGGGCGTTTCGCCGCGTCGACGAATTGCTCACCACCCATGGTTTCAAGATCTACCGGCCACAGCTCACGGGCGAAGGCGAGCGTGTGCACCTCGCACGGCCGGACATCGGCCTCGAGACGCACATCCAGGATGTCGTCAACACGATCCTCTACGAGGACCTGCACGACATCGTGCTGGTCGGCCACAGCTACGGCGGCATGGTGATCACGGGGGTTGCCGATCGCGTGCCCGACCGGATCCGGCGACTCGTGTACCTGGACGCGTTCATCCCCCGCGACGGCGAAAGCATGATGGGCCTCGTCGGCACGCGCGGCGCGGATCTCAGCGCCATGAGCAAGGACGGCTACATCGTCCCGAAATGGGTCGGCGCCAACGAGCCACCGCCGCACGACGAGCCGCAATCGCTCAAGACCATCACGGATGCCATCGTCCTGAAGAACCCGGCGGCGCGCGCACTCGATGCGACCTATATCCTCACGGTGGAACAAGGCACGCGTCCCGAGAACGACGAGTTCTATCCGCAGTCGTTGCGCGCGAAGGCGAACGGCTGGCCGGTGCTGACCCTGACCGCCAATCACAACGCCCAATGGTCGGCGCCCGAGGCGCTCGCGGCGATGCTCGCCGAGGTCGCGCGCGCTCCGGCTCACAAGCAATAACGATCCGAAGAGGTTTTCGTGCGCCACATCTCCCTCCTTGGCCTGGCGTGGGCCGGGCTCTGCGCGTCCGCTTTCTCCCAGTCGCCACCGCTCCTTCCGGAAAAGGACGTGGCGGCCATGGCCAATGAACTGAGCGGCGAGACGGCCAGGCGCAATCTCGAGGGGCTCGCACGCTTTCACCGCCAGCGCGGCTCGCAGGGTTTTCACGCGGCGGCCGAGCTCGTGGCGGAGCGCGCACGGGCCTATGGATTGAGCAGCGTCGAGATCCTCACATTTCCCGCCGATGGCAAGATCTTCTACGGCACGCAGCGGGCGCGTATGGCCTGGGATGCAGAAGTCGCGGAACTGTCCGAGGTCAAGGACGGCGCGGAAACGAAGATCGCAAGTTTCGCCGCCGAGCCCATCGTGCTTGCGGAGGACAGCGAGTCCGCCGACGTCACGGCAGATCTCGTCGATGTCGGCGGCGGCGACAAGGAAGCCGACTACGCGGGCAAGGACGTCAGGGGCAAGATGATCCTGGTGTCCTCACAGGCCGATGGCGCGCAGCAGGTCGGCGTCGGACAATTCGGTGCGGCCGGCATCGTGAGCTACGCGCAGAACCAGAAAACGGCGTGGTCGGGAGAGAACGACAACCTGATTCGCTGGGGCCACCTCGATTCCTTCTCGCCGCACCGGACCTTTGCATTCATGGTGTCGCTGAAGACCGCCCGGGCGATGCAGGCGCGGCTCCGGGCGGGCGAAGCGATCCGGCTGCACGCGACGGTGAAGGCCGGCCAACATCCCGCCGCCTACGAAGTGGTCACCGCCCTCATCCCCGGCGGAGATCCCAGGCTGAAGAGCGAGGAAATCGCCTTCTCCTGCCACCTCGATCATCAGCGGCCGGGCGCGAACGACAATGCGAGCGGCTGCGTGACCATTCTCGAAGTGGCACGAACACTCGAGCGGCTGATCGAGGACGGCAAGCTCGTACGTCCCGCCCGTACGATCCGCTTCATCTGGCCGCCGGAGGTGGAAGGCACGGTCACGCTCCTCAATGCGAAGCCGGAATTCGCGAAGCGCATCCGCACGGCGATTCACATGGACATGGTCGGTGGCGGCCCGGAAACGAAAGCGGTCTTTCACGTCACGCGCGGTCCGGCGAGCCTGCCGTCGTATGTCCACGATGTCGCCTGGGCGTTCGCCGCCTGGATCAATACCGAGTCGTACCGGTTTGCGGCGGGCCTCGCCGCGGACTACCCGCTCGTTGCGCCGGAAGGCGGCAAGGAGCCGCTGCGCGCCGACTACTCCGCCTACACCATGGGGAGCGACCATGACGTGTACCAGGACTCCTCGTTCGGCATTCCCGCCATCTACCTGAACGATTGGCCGGACCGCTATATCCATACGAATTTCGACTCGGCCGCGAACATCGACCCGACGAAGCTGAAGCGCGTGGCGCTCATCGGAGCGGCGAGCGGATATTTCCTCGCGAACTTCTCTGCGCGCGACGTTGCGGCGACGGACCGGGCGGTGGCCGCCGGCCGCCTGCTACGCGAGTCGCAGGCGATGGAACGGCATACGCCGGCTCAGCCGGCTGCGGAATACGAGCGCGGTGTGCTCGCGGCGCTCGATGGAACTTCGGCCGCACCCGGCCCGGCGACGTCCGCCGTTGCAGCGACCGGCGACGGCAAGCTGGTCTTCAAGCGCGCGCGGGAACCGCGCGGCCCGATGTCCGTATTCGGCTACGACTATTTCGACGATCACATCAAGGCGGCTGGTGTCGCGAAACCGAAACTCCTCGACTATGAAGGCGCCTGGGGTGACGGCGACGAATACGCCTATGAGGCGCTCAACTTCGCCGACGGCAAGCGCAACGCGCGGGAGATCACGGATGAGCTCGCCGCGGAATATGGCCCCGTATCGCTCGAGCTGGTCGTCGAATACCTGCAAGCGCTGAAGAAGATCGGGGTGCTGCAGTAGTGGCGAAGCATCCCTTGCGACAGCGAGGCCCGGCTTGGCGCTTTGCGGCGCTCGCCGGCATCCTCGGCCTGCTGGCGATAGGCGCCGCGGCCGCGCAAGCGGACTTTCTCCTCAGCCTCGGCCGGGCGCAGGAAGCGCGCGCAGCGTCGATGCGCGCCCGATGAACGGCGCCACGATTCCTGCAACCCTTTCTCCGCTCGCCGCATCCCTGCCCCGACAACAGGGAGCCGCCGTCCATGAAAAACATCCCGCAGCGGCTGCTGGCCGCCTGGCTCAGCTGGACGTTCGTTCTGCCCTCGTCCGCCGCGACGCCGGACGCTGCGGCGGCCTCTCGGGATCTTTCCGGCCTGTGGCAGGCCGAAAGACGCTTCGGTCCCGCCCTGCGCGGCCCGATCTCGATCGAGCAGGTCGGCACCGAGTGGCGCGCCGGGATCGACGGTCGCACGGCGACCGCACAGGCCGCGGCCGACACGGTGAATTGCGACTTTGGCTCGAAGCGCGGGCGCCTGCGGCTCGCGATCGACCCGGCCGGCGCGCCGGCGAGCGCCTGGTGGATACAGCCGCGCAACTTCCAGGACGGCGGCGGTCATGCGACGCCCGTCCCGCTCACCCGGATCGGGAAGGCTGAGTGGCGCGGCACGGTCACACCGCTTGAAGACCGTGTCACGATGTACCTGCCACTCGCGGCAACGCCGACGGCCGGCAGCTATTCCACTTTTCTTCGCAACCCGGAGCGCAACCTCGGGGTGTTCCTCAACATCACCCGGCTCACGGTAGACGGCGAGCGCGTGACGCTTTACTCCCGGCGCAAGGACGCGGACCCGGAAACCGCTTACGTGACGGGCCGCTACGACCGCGAGGACGAGACATTCTCCTTTTACCTCCCGCGCGCGAACGGCAGCTACGACTTCCACCGCGTCAAGGCGGGCGAAGCGAGCGATTTCTATCCGCGCGGCTTCCCGACGGCGCCCTATGCCTATGAGCCGCCGCGCGCCCGCGACGACGGCTGGCAAGTGTCGACGCTCGACCAGGAAGGCATCTCGCGCGAAACGATCGAGACCTTCATCCGCAAGCTCATCGACACGCCGATGGACTCGGTCCACGCCTCGGAAATCCACGGTGTGCTGATCGCGCGGCATGGCCGGCTCGTGCTCGAGGAATATTTCCACGGGATCAGCCGCGATCAGTTGCACAGCCTGCGTTCCGCGTCGAAGAGCTTCACCGCGACCCTCGCCGGAGCGGTGGTGCAGCGGAGACTTGGCGGCTTCAGCGTCGACACGCCGGTGTACGAGGCCATGAAATCCCGGGTGGCGCCGGGACCGCTCGAGCCACGCAAGCAGGCGATGAAGGTCGAGCACCTGCTCACGATGTCGGCGGGCTTCTTCTGCGACGACGGCAACGACGCCGCGCCCGGCAACGAAGATCGCATGCAGGATCAACAGGACGAGCTCGACTGGTATCGCTATACGCTCGCGGTGCCCATGGCGACCGACCCGGGTACGGTCCCCGTGTATTGCAGCGCCGAGCCGAACCTCCTCGGCGGCGTCATGGCGGTGAAAACGGGCCGGCCCCTCGCCGAGCTCTTCCGCACGCTCGTCGCGGAACCGCTCGACATGAAACACTACGCGCTCAATCTGCAGCCGAACGGCGAACCGTACATGGGCGGAGGCATGCAGGTGACCCTGCGGGACTTCCTGAAGTTCGCCGAGCTCATGATGGACGGCGGCACGTGGAACGGGCGGCGCATCGTCAGCCGGGAGTGGTGCGAACGCGCCACCTCGCCGCTCGTCCACATCGGCAAATCCCCCTATGGGTACCTGTGGTGGATCGACGAATACGACTACCAGGGACGCAAGCTCAAGGCATTCCATGCCGGCGGCAATGGCGGCCAGGTTGCCATTGCCGTGCCGGAACTCGATCTCGCCATCGGATTTCTCGGCGGCAACTACGCCGACCGCGTGCTTTTCATTCCACAGCGCGATTACGTGCCGCAGGACATCCTGTCCGCCGTGAACTAGCCCGTATCAACGGACGGCGATCGCCTCGACCTGGATGCGCAGCGTCACCTGCATGCCGAGCCCGAACTCCTTGCCGATGCCGAGCCCGAACTCGTCGCGGTTGATCGTGGCGAGCGCGTCCGCCCCGCACCAGTCCCGCTTCTCGACCGGGTGTTGCATGCATTTGAAGAAATTCACCTTGAGGTCGACCGGCTTGGTGACACCGTGCAGCGTGAGCTCGCCCGTCACGCGCGGTTCCTCCCCCGCCTTGAATCCGGAGAAGCGGCCCTGGTAGATCGTCTGGGAGAACTTCATGACGTCGAAGAACTCGGCCCCCTGGGCCCAGCGGTCCAGGACGTCGAGCCCGAAGTCGACGCTCGACATGTCGACCGCGACGGTAATGGTCCCGGTACCGCGCGCCTTGTCGAAGGTCAGCAGTCCCGAATTGCGGTCGAATTTTCCCCGCCAGACGGAAAGACCGAGATGATCCGCTTCGAAGCTCGGAAACGTATGCGTGGGATCGATCCGGTAGGCGGCCTCATCCGCGAACGCGGGCGATGCGGCGAGAGCCGCGATGCAGGCAAGGATTCCGGTTTTCATCGGACACCTCGCGTGAGCTCGGCGAGCCGCTCGAGACTCTCGCTCCAGCCTTCGTTCATGCCCATCTTCGCCATCGCGTCGCGGATCTCCGCCGAGGCCATGCGCATGCGGATGGTGAGCAGCGTTTTGCCGCCCCGATCCTCGAACGTGAATACTCCCTGCATGACGCCCGCCGGATTGTCATCGCCCGGTGCGCGGCCCGGCTTCACCAAATCGTGCCACGCGCGCGGGTGCTCGGAGCAATCCATCGTCATTGCAAGCCGCCGCGGCCGATCGATCTCGCGATACACGCCGGTCATCGGATAGTCCGTCCCGTCGGGCGCGCGCATCACGATGCGGTAGGCGCCGCCGACCCGCAGGTCGATCTGGCAGACCGGCGTCTTCATGATCCTCGGGCCCCACCACTCGGCCAGTTGCTTCGGATCCGTCCAGGCGTCGAATACGAGTTCGCGCGGCGCGTCGATCTCCCGCGTCAGCTCGAAAAGCGAACCGGTGATTTTCGCGAGATACGGCTCAAGCTCATCGAGGTTTTCATTCCAGCCCGCGGTCCACCCCTCGCGCATGAAGGGTATCGTAAAGCGCGCATCGCGATCGGCGACCCCGTCGAGCCGCCCTTTGAGCGTGATCAGCGTCCTCGCGCCAATGGATTCGAAGCGGACGTCCTGATGGGCGCGATGGAACAGCTTGCCATTCTCGAAGCACTCCTCGTCGTAGCTGAGGCTTTCGGGCGGCACCAGCTCTCCGAAGACGCAGCGGCTCGTATAGCGCGTGCCGTCGGCGAGCTTCATCGTGAAGCCGAAGCGGCCGCCGCGCCGCGCCTCGAATTCGTCGCAGTCGACGCTTGCGAAGCCTTTCGGACGCCACCAGTGAACGACATGCTCGCGCGTGGTCCACGCCTGGTACACGAGCGCCCGCGGCGCCTCGACGACCCGGGTGATGACGATGTCGCGTTCGTCCGGCGCGGCCACGGCCGCCCGGCGTTCAGTGCTTCTTGCGGCCATGCTTCTTCTCCTTCGCCTGCAATTTTTTTAAGTAATGCTCGAGCCGATCGAGTTTGGCTTCCCAGTGTTCGCGGTATTGCTCGACCCATCCGGAGACAGCCCGGAGCGGCCCGGCGTTCAATCGGCACGGCCGCCACTGTGCATCGCGGCTGCGCGTGATGAGCCCCGCCCGCTCCAGCACCTTCAGGTGCTTGGTGACCGCGGGCAGGCTCATGTGAAAGGGCTCGGCGAGTTCCGTGACCGAGGTTTCCCCGGTCGTGAGCCGCGAGAGGATGGCACGACGCGTCGGGTCGGCGAGCGCCGCGAACGTGGCGCTCAGGTTATCGGCAGGCATTTGGCTTTACCGGCTGGTTATTTAACTGACTGGTAAACTACAACGACTCGAGCCGCCCGTCAACACCGCCGTTTCAACCCTGCCGCTTGCCGGCCTGCGCCTGCATTTCAGCGAAGCCCGCCGCGGCGTCGCGCACGTCTTCGGGGAAATCGGCCATCTCCTGCACCTGGCGGATTTCGATGACCTCGTTGTCGCCGCCCGGGCAGCGCTTCGCCCACTCGATGGCCTCGGCCCGCGATTTCACCTGGATCATCCAGTAGCCGCCGAGGACCTCCTTGGCTTCCGCGAAGGGCCCGTCCGTCACCATGGGCTTGCCGCCCTTGAACGACACGCGCGCACCCATCGAGGGCGGATGCAGGCCATCGAGCGCGAGCAGCACGCCCGCCTTCGCGAGCGCCTCGTTGTACTTCATCATCGCTTCGACGGCCTTCGCATCCGGCAGCGTGCCGGGCTTGGCCGATTCGTAGCCTTTCGGGATCATCAGCATCATGAAACGCATGTCATTTCTCCATGCCGGTCAGGGCTCAGTTGATCGAGATGCCTGCGGATGTGGGCGGCTTCGTGCGCGGATTGCGCGATCGCGATTGCCTGGTTGAAGGCTTCGCGTGCCTCCGCGATGCGCCCGAGTTGCTCCAGCAGCGCGCCCTTCACTCCGTGAAAATAGAAATAGCCGTCGAGCTTGGCCGCCAGCGGCTCGATCATCGCCAGGGCCTCGGACGCGCCGCGGAGCTTCGACACGGCGACGGCGCGGTTGAGCGTGACCACGGGCGATGGTTGCATGCGCTCGAGCGTCGCGTAGAGCTGATCGATTTCGTTCCAGTCGGTGTCCGCCGCGCGGGCGGCGCGCGCGTGCAGGGCCGCAATGGCCGATTGCACCTGGTACGGTCCCGGCTGACGGTGGCGCAGTGCCTTGTCGATGAGGGCGAGGCCCTCCTCGATCAGTGCCCGGTCCCAGCGGCTGCGGTCCTGCTCCTCGAGCAGGACCAGCGAGCCGTTCGCGTCGAAGCGTGCGATCGCGCGCGAGTGCTGCAGCAGCATCAGCGCCAGCAATCCCATGATTTCCGGCTCCGAGGGATAGAGCACGAGCAGCAGCCGCGCCAGCCGGATCGCCTCGTCGCAGAACGGGGCGCGCGCCTCCTGCGCATCCGCGCCCGCCGAATAGCCTTCGTTGAAGACGAGATAGATCATCGCGGCGACCGCGGCAAGCCGCTGCGAGCGCTCGGCGGCGCCCGGAGTTTCGAACGGGACACCGGCGGCCGCCACGCGGCTCTTGGCGCGCGTGATGCGCTGTTCCATCGCGCTCTCGGTCACGAGGAACGCCCGCGCGATCTGCTTGACCGAAAGACCCGAGACGATCCTGAGCGCGAGCGCGACCTGCTGGGTCGCCGGCAGGTCCGGGTGACAGCAGATAAATAGGAGTCGCACTATGTCATCCCGGTAATCCGCGCTGTCGAGGCGCTCGACGAGCGCGACTTCCGCGTCGTCGACATCGGCCAGCAGCTCCTCATCCGGCAGCGGTTCCTCCTTGCGTCGCCGCCGCGCCGAATCGACGGCGAAATTGCGCCCGACGAACACCAGCCACGCGGCGGGGTCCCGCGGCGGGCCTTTTTCCGGCCAGGTCCGGAGCGCGCGCAGGCACGCGTCCTGAAACGCTTCTTCCGCCGTGTCGAGATCGCGGAAATAGCGCAGCAGCGCCGCCACCCCTTTCGGGCGGGCCGAAACGATCGCCGTTCCGATCCACTCGACTTCGGTCATTGCACGCCGCTCCCCGGGTGGAAAAAGCGCACCGGGCGTACTTCATAGGCACCGCCAGGGTTCGCTTTCGCGAGTTCACGGACAATTCCAAGCGCTTCCTCGAGCGATGCGCAATCGATCACGTAGAAACCCAGCAGCTGCTCCTTGGTTTCCGCGAACGGCCCGTCCATCACGAGCGGCGGGTCGCTGTCCTTGCGCAGCGTCGTCGCCGCCGTGGTCGGCATCAGGCGCGCGGAGGGGCCAAGCTTCTTCTCCTTGCGCAGGCGCTCGTGCACGACGTTGAGTTTCGCCATCACGGCGTCGTCCTGCTCCTTGGTCCAGGAGAAGACGGCATTCTCGTTGTTGTAGCAAAGGACCGTGTAGAGCATGGCAATCCGTCTCCTGTCACAAGGACGAACGAGTATGCCCCAAGCCGACAAGCGCCCGCGCAATTCGCCCCTGCCGCAGCGCATTGCGCAATGCCGCCCTCGACGTCGAATACCAGGCGGCGGTGAAGCGCAACGACGCCGATGCCATGGCAAAGATCCTCGACGAGCGCTTCATTCTCGTGCTCGGCAGCGGCAAGACGCGGACCGTGCGCGTCTTCGGTGACACGGCGGTGGTCACGGCGCTGCTGGCGCTCAAGGGCGTGAGCGAGGGCAAGCCGTTCGCGCGCCGGCTCTGGTTCAGCGATACCTACGTGCGCACGCCGGGCGGGTGGCGCTACGTCTTCGGCCAGGCATCCCTGCCGTTGCCGGAGAGTTGATCGGCTCGCGCTCGGTCAGCGAGCCATCAGCGGCGTCGATCGCAGGATCAACGCACCGAAGGCAAGAGCCGCCAGGATCGTGAAGAAAAGCATCGCCCCGAGGCTGCTTTGACGCGCGGCGATGTTCGAGTCCGCCGCCGAAATACGCTGATCGGCCGTGACCTGCAGGCTCTCGATCTGCGACTCCGTTGAGCGGACGAACGCCTTGTAGCGACTCATGGCGCCATTGGCCTGCTGCGGCGTCGTGATCGTCCCGGAGCGAATGAGCTCCCAGGTGCGATCGAACCCCGCACGATAGTCACCCACGCAAGCCGCGAAGCTCCTGAGCACCGGCTCACCGGCCCCGGCGCTCACCCAGCGCGCGCGCAACAGGTCGCGGCGCAGCCCGGCATAGGCGTCATCCCATTTCGAACGATAGTCCGCCGCAAGCAACGGGTCGCCGAGGTTGATGAATACATCCTTCTCGTAGCGCCGAAGCTGCAGGATATCTTCGTGCAAGCGCGCGGCCGCTTCGACGAGTGCGATGTCGCCGTGCATCGTGCGAATGACCGCGCGATCGAGCCGGGTCAGGTCAGTCCATTGAACCGCGGCGCCGAGCGCGATCGCGACGACCCAGGACGCAAGGATCGGGATTGGCCGGACCGAACGGAATGGCGAGGTCCACTGCATGACAGAACTCCAGACAGGATGCCCATTGCCTCGGCCACGAAGCCGGCTCCGGCGGACCAATGGTCCCATTTGCGCGGCAGCTTTTGAATGCCGTATTCACCTGATATCCGCCGGGGCGGATTCGAAGTCGCCTGCGAACGGCCGAACCGGACGGAGGCGTCCTGAAAAAGAAAGGGGGCGGCGAAATCGCCGCCCCCCATTTTTGCTTCTTAACGCCAGCCAGCTCAGGGCGTACAGGTAAATCCGCTCGCATCGATCGAGAAGTAACGAACGCTCCCCGTGTCGAACAAGGCGTTGTCGCTCACGTTCAGCACCCACGTGCCATCCGCATTTTCACCCGTGTAGGCGGCGAGCGCGTTGGCCGGCGAGAACGTGCTCGTAAACGGCGCCTGGTCCGCGGTCACATCCTGGATGGAGTCGGCCGCACCGTCGAGGAGCAGCGTCTGGCAGAAGTTGTTGCCGGAATTGAACGCTCCACCCGCCTGGTTGATCACGGTCACCGACGTGCCCTCGGGCGATGTCAGCTTGAAGACGAGATCGCCGACCCAGGTGTGATCGACACCGACCGTGGTCGAGCCCACGTCCGCGCTGCAGGAGCTGCCGTCGAGGTTGAACTTCAGCTGGCTCAACGCGCCTACGCCCGAGATATCGAGCGGGATGTCGACGCCCAGCGCATCGCTGTCCGGAATCTCGACCGCCGACCCCGCGAAGGGGAAGTGGGTCGCGAGCGGACTCGGTGCTCCGGTCTGCGCATTGAGCGCGAACACTCTCGGACTCGTGCCGCGCCCCGTGAACTTCACGGTCTCAGCGAAGTTGAGCTTCGAGCCGCAGGACACGGACGGCGACACGCTGAACTGGAAGGGCGTGTTGTTGTTCGCCGAGCCGCCGGCCGGGATGTTCGGATAGGCGGAGGTTCCCACGGTGATCGTCACACCGGTGGAACTCGACGCCAGCGTGGAACTCACGCTGGTCGCGGTCGCGCCGCCGTTGTTCAGGATCTGCGAGGTTACGCTGCCGCTTCCGCCGGGAAGCAGCGCCGTGCCGCTCGTCGGGGTCACTGTCACCGTCCCGAGATCGAGAAATACCGCAGGCCTCGCGCCCGCTTCACGCAGGCTGTTCATCGCCGATGCGATGCCCGCCCCGCTGTTGCGGTCGTTGCCCTCCTGCTCGATATCGAGCGCGCCGTTCACCAGCGCTTGCCGGATGCGGCTGCTCGACGCGCCCGGCACGGCCGACTTGATGAGGCCGGCTATGGCCGCGACATGCGGTGCAGCCGCTGACGTACCGAAGAACGGATTCAATCCCGAGAACGGGGGGAGCGTCGTGCTGACGCCGTCCGCCCCCGCGATTTCGGGCTTGCGCCGCTTCTCGCCGCCGCCGCTCGCGAACGTGACGCCGCCGTGCAGGCGCACGCCATTCTCGTTGTAGAAGATCTGCCGCGGCCCGTCCGCGCTGAAGAGCTCGATCGGCGTCGTCGGCCCGGCCGTGAACAGGCCCCCGTTCGCTTCGAAGGAGTCGACCGCCGCCACGGCAAAGGCATCGTCCGCGGAGTTGTGCCCGTAGACCGCACCGTTCGTGCTGAGACCGAACTCGCCGCCAAAGTGCACGATGCGCACGGCGCGGTTCTGCGCTCCCGGGTGCTTGGCGATCACCACGCGGAAATCCGGCGGGATGAAGAAGCCGAGGAACTCGAACGGCAAGCCGGTTCCATCCTGCACGTCGGTCGAGGCGACGGCGACGTTGCGCAGGTCGGCGTCGAGGACGAAGAGGTCGTAGTCGTTCGAGGACGTCGGATTCTCGAGGCTGCCCGAGTCGGACCAGTGCAGGATCAGCGGTCCGCCCGCCGCTTCGATGCGGTTCGAAATCACCTTGCTGCCGAAGTCGTGCACCGTATAGCCGGAGGGCAGCGTCGCGAGCGTGCCTGCGGCCTTGAAGTCGCCCTCCCAGGTGCCCGAGGTGCCGTCATCGAAGTTGCCTTCGTTGCCGGCCGAGGAGAAGTACATCGCGCCGTCGTGCGTCACGTCATTCACCGCCTGCGCGATGATGTCGTCCTGATACGGGGATTCGAAGTAGTAGATGACGTCGTCGACGATGATGTCGCAGTGATAGGTGAAGCGCAGCGTGCGGATGTTGTCCGCGAAACTCTCCGGGCTGTTGAACGCCGACGCGAAGAAGAGCTTCGCGCCCGGCGCGACATCGTGGACGATTTCCATCATCGCCGTGCCTTCGCCGGAGCCGGGCCGTCCGTCCTGGCCGGGCACGGTCACCGTGTCGGCCGGAAGGTCGCCCGTCGCGATCGATTCCTCCTTGAGATCGTCGCTGTCCGAGAGGACGCCGATCTTGATGCCGGTGCCGTCGGTGTTGTAGAACTTGCGGGCCTTGTCGGCGCCGTGCGCCGTGCTGCCCTCGGAATTGGCCGCGCCCACATTGGTCGTGGCGCCCGCCGCATCGGCCGGTGTAACGGCCGCGAGCCGCCCGGACTTGGCAGTCACGCTGGCCTGCGGCTTGGCCGCCAGCTCGCGCAGGAATTTCTGCACGAGCGCCACGCGTTGGGCGTGCGTCAGGCGGTACTTGGCTCCCGATCCTGGTGGATCGGCGCGCTCGGTTTCCGCCATCATCGCGGGCCGGATCGTCGTGACGATCGGCTGCGCCGCAAGCGATTCCAGGCTGTCGAGGTGCAGCCAGGCCCGCATGCTGCGATGGGCCGAGGAACTCGTGACCACCTTGCCGTCGAGGTCCTCCACCTTGCGCTGCAGGCCCCCGTCGACATCCCCTCTGATGTCGCTCAACACCCGCCCTTGCTTGTCGACTTGCATGAGGCTGCGGATCTTGCCTTCGGCCGATTCACCGGGCTTCGCCTCATTGGCCTTGAAGCGGCCGGATTGCGCGTACAGCAGCTGCGATGAAATCTTGCGCTGCGCGGGCGTGCGCGCTGCCTTTTCACTGATCAACGCTTCGATCTGGGCCGCGGCTTCCGGCGGCAATGCCGCTCCTTGCGGGTCCGAGCTGGATGGTTCCGTCGAGTCGGTCATGCCGCCGCTGCAGCCGGCGATGGTGACGGCCGCGGCAACGACTGCGATCAATAGTGATTGCTTCACAGGATTCCCTCCCTAGTGTCTGGGCATGTCGACGAGATGGAAGATCGTGCGGTGTTGGCCCCGCACTATTCTTTTTGGCGCAGCCAGATTGCGCCCGCGTCAAAACTCAAGTCAAGGGAGACCGGCCGGTCTATTGGGGCTGGGCGCCGAAATAGAAAGCGTACTCAGCGGCTAAGCTCGCAAACTTCGGATCGTTGGCAACTGCCGCGCTGAACTCTGCGACCGTGCCCTTCGCCCAGGCGAGCCCGTCCTTGCCGAGTCCGTAGGTCGTATCGTTCGCCCAGATATTGACGGCGCGGGTGAAATTACGCTGGTACGCATGCGTCGCCAGCACGGTGCCGTTGACGACGAGATCGTAGGTGATCACGAGATCGTTGTTGGTCACGACCGGGAGGAGTCCCAGCGTGCCGCCGGCCCAGATGGCCGATCCGAAAGCGCTCGCCTTGCCGCCCGACGTCAGCGCGAAGGAATGCGTGACCCGCAGCACGATCGGACAGCCGATGAGTTCCTTGCTGAGATTCGCGAACTGCGGATCGGCTTTCAGCAGGTTGTAGAGCTCATCGCCCGCGACCGTGCCGTTGAACTGGATCGGCGGCAGCGCGTCCGCGGGGGCGGCGCGTGCAAATGCCGGGGCGACGGCTAGCGCCAGGATCAGTCCGCGCAGGGTGGCCGGCAGGCTCATGCACTCCCCTTCATTGAAAACACGAGAGCCGCACCACGCTCGCGAGTGCCGCCTCGTTGCCGGTCCGGGGGTCGCCCTTTGGATTCGCCGGCACTTCGGTGAACGCGATGTGGTTCCTGCGCAGGAACAGGGCGGCAAAGCGCGCATCCAGCGCGAAATTCACGTTTTGCGGCAGTGCGCCCTGGCCGAGGAGCGACGCCGCGTTGAGCGTGCTGACCGTGACGCCGAGCAGCTCACCGCCGTCGGAGACCACGGGGCCGCCGCTCGAGCCCGGCTGGATCGGCGCCGAGAACTGGAACTGGCCCATTGAACCGCTGAGCGCACCGCGGGAACTGACGTTGCCGCGCGTCAGGTTCGGCGACGCCGACAGGATCGGCTGCAGCGGAAAGCCGACATTGGCCACCGGCTCGCCGATGAAAAGCTCGGCATCCTTGCGTAGCGGCAGGAAGCGCGTGGCTGGCACACCCGTGTCGATGACCGCGAGGTCCAGCAGCAGGCTCGAAGCGACGGGGCGCGAATCGAGCGCCTTGTCGTCGCGCTTGACCTCGGTGTACGCGCAGTCGTGCAGCACGTGCGCGGCCGTCATGACCTGGCCCGTCGCGTTGATGAAGAAACCGGTGCCCGTCGCGACGGGATGGTCGCGGTCGACGATGAGCTTCGGGTCGAGGTCCGCGAGCTTGTTGACGGCCGGATACTTGCCGGCATCGGGCCTGAGCTTCGTCACGACGTCCGCCACGGCGAGCTGCGAGGCGCCGAGCGCGGCATTGTAGAAACTCTTGGTCAGGTTCATCGCCTTGACCGGCGCGGCGAACACCTGCTGGCCCTCGAGGATGACGGCGCCCTTCTCGCCGAACACCTGGTACTTGAAAGTGAGCCGGATCGTGCCCGCTTCGCCCTGCCACTTCGGGTGCAGCACCAGGAGCAGCCCCATCGGGTCGGCATTGTCCGCGGCGATGAGCGTGCCCTGGGTAAAATACTGCTTGAGCACGGCACCGAGCGCGTCTTCGATGGCTTTGCCCGGCTCGATCCAGTAGCCGACGCTCGGCGGATAGAAACGATCCTGGCGGGTATGCGACGGGACGTACGCGCCCACGGCGACGGTCAATGGCAGCTTGAGGTCCTTCGGGATGCTCACGCCGGCGGGCAGGGTCTCCGCCGCCGGGCTCAACGTCGCGCGCAATACCAGGAGCGCCGCGACGAGGATCGCGGCCCAGGATCGAAAATTCGGCATCGGTCGGGTATCCCCCCTCTTTCCCCGCTATTGTGGCATGCCGCGCGACTTGTAGACGACCCCGCCTTTCATCACGAACGTGACGCGCTCGAACGCCGCCGTGTCCTTGAGCGGATCGCCGTCGGTCGCGACGATGTCGGCATAGTGGCCGGCCTGGATCGACCCGATGCGATCCGACGCACCGATGAGATCCGCCGCATTGCGAGTTGCAGCGAACACGGCTTCCACTGGACTGAATCCGTTCTCGATCATGAGGCGGAATTCCATCGCATGATCGCCGTCGCCGAGATCCGTTCCATACGCGATCTTCACGCCCGATTTCACGGCGAGCGGAAAGTTCTTCTTCGGCAACAGGTCGTTGGCGAGTTCCTTCTTCGCCGTGCCCGGGGTCAGAAGCTCCGGATGGTCGCGGGCCGCCGCGTAAAACACGTCGAATACCGTGAGCGTCGGCACGAGGTAGGTGCCATGCGATTTCATCAGCGCGAAGGTATCCGCGGTCGCGAACGAGCCGTGCTCGACGGAGTCGACGCCGGCACGCACGGCATTTTCGATCGCCCCCGCAGGATAGAGGTGCGCGGCAACCTTCATGCCGAGGGCATGCGCCGTGTCGACCGCCGCCTGCATTTCCTCATTGGTCATGAGCTGCTGGCGCGGATCATCTCCGGTCGATGCGATGCCGCCCGATGGCACGAGCTTGATGAGGTCCGCGCCGCGCCGCTTGTGCTCGCGCACGCGCAGGCGCGCCTCCTGCGGTGAATCGACGATGCCGTTGTCCCAGCCGGGATGTGAGAGCGCGGGGTCGAGGCCGCTGCGCGGGTCGGCATGACCGGCCGTCGGACCGAGCGGCTCGAGCGAGACCCAGAGCCGGGGTCCCGGGATCCTTCCGGAGTCGATGGCATTGCGGACCGCGACCGTTTCATCGCCGCCGCCGACATCGCGGGCGCTCGTGAATCCCTGCCCGAGCATTTCGCGCAGGTAGACCGCCGCATCGAAGGCGCGATCGATCGCCGAATGCGTGAGCCAGTCTTCCGTCGCGTTGCTGCGGCTCGGCAGCTTCGCCGAGATGTGCACGTGACAATCGATGAAGCCGGGCAGCACCGTCGCCTTCGAGAGGTCGATGAGGTCGGCGCCGGCGGGTGCCGAGAATCCCGGCTCGACGCTCACGATCTTCTCGTCGCGCACCAGGATCGAGACATTCTTGCGCGGGGTCGCCGAGACGCCGTCAATGAGGGTGCCCGCGTGTATGACGACGTCCCGTGCCGAGGCGGCGCCGATCGACAGCCCTGCGGCTACGATGAGCGCTGCGCCCAAGCCTCGATGGTTCATTGCACCCGCCCTGCCGCCGAGAAAAGTGAGGCGCGCAGTCTAGCGCGCCCGGCCGGGCTGGGCGTGTCTACACGATGGACTGCGGCGGGCGCAAGGCGATGATGGCCGGCGGCGCGGCTTCAGATTGCCGGGGCGGGTTCGAGCGGAGCGGACAGTCAATGCGGAGCCTTGACGAACTCGGCGTAGCCCTTGAGGAAGGTCTGCAGCTGCTTGCGCACGCCTTCATCGACCAGGGCACCCGCCTCGTTGAACACCTTGTCCGCGTGCGCGACCATCAGCCGCGCGCCGAACCACGGGCGCATGCGGAGCGTGCGGATCACGGAAAGCCAGGCGTTCTGCGAGAGGATCGTTCCGTAAGGTCCGGGCGATGCGCCGATGACCGCGACCGGGCGCCCGATGAAGACCTTCGGTACGTCGCCCGGCGGGCGTGACAGCCAGTCGATCGCATTCTTGAGCACGCCCGGCAGCGAGTTGTTGTACTCGGGCGTGACGATGAGAACGCCGTCCGAGGCGATGATCTTCTCCTTGAGGGCCGTGACCGCGGCTGGTATGCCGTCCTTTGCCTCGACGTCCCCGTCGTAGAGCGGAATGCCGGCGATCGAGGCGACCTCGAGCGTCACACCCGCCGGCATGTGCTCGACGGCCGCGCGCAGTAGCGCGGTGTTGAACGATTTCGCCCGCAGGCTCCCGGAGATACCGACAATCCTTGCCATGTCTAGCTCGCGATTTCAGTCATCCGTATTCAACCACAGGCCGATGAGCATCGCCGCCCCAAACAACCGGAAGGCGTCCTGCAGCACGTTGATGTCCTTGTTCTGCCACATCAGGAAATACTCGTTGGCAATCACCAGGAAGGCGATGAAATAGAGGCAGGCGACGACGCCGAGGCCGATGCGCGCCGTGCGCTTGCCGGCGGCAAAGCCTGCGGCCGAGGCGCGCCCGGTCCACATCCTTGCGGCTCCGATCCAGCAGAGCACGGCGCCCGCCAGCTCGGACGCCGCGATCGTGCCGAGGATCAGCCAGATGAGCGCCGGGCTCTCGATCGAGCGCCACATCGCCAGATGAAAGGTTCCCTGCATGCCGACCGCCGTCTTGACGGCTCCGAAGCCGGCGTCGGGCATCGTGATATTTCCAAATGCCGCCAGCGTCAGAAACAGCGCCATGCCGGCGACCAGCAGGGTCTTGATGGTTCGCATTGTCCGCCCCCTGTGAAACTGCCGGGCGCAATACTAGCCCGGGCCGGATGCTATGGCAGAATCCACGATCCCTTCCCGCCCAGAGAACAGCAAGAATGCCGCTCACAGCCCGCCTGACCCCGCTCCTCACTTGCGCAATCCTGTCGCTCGCCGCGTTGAGTGCGAGCGGCGCCGCCGAACCGTCGACGCCGCCGCTCGCCGGCTTCCTGCAAGCGGGCTCCAGCGAGCAGCGAGCGCTCGAACAGCGCTTCGACGCGGGGCTCAAGGCCGCCGACTTCGGCCCCTGGCTCAAGCTCCTCGCGGCCGAAGCCAATCACGTCGGCTCGCCGCACGACAAGGCGAATGCGGAATATCTCCTGAAGCAGTTCCGTTCCTGGGGCTGGAAGGCGGAGATCGAAACCTTCTACGTGCTCTATCCGACGCCGAAGCACAGCTCGCTCGAGATGCTCGCGCCGTCGACCTTCACGGCCAGGCTGCATGAGTCGGCTATCGAGGGCGACTCGACCTCCGGCCGCACGGATGGGCTTGCGCCCTACAACGCGTACGGCGCGGACGGCGATGTCACGGGCGAACTCGTCTATGTGAACTACGGCATGCCGGACGACTACATCGAGCTCGCGCGTCACGGCGTCGACGTCAAGGGCAAGATCGCCATCGTCCGCTACGGCTCCGGATGGCGTGGCCTCAAGCCGAAGCTGGCCCATGAGCACGGCGCCATCGGCTGCCTCATCTACTCCGACCCGGCGGACGACGGCTACGCGATGGGCGATGTCTATCCAAAGGGCGGCTGGCGGCCGGAACACGGCGTGCAGCGCGGATCGGTGCTCGATACACCGATCTACCCGGGCGATCCGCTGACCCCCGGCGTCGGCGCAACGAAGGACGCGAAGCGTCTCGCGATCGCGGACGCGGCGACCATCCTGAAGATTCCGGTGATGCCTATCTCCTACGCCGACGCGCGGCCGCTGCTCGAATCGATCGCAGGACAGGTGGCGCCGAAGTCCTGGCGCGGATCGCTCCCGATCACGTATCACATCGGTCCGGGCCCCGCGAAAGTACGCATGCAGATCGCATCGGACTGGAGCCTGCAGCCGCTCTACAACGTCATCGCGAAGATCGAGGGTTCGGCCGAGCCGGACGCGTGGGTCATCCGCGGCAACCATCGCGACGGCTGGGTGCAGGGCGCCTGGGATCCGCTCTCCGGCACGGTCGCCATGATGGCGGAAGCCAAGTCGATGGGCGCGCTCCTCAAGCAGGGCTGGAAACCGAGACGCACGATCGTCTACGCGAGCTGGGACGGCGAGGAAGTCGGCCTCCTCGGCTCGACCGAATGGGTCGAGCAGCATGCGGGCGAGCTCGCGCGCAAGACCGTGCTCTACCTGAACTCCGACACCAACGCGCGCGGCTTCCTCAACCTCGACGGCAGCCACTCGCTGCAGCGCTTCGTGAATGAGATCGCCGCGGACGTCCAGGATCCGCAAACGGGCACGTCGGTCCGCGACCGGCTGAGGGCACGCATGCTCGTCAAGGGCTATGAGAAGAGCGCGGAGGAGGACGACAAGTCGACGGCCAAGGTCGCCGGTGAAGGCGGCGACCTGCCGGTCGCGGCCATGGGATCCGGCTCCGACTACACGCCATTCATACAACACCTCGGTGTGACCACGCTCGGCCTCGCCTACGACGGCGAAGACGACCAGGACGGTGTCTATCACTCGATCTACGATTCCTACGATCACTATGTCCGGTTCGGCGACCCGGGCTTCGCCTACGGCGTCGCGGAGGCGCAGACCGCCGGGCGCGCCGTGCTGCGCATGGCGAATGCGCCCGTGCTGCCGATGCAGTTCCGCGGATTTGCGGACACGGTCGGGCGCTATCTCGCGGAAGTGCGCAAGCTCGCCGACGACAAGCGCAAGAAGAGCGAGGATCTCGGCAAGCTCATCGACCAGAACGCCTTCGGACTCGCCGCGGACCCGACCCGGCCTGTGCGGGCGCCCGAACGCTTGCAGCCCGTGCCGGCCATCGACCTGACGCCGCTCGACACGGCGCTCGCGCGACTGAAAAAGAGCGCCGGCGCCTATGACGACGCCTCTGCGAAGGTCGCCAGCGGCGAAATCCGCCTGTTGCCGGGCGTGCAGAAGACGCTCAATGGCATTTTGCAGGGCATGGAGCACGAGCTCACCGACGAACGGGGCCTGCCCGGCCGCACCTGGTTCAAGCACCTGATCTATGCGCCGGGCCTCCTGACGGGCTACGGCGTGAAGACGCTGCCCGGTGTGCGTGAGGCGCTCGAAGGGCAGCGCTGGGATGAGGCAAGCGACTACGCGAAGATCACCGCGACGGTACTCGGCGCCTATTGCGATCGGCTCGACAAGGCGACCGGGCTCGTGATCGCGCAGGCCGGAAAGTTCGGCGCACGCACGCAATAGAACCGCACATGAGACCGGGCCGTCACATGAAAACTCTCATCGGGATACTCCTCATGGCCAACACGATCTCGCTCGGGGCCGGCGCCTCGCCGTCGGCAAGCTACCAGGACCTCACCGCGCTGTTTGCCGAGTGGCAGGCCTTCGAACGTCCGCCATTGCGCGACGGAGCGCCGGACTACACGGCGGCAACGGCTGCTACGCGCTTCGCGACGCTCAAGGCCTTTCAGGCGCGCCTCACCCGGATCGACCCACACTCCTGGCCGGTCGACCAGCAGGTGGACTTCGCGCTCGTGCGCGCCGAGCTCAACGGCATGGAGTTCGACTTTCGCGTGCTCAAGCCCTGGGAGCGCGACCCGGCGTACTACAAGTCGATCTGGACGGAAAAAAGCGATACGCCCGCGCATGAGGGGCCGACGCATCACGATGTCGTCGAACTGTGGATGTATTCGTTCCCGCTGTCGCACGCGGACGAGAGGAAACTTGCGAAGCAGATCGACAACATTGCCCCGCTCCTCAGGCAGGCGCGGCTCAATCTGACCGGCAATGCCCGCGATCTTTGGATCACGGGCACGGGGACGATGAAAACCCAGGTAGCGGACCTCGATGCCCTTGCCACGACGGCGTCGAAGTCGGGTCCGGAACTGAAGAAGTCGATCAGCGCCGCGAAGCAGGCGACGCAGGACTTCATCGGCTGGCTCGAGAGCCAGGCACCGTCGAAGACCGGGCCGTCGGGCGTCGGCAAGGAGCACTACACCTGGGCATTGCAGAACGTGTTCCTCGTTCCGATGAGCTGGGATGAGGAAGTGACGCTCCTGAAACGCGAGCTCGCGCGCGCGCACGCCTCGCTCCGTCTCGAGGAGGAGCGCAACCGGGGATTGCCGGAACTTGTGCCCGACGCGAATGCGGAAGTTCACCGCCAACGCGGCGAGGCCGCCGTCAGCAAGTACATGGCCTGGCTCAGGGACAAGGACATCCTGACGATTGCGGAGTATCTCGATCCGGCGATGCGCGCGCACATCGATCCGTACGTGGCGCCGGAGCAGCGCAATTTCTTCTCCATCGTGAGCCATCACGAGCCGATGGCGCTTTACGCGCACTTCTATCACTGGTTCGACCACGCCTGGATGGTGAACGCGCCAAATCCGAGCCCGATCCGCCGCGGCGCTCTCGACTTCAACATCTGGGACAACCGCGCCGAGGGCATGGCGACGGCGATGGAAGAACTGATCCTGCACATGGGCTACTACGACGACAATCCACGGGCCCGCGAAGTCGTCTGGATCATGCTGGCGCAACGCTGCGCGCGCGGCCTCGCCTCGCTCTACAGCCAGGCGAACGAGTTCGACATCCAGCAGGCAAAGGCCTTCCAGGTCGAATGGACGCCGCGCGGCTGGATGCATCCCGAACTCGACCTGCTCGGCTTCGAGCAGCAGCTGTACCTGCGCCAGCCGACCTACGGCACGAGCTACGTGACGGGCAAGGCGATGATCGAGGAGCTGATCCGCGTGCGCTCGCACCAGCTCGGCAAGGACTTCACGATGCGGCGCTTCTTCGACGAGTTCAACGGCGCAGGCGTGATTCCCGTTTCGCTCATCCGCTGGCAGCTGACCGGTCGGCGCGCGGACGTCGCAAGCGCTGAGACGCCTGCCACTCAGTGAGGATGCGCCGCGCGGGACTTTTCCTACGACGCGGATGCTCAGGCCGAGATCTCTCCGACCGCGCGATGCGCCTCGTCGATCGCTGCGTGGGCATAGGCCTGCCACACGGCGTCGGAGCCCGCGATCGCGAGATGGCCGATTTTCTTGCGCGCGATCTCGTATACGGGCGGTTCCGGCTCTTCATCCCACAGCGTATTGATGCCGTACGCGTAGCCGTGCCCCCAGCGATTCACCGTGATGCCCGCGATGTCGCGGTCGGCATTGAAACCTCCGCCGCCGAGCATGCGCGTCAGTTCATCGCGCACCTGTTTCTCGAATTCCGAGAACGGCATCGCATAGAGCACCGCGCGGGCGGCGCGCCAGGCCGCGCGCTGATCGAGCCCGGCAATCGGCACCGTCGGCACGTGCACGAGATGCAGAAGAATCGGCTGCTCGGGCTTCGAGGAACACTGGTAGCTGCCGAGACTCACCGGGTAATCGAGCTTCAGGCGCGAAAAGAAGCCCATCGGGTTCGTGATCTCGTGCACCTTGAGCTTCGCCCAGGGCTGCCAGTTGTTGACCGCGACATTCACGTAGACCAGCGGCGCCTTCACGCCCGCCGACAGCGCCTCGTGCTGCTTCTTGCCGACGTCCGGGCAGATGTAGGGCAGCATCATGCCGTAGCCCGCGTAGATCGCGCGCTTGGCCTGCACGCGGTGCAGACCGGGGCCCGCGACATAGCCGACGTCGACGAGACCCGACGGCAGATTCTTGAGACTCACCACGGTGCTGTTCAGGCGCAGCCGCACCGGCGCGTTCGCTTCGTCGAGTTTCGTGTAGTCGAATTTCGCCGTAACGATGTCATCCATCGTCGTGCCGGGCGCAACGGCCGGAATGAGCTTGCGCACGAGCGAACGCGCAATCGACGCGTTGCCGTCCGGGAAGTGATAGATGTACGGATCGTCGATCTCGGCCTTCGCCTCATCGCTCAGCGTGAGGCCAAGCCCCTGGAAGCCGGGGTAACCCGTGTCCATGGCGTCGTGCGCCGGCACTGCGTCGACACCGATGGCGAAGAAGTCATTGCTCCGCCCCTGGAAGGACTTCGCCGCGAGGTCGCTCAAGCCCCAGCGCTTCATGACGAAGTCGCGATAGCTCAGCGTCCAGAGAAAATCCTCTTTCTCCTCGTTGGTCTTGCCCTTCAGCACGTCGCGCTTTTCGGTGTAGAGCGCCACGATCTTCTGTTTCTGTTCCGCGGGCAGCGGAAAATCGGCGACGAATGCCGCGACGCTGCGCGCATTCATGCGATCGGGCGGGATATCGTCCGCGACCATGCGGGTCGGATCGCCGGTCACGAGCTTGTCCGCGCCGAAGGTGTCCTTCTTGAAGAAGAGCGCGCGCGAGAGCCCGAGCCCCGGATACAGCGACCGGTTGAACGCGGTGTTGAAGCGATCGACCTGGATGCCGAGCGTCACCAGCAGGCCGCTTGCCGTCTTGCTCCACTCGGACTTCGGCGACTGGATCGCCTCGCTCCCGCCGTAGCCGATGAGCTGCCGGCCGCCCACCGTGAATTCGTTGCGTCGCGCGTGGCCGCCGAATTCGTCGTGATTTTCGAGGATGAGGACGCGCGCCTTCGGATGCGAGGCACGGTAGAAATGCGCCGCCGCGAGGCCGCTGATGCCGCTGCCGACGACGAGGAGATCGACGGTCTCGTCGGCCGCGAGTTTCGACGGATCGAAGCGCTTGCCGTCCCGCACCGAGTGCCCGATGAGATAGGCGGCGGGCGTGCTGCCGCGGTCTCCCGTGAGCGCGGGCGGATAGGCCACGGCTTGCGCGGCGAACAGGTCCTGGGGCGCGAGGCCGGCGGCGATGGTGAGCGCGACGCCGTCGAGAAAATCGCGGCGGGTGATTCCGTGACTCATCGTGCCTCCCCTGGCGTGTCCGAACCCTGCTTTTGGTTCTATAGTGTCGGTAGCGCCGCGGGATTTTGCTCCCGCCCGGGATGGAAAGTGAAGTGACGTTGCCACCTGCCGGTTTTCGCCCCTATGAAGCGGCCGATCGCGACGCCTGCCTCGCGATCTTCGACGAGAACTGTCCCGAGTTCTTCGCGCCGAATGAACGCGCCGGCTTCAGCACGTTTCTCGAGCGCTCCGCCGACGACTACTGCGTGTGCGTGTCGAACGGCCGCGTCGCCGGCGGCTATGGGCTCATTCTCGAAGGCAAGGGCGTGATGAGCCTGCGCTGGATCCTGGTCGCGAAGGCCGCACAGCGGCATGGAATCGGTCACGTGATCATGACGCGCACGATCAATGGCGCGAAGAAGCTCAAGGCGAGGCTCACGATCGCCGCGAGCCAGAAGTCCGCGCCCTTTTTCACCAAGTTCGGCGCGAAGGAAATCAAGACGACACCGGACGGCTGGGGACCCGGCATGCACCGGGTGGAAATGGAACTCTTGCCCTAGTCGAGCGGCAATTTCCAGATCGACGAATCGACCGGAGCGCTGCCCGCCCGCTTGCGCCCGCTCTCCTCGTACGCGTTCCAGCCGGTATTCGCCATGAAGTAGTAGTCGTGCCCGACGACGATGCCGTGTGTCGGGTCGCCGAGGCCTGCCCAGTTCGCTTCCAGGATCTCCTGGCTCTTGAGGTCCAGCGGCATGCGCACGATGCGCGCGGGATTCGTGCCGTTCTGCACGGCGATGAAGAAGTTTCCGGACCGCTGCAGGCCATCGATGCCGCTCAATGCGACATTGGGGCCCGGCTCGAGCCAGGTCACCGCCTTGCTCGCGAGGTTGATGGCCGCAATGCCGCGCAGGTAGTCGGCGACATAGAGGGTCTGCTCGTCCGCCGACAGTGCCGGCTGCTGGGGCGATGCGAATTCCCCATCCACATCGAGCCGTTCGAGCGCCAGGCTTCCGGAGCGCAGATGGAAAACCGCGCCGTGCGCTCCCTCCGAAACGAAGAGATCTCCGGAGCGACCGATGGTCATGTCGCCGAGCAGGCCCGGCACGGGCGACGGCACGCGCCGGATCACTGCGCCAGTGTCGAGATTGAAGCCGACGAGCGCGCTCTTGTCCTTGTCCTGCGGCCGGCATTCATCGCATTGAGGCAACCAGCCGGTCGTTGCCCAGAGCGTCCGCCGCTTCGCATCGATCGCGAGCGCGAGTACCGGCCACTCCGACGTCGCGAAGGTTTTCCCCGCGGAATCCAGGATGCGGTTGCCGCGGATGCTGCTCACGAGAAACCGCCGGCTGTGCGCGTCGTAGGCAAGATCCTCGGGCAGCAGGTCCGTGCCGGGCAGCATGAGCGCGAGGCGCGCATGCGTAACGGGCTCGCCGCTCTTCGTCATGCACGCGAGCGCCTCGGCAAACTGCGGCGAGGATCTGAGCGGCGCGAAATCCGAATCGGCCTCGAGGTCGAAGATCACGCCCATCCGGCACAGCCGCCCGAGTCCATCGAGCGCGTGCGCCGGATCCTGCAGCATGGAATTGCTGGCCGCGAGGTTGTAGACGATGCGCACGTTCCCCGGCATCAGCGGGCTCAACTCGATCAGCGTTGAACGGAGCTTGCCGTAGTCACCTGCCTTGACGGCGTCGCGGGCCTCGTGGTTGAGGATCTCCCAGCGGGCCTCGGCATGCGCTCCAGCCGCGCAAAGAATCGCGCTGACTGCAATCGCAACGGCCCGGCGCATCGTCAGTTCGCGACGTCTTTCCATTTCCAGGTGACCGTGATGGTCGCCGTCCCCGTGGTCGCGCCGAGATCGCGGTGCCCGCCTCCGGGGGTGCCCATCTTCTGGGTGACGGTTCGTGACCCCGACGGCTGATGGGAGTTCAACTGCCCGTTGACCCAGTCGGAACCGTAGCCGTAGTGGATGTCGGTGCCCATGTCCTGCTTGCGGCCGCCGGCCGCCCGCCGCTCATGTCGACGTTCTGCATCATCTTCGAGGCGTCCATGGCGACCGGCATGAGGCACTTCTGGTCGCCCTTGCAGGCTTCCTGCTTCGCCTTCATCTGCGCCTGGAAGGCCTCCGGCGAGATTTTCTTCTGCGGCGACTTGCCCTGCGCCTGCGCGGCCGCGGCAATCGTTGCGCCGGCAGCCGCTACGAGCGCGGCGAGCACGATGAAGCGTCCCGAGACCATCGGGTCAGGCTTCGCCGAGCATCGTGCCGCGGCAGGCCCGGGTGCCGCAGCGGCAGGCCCAGATCTCGTCGACATTCGGCGGATCGTCGTCCTCGCGCTGGATCTGGTAGTCGTAGTTGAGCTCTTCGCCCGGCTCGATGTCGCGCAGCGCTTCGATGAAGATGCGCCGCTGCTCGATCACGGTCTCGCAGTTCGGGTCGCAGGCGTGGTTGATGTAGCGCGCCTCGTTGCCGCCGACGCCCGCGTCGATCACCGTGCGCTTGTCGACGATGAAGAGGAACGTGTGGTTGTCCGACTCGGGACGATCTTCGTAGCGGCGGTCCGCTTCCTCGTGGGAGATGCGCTCGCCGACGTATTCGATGACGCGCGCGCCCTTCTCGATGCGACGCAGCGCGAAGACGCCGCGGCCATGGATCGCGGAATCCCGCACTTCGACGAGCGGAATGGACTCTCCGGAGGCGGGTTTCATGTGCTCAGTCGTTTGAATCGGCCGTACTCCTCGGCATAAGGCTTGATTCCGCGCCAGAAGATGTACGTGGCGAGCGGGCCCACCAGGACCTGCAGCATCACGATCGAATACCGGATCCTGCTCTCATCGCCAATGACGTAATTGGTAATGAGCGCCAGCACGGTGGGGCCGAGCCCGAATCCGATCAGCGTGAAGGTCAGCAGGTACAGCGCCGTGATGATACCGCGCATCCGGTTCGGGAGGATGACCTGGAGGGCGGCGTTTTGCGGAACGCCGAGCGACCCCGAAATGCAGGTATTGATCGAGGCGATCACGACCACCCAGTGCGGATCCGGCAGCAGCGGGTAGACAATCGCAAACGGCAGGTGCAGCAGCATGCCGTAGTAGACGACGCGCATGTTGGCGTCGTCGTGACCCTTCTTCGCGAGCCACTCCGCCAGGAACCCGCTCGCCAGCATGAACGCCGGCGCCAGGAAGAACTGGATCGAGCCCGCGATCACGCCGTACTGCGCCGGCGACCAGCCGTAGGTCCGCTGGTAGAACGCCGGCTCCCAGGCCGATATTCCGTAGGCCAGCGAATTGAGCATCAGGCCGCCGAACATCGGTGCAAACGCCCGGCGGTGCTCCCACAGGTAGCGGAAGACATCGGGCAGCGGTATGACATCGGCGCTCGGCAAGCCGCGGCGCCGCGGTTCGTGCAGAAACGTCAGCGCGAGGATGCCGAGCAGGATCTCCGGGATCGCGAGGCACAGGAATACGATCTGCCAGCGATGCAGCGTCCCGATCCACGGCAAGTTCACCTCCGGCATCGCGACGACGAGCGCGATCAGCGCCCCGCCGAAGACGAGCGCGGCCGGGCGGCTGAGCGCAAATCCGATGTTCATGAAGGCGAGTGCGCGCGGCAGTTTCTCGGGCGGCAAGGAGTCCGCGAGCATCGAGTACACCGCCGGGCCATTGCCCGAAGCGCCGCCGCCGCCGATGAGCCGGCCGATCAGGAGCCCCCAGAATCCGCGCGAAAGGCCGCAGACCACCGTTCCGATGCCCGCCACCAGCAGGCCGACGCCGATGATCTTCTTGCGGCTCAAGCGATCGACGAGTCTCGCGATCGGCAGAGAAACGCCCGCCGCGAACAGCACCCCCGCCATGCCCACGATCCAGCTCACGCCGGTGTCGCTCAGCCCGAAATCCGCCTTGATCATCGTCAGCAGGAGGCCAACGACGGTGTTGTTGGCGAAGAGAAAGAACACGGTGCTGCCGAACAGCGCGACGCCGCCCCACACCTGGAGCGGCGACGGCCACGCCTGCGAGCTGGCGGCGGATGAGGCCGCTGGCGCGGCGACTGGTATGGACTCTGGCACGGGTCCCCCGATTTCTTGTTGTCAGACGGCGACCGGCGCCTTGATCGCCGGATGGCTCTGGTAATTCAGTATCTCGAAGTCCTCGAACGCGTACTCGACCATGGATGAAGGCTTGCGCCTGAGAGCGAGCGTTGGCAGCGGGAAGGGCTCGCGCTCGAGCTGCAAGCGCGCCTGGTCGAGGTGGTTCAGGTACAGGTGCGTGTCACCGCCCGTCCAGATGAATTCACCGACTTCGAGATCCGTCTGCTGCGCCACCATGTGCGTCAGGAGCGCATAGGAGGCGACGTTGAACGGCACCCCAAGAAAGAGGTCCGCGCTCCGCTGGTAGAGCTGGCAGGAAAGCCGGCCGTTCGCGACATGGAACTGGAACAGCACATGGCAGGGCGCGAGGGCCATCTTGTCGAGCTCGCCGACGTTCCAGGCGCTCACCATCAGGCGCCGCGAATCGGGATTGCGGCGAATGTCCTCCATTAGCCGCGCGATCTGGTCGACGTGCCCGCCGTCCGGCTTCGGCCAGGAGCGCCACTGCTTGCCATACACCGGGCCGAGTTCGCCCTGTTCGTCGGCCCACTCATCCCAGATCGTGATGCCGTTTTCCCGCAGGAACCGCACATTGGTATCGCCGCGCAGGAACCAGAGAAGCTCCCCGATCACCGAGCGCGTGTGGATCTTCTTGGTCGTGACGAGCGGAAAGCCGCGCTTCAGGTCGAAGCGCAGCTGCGGCCCGAAGAGCGAGAGCGTGCCGGTGCCGGTGCGATCCGCCTTCTTCGCGCCGCGCTCGAGCACCTGGCGGACGAGATCGAGATAGTTCTTCATCGCCGCGCCGCTTTTACCCGTGATTTCCGGACGGGGCGTAGTTTCCGGACGGCAGGTTGCGCCGGTACGCGACGACGAGGAGCGCCGCGCCGGCGAGGATCATCGGCACCGAGAGAACCTGGCCGGTCGTGAGCCAGCCCCAGGCGACGTAGCCGTGATCGCCCATGTTCTCGTCCGGCACGCGCACGAATTCGACGAGCGTGCGAAACGTCCCGTAGAGCAGCAGAAAGAGTCCCGTCGGCGCGAGCCGCGGCCGCGGCTTCGCCGTATAGATCCACAGGATCGCGAACAGCACCAGGCCCTCGAGGATCGCCTCGTAAAGCTGCGTCGGGTGCAGCACCTGGTCGTGAACCTTGAAGCCCCAGGGCAGGTCCGTGGGCTTCCCCCAGAGTTCGCCGTTGATGAAATTGCCGATGCGGCCGAAGAACAGCCCGAGGCACGGGAGCGGCGCCGTGAAATCGAAGACGTCCGCGATGCGCCGGCCGCGCAGCTTCGCGAACAGCCAGGTCGCGAACAGCACCGCGACCAGCGCGCCGTGGAACGACATGCCGCCGTTCCAGATGCGGTAGATGTTGCGCCAGTCTTCCGTGATGGTGTCGTGGCCGTAGACGATCAGCCAGCCGACGCGGCCGCCGAAGATCACGCCGAGCGCGCAGAAGAAGATCAGGTCCTCGACGTCGACCGGCTTCCAGGTCGAGCCCGGTTTGCTGGCCCGCATGCGGGCCAGCACCACCCCGGCGATGAAGCCGAGGAGATACATGATGCCGTACCAGTGAACGTCGATGGGCCCGAGGGTCCAGCCGCCGAGATGGAAGGGTCCGATGGAGAACGCGATCTTGTCGGCGGGCGTGAACGGATAGACGAGCATGCGCTTAGTTTACTCGCGAACGACACGGCAGAAAAAAGTCTTGAGGTAGCGCGTCTCCGGAATCGCCGGATGAATCGGATGATCCGGCGCCTGTCCGCCCGTTTCCAGGAGTTCCACGTGGCGGTTGAGATTGCGCCCGGCGCGTGCGATCGCGCCGAGCAGGTCATCCGCCGGCAGATGATACGAACAGGACGAGCTCACGATGAGTCCGTCGCGCCCGAGGACCTGCATGCCGAGCAGATTCAGCTTGCGGTACGCGGCCTCGCCCTTCGGAATGTCCTTGCGGCGCTTGATGAAGGCCGGCGGATCGAGCACGACCACGTCGAATTCCTCGCGCTTCGCATGCAGGTCCGCGAGCACGTCGAAGGCATCGCCCTTGATCGTTTTCAGCTGCACTTCGTTCGCGGCGGCGTTTCGCTCGACGCCGGCAAGCGCGGCCGCGGAGGAGTCGACGCAGGTCGCATCCGACGCACCGTGCTTGAGCGCACCGATCGCCCAGGCACCGAGATAGCAGCAGACATCGAGCACCCGGGCGCCGCCGACGTAACGCAGGAACGTCTGGCGGTTGCGCGCCTGATCGTAGAACCAGCCCGTTTTCTGGCCGCCGGCAAGCGGCGCCTCGAAGGCAAGGCCGTGCTCGCGAACCGTCACGGTCTCGGGCACCGTGCCAAACGCCGTTTCCACGTAGCTCGGCAGGCCCTCGAGCTCGCGGGCGCCGCCGTCGTTCTTCCAGACGAGCGCCGCGGGTGCGACGACCTTGATGAGGGCCGCCTGGATCTCGTCCTTCAGCCGCTCCATGCCCGCGGTGCCGATTTCCGCGACGAGCACGTCGCCGTAGCGATCGACGACGAGCCCCGGCAGCAGATCCGACTCGCCGAACACGAGGCGGTAGAACGGCTCGTCGGCGAGCCGCCGCCTGAGCGCCAGCGCCGACTGCAGCCGCTTCACGAGCAGCTCCCGCCCCGCCTGCAGGGCTTCATCGCGGCTCAGGATGCGGGCCGCGATGAGGGAGCGCGGATTGACATAGCCGTAGCCGATGAACTTGTCGCGGTCGTTCACGATTCGCACCGCGTCGCCCGGCTGGAACGCCGTGAGCGGCGTCCTTTCCACGTCGACTTCGTTGCTGAAGACCCAAAGGTGCCCGGCGGCGAGGCGCCGGTCTTCGCCGCGCTTCAATCGCAGTTCCGGCGGTGATTCTGGGTTCCGGGCTGGCATATAGTGGGCGCGCATTCTAGCCAAAACCCGTCGCCGTCCTATGGAAAAAACCGCTTCGGCGGCCCCGCGCAACGCCCTGGCGAGCGCGACCAGCCCCTACCTCAAGCAGCACGCGGGCAATCCGGTCGACTGGTATCCCTGGGGCCCGGAGGCGCTCGGGCGCGCGCGGGCCGAAAACAAGCCCATTCTGCTCTCGATCGGCTATTCGGCCTGCCACTGGTGCCATGTCATGGCGCACGAGTCCTTCGAGGACACCGAGACCGCGGCGCTCATGAATAAACTTTTCGTCAACATCAAGGTCGACCGCGAGGAGCGGCCGGACCTCGACCGCATCTACCAGATCGCGCACCAGATGCTCTCGCAGCGCGGCGGCGGCTGGCCGCTCACGATGTTCCTGACGCCCGACGACCACACGCCGTTCGTCGGCGGTACCTATTTTCCCAGGGAAGCGCGCTACGGCCTGATCGGCTTCAAGGACCTGCTGGTGCGGGTCGAGGAGTATTTCCGCGCGGGACTGGATGAAATCCGCAGCCGCGGTGACCTCCTGCGCGAAGCGTTCGGGAGCTTGAATCCCCCCGCGGACCCGGCGGCCGCGCTCGATCGTGAGCCAATTGCCGAGGCTCGACGCCAACTCGCAGCGAGCTTCGACCCGCAGTACGGCGGTTTCGGCAGCGCCCCCAAGTTCCCCCATCCGACCAATATCGAGCGGCTGCTGCGCGACTGGCGCGCGAGTGCCCTGCGGCCGGAGCCCGATCTCGATGCGCTTTACATGGCGACGCGGACCTTGCGCTCGATGGCCGAAGGCGGCCTCTACGACCAGCTCGCGGGCGGCTTCAGCCGCTACTCCGTGGACCGCTGGTGGATGATTCCGCACTTCGAAAAGATGCTCTACGACAACGGGCCGCTGCTCGCGCTCTACGCGCAGGCGGCAACCGCCACGGGCGATGCGTTCTACCGGTCGATCGCGCTCGAAACCGCCGCCTGGGTGATGCGCGACATGCAATCACCCGAGGGCGGCTACTACTCCACGCTCGATGCGGACTCGGAAGGGCACGAAGGCAAGTTCTATGTCTGGGACCGCGCCGAGGTCGAGAGCATGCTCTCGCCCGCCGAAAACGCCCTTTTTGCCCGCCGGTTCGGGCTCGACCGCGAGCCGAATTTCGAGGACCGGCACTGGCACCTGCACATCTTCGAATCGATCGAGACGCTCGCGACCGGATCCGGGCAACCGACGGGAGACGTCGCGCGCATCCTCGATGGCGCGCGCGAAAAACTGCGCGCCGTTCGCGAGCGGCGCATCTGGCCGGGCCGCGATGAAAAGATCCTGGTCGGCTGGAACGGCCTCATGGTCCGCGGCATGGCCATCGCCGCGCGCCACCTGCGCCGGCCCGGCTTCGCCGAATCCGCGACCCGCGCCGTCGACTTCATCCGCGAGCGCATGTGGATCGACGGCCGCCTGACGGCGACCTACAAGGACGGCAAGGCACACCTCGCGGCCTATCTCGACGACTACGTGTTCCTGGCGGAGGCGCTGCTCGAATTGCTGCAGGTCCGCTGGCGAAGCGCCGACCTCGAATTCGCGCGCGCCCTCATCGACGCGGTGCTCGCGCATTTCACCGACCCCGGGAACGGCGGCTTCTATTTCACGGCCGACGATCATGAAGCACTGCTCCACCGGTCGAAGACTTTCGGCGACGACGCGACCCCGGCGGGCAACGGCGTTGCGGCGCTCGTGCTCAACCGTCTGGGCCTCCTGCTCGGCGAAACGCGCTATCTCGACGCCGCGGAGCGCACGCTGCGCGCGGGCTGGGCGCCGCTTGCGAAGTATCCGCAGGCGCATACGACGCTCCTCAACGCGCTCGATGAACTGCTGGCGCCGGTCGAGACCGTGATCGTCCGCGGCCCGGCCACCGAGGCGACGCAATGGCAAGCTGAGCTGGCCGCGCTCTACGCGCCGAATCGGCAGGTGTTTGCGATTGCGGACGATGAAACGCAGCTGCCCGCGGCACTCGCCGAGAAGAAGCCGGGTGCGGGCACGCTTGCATATGTCTGCACGGGCACGACTTGCGATGCTCCCGTCGCTTCCCTGCCGGCGCTGGTCCGGCGCCTGCGCGATGGCGTAAAGTTGCGGCCGGCAAAATGAGGCCTCAATGATCCCTCCACGAGAAGCGCTCGAGCGTCTGCGCGAAGGTAACCGGCGTTTCATATCCGAAACGCGCGGCTCCGACACCCTGACGGGCCGTCGCCGCACGCAGGTTGCCGCTGGCCAGGAGCCGTTCGCCATCATCCTCGGCTGTTCCGACTCGCGCGTGCCGGCGGAGATCGTGTTCGACCAGGGGCTCGGCGACCTTTTTGTGATCCGCGTCGCCGGCAACATCGTCGCCCCGTCGCAGGTCGGCAGCGTCGAGTTCGCGGCGGAGCGCTATCACGTGCGCCTGGTCGTGGTCCTCGGGCATTCGAACTGCGGAGCCATCCTCGCGACGCTCGAGGAGCTCGGCCGCCGCTCGGAAGACCAGTCGCGCAATCTCCGCTCGATCGTCGATCGCATCCGCCCGTCCGTCGCGGGACTGCTCGCGACGCCCATCCGGCACGACATGGAGGCCCTGGTGTCACACGCGGTGCGCGCCAACATCCGGGCGTCCGTCAGCCACCTGCGCCACGGATCGGAGGTGCTCGAGCAGCTCATCCAGTCCGGGGACCTGCTCGTGGTCGGCGCCGAGTATTCGCTCGATTCGGGAGTGGTCGAATTCTTCGACGGCGTGCCGTAGCCGTCAGCGCGGCTTCCTGGCTTGCTTGCGGGCGGCCCTGCGCTTGCGCGGCTGCTTCTTCGATGTCGCTGCGACGGCAAGCGACTTGCGCGCCCACACGGCGAGCGCCTCCGGATCCTCGAGCGCGTCCGCCGGCACTTCGTAGTAGCCCATTTCATACTGGGGCTGATCCGGGAACGGACAGAAGCGCTTCATGCCGAGCGCCTGGTAGTCACCGCGGTTCGAGTCGTCCGCCTTGAAGTAGAGAACATCGTCGTCGATGATCGCGAAGAAGAGCTCCTCGCAATAGAGCCCGACGCCGCCGAACATGCGCCGCGACGTGACGCCGCCGAGCGCCGTCAGCTGATCGAGGATGTACGCGAGATAGTCGGCGGAGACGGTCACGGCTTCAGCCCGCGGGTTCCTCTTCGATGAGGACCTTGAGCTTTTGCAGGTTCTCGTCCTCGTTCTTCGAAATGACGGATTGCATGAGGGCCATCATCGAGCGGCCCCAGACCGACCGTCCGCGATAAACGCTCTCGAAGCTGAGCTCGGTACCGCCGTCGCTGGGCGTGAGGCGCACGATGGTGCTGCCGGTCGCATCCTTCAGGTTCGCATCGAAGGCGAAGAGCTTGTTGGGTTCCACCGCCGTCACGACTTCTTCCATTTCGACGTTGCCGCCGCCTTCGCCGAAGACGAGCTTGTGCCGGCTGCCGACCTGAAGAGGCGCGCCGGAGATCGTTTCGATGCTCTTGAGGCCCGGCATCCATCGCGTCGCCCGCGCGCCGTCCGTGAAGACCTTCCATACGACCTCGGGACTGCGCTGGACGACCGTGCTGTTGCGGACCGCCACTTCCGGCTTGATGAATCCCAGCATGAGAAAGCCCGCGCACAGCAGGCCCACGACCATCGCAATCCATTTCCACATGCTCATCTCCCGCCACGCGCTCGTGCCGATGAACCGATTCCAGCGCCTAGTAAGCCGCCAGCAGGTCGCCTTCCTTCGCCGCGATTCCCTGGCCGGTGACGTTCGCAAATTCCACCGGCACCGAGGCCAGCGTGAGGCCGGTATTGCGCTGCACGGCGAAGTGCAAGTGCGGGCCCGTCGTGAAGCCGGTGTTGCCGGAATTGGCGATGTACTCGCCGCGCTTCACGATCTGGCCCGGCCGCACGCGGATCGAATCCCACTGCAGGTGCGCGTAGATCGCCATCGTGCCGTCCGGCTGCAGGATGCGGATCAGATTCGCTTGCGCGGCGCTTTTCGGATCGGCGCTGCCTTCGAAGAAGCGGGCTGCCACCTCGATGACCGTGCCTTCACGCGCGGCGTAGACCTGCGTGCCGACCGGCATCGCGATGTCGACGGCGTAGAAGCTCGCGGCATCGATATGGGTACGGCGCGACGGGAACGCCTGGGTCACGCGAAAGCGCTGCGCGACGGCGAACGGCGCGCGGTACGGGCGCATCGGGCGATGCTCGGACTTGGGGTCGCCGAACAGCACGGCGTAACGGTAGCCGAACGAAGCCGCCGCCGGCTCGCCGCTGTAGTCGAGTTCCATGAGCGTCTGCGTCGAGCGCGCGCCGATGAGCGCCTCGACGACGGAACTCTTCTTCGGTGCGATGCCCTGGAGACTCTCGGCCATCGCCATGACGTAGGCGGGACAGAAGCAGGCGTTATCGACGACGAGATCGACGCCCGTAGCCGACGGGCGCTTCAGGAGCCGCACCGGGGGCGACGATTGCTCCGGCGAGCGCAGCACCTGCTCGACTTCGCGCTTGTCCGCCGGCCGCTTGTCCGTGTAGACCCAGTTGCCGTTCTCATCCTTGTAGCGAAAGAAGGTTGGTTCCGCGGCTGATGCGCCGGCCAGGGCTCCGAGCGTCGCGCCCAGCAGGGCGATGAGCGGCCACCGCCGTTTCACGCGGGCCACGCCGACGTGTAGGCATACTCGAGCTTGAGCCCGTCGGGGTCCGCGAAGAAAACGGCGTAGTAACCCGGGGCGTAGTGATCGTAGAGCGCCGGCGGATCGAGTATCTCGACGCCGAGCTTCACAAGTTCCCCGTGCACGCGGTCGATTTCCGCCGCGGAGGGCGCGCCAAACGCAACGTGATGCAGGCCGGGTGCGTAGCGGTCATGCCGCGCGTCGCGGCTCCCCGGCCGCGCCGCCTGCAACCCGACTTCCATGCTCTGCCCTGCCCAGAGCGGGCCCTCGTCGCAGTCCGCGATGCGCCGAAACCCCATCAGCGGCAGCACGCTGCCGTAGAACGCGAGCGAGCGCGCGAGCTCGCTCACGGTGAGATCGATGTGATGCAGCCAGCCCGCCGTCACGCGCCTTCAGGCCTTCGCGAGACGCAGGCGGATCGCGGCGACGAGCGGCGCCTGCGCGGTTGCGTCGAATCGCGGCGCCTCGCTCCAGTCGTAGGTCCAGGGATGCGCCGTGCGATTCTCCTGTGGCTCGTTCGCATAGCGCGGCAGCACGTGTGCGTGCAGCGCGGGATCGAGATTGCCGAGGATCGCGTAGTTGATGCGCAGCGCACCCGTAGCGGCGAGCACGGCATCGCCGAGCGCCGCCATGTCGTCGAGAAATGCGACGCGCTCCTTGCGATCGAGCGCATTCAAGCCAGGCACCACCGGATCGGGCAGCAGCAGGCAATAGCCGATCAACACCTGTTGTTCGCCCATGACGGCCCAGCCGGACGGCAGCCGCTCGATGAACGTCGGGTCTTCCCCGGCCCGCAACCGGTCAACCCTGCGATGAATACCCGTGGTCACGGCGTTTTTGAAAGGGCCTCCCGAAGCCGACGCCACCCGATACCGGGGACTGATACTAGTACTAGGACCGGCGAAACACGAAGTACACGGCACCGAGAATACAGAGCGATGCCCAGAGATAGTCGAGCTTGAGCGGCTGGCGCATGTAGAGCACGGCGAACGGCACGAACACGACGAGCGTGATCACTTCCTGCATGATCTTGAGCTGCGGCAGCGACAGCACCGTGAAACCGATGCGGTTCGCCGGTACCTGCAGCAGGTACTCGAAGAGCGCGATGCCCCAGCTCACGAGCGCCGCAACATACCAGGCCCGCCCGCTCAGGTTCTTCAGGTGCGCGTACCAGGCGAACGTCATGAAGACGTTCGACAGCACGAGCAGGATCGCCGCTTGTCCGATGGCCGGCATGGCTGGTCTCGCCGCCCCGGCGGCTAGCGGTTGAATTCGACGAGCGAGCCGCCGTCGCCCGGCATGAGATTCACCGAGACGACGCGCGGCTTCGGGAAGAAATTGAAATCCGTCGCGCTCGCCCAGGTATAGGCGCCCATGGACTTGCCGTAGAGCACGTCACCGATCTCGAGCTCCGGGAGCTCGAGCGCGTCGTTGATCACATCGATGCTGTCGCAGGTCGGTCCCGCGAGCACCGCCGGCCGCAGCGCGCCCTTGCGCAGCGTTTCGATGCGGTAATGCGCATGTTCGTAAAGCTGGCCGCTGAAATTGCCGTACAGCCCGTCGTCGAGGTAGTACCAACAGCGCCCTTCGCGCTCCGCGCGGCCCATGACCGACGCGACACCGATACCGGCGGTCGCGACGATGTAGCGGCCGGGCTCGGCGATGACCCGCAGGTCCTTCGGGAGCTGGCCAAGCTCCTGCCGGATCGGCACGCAGAACTCCTCGATCGGCATCACGGGCTCGAGGTAGTCGACCGGGAAGCCGCCGCCGATATCGAGCGTGTCGAACTTGCCGAGCCCCGCGGCCGTCGCGCTCGCGAGGAGCTCCCGGCAGACCCGGATCGCCTCGACATATTTCGCCGGGTCCGCGGCCTGCGAACCGACGTGAAACGAAAGGCCGCGCACCCGCACATCAAGGTCGCGGGCGAGCTTGAGGAGCACCGGTACCGCCTCCGCTTCGCAGCCGAATTTGCGCGACAGGTCGACGATGGCGTCGGGACTTCGAAACGACACCCGCACGAGGAGCGAGGTCCGCTCGCGAAACTTCGCGAACTTGCGGATCTCGTCCGGATTGTCGGCGACGAAGGTCGAGACGCCGAAATCGAGGGCATCGCGGATGTCGCGCTCACGCTTGATGGGGTGCGTGTGGATACAGCGCCCGGGCGCGATGCCAAGCCCGCGCACCACGTCGATCTCCCCGCTCGTCGCAAGGTCGAACCAGGCGCCAAGCTCCCGCAAGGCCTCGACCACCGGCGGTGCCGGCAGGGGCTTCAGCGCGTAATGCAGGTCGACACCCGGCAGAGCCGCTGCGAGGCGCCGGTACTGCGACCGGACGCGCTCGCAATCGAGGACGAGGAGCGGCGAGCCGAACTTCGCCACCAGCCGCTGGATCTCGCCGGGCGTGAAAGGGTCGATCCAGCCCGTGGATGCCGTGCGGGCTGCTTTGGGGTTTGCACTCATGGAGGAGTCGGCATTCTAGGAAAACGCGGCGCGCATGGGTAGATGGTAGAGTTCGCTCCCGCATGCCCGCCACCCAGCCGACACCGGCCACCGATACCGCCCACGAGCTCGAAATCGTCCTGCGGTCGCGCATTCCGCTCATCGTGGTGGAAAGCCGCGATGAAGTGCGCCTGCTCGAGATCCTGAAGCCGCTCGCCCCGCGGCTCGCACGCCCGCTGGTGATGCCGATCTACAAGTGGACGGTGACCGACGGCCTCGAGCGGCTCGACATGAACCTCGGCGGTCCGCAGCACATGAACGCCCCGCCCCAGGAGGTGCTGAAGCACATCCGGGCCATCGACAAGCCGGGCGTCTTCGTGCTGCTCGACTTCCACCCGTATCTCGACGATCCCTCGAATGTCCGCCTGATCAAGGACGTGTGCCTCGGCTACGACCGCGTGGCCCGCACCATCATGTTCGTGAGCTATGAGGTGAAGCTGCCGGCCGAACTCGAGCACTTCAGCGCCTACTTCGAGATCTCGGTGCCCACGCGGGACGAGCGGCGCCGGATCGTGCAGTCGGTCGCCGACGAATGGCGCGCGGTAAACCAGGACGCCAAGGTGACGGCGGACCCCAGGGCGCTCGAACTCATCGTCGAAAATCTCTCCGGGCTCAATACGAGCGATACCCGGCGGCTCGTGCGCAAGGCGATCTTCGACGACGGCATGCTGTCGCATGCGGACCTGCCCGCACTGATGGAAGCGAAGTACCGCGTGCTCAATCGCAGCGGCGCCGTGACCTTCGAGCACGACACGGCGGCGTTCGCCGACGTCGGCGGCCTCGCGCGGCTCAAGCAATGGCTCGAGGACCGGCGCCCTGCCTTCGAGGGGCGTTCGACCGATCTCGACGCCCCCAAGGGCATCCTCCTGCTGGGCGTGCAGGGCTGCGGCAAGAGCCTCGTGGCGCGCGCCGCGGCCGGCGCCTATCGCGTGCCGCTGCTGCGCCTCGATTTCGGTGCGCTCTACACGAAATGGCACGGCGAGTCGGAACGGAACCTGCGCGACACGCTGGCGACGGCCGATTCCATGGCGCCTTGCGTGCTGTGGCTCGATGAGATCGAGAAGGGCGTCGCCGCCGGCGAAGGCGACAGCGGCACCTCGAAACGCGTGCTCGGCACGCTCCTGACCTGGCTCGCCGACAAGAAGAGCCACGTCTTCGTCGTCGCGACCGCCAACGATATCGCGGCGCTGCCGCCCGAGCTCATTCGCAAGGGCCGTTTCGACGAGATCTTCTTCGTCGACCTGCCGACGGCGGCGGCGCGCGAGCGCATCATCAAGCTGCATGCGGAGAAGCGCGGGCTCAAGCTCGAGCCTGCCGAGGTCGGCGCGCTCGTCGCACGCTCCGACGGCTTTTCGGGCGCAGAGCTCGAGCAAGCGGTCGTTGCGGCGCTCTACTCGGCGCGGGCGCGCAAGGAAGAGCCTTGCGCCCGGCACGTCGCGGCGGAACTCGCGGCGACCAGGCCGCTATCGGTGATCATGGCCGAGCAGGTGAATTCGCTGCGAGCCTGGGCCGCCGAACGCGCGGTACCGGCGGAATAGGCGCTCAGCCGGCGGCTTGCGCGCCCATGAAGGCGCGCTGCGGCCTCGCGACGGACTGGCCCCCGAACTGCTTCACGTGACCTTGCGTGAGGATCTGTGCCCGCAACCGGTCGGTCGCCGCACGTTGCTTCAGCATGGCGGGACGCAGCACCGCAACGAGATCGTGTTCGCCCGTGACCTCGGCGGTCACGAAGCGGCCGAAGACCTCGAAGTAGTCCCGATAGACCTCTTCATAGCGGTCGAGCATGCCGAGGCCGCGGCTGTCGTGAATCGAATCGACCAGCACTTCGCCGCAGTAGCCGCTCGAAGCGGCCAGCAGATACTGCCGATGCTCGCAGAGCACGGCCGCGCGAAAATCCATCGGGCCGTAGAAAACTTCGAACAAGCGCTCGCGCGCGGCGCCGCGCACGTCGTGCGTGCGCAGGTAATCGAAGAGTCCGCGGCGATGGATCATGTGCACCGTCGTCTCGCGCAGCGCGAATGCCTGGCCGATGGGCTGCGCGGCGTGCGCCGCCTGGCGCATCAGGCGCGCATGGCTCACTTCCCAGCTGCGATAGCGCACGCAATCGTCGAGCACCTGGCGAATCGGCAAGCGGTAGTAGTCCGGCAGGCAGTCCGCGCGCCAGAGCGCCTGCTCCGACTCATCCATCAATCGCTTGAACGTGAGACTCTGAAGGCGAGCCATTCACCCTTCCCTGTTATCCGCGATGCGGCATTCTTCGAGATGCCGTTGACAGAAAGATGATGAATGAGTTGCGCCGGAACTGCGCAGCTATTTTTGTTGCGGTGGCAACAATCTATTGTTAAATCGGCAATGAAAACACGAGCAATCTGAAAAGATTGCGCGCGTTTCGTGATGTCGTCTCGCTACGGCTTGGCGCCGACGCTGATGAGTTCGACGTCAAAAACCAACGCCGATCCCGGCGGAATGCCGGGCTTGTCGTTCATGTCGTAGGCGAGCGCCGGCGGCACGTAGAGTTTCCACTTCGCGCCCGGTTTCATGAGGACGAGCGCTTCCTGCCAGCCCTTGATGACGCCGTTCACCGGGAAGACCGCCGGCTGCCCGCGCTTGTAGGAGCTGTCGAATTCACTGCCGTTCAGCAAGGTGCCGCGGTAGTGAACGGTCACTTCGTCGGTTGGCTTCGGCGACGTGCCGGCGCCCGGTTTCACGATCTTGTATTCAAGGCCCGAACTCGTCGTCACGATGCCCGGCAGCTTGCCGTTGTCGGCGAGAAATTTCTGCGCCGCCACGACGTTGCGCTTGCCCAGCGACTCGTGCTGCGCCATGACCCAGTCGTTCACCTTGGCGCCGACCTCGGGCTTCATCGTCGCGCCGCGCAGCGCGTCGCGCACACCGCGCGCGAGCTCCTCGGTCTTCAGGGCGTCCGGTGTGATCCCGACCTTCGACAGCTGTTCGCCGAGCGAGAGGCCAATCTGATAGCTCGCCTGGGCGTCGGTCAGCGGACCGTTCGGCGGTGTCGCCGCGACGGGCGCCGCTGGATTCGCGCCAGCGGCCGGTGCGGTTGCTGGGGCAGGCGTCGCCGGTTTGGCCGCGGGTTCGTCGGCCGAAGCAATCAGGCTGCCGCAGATCGCGGCAAGCCACAGGATACCGAGGGCGCGGATTTTCATTGGGACACACACACGGGATGATGAGAGGGCGGCCATTGTCACGGCGGCAACGATCGGCTGTCAAAAGAGCGTCGGCGCCGGTAGCCAACCGTATGCTAGGGTCGCTCACTGCATGCCTCACACGCCGGCCGATACCCGATACGCCACCATGCGTTACAACCGCTGCGGACGCAGTGGCCTGAAGCTGCCGGCCATTTCGCTGGGCCTGTGGCACAACTTCGGCGGCGTCGACGACTTCGAGAACGGCCGCGCGCTCGTGCGCCGCGCCTTCGATCTCGGCATCACGCACTTCGATCTCGCAAACAACTATGGGCCGCCGCCAGGTTCCGCGGAATTGAACTTCGGCCGCATCCTCGCGACGGAGCTGAAGGCCCATCGCGACGAGCTCATCGTCTCCTCGAAAGCGGGCTACCTCATGTGGCCCGGACCCTATGGGGAATGGGGCTCGCGCAAGTACCTCATCGCGAGCCTCGACCAGAGCCTCGAGCGCATGGGACTCAAGTACGTCGATATCTTCTATCACCACCGCCCGGACCCCGAGACGCCGCTCGAGGAAACGATGGGCGCGCTCGACTACGCCGTGCGCAGCGGCCGCGCGCTGTACGCCGGGATTTCAAACTACCGGCCCGACGAGACCCGCCGGGCGGCGGCCATCCTGCGCTCGCTCGGCACGCCTTGCCTCATCCATCAGCCCTCGTACAGCCTCTTCAATCGCTGGATCGAAGACGGCTTGCTCGAGACGCTTGGTACGGAGGGCGTCGGCTGCATCGCCTTCTCGCCGCTTGCGCAGGGCTTGCTCACCGACAAGTATCTGCGCGGCATTCCGGAAGGATCGCGCGCATCGAAGAGCCACGGATTCCTGCGGCCCGCGCACATCACCGAGGCAAAGCTCGCGAGCGTGCGCAAGCTCGATGCGCTTGCCAAGGCGCGCGGCCAGACGCTCGCACAACTCGCGCTCGCGTGGGTGCTGCGCCATCCGCAGATGACCTCGGCGCTCATCGGCGCGAGCCGCGTGGCGCAGATCGAGGATGCCGTCGGCGCGCTCTGCGCCCCCGCGTTCACGGCGGAAGAACTGCGCTCCATCGACTTGAGTTCAGGTCCCGCCGTCGCCTGATCCCATCAGGCTGTCGCGTCGCTGCTCGGCGCGCCAGAGGGCGAGCCATGCGAGCTCGAGATCGCGATCCTCCGCAACGTCCGCTTCGAGCAGGGCGAGGTAGCGCGTTTGCGCCTGATGCACTTCGAGCACCGCGGTGCGCCAGCTGCTGTCGCTGGCGGCGCCGCTATCCGTCGTCAGATTCATCATCATGGTCGTGCACTCCCGGCAGGGGTTGTCCGGCACGCGGGCGCTGGGGAGATCAGCCAGCTGGGAGGGGGGCACCCAGGCTTGCAACACCGCGCGTGCCGGACAAAGTCAGAATCGGTAGTTGAGGCCGATTTCCGCGGGAAACGACCATGGCGACTGGTCGATGCGGATGGCGCTCACGCCGACCGGCCCGAGGAAGGTCGATTCGATGTCATCCGCCGCCACGTGCTCGGCGCCGATCGAGAACTTGAGATCCGAACTCTGGCCGAGCCGGCAACTGACGCCGCCCTGCAGGCCCGCCACGAACCGCGTGTTCTTCGGGATGACGGTCTGCCGGTCGAAGTCATGCCCGAAGCTGTCCACCGCGACGTCGGCGTGCAGCGCGTCGGCGTGATCGGCGCCGATGAAGCCCGTGATGAACGGCTGCACGATGCCCGATTCGGCGAAGAAGTAGTTCGCGCCGAGCGTCAGCGCCGCGGAATTCGATTCGTCGTAGTTGACGCTGATCGCTGCGGGGCTCGCGAGCGCTTCCGCCGTGATGTCGCCAACCGTCGTGCGCCGTCCGCTCAGGCGCGAGAAGCTCACGCGCGCGAACGGCTCCAGGCTCTCGCCGGTGTGATAGGCGAATTCCGCGCCCAGCGTCTCCCCGCCGCGAAAGACGTCGGGAAATGACAGGCGCCGGATGCTCGTCGATGCGGATTCATCCGCGAAGCCGGGGTCGAGCGTACCGAGATCGGCGATCGATCCGGTGGTGGCGAACTGCATCGTGCCGCCCGGGTTGAACAGCGCGCCAGCCCAGATCGTCGTCGACCAGCGGCCGTCATCGGCGGCCGACGCCGCGACGGCATGGGTTGCGCAGAATCCGGCGAGGGTCATCGGCAAGGCATATTTCTTCAGCATGGGGGCAACTCCTCGTAACTTGACCGTGGAGCCATGCTCGACCGCGCCCGCTACAACCGTGTTTCGGTCCCGTGGCATTCCATTACAGATGTAACGCCGCCGTGCGCCCGCGTGAACCAATACGGCGGCGACGGGTCCACCGCCCCTCGCATCCCTGGCTCTACGGTCCCCCCGCTAAGGAGAACTTCCATGAATCCCCGTCTGAAACTGGTGCGTAACGCCGTGCTCGGCGCATTGCTGAGCGGCGGCGTGCTGGTCACGTATGAAACCTCGGCGCTGAGTCAGGATGAACCTGCCACGACGACCCCACAGGATCAGCCGCATCGGCACTGGGGCGATCACGGCGGCAACTTCGGCCACCGTCCCGATGCGTTCGGCATCGGCATGGACGGCGGCTTCGGCCCGGCGCTCAAGCAACTCGATCTCACCGACGAACAGAAGAAGAGCGTGCACGGCATTTTCGAGGACGCGCGGCCCCGCATGCAGAAGCTGCACGAGAGCCTGCGCAGCATGGTCGATACTTTCCAGGGCACGATGCCCGACGATCCGCAGTACGCGGCGGCTGTCGCGCGGGCGACCAAGGACAGCCAGGCGCTCGCCGCGTCGATGGTGCAGGAAGCGAGTTCCCTGCGGACCCAGGTCTACTCGGTGCTGACGCCCGAACAGAAGGCCCGTCTGCCCGACTTGATGAAGCAGGCGGCCGCGGAGCGCAAGTCGCAACACCACGGCCCGCAACCGGACGCGGACGGCGCGAGCAACTGAAGGAGGCTCAGCCGGCGGCGGCAGGGAAGCCGCCGCGGCGCAGCTCGCGATCGAGCGCCCGTTCGAGGTCCTGCGCGCGCAGCGGCTTCTCGATGACCTGTGCGACGCCCGCCGCATCGGCCCTCGCGTCGAGATCGGATTCGCGGTGCCCGGTCATGAGGATGACGGGCACATCGCTGCGCAGCGCGTGGATCGCACGCGCCAGCAGGGTGCCGCGAAGCGCCGGCATGCGTTCATCCGTGATGACGGCATCGAACCGGCCGGGATCCCTGCGAAAAGCTTCGAGCGCGCTGCGCCCGTCACTGAAGCCGACCGGCTCGTAGCCCAGCATCGCCAGGAGGTCCTCCGCGAGCGTCACGAGCTCCGGGTCGTCGTCGACGACGAGCACGGTCTCGCCGTTCCCGCGCGCGACGTCCCTGACGGCCCGGCCGGTTGACGGCACTTCGACGATCTGCGGCCAGTACACGAGGAAGCGCGCACCGCTCCCCGGCACGCTCTCGACGTCGAGTGCGCCCCCCATGCGGCTGACGATGTTGCGCACGACCGCAAGGCCGATCCCGGTGCCCGCGCTGTCGCGCTTGGTGGTGAAGAAGGGTTCGAATATGCGCTCGAGCTGTGCTGGATCGAGCCCGTCGCCGGCATCGGCTACGGCGAGGCGCAACCAGCGGCCGGGCCGCAGCAAGCCGGCGCGCAGCGACCGCTCTTCCCGCACGTCGACGGTGTCGATGCGCACCTCGATCTCGCCGCCCGCCGGCATGGCCTGCACGGCATTCGTGCAGAGGTTCATCGCGACCTGGTAGATCTCGGTGGCATCGCCGAGGATCCAGGCGTGCCCGGATCCCGGTGGCGCAATCAGCCGGATGGACTGCGGCAGCGTGGCCCGCACCTGGTCGAGCACTTCGCGGACGATCATCGCCAGGTTCGTCGGTACGTAGGTGACGCTGCGATTGCGGTCGAACGTGAGCACGCGGCGCACGAGCTGGCGCGCCCGCTCCGCGGCGGCGAGCAGCCGGTCGAGCAATGCCTGCGCTTCCACGCTGTCGCGGCACGCCGAGCGCGCCAGCTCCGCGTTGCCGACGATGGCGCTCAGCACATTGTTGAAGTCGTGCGCGGTCGCGGCCGCGAGCGAGCCGAGGGCCTGGTGCTTGCGCAGGTCGCTGATGCGCCGCTCGAGGTTGCGCCGCCTCAGGTCCGCGAGATCCCGTCGCCTGAGCGCCCGGTTGAGGGCGATCAGCAGCAGGATCGCGAGCAGGGCAAGCGTCGCCGTGCGCAACGCGCTCGCCTCCTCTTCCGCGACCCACGGCCGCAATGCGCTTGCGAGCGGCCAGGACATCTCGACCGCGAGCGGATAGCCCTCGATCCGCTGCCGCGCAACGAGCGAGCGGCCCGCCGTGCGCTCCGGATATTCCGCCAGCGTCACGCCATCGTCCCGAAACAGGCGGATCGACGCATCCGCACCGATGTTGATGGTCGCGTAGAAGCGCGTGAGGTACTCGAAAGCCACGCGCGCCGCGACTACGCCCGCAAAGTGCCCATGCGGATCCTCCAGTCGACGGCTGAGGGCAAAAGTGAGGTAGCGATCGGAGCGGCCGACCACGGGCTTGCTGATGTAGAGCAGGTCGGCTCCGTCGCGCTGGTGCATCGCGAACGCCGGCCCCTGGCTGACATTCAGGTCGGCCGGCTCGGCGCTGCGGCTTGTCAGCTGGATCGCGCCATCGCTGCCGAAGACGGCCGCCGAATGCACGAAGGGAAACGCGGCGACTCGCCGGCGCAGGCGCTCACGGCGCTCATCCGCCGTCGCGGCCTCGCCCGCCGTCGAGGCACTCCAGGCCGCGTAGTCCGCCAGTGCGACATCGATCTCTTCGATCATGCGCGCCGTCTGGCCGGCGAGCGCGCGGCTCAGGCCCGAGAGCGTGCTCTGGCTGCGCGCGACGGCGGCGGCATGATCCTGCCAGGCTTCGTACGCGTCGGCCGCGATGATGAGGACGATGAACGCGACGCCGGCCCAGGTGATGCGGCGTCGAAACCCGGCGGTGAAACGATTGGCGGATGTCGCGATCATGGCCCAGGTCATGGTTTGGGCGCGAAGTCGTTGCAGAGGGAAAAAGGAAAAAGGGGACAGATTTATTTTTCCGCATATCTGCACGTACGCAGCAGAAATGACGAAAAATAAATCTGTCCCCTTTTTCAGCGCAGGACGCTGACGGGCGCCGTCAGCACGTAGCCGGCGCCGCGCTCGGTGCGGATGAGCTCGGGATTTCGGGGATCGGTCTCGATCTTGCGGCGCAGGCGCAGGATCGTCACGTCGATCGAGCGGTCGTAGACCTCGAGGCTGTGGAGCCGCGACATCTCGAGCAGCTGATCGCGCGACAACACGCGTTGCGGCGCCGAGAAGAAAGCGCACAGCAGGCTGAATTCGCCGTTCGTCAGCGCGACCCGCCGGCCGTCGGCACCGGTGAGCCGGCGCAGCCGCGTATTGAGTTCCCAGCCGCCGCACCGATATGCGCGCACCGACTCTTCCCCCCGTGCCTGCGGCTCGGCGCTCTGTGCCCGCCGCAAGACGGCCCGGATCCTTGCGAGGAGTTCGCGCGGGCTGAAGGGCTTGGTGACGTAGTCGTCCGCCGCGAGCTCGAGGCTCATGACGCGATCCGCCTCATCGGTGCGCCCGCTCAGGATGATGATCGGCACCCGCGAGCCTTCGCGCACGCGTCGGGCGATGGCGAGACCGTCTTCGCCCGGGAGCCTCAGGTCGAGCAGCAGGACGTCGACCGGCTGGTCGGCGAGCACGGCGAGCATTTCCCTGCCATTTGCCGTCGCCGTGATCCGGAGGTCGTTCGCCTGCAGATAATCGACCAGCACGGCACGCACATCCGGATCGTCGTCCAGCGCGAGCACGTGGGGAGCGACCGACGCCATGACCGTTCTACGGCAGGACGCCGCCCGTACCGTCTTCGGGCGGCGCGGTGAAACTGCTCGCCGCGGCGCGCGTCAGGCGGTCGCGTACGGCGTCCCAGCGATCATCGGCCGGCACCTGTTGCACCAGGATCCGGTGGGCACCGATCTTGTCGAGCGTGCGCAGGTGTGAATAGAGGTTGTGCGCGTAGGTCTCGAGCTTCTTGCCGGCGTTGATCCACGTCGCGTTGCGGTGCGCGCGCAGCGGCGGCCGCATCGCGAGCACCGACGCCTTGAATCCCGTCGCGGCGAGATTCGCGACCGTCGTTTCGAGGTCCTCGATTGGCACGATTTCGAGCGGCGTGAGCGGCGCATAGTGCGCGGGCGTGCTGCCCGGCACGCGCGGTGAATCCGCCGCGGCTCCGACATCGACCTCGCCGACGACCGTGCGCAGCTGCGCGAGCGTCACGCCGCCCGGCCGCAACAGGCGCACGCGTCCATCGAGGCACATGACAATGGTCGATTCGATCCCAATGGAACATTCGCCGCCGTCGAGCACGATCTTCACGGCGCCGCCAAGCTCTTCGCGCACGTGCTCCGGGCGCGTCGGACTCAGGCGGCCGTAACGGTTCGCGGACGGCGCCGCGATGCCGCCGCCGAAGGCGGTCAGGAGCTGCTGGGCCATCGGATGGGCCGGAACGCGGATGGCGATGGTCGACTGGCCGCCGGTCACCACATCGTGCACGTTGGGGCCGCGGGGCATGACGAGCGTCAGGGGCCCGGGCCAGAAGCGTTCGGCGAGCCTGAGCGCCGCCTCCGGCACTTCGCTCACCCAGCGGTGCAGGTAGCGGGCGGAATCGAGATGCACGATGACCGGGTGACTCGCGGGCCTGCCCTTCGCCTCGAAGATCTTGCGCACGGCCGCCGGATTCGAGGCGTTGGCGCCGAGTCCATAGACGGTCTCGGTCGGAAAAGCCACGAGCTCGCCGGCGCGCAGCTCTTCGACTGCCGCCTCGATCTCGGTCTGACTGGCGCGGACGATGCGGACCATGGGATCAAATGATAACGCCTAGTCCCGCGGAATCCGCTGCCAACCCGTCGGCGTGCGTTTGAGCTCGTAAGTCGGCCAGTAGTGCTTGTCGAGTTTCAGGGTCAGCACCTCGACGGCCTCGTTCCAGTTCACGGTCTTGAGGCGCAGCGACGACCGGTCCGGCCGGTTCGACACTGCCCGGATGAAGGCGTCGAGATCGGGCGTCGGCACGCCGTCGACCGCGACAATACGGCGCAGCGGCAGGAGCGGCGTGCGCGAGGCCGGCGATCCGTAATAGAAGTACGAAACCATCACGCCTTTCGGCTCGATGCCGCGCTGGGCGACGATCGCACGATAGGGCGGCTGCAGCGTCGCGCCGGCCCAGATGACGAAGCGGTCGACATCCTCGCCGTTGAGCATCGCGGTCGGCACGTCGAGCGTCTGCTCGCTTTCACCCCGCCACACGGTCACCGCGACGCGCGGTTTCTGCATCGCCTGCTCCACCTCGCGAAAACGCGTGACCACCTTGCCGTCCACCGCGAGGATGAGATCGCCCGTTTTCAGGAGCTGTGCCGCGGGCGAGCCCGCGACCACGCGCGCGACGACCAGCACCTGCCGGCGCCCATCCGCGTTCGCCTCGATCTGGTGCACGCGCTCATCCGGGAGGCCGAGCTTGCGCGCGGTTGCGAGCGGCAGCAGCTGCAGCTCCGCCTCGAGCGAATAAAGCGGTCGCCCGCTTGCCGCGAGATCCATGAGCCCGCGCACGAGTTCGATCGGGACGCCCTTGCTCTCCTGGGTGACGTCGCGCCCGGCCTGGAAGGCAAAGCTCGACCAGAGCGCGACGACGTCGCCGCTGCGATCGGTGAGCACGCCGTCGAAATCGTCCGGCGGGTTCACCAGGCTTGCGGTCTCGAGGTTGGTTTCGCGGAACTGGAAGCTCAGCCCGTACTGCACGGGATCGATGGATGCGACTTCCGTGTGGCGCGAGGCGATGGTCTCGTCCGCACGCAGGCCGATCGCCCAGACCTCATCCCCCTCGCGCATCGGGCGCGTCGCGAGCTTCACGCTCTGCACCGGCGTCTTGCCGATCAGCAGCGGGTCGTAGGCGATGAGCGCGAGATTGTGCAGCGGGTGCACGTAGACCACGTGCGCCGGGATCTCGAGCGTGCCCGCGAAGGTCAGCCGCACGTCGCCAACCGCGACCGGCACGGTGTTGCGATCGGTCACGACCCAGCCGCGCCCGGCGTCGACGACGACGCCCGTGCCGTGGTAGTTGCGCTCGGTCACGCCCGATATCGAGTAAGGCATGTCGTAGGTGATCATCACGAGCGATGGCAGGAGCTTGTTGATCCGCGGATCGTCGGATTTGGAGAAACTCGTGCTCGCGGACAACACCGGCTTCGGCGACGGCCAGGCCGCGAGCGCCGAGCAGGGCCAGATGCCCTGGGTATCGTCGCGATGGCAGCGCCGCGCAGGGAACCACCGCCGGTCCATGTGCATGACGCGCACCTGGTTCGACTGCGCGTCGTCGATGGTGAAGAAGCGCACGGTCGCCTTGTCGCCGTCCGCCAGCTCGCCGAGCGCCGACTCGAAGTCGTCCAGGTTGTCGATCTTGTGGGCCGCGAGCGAGGTGATGACCGCGCCGCGCGGAATGCCCGCCGCGCCGAACGAATATCCGGGATTCGCGACGAATACGCCGCGGATCGGCACGTTGAAATGCCGCGCCTGCTGATAGGAGAGCTTGTGCACGACGGCGTCGCCGAATTCCAGGTATTCATCGGGCGTGATCGCGTGCAGGTTCTCGACCTTGAGCTTGAGGTCGAGCACCTGGCCGCCGCGCTCGACCTCGAGCTGCACGGTACCGCCCACGCTGTCATCGAGGATCGATTCGAGCGGGTCGAACTCCGTGAGCAGTTGCCCGTTCACGCGCACGAGGATGTCGCCCGGCTCGACCACGTCCGCCGCGGCCGAACCCGCCTGTGTTTCGGCGACGACGAGCATGCCGGTCTGGCGCGCAAAGGCCTTGCGCACGGCGACCTCGGTGGCATCGCGCAGGCCGAGACGGCGCAGCTCATCGAACGGCGTGTACTTGAAGACCACCTCGAGCGTCCCGCGCGTGACGGGCTTGCCGGCCTTGATGAGCGCGAGCGCCCGCGTGACGTGCGTGAGCGGCAGGTAGAAGCTCGAGGCGGCGGCATTGCTGCCGCCGGCGTTGAGCGCGACCACCCGCCCCTCGATGTCGATGACCGGCGAGCCGGACGAACCGCCCGAGGTGCCCGAGGCCGCCTGGTAGTAGAAGGTATTGAAGTCGTTGTACTTGCCGACGCCGTACTCCGGCGCCTCGCGATCGAGACGCGCGAGCGTGCCCGCGAGAATCGAGATCTGCTCGCCGGCGTCGTTGCCGATGACGCGGATTTCGCGGCCGACCTGCGCCCCCTTCGGATACAGCGGCAGTTCCGCCGGCTGGCTGAAACGCAGCTTCGACGGGTCGTAGTGATAGATGCCGAAGTCGTGCACCGGATCGCGGTACACCGGGTAGAGCTGCACCTCTTCACGGTTGAGGAACGTCGCCATGGCCGTCACCGGGCCCGGCGTGACGACGTGACGATTGGTGAGGATGTAGCCGCGCTTCGCATCGACGACGAATCCCGTGGCCTGCGCGGATGCGCTCCATTCCGTATCGAAAGCGCGGGTCGCGTCGAGCTGGATCGCGACGACTCCCGTCGCCACGCGCTCGAGCGTCGAGGCCCAGTTGGCGGATTCGACGAGCGGCACCGCGGTCGGCGCGACCGTCGGCGCGACCGTCGGCGCGACCGTCGGCGCGACCGCGGGCGCGGGCACGGGCGCGGGCGCGGGCGCGGGCGCGGGCGCGGGCACGGACACAGGCGCTGGCGGGGTCGGCGCAGGGGTCGGGTCCGCCGCGAACAGCAGGGTGGGCAGGCAAATGGCAGCAGTGGCGATAGCGATGGGCAGGCGCATCCGTCGAGATCCTCAGGGTCGTGCGTGAATGGGATCGACCGTCGGCAGATCCATGGGTGGATCGATGATCGCCGTCAGGGCAGATCGGCGCCGAAAGTCTCCCGGTAGCGATTTCGAAAGTCCGTTGGGGTGAATCGGTGGTTCTGGGTTCCGTGCGACTCGATCTTGATCGCACCCATGAGGGAGGCGATGCGGCCGGTGACCGGCCAGTCGTAGCCTTTCATGAGCCCGTGCAGCAGTCCGGCCCGATAGGCGTCGCCGCAGCCGGTCGGATCGCTCAACCTGGCAACCGAGGCGACGGGCACTTCGATGGACTTGCCGCCGGCATGAATCGTCGAGCCCTCGCCGCCGCGAGTGACGACGAGCGCCTGCACGCCGCGCGCGATGTCCTCGAGCTTGCGGCCGATGCGATCCTGCAGCAGCTGTGCTTCATAGTCGTTCACGGTGACCCAGCTCGCCTGGCGCACGAACTCGGCGAGTTCCGGCCCGCTGAACATCGGCAGGCCCTGGCCCGGGTCGAAAATGAAGGGGATGCGCGCCGCGGCGAATTGCGCGGCGTGCTGGATCATGCCGTCGCGCCCGTCGGGCGCGACGATGCCGATCGTGATGCCGGCGCTCCCCGGCACCTCATTGCGGTGCGAGTGATTCATCGCGCCCGGGTGAAAGGCCGTGATCTGGTTGTTGTCGGCGTCCGTCGTGATGTAGGCCTGCGCGGTGAACTCGGAGATCACTTCCCGTACATAGCGCAGGTCGAGGCCGCACTGGTGCAGCCACTTGCGGTACGGCGCGAAGTCGTGGCCGGCGGTCGCCATGATGTAGCCTTCGCCGTCGAGCATCTTCAGGTTGAAGGCGATGTTGCCGGCGCAGCCGCCGAAATTGCGCCGCATCTCGGGCGCGAGAAACGACACGTTCAGCATGTGGATCTTGTCGGGCAGGATGTGGTCGCGGAACCGGCCCGGAAAGGCCATGACCGTATCGAAGGCGATCGATCCGCAGATGAGTGCGCTCATGAGTCCCGAAAGGCTAGCACGTTCAATGATAAACGAGCACGAGCACCCACACGGCGATCAGCAGCAGGATCGAGAGAAACACCGCCGCCGAACCGATGTCCTTTGCGAGCCCGGAGAGCCGGTGGTGCTCGAAGCCGATCCGGTCGATGGCCGCCTCGATCGCGCTGTTCAGGAGTTCCACGATCAGGGTCAGCAGCATCGGCGCCACGAGCAGCGCCTTCTCCACGCCCGTGCGGCCCAGCCACAAACCGAGCGGTACGACCACGACGGCAAGCGCCAGTTCCTGGCGGAACGCCGCTTCCTCGCGGAATGCTCCGGCGAATCCTTTGAAGGAATTGCCAAAGGCCCTGAAGAGCCGCACGAGTCCCTGGGGCTTCTCGCGTTCGATCATGCCGCCTGTGGCTTCCAGGTGAGATCGAGCTGCTTGTTGGCCCTGAGATCGTCGAGGCGGCGTACGGGCAGCGTGTGCGGGGCGTTCTTCAGCGTGTCCGGCGCCGTTTCGGCCTCGCGCTGGATGGCGATCATGGCCTCGATGAAGGCGTCGAGGTCCTCCTTGGCTTCCGTTTCCGTCGGCTCGATCAGCAGGCACTCGGGTACGAGCAGCGGAAAATAGGTCGTCGGTGCGTGGGCACCGTGGTCGAGGAGGCGTTTCGCGAAATCCATGGCCGTGACATTGAGCGTTCGCGCCTGGCGTTTCAAGGTGAGAATGAACTCGTGGCTCGCGCGGCGGTTAGGGTAGGCGGCATCGAAGCCGGCCGCGACGAGGCGCTTGAGCAGGTAATTCGCATTGAGCGTCGCGTATTCGGCGACGCGCGGCATGCCTTCGCGCCCGAGCATGCGCATATAGATGTAGGCGCGCAGCAGCACCCCGGCATTTCCCATGAACGCGGACAAGCGCCCGATCGATTGCGGCAGGTCCTTCTCCGTGAGCCACCGATAGCGCTCGCCGTCGCGGCCGACCAGCGGAATGGGCATGAACGGCAGCAGCCGGGCGCTCACGCCAACCGCGCCGGAACCGGGCCCGCCGCCGCCGTGCGGCGTCGAGAAGGTCTTGTGCAGGTTCATGTGGATGACGTCGAACCCCATGTCGCCCGGCCGGACCTTGCCGAGGATCGCGTTGAGATTGGCGCCGTCGTAGTAGAGCAGCCCGCCCGCATCGTGCACGATGCGCGCGACCTGGCCGATGCGCCGCTCGAACACACCCAGCGTGGAGGGATTGGTGAGCATGATGCCGGCGGTGCGCGGGCCGACGGCTGCGGTCAGCGCGTCGATGTCGACGTCGCCCTCCGGCGTCGAAGGAATCTCGCGCACCGTGCAGCCGCACATCGTCGCGGTCGCCGGATTCGTGCCATGCGCCGCGTCCGGAACGATGATCTCCGTGCGCTCGTGATCGCCGCGCGCGCGATGGTAGGCGCGGATCATCGCGACCCCGGCGAATTCGCCCTGAGCGCCCGCCATCGGCGTGAGCGACACGCCCTGCATGCCGGTGACTTCCTTCAGCATCTCCTGCAACTCGAACATGCACGCGAGAAAGCCCTGGCCGTGCGACTCGGCGCCGAGCGGGTGGCGGTTCACGAACCCGGGCAGCAGCGCGTACTGGTTACAGGCCTTCGGGTTGTACTTCATCGTGCAGGAGCCGAGCGGATAGAAGTGCGTGTCGATCGAGAAATTCAGCTGCGAGAGCCGGGTGAAATGCCGCACGGCCTGCAGTTCCGACACTTCCGGCAGGAGCGGCGCTGCCGTGCGCAGGAATTTCGCCGGCAGCCCGTGCGCGTCCGCGGTGTTCGGATGCTGCGCGGTCGCACCGCGGCCCGGATGGCTGTACTCGAATATGAGTTTCTCGGTCATGGTGCTTCCTCAGGCGGCGCGCGCGCTTTTCATGACTTCACCGAGCGCCCGCGCATACGCGTCGATATCGCTTTGCGTCTTCGTTTCCGTCGCACACACGAGGAGCGCGGAGCCGAGTTCCGGGAAATGCTCCGAGAGGTCGTAGCCGCCGAGGATGTCGCGCGCGGCGAGCTCGCTCAGCACGGTCGCGGCCGGCCGGTCGAGCTGCAACACGGCCTCATGGAATCGCGGACGATTGAACGCGGTGCGCACGCCCTTGATGGAGACGAGCGCATCGACGAGCGCATGCGTGCGCGTCACGCTGGCGGAGGCGACCTGCGCGAGTCCCGCCGGCCCGATGAGCGCGAGATAGATGGTGCCCGCCATCATGAGGAGGCCCTGATTCGTGCAGATGTTCGAGGTCGCCTTGCCGCGGCGGATGTGCTGCTCGCGCGCCTGCAGCGTCAGCGTGAAACCGGGCTTGCCGTCGCGGTCGACGGTGCGTCCGACGATGCGCCCCGGCATCTGGCGCACGTGCTCCATGCGGGTGGTCATGAACCCGAAGTAAGGGCCGCCGGATGACAGCGGCACGCCGAGCGGCTGGCCTTCGCCGCAGGCGATGTCGACGCCGAGCCCGCCCCACTTGCCCGGCGCCTTCAGGATTCCGAGCGAGGTGGGATTCACCACCGCGATGACGAGCGCATTCTGCCGGTGCGCCCAGTCGGTCAGCTCGTCCACGTCCTCGAGCGTGCCGAAGAAATTCGGCTGCTGTATGACGAGCGCCGTGATGTCCTGGCCTTCGTAGCGCTTCAGCGATTCGACGATCGTGTGCCCGCCTGCCGTGCAGTACGGCAGCTGCTCGAATACGAGTTTCTGGTTGCCGGCGATGGCGCGGGCGACGCGCGAGTAGGTCGGATTCACCGTGCACGGCACGAGAATGCGCGCCGATTTCGACTTGCGGTTGGCGCGGACGGCCATGAGGGCCGCTTCGGCAAGGGCCGACGCGCCGTCGTAGAGCGACGCGTTGGAAACCTCGAGCCCCGTGAGGCTCGCGATCATGGTCTGGTACTCGTAGATCATCTGCAGCGTGCCCTGGCTCGCCTCGGCCTGGTAGGGCGTGTAGGCGCTGTAGAACTCGCCGCGCGTGACGATCGCCCAGACGGCGGAAGGAATGTGGTGCTCGTACGCTCCGGCACCGATGAAGGAGAGCGCGCGCCCGTCCTGCGCGGCGCGCTCAGCCATCAGCCGGCCGATCTCCATCTCGTTGAGGGCATCCGGGATGCCGGTGAGGGCCTTCGCGCGCAGCTCCGCGGGAATTTCCTCGAACAGGTCGTCGAGCCGCCGGGCGCCGATGGCGTCGAGCAACGCGCGGGTGTCGGCTGCGGTGTGCGGAATGAACGGCATGGCGGTGCGATCCTGGCTGTTGCTAGTGCGCTTCGCCCGCGAGCTGCTCTTCGTACGCGCGGGCGTCGAGGAGCGAGTCGAGCTCGGCGGAGTTGGAAAACCGGATGCGCATGAGCCATCCGGACCCGTAGGGGTCCTGGTTGATGAGCTCGGGCGTCTCCGCGAGGGCCGCGTTCCCCTCGACCACTTCGCCGGATACCGGCGCGTACACGTCCGATGCCGCCTTGACGGATTCGACCACGGCACTGGCGTCGCCCGCCGACACCTCGCGGCCCGATTCCGGCACCTCGACGAACACGAGATCGCCGAGCGCCTGCTGTGCGTGCTCGGTGATGCCGATCTCCGCGATGCCTTCCGGCAGCACGCGGATCCATTCGTGGGACTTGGTGAACTTCAGGTCGGTCGGGACATTGCTCATGGGAGGCCTCGCGGGAGTGGAATGCTAGAAGCTGAGCAGGCTCTTGCCGTTGCGCACGAAGGGCGGGCGCACGACACGGGCGGCCAGGAGCTTGCCGCGGATGTCGACCTGCACGCGCTCGCCGGTCGCCGAAGGCACGCGGGCGAGCGCGATGGAACGCTCGAGCGTCGGTGAAAACGTGCCGCTGGTGATCTCGCCTTCGCCGGCGCCGGCGGCCAGCACTTGCTGGTGCCCGCGCAGCACCCCGCGATCCTCGAGCACGAGGCCGACGAGTTTGCGTCCGATGCCCGCCGCCTTCTGCGCTTCGAGCGCGGGACGGCCGACGAAGGCACGAGCCTTGCGCCCGAGGGCGACCGTCCAGGAGAGCCCGGACTCGAGCGGCGACGTCGACTCGTCCATGTCGCTGCCGTAGAGATTCATGCCGGCTTCGAGCCGGAGCGTGTCGCGCGCGCCGAGCCCGCAGCTGGCGATGCCCGCGGTGCTGAGCTTGCGCCACCAGTCGACGACGTTGACCGCGGGGATCACGAGCTCGAAACCGTCTTCCCCCGTGTAGCCGGTGCGGCCTACGAACATCGTGCTGAGATCGGCGCCGAAGAAAGTCTCGAGGCCCATCGCAAGCGGAGCGTCGGCGGGCCCGAGCAGCGCCGCGACCTTCTCGCGTGCCTTCGGACCCTGCACGGCGATCATCGCGAGGTCCTTGCGCTCGCGCACGCTGACGCCGGACGCGCGGGACTGCGCCGTGATCCAGGCGATGTCCTTGTCGCGCGTGCCCGCATTCACGACCAGCCGGAACCAGCTCTCGCCGAGGTAGTAGACGATGAGGTCGTCGATGATGCCGCCCGACTCGAGCAGCATGCAGGTGTAGAGCGCCTTGCCCGGCGCCTGCAGTTTGTCGACGTCATTGGCAAGCAGGCGCTCGAGCAGCGCGCGTACGCCGGCGCCTTCGAGATCGATCACGCACATGTGCGACACGTCGAACATGCCGGCATCGCGCCGCACCGCGTGGTGCTCCTCGATCTGCGATCCGTAGTTGACCGGCATGTCCCAGCCGCCGAAGTCGACCATGCGGGCGCCGCGATCGACGTGCGATTGATAGAGAGGCGTGCGCAATGCCATCGTTACCTGCCGTCAGAAAAGAAAAAAGGGACGGCCGATACCCTGCCGGTATCGGCCGCCCCTCTGTCCTTCGAACCTGAGAGATTAGAAAAATGGGGACATTCCCGATTTCGCCGCGACCCGCACACCCGTGTGCGAAATCGGGAATGTCCCCATTTTTCTCCCCTTCGGTGGGCTCTTTTGAGCCGCTCTCCAGAGACCGTCAGATCTCGCCGTTCTCTTTGCCTGAGCGTTTCCGGGCGGGTTGCGCCTTCGGCGGCTGGCTCGGACGAGGTCCGAATCAGCTCTCTCCGGTCGAGCCTTGTGACGGGTGCGCGGATGATAGCGGCCAAAAGCGGTGTGCGCTATTGTCCCCGCCCCGCATTTGCCCATAAGGCCTTGATCGTCATGCAAACGCGCCTGCAGAAAGCCCTGCTCCCGCTCCTGTTACTGGCGCTCCCGGCCGTTATTCCGGCCCCCGCCCTGGCGGACGCCGCCGGCGACCTGCATGGCCTCTTCGACCGCGAATACGAACGCGACCATCGCGAGGGCCCGCTCAACGCCTCGTACACGGGCGACAACCGCTACAGCCGGGAACTGCCGGACGACTCGCCCGCCTTCGCCGGGAAGAGTCATCAGGCGGACCTCGCCGTGCTCAGGGAACTCGAGGGGATCCAGCGCGCGGCACTCACGCCCGCGGATCAGCTGAACTACGACCTCTTCCGGCACGAGTACCGCGATCGCGTGACGCTGTATCCGTTCAGGGCTTTCCTCTACGCCGACGATCACCGCGGCGGCGTGCACACGCTGAACGAATTCACCGATTTCCTCCCCTTCCAGTCGGTCGAGGACTACGAAGACTGGCTGGCGCGGCTCGGCAAGTACGGCGGGCTCGTCGACCAGCACATCGCGAACTGGAAGCTCGCCGTGAAGGAGAAGCGCGTGCTGCCGCGCATCCTCTGCGAGCGCATGCAGCCGCAGATCGCGCAGCAGGATGTCGCTGATCCCGAGAAGAGTCCCTACTTCGACCCCTTCCGCAAGTACCCGGAGAGCTTCGATGCGGCCACTCGCGGGCGGCTGAGCACGCAAGCCCGCGCGACGATCCGGAATTCCGTGCTGCCCGCCATCCATCGATTGCGCACGGCCTTCGAGAAATCCTACCTGCCCGCGTGCCGCGCGTCGGTCGGCATCTGGGACACGCCGAAGGGCGATGAGTACTACCGCGCGCTCGCGAAGTACTACACGACGACCGACCTCACCCCCGACGAGATCCACGAGATCGGCCTCAAGGAGGTCGCGCGCATCCACGGCGAGATGGTGAAGGTGATCGCCGAGGTCGGCTTCAAGGGAACGTTCGATGAGTTCCTGAACTTCCTGCGCACCGATCCGCAGTTCTATTACCAGACGGGCGATGAACTCTTCAACGCCTATCTCGCGACCGCCAAGCGCATCGACCCGAACCTGACCAGGCTGTTCGGCAAGCTCCCGCGCACTCCATACGGCGTGCGGCCGATTCCGATGACCTCCGCGCCGAACACCACGACCGCTTACTACAATCAGCCGTCGGACGACGGCAAGCGGCCGGGCTATTACTACGTGAATCTCTACAAGCCGGAAGTGCGGCCGAAGTACGAAATGGAAGTGCTGACCGTGCACGAAGCCGTGCCGGGCCATCACCTGCAGATCGCGTTGCAGCTCGAAATGGGCGACATGCCGCAGTTCCGCAAGAACGCGAGCTACACGGCCTACGTCGAGGGCTGGGGCCTTTATTCCGAGAGCCTCGGCTACCAGCTCGGCCTCTACACGGATCCCTATTCGAAGTTCGGCCAGCTGACCTACGAGATGTGGCGCGCGGTGCGCCTCGTCGTCGACACCGGGATCCATTCCAGGCACTGGACGCGCCAGCAGGCGATCGACTATTTCAAGGCGAACGCCGCGAAGACCGAGACCGACATCGTCAATGAGATCGATCGCTATATCGGCACGCCCGGCCAGGCCCTCGCCTACAAGATCGGCCAGCTCAGGATCCTCGGCCTGCGCGAAGAGGCGCAAGCGAAGCTCGGCGCGAGATTCGACATCCGCGAATTCCACGACACGGTGCTCGCGACCGGCGCCGTACCGCTCGACGTGCTCGAGCGCACGGTCCACGACTGGATCGCGTCGAAGCAGTAGGCCCGGAAGCGTCCATGACAAGTTGCCGCCGCAAGACCGTTGCCGTCCGCGTCGCCCAGGTGACGGTGGGCGGCGGCGCGCCGATCGTCGTGCAGTCGATGACGAACACCGACACGGCGGACGCCGATTCGACGGCGAACCAGGTGAAGGCGCTGGCGCGGGCGGGTTCCGAGCTCGTGCGCATCACGGTCAATACCGATGAGGCGGCGGCGGCGGTGCCGGCGATCCGGGAGCGGCTCGACCAGTCCGGCGTCAACGTGCCGTTGATCGGCGATTTCCACTTCAACGGCCACAAGCTCCTGAAGGCCCACCCGGCGTGTGCCGAAGCCCTCGCGAAGTACCGCATCAATCCGGGCAATGTCGGGCGCGGCAGCAAGCGCGATCCGCAGTTCGCCGAGATGATCGAGGTCGCCTGCCGCTTCCAGAAGCCGGTGCGCATCGGCGTCAACTGGGGGAGCCTCGATCAGGATCTGCTGACGACGATGATGGATGAGAATTCGCGGGCGCCCGAGCCGCTCGACGCGAACGACGTCATGCGCGCGGCCATCGTCGAATCGGGCGTCGCGAGCGCACGCCGGGCCGAGGAGCTTGGCCTCCCGCACGACAAGATCATCGTGAGCGCGAAAGTCTCGGGTGTGCAGGATCTCATCGCGGTGTACCGCAAGCTCGCCGGGCGCTGCGACTATCCGCTGCATCTCGGGCTCACCGAAGCCGGCATGGGGTCCAAGGGCATCGTGGCATCGACCGCCGCCATGGCGGTCCTCCTGCAGGAGGGCATCGGCGACACGATTCGCGTCTCGCTCACGCCCGAGCCGAACGGCGACCGGACGCAGGAGGTCATCGTCGCGCAGGAGATCCTGCAGACCATGGGCCTGCGCGCGTTCCTGCCGATGGTCATCGCCTGTCCCGGCTGCGGCCGCACGACCAGCAGCTATTTCCAGGAACTCGCGCAGAAGATCCAGTCGCACATCCGCCGGCAGATGCCCGCATGGCGCGAGCGCTACACCGGCGTTGAAGACATGACCGTCGCGGTAATGGGCTGCGTCGTGAACGGACCCGGTGAGAGCAAGCACGCGAATCTCGGCATCAGCCTGCCGGGCACCGGCGAACGGCCGGTTGCGCCTGTCTATGTCGATGGCGAGAAGTCCGTGACGCTGAAGGGCGGGCGGATCGCCGAGGAATTCCAACAGATGGTCGAAGACTACGTCGCGAAGACCTACACGCGGAGGACCCCGCCATGAGCGATTTGAGCTCGAAGAAATGCGTTCCTTGCGAGGGCGGCGTGCCGGCCCTGTCGGCGAGCACCGCCCAGGGCCTGCTGCGGCAGCTGAAGGACGGCTGGTCGATCGACGCCGCCAGCACCGAGATACGGCGCGAGTTCAGCTTCAAGGACTTCTACCGCACGATGTCGTTCGTCAATGCCGTGGCGCATATCGCAAACCGCGAGGATCACCACCCGGATCTCGAGGTCGGCTACCACTACTGCCGCATCCGCTACTCGACGCACGCCATCCGCGGCCTCTCGGAGAACGACTTCATCTGCGCCGCGAAAATCGACGCGCTCGCGCAATAAAGCGGCGGCCTGCCCAATTTTCCCGGCGGGTACCGGGAGGTGCCGTGGCGGCGGCCGGCGCCACGGCACCTCCCGGTACCCGCCGGGAAAATTGGCGGACGCCGCCCTATTTCGCGGCGCGAGGCAGCTCGCCCGCGGTGCCGAGAGCGCGGCGGATGAAGAAGTTCTTGACGGGACCGAGCTGGTTGACGGCGCCGAGGCCGGCGCGGCGCAGCCCCGATAGAGCGGGGTTGCCATTCGAGAAGAGCCGGTTGATACCATCCAGCATGCCCATCGCCGCGAGATTCTCGCTCTTGCGCCAGCGCTCATAGCGGCGCAGCGGCTTCAGGTCGCCGAGCTCGGCTCCCGCAGCGCGCGCATCGACGAGCGTTTCCGTCAGGGCGGCGGCATCGAGAAACCCGAGGTTCACGCCGAGCCCCGCGAGCGGATGCACGGCATGGGCCGCATCGCCGATCAGCACGAATCGCGGCCGCGTGTAGTCGATCGCGTGCGCGAGCCGCAGTGGAAAGCTCGCGCGCGGCGCGGCGAGCGTCACCGACCCGAGCACGCCATCGGTCGCCTGCTCGATCGCCCGCGCGAAGTCGTCGGCGTCGATCTCGCGCATCGCCTCCGCCTGTTCCGGCGTCGTCGACCAGACGATGGAGGAGCGCCCATCCGCGAGCGGCAGCAGCGCGATCGGCCCCGATTCGAGGAATCGCTGCCGCGCGGTGTCGGCATGCGCGAGCTCCGTGCGGATATGGCTGACGAGCGCTTCCTGCGCGTAGCCCCAGCCTTTCGTTTCAATGCCGGCGAACTCGCGCAAGGGTGAATCGGCGCCATCCGCGCCGATCACGAGGGCCGCGGACAGGCTGCGGCCCTCGGCAAGAGTGACGGTGGCCTGCGCATCGCCGAGATCGAGCGCCGTGACGGCCTGGCGAAACACCGTGACGCCCGACCGCACGGCGGCCTCGAACAGATGCCATTGCAGCCAGCGGTTTTCGACGATGTAGCCGAGGTTCGGCTCGCCGACCTCCGCGGCGTCGAATTTCAGGACGCCGCCGCCGTCGGGTGCGGAGCTCGCGTCCCAGACCTGCATGCGCTGGTAGGGATGGCTGCGATCGGAGAGCACGGCATCGCGGACGCCACAGGCTGCGAGGATGCGCTCGGACCCGCGCGAGATGGCAGACACCCTGAGGTCGATGTCGACATCGGTGCGCGCCGGCGCGGGTGGCTTCGCATCGATCAGCGCAATGCGGCTTGCCGGGCAGATCGGAGTCTTCGCAAGGAGTGTCGCCGCGCAGGCGCCGACCATCCCGGCCCCGGCGATGACGATGTCGAAGTCGGTCTTCACTGCAGTGGCAGCCCGCGGGCGAGCTTCGGCAAGCGCCCGCTGACGCCCATGCTGAGGCGGCTGAGCGCATCCTTCGCGGGCGGCATCAGGTCGAACGCGAGCAATCCGAGATTGCGCGCGAGCTTCACGCCCGCAAGCGGATTGCCGAAGAGCCGCACCAGGCCGTCGGTGAAGGCGACGACCGAGCGCCGGTCCGAACGCCGCCAGTCGCGGTAACGCTCGAGCATCGCGGGCGAACCGAGGTCTGCGCGATGCCCGGCGATGAGTTCGGCGAGGGTCGCGACATCGCGCAACCCCAGGTTGAATCCCTGGCCCGCGATCGGATGCAGGCCCTGCGCAGCGTTGCCGATGATCACCACCCGATCGGCGACTTGCTCGTCTGCGCGCGTCAGTGCAAGCGGGTAAGAATGCCTGCGGCCGACGCGCGTCAGGCGGCCGAGTCGCATGCCGAAGGCCGCCTGCAGCGCGCGCAGGAATTCTTCGTCGGGCAGCGCCAACACCTGCTCGGCGCGCTCGGGAGCGAGCGTCCAGACCACGGTGCAGCGCCCTTCGCTCATGGGCAGCAGGGCGATCGGGCCATTCGGCGTGAAGCGTTCGTAGGCGACGTGATCGTGAAATTTCCGGGCGAGCACGTTCGTGATGACGGCGACCTGGTCGTAATCCCAGGTGGTCGCCTCGATGCCGAGCGCCTGGCGGATCGAGGAATGCGCGCCGTCGGCCGCGACCAGCAGGCTGCAGTCGATGCGCGCGGCTCCATTGGCCTGCCCGACCTCGAGGGTCAACGCATCGGGCGCCTTCGCGAGGCCGGTGGCCGTTGCCGGGCACAGCACGGTGAGATTGCCATCGGCCGTCAGCCGGTCCCACAGTGCCGTGCCGAGCGCCCGGTTCGCGAGCACGTAACCGAGTGCCGCGACGCCCTGTTCACCGGCGTCGATGCGCGCGAATCCGAACCGGCCGCGGTCGGAGATATGAATGCGGCGGATGGCGGTCGCTTCCTGCGCCACCGACCGCCAGATACCGATACTTTCGTAGATGCGCCGGCTGCCGTTCGAGAGCGCCGTGGTGCGCTCATCGAAACTGGGCTGCGCCTCCGATCCAAGCGGCGCGCTCTCGACGAGCGCCACCTTGAGCCCGAGCGGCGCGAGCGCAACCGCGAGACTCGCCCCGATCATCCCCCCGCCCGCGATGACGACGTCAGCGCGCATGTCAGCCGTGCATGGCGCGTTCGACGTCGTCGGGCTCGACCGGCAGCGCTCCCGTCAGCACTTCGGGCGCGCCGCGCGTCACCGCGACGTCGTCTTCGATGCGCACGCCGATGTTCCACCACTTGCGCGCCACCTTCGACATGCCCGCCGGGATATAGATGCCAGGCTCGACCGTCGTCACCATGCCGGGCTCGAGCACGCGCCACTCGCCGTCGACCTTGTAGTCGCCGACGTCGTGCACGTCCAGGCCGAGCCAGTGGCCGGTGCGATGCATGAAGAAGGGCTTGTAGGCGTTCTCCTTGATGAGCGGCGCCAGCCTGCCCTTCAGGAGCCCGAGTTTCATGAGGCCCTGCGTGATGGCGCGCACGGCGGCGTCGTGCGGCTCGTTCCAGTGGTTGCCGGCGCGCAGCTTCGCGATCGCCGCGCGCTGCGCCTCGAGCACGACCTCGTACACCGCGCGCTGTTCCGGCGAATAACGCCCGCTGACCGGCAGCGTGCGCGTAATGTCGGAGGCGTAGTAGCGGAACTCGCAGCCGGCATCGATGAGGAGCAGGTCGCCGTCCTTGAGTTCCGCGTTGTTGTCGCGGTAGTGCAGCACGCAGGTGTTGCGTCCCGAGCCGACGATCGGCTGGTAGGACGTGTCCGCATCGTTGCGCCGGAATTCGTGGACGATTTCGGCCATCACCTCGTATTCCCAGCGGCCCGGCCGGCAATAGCCCATCGCCCGCCGGTGCGCGGCCACCGCGATGCGTGCCGAGCGGCGCAGGGTGTCGAGCTCGCCGCGGCTCTTGTAGAGCCGCATGTCGTGCAGCAGGTGATCGAGCGCGACGAATTCGTGCGGTGTGCGCGTCCCTTGCTTGCCGAGTGCGCGCAAGCCGTTCACCCAGCCGACCACGCGCTGATCGAAATCCTGGTGGATGCCCATCGTGTAGAAGACCCGGCTGCGGTTCTCGAGGAGTCCCGGCAGGATTTCGTCGATATCGGCGATCGGGAACGCATCGTCGGCGCTGTACCGGCGCGTCGCGCCCTCGGTGCCGGCGCGGGCGCCGTCCCAGGTCTCGCGTTGCGGGTCGCGGTCGCGCACGAAGAGGATGAACTCCCCTTGCGGCCGGCCCGGGATGAGCACCGCCACCGCTTCCGGTTCCGAGAATCCGGTCAGGTAGTAGAAATCGCTGTCCTGGCGGTAGGCGTATTCGACATCGTTATTGCGCAGGCGCACCGGCGCCGCCGGCAGGATGGCGATCGCGCCCTTGCCCATCATGCGCATCAGCTGGCGGCGCCGTTGGGCGAATTCGTCGCGCCGGACGGGGCTGCGCGGCACCATCAATGCAGCGCCTCGAGCCGGGAAAGCATGTCCTGGCGCAAGGGCACCAGTTCGTCGAATACGAGCTGGGCGCTCACGCGCACGAATTCGACGAGTTCCGTGTAGGCCTGCTCGTTCGTTTCGAGCGAATCCTTCTCATCGACTGCCGCGCGGCTGATTTCCGTGAAGTCGCGGATGATTTCGGGAAGCTCCCCCGGCAATTCCTCGACCGAAGCGAGCTTGCCGGCGCCAATGCCATAGAGAAATCCCTGGCACCAGCCGCCGAGCGATGAGGCGCGCACGGAAAGCGGCGCATCGTCGTCTGGCAATAGCGGTTCGAACTCCATGGCGAGGCCCGCGAGCGAGCGCGAGGTCTCCGTAAAGACGAGTGCGAACACATCGGCCGACGATTCGGCCGTTTCCCGGCCGCCCGGCAACAGCTCTCCGATCCAGTCTTCGAGACGGTAGTTGGCCATGGCCGCCAGGGCACCGCACAGCGAGCCGTGAGCTTCGCCCGCAGCCGTGTAGGAACCCGCGTCCGAGAGCACGCGCTCGAATTCGTCGAAGCCAATGCTGAACATAAACCTATCGTAGCCGTAATTGACCATCCCCGGGGGTGGCTCTATATTGACGGTCCATGGGGGAATCGTCGGCAAAAATACCAGTGGATAACGAACTCAAAAAGCTGGAACGACGCGTCGACGACCTGGTCACGATCGTCACGCAGCTCAAGGAAGAAAACCGGGCCCTGCACCAGCGCCAGGACGCCCTGACGTCCGACCGCGCGAACCTCTTGCAGAAGAACGAGCAGGTGCGCGCGCGGGTCGAGGCCATGATCGGTCGCCTGAAAGCGATGGAGCACGGCGCATGACGGACTCCGCACGGGTGAGCGTCCGTATCCTCGAAAAGGAATACCACGTTGCCTGCCCGCCGAGCGAGCGCTCGGACCTGCTGGACTGCGCGGAACTCCTGAACGCCAAGATGCGCGAGATCCGCGACAGCGGCAAAGTCGTCGGGCTCGACCGCATTGCCGTGATGGCGGCGCTCAATCTCGCCAATGAAGTGCTGAAGTTCCGCCAGGCGGACGGCGAGCTGGCGAGCGACGTCGGTGCGCGCCTGAAATCGCTGCGCGAACGCGTCGAATCCGCCTTGCAGAAAGGCCAGCAGCTCGAACTCTAGCGAAAATGGGGACATTCCTGATTTCGCTCCGGCATTCGCGAAATCAGGAATGTCCCCATTTTCTTTCTATTGCGACGCGTCCGACATTTCCTACGTCTCGAAGCGTAGACCGGCTGCCACGTTCCGCTACAATCGACCCCGGCGCCACCTGCGGTGTTCGACAGTGGATCGGGATACCTCTCGACCCTAATTTTGAAACCCATGGGACGTCAGGTATGCCGGCAGCATTGTGCAAGTCCGCCTCGAGCGGAAAGCCTTAAGTGCCGCGACCTGTCCCACTTGTTGCTCTGGTTCGAGAGCAACGGTCTGCACCGGCACAGGTGGGTGGCGCCACTCTCTCCTCAAGTCGAAAGTAACGGCCCGTGAGCCGCCCCGCGAGCAGCAGCCCCACGCTCATCCGCCGGCGCATGCGCCAGGCGCGGCGCGATCTGCCACGGCGCGAAGCCCTGCGCCTCGCGCGTCTCGCCGCTCGCCGCCTGTCCATGCTCGGGCTCGTGCGCGGCGGCACGCGCATCGCCATCTACAGCGCGGTTCACGGTGAACTTTCGACGGCACCTCTCCGGCAGATCGCCGAGAGCCGCGGCTGCCAGGTGTTCCTGCCGCGCGTCTCGCGCGGCCGCGGGTTCCACATGACCTTCGTGCCGCTGCGCAAACCCTGGCGTGCGAACCGCTATGGCGTTCCCGAACCCCTGCACGTCCACGGCGCCCTCCCCGCCCGCTGGCTCGACGTCGTCGTCGTACCGCTCGTCGCGTTCGACGCCTCCGGCACACGGCTCGGCTCCGGCGCCGGTTATTACGATCGGGCGCTCGCGCATCTTGCGCTGAGGAACGACTGGCGCCGACCGCTCGTCGTCGGCTACGCCTATGATTTTCAACGCGTGGAGTCGCTCGAGCGCAAGCGCTGGGACGTACCCATGCATCTCGTCGTCACGGACCGCCACGTCTACAGGACCGAAGCATGAGCTACTGGCTGCTGAAGTCCGAACCCGACACGTTCGGCATCGGACACCTCGCGAAAGCGCCCCGCAAGACCGCCGCATGGGACGGCGTGCGCAACTACCAGGCCCGCAACATGCTGCGCGATGACATGAAGAAGGGCGACCAGGCGTTCTTCTATCACTCGAGCTGCGAGGTGCCGGGCATCGTCGGGATCGTGAGCATCGCCAAAGGCGGCTATCCGGACACCACGGCGTTCCAGCGCGGCCATCATCACTACGACGCCGACAGCGATCCGAAGAATCCGCGCTGGTTCATGGTCGACGTGCGCCTCGAGCGCGTGTTCGCACGCGCGGTCACGCTCGATGAACTGCGCGCATATGCAGGCGGGCCCCTGAAGGACATGATCCTCCTGCGCAAGGGCAGCCGACTCTCCGTCATGCCGGTCACGAAGAGCGAATGGCAATTTATTTTGGGTCTCGCATCGTGAATCGACAGTCGATTCGCGATTGAGCGACAGTGACGACACGTGAAAATCTTCGCGCGCGCTATTGCTTCCAAGTTTTGATTTATGTATATATCGATACCGGACTAACCCGACATGGAGATTCATATGGCTAAGGCAAAGAAGAAGGGCAAGAAGAAGGCTTCGAAAAAGAAGTAGTCGCCCTTCAGTAATCGGACCGGCAACGGTTCCGACTTCGGTCAAAACTGAAGCCCGTCCGATCTGATAACTCTGTGCCCGCGCAAGCGGGCACAGTTGTTTCTGCAGTCCGACAAAGTGCGTTTCACGCTTGTATTACCGGGTCACGAGCGATGCACCAGGATGAGAAAAAGAAGCGCGTAGCCAGTGCCGCGCTCGCCGAGATCAAGAGCGACACCGTCATCGGAGTCGGCACCGGATCGACCGTCAACTTCTTCATCGAGGCGCTCGCCGCGCGCAAGCAACGGATCGCCGGCGCGGTCTCGAGCTCCGCGGCGTCCACCGCCCGGTTGCGCGCCGCCGGCATCGAAGTGCTCGATTTGAATGCCGTGGACGGCTTCGACAGCTATGTCGATGGCGCCGATGAGGCCGACCGGCGCCTGTGCCTCATCAAGGGGGGCGGCGCGGCGCTGACCCGGGAAAAAATCGCCGCCGCGGTCGCCAGACGCTTCATCTGCATTGTTGATGACTCGAAGCTCGTCGATGTCCTCGGCCGCTTTCCACTGCCGGTCGAGGTCATCCCGATGGCGCGCGGCCATGTTGCCCGCGAGCTCGTGAAGCTCGGCGGCGAGCCGGTGTGGCGCCAGGGCATCACCACCGACAACGGCAACCCGATCCTCGATGTACGGGGCTTGACGATCGGCGACCCGGTGGCGCTCGAGACCGAGATCAACCAGATCGCCGGCGTCGTCTGCGTGGGCTTGTTTGCGCGGCGGCCCGCGGACGTGCTGCTGGTAGCGACGGACGGTGGCGTGGAGACCCTGACGCGCTAGGCGTAGTCCTTCTGCAGCTCGCGCAGGGCCGCATCGCCCGGGATCAGCTTTTCCATCGGCAGGTTCACGAGAGGCGTGGCGGCCGAATTCACGGTGCCGTGAAAGTCGGGGCGGTTCTCCTCCATATAGAGGAGGCCCGTGACGATCTCGCCCTTCGCACGATGCTCCTGCAGGTAGCCCAGCGCCTTGCTGCGATCGGTCGGATCGTAATCGGCGGCGACCTTGTGCAGCACCACCGTACTGCCATCGTGCATCTGGACCGGGATCGCGGTGCCAGGCTCATAAGTAACGGTGATGGATTCGGCCCTCGGCACATAGTCGGCGCTGATGACTTGCGTCGAGTACTTGCGGGTGTGGGCGTAGCTCTTGGTCGAGCCTTCGTGATCGTTGAAGGTCACGCAGGGTGAAATGACGTCGATCAGCGCGAAGCCCTCGTGCATCAGGCCCGCCTTCAGGAGCGGCACGAGCTGGCCCTTGTCGCCGGAGAAGCCGCGCGCGACGAAGCTCGCCCCGAGACTCATGCCGAACAGCACCGGATCGATCGGCGCGAACGAGTTGACCTCGCCCCGCTTCGCCTTGCTGCCGAGGTCCGCGGACGCCGAGAACTGGCCCTTGGTGAGGCCATAGACGCCGTTGTTCTCGATCACGTAGAGCATGTCGAGATTGCGCCGGATGGTGTGCGCGAACTGGCCGAGGCCGATGGAAAGCGTGTCCCCGTCGCCCGATACGCCGATGTAATAGAGCTCGCGGTTCGCGACATTGGCACCTGTCGCGACGGCCGGCATGCGCCCGTGGACCGAGTTGATGCCATGCGCATTGCCGACGAAATAGGCCGTAGTCTTCGACGAGCAGCCGATGCCGCTCATCTTCGCGATGCGCTCCGGCGGAATCGCGAGCTCCCAGATCGCCTGGGTGATCGCCGCGGTGATGGAGTCGTGCCCGCAGCCGGCGCAGAGCGTCGACATGGCGCCTTCGTACTGGCGCGCCGTCAGGCCGAGCGCGTTCTTCGGCATGTCGGGGTGATTGATCTTCGGTTTGGCGATGAAGCTCATGCGGCCACCACTTTCCTGAGGGACTCCGACACGCCGTCGACGATCACCCGGCAATCGATGGGCAGCCCGCTGTACTGGCGGATCGACACCAGCTTCTCCGGGTCGACCACCGTTTCGAGCTTGAGGAGCCCGACGAGCTGCGCATCGCGGTTCTGCTCGACGACGAACACCCGCTCATGGGCGTCGAGGAAGGACTGCACCTCGGTGCCGAAGGGAAATGCCTTGACCCGGAGGTAATCGAACTGCAGGCCGCGCCGGGCGAGCTGATCGGTCGCTTCGCGCACTGCACCGTCGCAACTGCCGAGCGACAGGATGCCGAGCTTGTTGCGGCCGCTCCCCGTGAGCACGGGCTTCGGCACGAGTTTCTTCGCCGTATCCCACTTCACCAGGAGCCGGTCGACCACTTCCTGGTACTCGACCTCGTCTTCCGTGTACTTGCCGCTCTTGGCATGGCCCGAGCCGCGGGTGAAATACGCGCCCTTGGCATGAACGCCGGGGAGCGTGCGGTAGGTGATGCCATCGCCGTCGACGTCCACGTAGCGTTGCAGCGGCCCCTTGAGCGCCATGATCTGCTCGCGGTTCAGCACCTTGCCGCGATCGGGGCGGTAGCTGTCGTTCCACTTGAGCTCGCGGCACATCCAGTCGTTCATGCCGATGTCGATGTCGGTCATGACGAACACCGGCGTCTGCAGCCGTTCGGCGAGGTCGAAGGCCTCGACCGACAGGTAGAAGCATTCTTCCGGATTCGACGGATACAGGCAGATGTGGCGTGTATCGCCATGCGAGGCGTAGGCGCAAAGCAGCAGGTCGCACTGCTGGGTGCGGGTCGGCATGCCGGTCGATGGGCCGGTGCGCTGCACGTCGAAGATGACGGTCGGGATCTCGGCGTAGTACGCAAAGTCGATGAACTCGCTCATGAGCGAGATGCCGGGACCGCTCGTCGGCGTGAAAGCGCGCGCGCCCGCCCAGTTCGCACCGATGACCATGCCGATGGCGGCAAGCTCATCTTCCGCCTGCACAATGCAGAAATTACGCTGGCCGGTGTCGGGATCCTTCCGGTACTGCTCGCAGAACATCTTGAAGGCGTCCATGAGCGACGTAGACGGCGTGATGGGATACCAGGCACCCACCGTGGCACCCGCGTACAGGCAACCCAGGGCGGCAGCGGTGTTGCCGTCAATCATGATGTGGCCGGCGGTGCGGTCCATGCGTTCGAGCTTGAGCGGCAGCGGACAGGGGAAATGCTGCTTCGCGTAGTCGTAACCGAGCTTGATCGCCTGCAGGTTCGAATCGACGAGCTTGGGCTTCGAGGCGAACTCCTCCCGGAGGAGCTGCTCGATGATGCCGAGATCGATATCGATGAGCGCCACCAGCGCGCCGACGTAGGCGACGTTCTTCATCAGGATGCGGGTGCGCGCGACCGGGAAGTGCTCGTTGCAGAGTTTCGCAAGCGGTATGCCGAAGACCGTCACGCCCTCGCGCGTCAACGCCTTGTCTCGCGGCCAGGTCGAGTCGTAGATGAGGTAGCCGCCGTTGCGCACCTCGGCGACGTCCTTGGCATAGGTTTCCGCGTTCATGGCGACCATCAGGTCGACGAAGCCCGAGCGCGAGACGTAGCCGTCCTTGCTCACGCGGATCTCGTACCAGGTCGGCAGTCCCTGGATGTTCGACGGGAAGAAATTCTTGCCCATCACGGGCACGCCCATGCGGAAGATGGCCTTCATCAAGAGGCCATTCGCGCTCGCCGACCCCGTCCCGTTGACGTTCGCGAGCTTGACGACGAAGTCGTTTATGCGGCTTGGCTGGGTTTCTTGCATGGAGCCTGATCCCCCGCCAGGGGGATGCGGATGGTGGATTTCTGCATGTCCCAGGCGGCCGTCGGGCAGCGTTCGGCGCACAGGCCGCAATGCACGCACAGGTCTTCATCCTTGATCATGACGCGCTTCGTCTGCGGCAGCGCATCGGAAACGTACAGCGGCTGCGTGAGATTCTTCGCAGGCGCGGAGAGGTGCTTGCGCAGTTCCTCTTCGGCCGCATTCGGCGCGATGGTGAGGCAATTGACCGGGCAGATGTCGATGCAGGCGTCGCACTCGATGCAGAGCTTCGCGCTGAACACCGTCTGCACGTCGCAATTGAGGCAGCGCTCGACTTCGGTCGTGAACTGCTCGGCGCTGAAACCGAGCTCGACCTCGATATTGAGCTTCTTGAAGCGCTCCTTGAGGCTGACATGCGGCATCAACCGGCGCGTCGCGGCGTCGAAGTTGTTGCTGTAGGCCCACTCGTGGATGCTCATCTTGGTGCTTTCGAGTTCGACGGCGGGCTTGGCGCGATCGGCGACGGCGATGCCCTGGCAGTGGTTGTGGATCGAGATCGCGGCTTCGTGGCCGTGCGCGACCGCCCAGATGATGTTCTTCGGGCCAAACGCCGCGTCGCCGCCGAAGAAGACGCCGGGGCGAGTCGATTGCATGGTGAGCGCGTCGACCTTGGGCACGTCCCATTTGTCGAACTCGATGCCGAGGTCGCGCTCGATCCAGGGGAAGGCGTTCTCCTGGCCGATGGCGAGGATGACGTCGTCGCAGGGCAGGAAGACCTGCTCGACGACCTTCTCCGAGAGGATCTTGCCCTTCTGCACGTCGTATTCCATCCGCTCGAACATCATGCCGGCAAGCTTGCCGTCCTTGATGACGAATGACGTCGGCGCGTGATTCACCACGATCTCGACGTTCTCGGCTTCCGCATCCTCGAGCTCCCAGTCGGATGCCTTGAAGAAGCCGCGCGGCTTGCGCGCCATGACCTTCACGCTCTTCGCGCCGAGACGCAGCGACGTGCGGCAGCAGTCCATGGCGGTATTGCCGACACCGATGATGAGTACGCGCTCGCCGATCGACTTGATGTGATCGAAGGCGACCGATTCGAGCCAGGCGATGCCGATGTGGATGCGGTCCGTCTCCTTGCGTCCGGGCAGGCTCAGCTCCTTGCCCTTCGGCGCCCCCGAGCCGACGAACACCGCGTCGTATTTGTTCGAGTCGAGGAGCTTCTTCAGGCTCTCGATGCGGGTGTCGAGCTTGAGGTCGACGCCCATGCCGGTGATGTAGCCGATCTCCTCGGCGATGACGCTCTCCGGCAGGCGGAACGCCGGAATGTTCGACAGCATGAGGCCGCCCGGCTTCGGCAGCGCCTCGAAGATGGTCACGTCATAGCCGAGCGGCATCAGGTCGTTGGCGACCGTCAACGAGGCGGTGCCGGCACCGATGCAGGCGATGCGCTTGCCGTTCTTCTTCGACGGGGCCTTCGGCAAGCGCGCAGTGATGTCTTCGCGCAGGTCCGAGGCCACGCGCTTCAGCCGGCAGATCGCGACGGGTTCTTCTTCCACGCGGCCGCGCCGGCACGCCGGTTCGCACGGACGATCGCAGACGCGCCCGAGAATGCCGGGGAAGACGTTCGATTCGCGGTTCAGCATGTACGCGTCGCCGTACCGCCCCTGCGCAATCAGGCGGATATAGCCCGGTACATCCGTGTGGGCCGGACAGGCCCACTGGCAGTCAACGACGCGATGAAAATAGTCTGGGTTCGAGGTGTTCGTCGGTTCCACAGGTGGTTCCCATGCATGCCGCGCAGACCATTCGGAGACGGACCTCCTGAGGTGACGCCTCGAGCCGCGCGGCTTTGGGATGGGGTTGACGCAATTATAGTCGGTTCAAACGCCCGGATGCCAAGAAGGTTGGACTGAATCACAGCGCGGCCCCTTGCGACTGACTTAATCTACTGGGCTGGCGGATCGGACCGTGGCCACGCTGCGTCCGAACGAAAGCTCGACGGGTAGACCTCGACGAGCGGACGCCCTTGGGAACCACTCCACTGTCGGATGCGTCGAGCAAACGTTGCCGGAAAGCGGCCCCAGGAAAAGATTGCCGTCTGACTTGGACCGTGAGTACGAATCACGGCGGACACGCCCAGTTGAACCCGCGCCTGACGAAACGGAGATGAGCATATGAGATTCCGTCTGCTAGCCTTTTTTCCGGTTTGCGCCCTCGCAGGATGCATGACCGCTGCGCAGCACCGTGCCGATGTGCAGGACAACTCCGGCGAGAGGCTGACAGTTGGGACTGTACAGAAGGAGATACGTGTCGGTATGTCGGGTGCGGACGTGGCGGCCGTACTAGGATCTCCGAACATCGTCAGCACTGACGAGGAACGGCGCGAGGTGTGGATCTACGACAAGATATCCACGGAAGTGGTGTATTCGACGAGCAGGGCCGGTATATCCACTCTCATTTTCGGCGGCGGCAGCAGCGTTGGCGGCGGGGTAGCCGGGAGCGCGGAGCGTGGAGCCGGGGCTTCGTCCACTTCGCAGCGCACACTGACCGTAATCATCAAGTTCGATAACGATAAGAACGTTCGCGACTTCGCGTACAACACCTCCCGCTTCTAGCAATCTGCCTACACCGGAGACTTCGCGTGACGACAGGATTCACGGCGCTATCGAGCGCCCGCAGGACTATTGCCCTACTGGTACTGACACTCAGCGGCTGCGTAACGATACCGCCCAATGCGTTGAAGATGACTCCGGATACGCTCGAGCGACGCCACCTACAAACGCGCCGATTCGACGGCATCGAGGAAAAGAAGATTCTGGCGGCATCGGCGGGTGTGCTTCAGGATCTTGGGTTCAATATCGATGAAAGCGAAACGAAGCTCGGCCTCATAGCCGCCTCAAAGAACCGATCGGCAGTGTCGGGCGGTCAGATAGCGGTCGCTGTCCTGGCGGCGGTGTTGACGGGCACCGTGACGCCAGTCGACAAGACACAAAAGATTCGCGTTTCCCTCGTCACGCGTCCAGCGGCGACCGCAACGTCAATGGGCGTGACCTCAAGCTGGTATGTGCGAGTGACCTTTCAGCGGATGGTTTGGAATACTGACAACCAAGTCACGCGCATCGAGGCGATTGACGAGCCCGCAATCTATCAGGAATTTTTCGAGAAGCTGTCCAAGAGCGCATTTCTGGAGGCGCAACAGATATGACTGCCAAGCATGCGATCACCCTGGTTCTTATGGCACTCGCGCTGTCGGCGTTCGGATGCGCATCCTCCACAAAGCAAGTCCTGGCGACCGGCGCGAGCGCCGTTCAGTTGCGCAGTTTTCAGTCTCGCGCATTCGACACTACAGATTCTGAAACGACGCTGCGGACAATTATCGCGACGCTTCAAGATCTCGGATTCGTCGTCGACAAGGCGGACGCCGACCTCGGCTCGGTGAGCGCGACCAAGCTGTCCGGCTATCAATTGCGCATCACGGTGACCGTGAGGCCACGCGGCGAGAAACAAATTCTCGTGCGCGCAAATGCGCAATACATGGATAAGGCGGTCGAAGACCCCAAGCCCTATCAGGACTTCTTCACCTCGCTGGAGAAGGCGATGTTCCTGATGGCACAACAAGTTGACTAGCTGCAGCCGTAAAGGCAGATCGGGCGTCGCATCTACACTGTGACTTAGCGCGCCGCGTTCTGCCGCAATTTTTCGAGATAGCGATCACGCAGCTCCGTCTGCCGCGACACCTGCGGTTCGAGTTTCCCGCCGATGAAGACCTGCTCGGCAACGCTCGTGACCTCGAGCGGGTCGCCGCTCCAGACGACCAGGTTTGCCGGCCGGCCGGCTTCGATCGACCCCACGCGGTCGGCGACCCCGAAGATCTCCGCGGGAACCCGCGTAATGGCGGCGAGGCCCGCTTCCCAAGGCAGCCCGTGCGCCACGGCAATGCCTGCGGCCTGGCGTATCGTGCGGATATTGTGCGATTCCGGATCGACGAAGCTGAAAGCGACGCTGACGCCCGCTTTGTCGAGCCGCGCCGCGTTCTCGAGCGTGGCGCCGACCCCATCGAAGTTCGCCGGCAGATCTTCCAGTGGGTCGAGGATGACCGGCACCCCCGCGACGGCGAGTTCCGGCGCGACGCGCCAGGCCTCGGCTCCCCCGGCAATGACGACACGCAGTTTCTCGCGCGCCGCAAGTGCAAGCACCTGGCGAATATCCGAGGCGCGATCGACATCGAACACCCAGGGGGCCGTACCCTTGGCATAGGCGAGGAGCGTCTGCCGGCCGGCCGGCGTCAGCAGTCGCTGATCGTCCGCGAGCACGAGGTTCGGCGTGCGCGCTTCCGTGAACGCCTGCTTGAGTAGCATGTACTGCACGGCCCGGCTGCCGCCGGTCAACTCGCTGATGTCCGCACCAAGATCGATGTAGAGCCCTTGCGACCCGGCCAGCACCGCACCGTCGAGCGTCACGATCGGACCCTGGCCGGAGATGATGGAACCTTCCTTGCCGGCCGACGTGGGCGTCACGGCGGCGAACGTGACACCGCCCGCGCGATTGACGCCGATCGAGGTCGCATCCGGATCGAAAGCCGGTGTCACGTCGAACTCCGGACGCATCTGGCCGAGCTTCACTTCCGGGTCGTCGAGCGTCGGCTCGAGCCCGATCTCGTCGAGTCCGAGGTACGTGAGGCCGCCGAACAGGCCGGGCGTCACGATCTTGCCGGTGCCGTCGATCGTCGTCGCGCCGGCCGGAGCCGTGAGTGCCTTGCCGACACTGACGACCTTGCCATCGGTGATGAGCACATCGGTGCCGTCCAGCGGTCCGTTCGCGACCAGCGTGTGCACCGTGGCATTGCGGATCAGGACGCTCCCGGCTCCCGCGAAATTCGCGGCCAGTGCCCAGGCCGCGACGGCGGCGAACACGATGCTGTTGCGCTTCATGGCGTCACCCCCGGCGCCGCCGGTTGGCCGAGATAGAAGTCCGATCGCGGTTTTGCGGGCGGGTGTTCGCGGTCGTACTCGAGGACACCGTCGATGAAGACGTACTCGGCGAGCGCGTAAACGCTGAAGGGATTGCGGTTCCACACGACCACGTCGGCCATCTTGCCGGCCTCCAGCGTGCCCGTCTGGTCCGCGATGCCGAGCGCTTTCGCCGGATTCGCGGTGAGCCACGCGATGGCGTGTTCGGGCGATTCCTTCAACCCTGCCCGGCTGCCGGCGGTCATCGCCTTGGCGGCTTCCTGGTTGAGCCGCTGGATGCCTTCCTCGGAATCGGAATGCACGATGGCGCAGCCGCCCGGCGCGGCATCGACCATCGCGATGTTCTCCTGGATCCCGTCGTAGGACTCCATCTTGAAGCCCCACCAGTCAGCCCACATGGCACCGCAGATGTGATTCTCCGCGAGCAGGTTCGCTATCTTGTACGCCTCGACTGCGTGGTGGAACGCGACGACGTGGTAACCGAACTCCTTCGACAGGTCGATGATCGTCGCCATCTCGTCGGAGCGGTAGCAATGCATGTGCACGAGCACCTCGCCCTTCAAAGCCGCTGCGAGCGTGTCGAGGCGCAGGTCGCGCGTCACCGGCTTCGCGTCCTTGTCCCCGGCCGCGACTTTCTTCTCGTAGGCCTCGATGTTGCGCAGGTACTCCTGCGCCTCGATCCATTGCGCGCGGTAACCCGCGACGTCGCCCATGCGCGTCGAGGGGAACTGATTCTTGCGGACGCCGTAGACGCGCTTCGGATTTTCGCCGCAGGCCATCTTCAGGCCCTGCGGTGCGCCTGGAAATTTCATGCCCTGGTAGGTTGCCGAAGGCACGTTCTTCAAGACGACCGAGCGGCCGCCGAAGAGATTGGCCGATCCCGGAAGGATCTGCAGCGTCGTGATGCCGCCGGCCAGCGCCGTTGTGAACCCCGGATCCTGCGGCCACACCGAGTGCTCTATCCAGACGTTCGCGGTTGACGGGCTGGTCGCTTCGTTGCCGTCGTCGTTGCCGCGGACGCCAGGATTCGGAGACGCGCCCATATGCGAGTGCACGTCGATGATGCCGGGCGTCACCCACTGGTCGTGGCCGTCGATGACCGTCGCGCCGGCCGGTGCGGTGAGACTTTTGCCGACGGCGCTGATCTTGCCGTCGACGAGCAGGACGTCCGCGTCGTCAAGTCGCTCGCCGGTGCCGGTCAACACGGTTGCGTGCTGGATGAAGGTCGGCGCGCTCGACGCGGCGTGATAGGTCGAGGGATAGGGATTCGCCGAGATTGCGATCGGCGGCACCGGCTCGGGCTTCGTCGGCTTCGCCGGTTGCGCGGCGCAGGCGGTGAAGAAGCCAAGAATGAAAAGGAGGCTGCGGAGTTTCACGGCAATATCCCTAGAGTGTTATTGCCGCCAATTGTGCCGGAGGGTTAACGCCGATTCACGCCCATTTACATTGGGCGGCCATGATTCTCTAGTCGTTCAAGGTCGGCTCTGCCCGTTTTTGCAGAACTTCACCCATAATTGGCGCTGCCATGCCATCGCGGTTGGCCGTAGGGTAATAGACCGAGCTATTGGGATCAGGATGTCCCTCCGTCACACGCGAATCTTGGTTCTCTGTAAGACGTATCCGTCGCCGAGCGCCGGCTACGTCGAAACCTCGTGCGTGGCTGGCATGGAGGAAGCTGGGAATCTACTTCGTCTTTATCCTGTCCCGTTCCGCTTGATGTCAGACACTGCGCAGTTCAAAAAATGGCAGTGGATCGAGGTCGACATCGAAAAGGCAAGGAACGACCATCGCACAGAAAGCCATCGCATTCGCGTCGACAACATTAAATGCATCGGGGAGCCACTAACGACCAAGAACAAGTGGGGCGCGCGACGCGAGTGGCTCAATCGCCTTCCTTGCTTTGACAGCTTCGCTGCGCTCGACGCGGCGAGATTGGAGGCAGGCACTACTCTCGGTCTTTTGCGCCCGAGCGCAATTCTGGGTCTAGATATCGCAGAGGCCCGTCATCCGGATTGGACCGAAGATGAGCGGGCCAAGCTTCTGCAGGCACAAAGTCAAGGCGACCTCTTTGATGACCAGGAACGCCGATCGATTTCAACGCTGCAGAAGATTCTGTTCGATTTTCACTACCGATACCGAGATCTAGAGGGGCCTCAGCGCCACAAAATAGTCGACTGGGAGGCAGGTGCCTTATACCGCCACGTAAGCAGAGATCACGGAGCCAACTGGGAGAAGCCCTTCCGCGACAAAATCGAGCGCGAGCTTCCAGCTAAAGACCTCATGTTCCTGATGGGTACGATCCACAGATTTCCCGATCAGTGGCTCATCGTCAGCCTGATCTACCCGCCTAAGCTGCCCTGACTGTTGCACCTGTTCGCAGCGCTGCAGCTTCAACGATGTGTGCTACGTCGCCTTTGAGCGTGCGTGCGACCTCTCTTGCGACGAAGGTCCGATGACAACGATTGAAGTCGCGCTCGAAACACATGAGCGCTGTGCGATCCGCCTTACAGATCTCGGCCAATGCCACGACGGCGTCACGCTGCTTCGCCAAATACACGGTGAATGCCACGACATACCGATTCCAATCGCTGTCCGCACGGAATCGATCGCGTATGGCACTAGGGCAGCCGAGATCGCGAATGTGAACATAGGCAATTCCATTAGCTTCCAGGGCTTTCGCGATCGCAGTCTTTGAGAAGCCTGGCTTTCGGGAAAGCGGCATCTCGCGCACATCAGCGACGAGGCGTACTTTTTCGCGCTTCAAAAGAGCAAGAAAGGATTCCAGCGACTGCCCTTCGTACCCAATGGTGTAGACCTTTCGTTCCATGGCTGGCATCCGCAGACCTAATGCGGGGCGTCGCGCATTTGCTTCGTGATCCGCATCGTCTCGACACTGACGGTGGTCACACGCGACAGCAGTTCGATCACCTTTTCCTTGTAGTCCGCGAAGCGATATGTATCGAATTTCTCGCGGATGGTCGGATCTTTCGGTTTCTTTTCCTTGTACTGATCGAGGATCCACTCCAAGGCGCTGCGATTTCCGAGCTTGTAGTTCCACGCTTCGCTTGGCACTCCCGCAAGCTTCGTCTCGCTGTCGAGCTGGATACACCCATTCTCCTTGATCGCCTTTAGCATTGCCTTTGGCGGCAAGCCAGCCTTGCTGGCCTTTTCGTCGGGCGTGTCGGTGCGCTTCAGCGCAAATGGCGCCTCGGACTCATAACCGATATGCAATTCCATGAGCGCCTTACCCCAGTCGGCCCACTGCCAAAAATCCGAGTAGAACGGAAGCCGCGGAAGCTCGCGCTTGAGGTTCAGCGCGTACTTCTCCCGATAGACGGGATCGTGCAGCAGTCCGTAGGCATAGTGAAAGATGCCTTCCTTAGTGATCGGTCGCTCCTTCTTACCGCGGCCAGATTGGTATTGTCTCTTGAATTGGTCGAACGCCCAATCGGTGATGTTATCGACCCTCTCACCGTCTTCGAAGCGATACAGCGGGAAGAACTGTCCGGCGCTGGGCAGAAACATGTCTTTGTTCGGAACACGATCAGTTGCTACGAGCGCAAATTCGGCGCGATCCTCGACGACCACAGAAAAACCCGGTGTTCGCACATTGCCAGTCGGAAAGAACTCGAAGTTCTTGTACGGGCGGTGAGTAATGACGTAGTCAAAATAGGTGAGCCTTCTCACAAACGGACGATAAAGCGACGAACAGATATGAATGTGGTCGTATTGCAGCAGCGAACCACGACGCATGTGTGATTCGAGCTCTGATGTCCACTTGATCTGCCGATCCACGAAATTCGCGGTTTCAGCCGGTCGTCCCGCTTTGACCCAGCGCTTTCGGTCCTCTTCATACCTCTCGAAGAAGTACCGCACTTTCGCCGCTAGTTCCCCTTCGTTCCAGGCATACACCCACTCGTCTCTGTTCGTAACAATCCCAAGAGAAAATAGACGGAAGACCGCTCGTTCCTGCCCAGGCTTCTTTGCAAATTTTGCCGCCTTAGTTGCAATAGGAATCAATTCATCAAAGTCATTGCTGGTTAGATTGATCCAATTGCACTTCTCGTCGGGCTGCAATTCCTGAAACGGGAGATCCCCCAGCTTCGCGCTACTTAGAAAAGCCAGCTTTTCGATAGCGACCTCCATTTCCGGCCGTCGAAGGTAATAGATCCGGCAGCCCTTCTGCTTCGCTCGACGAACCATAAAGCTAATTGCGACGCCGGTCTGAATGCCGAACACATTGTGCGTTGTGCCGGATAGCTTCGAGTTCGCACGCACATCGCCCCCCAAGTCCACGACGCGAATTTCATTGAACTCCTTGGCCACGGTCGCCCGAAATCCGTCGAATGTCCGGCTGTCAATGAAGCTGCGATTTGTGATGAACGCCAGAATGCCGTTCTCGTCGAGCCGATCTACGGCCCATCGGAAGAAGCGCGCGTACATGTCGTAGACCTTCGTCTTTTGCGCGGTGCTCCGCTCGATATAGGTTTCTTTGATTCGCTTGTCGATCTCCGGGTACTCCCGGTTCTTGTTGTTTTCGTTTTCGTTGAGTTGATTTGCGTTGTACGGCGGATTGCCGATGATCACGCTGATTCGGCGGCTGTTCTGCTGACGGATGCGTTTCATGTTGTCGTCAGACACCGAGCCGAACATGTCATCCATGTGGCCACGGTGCTTGCGTAGCGCGTACGTGTTATCGAGGGTGTCGACGAAGCACAAGCCGGGGAATTCCTCGTACCGCTCCATTGCCGCTGCGTACGTGGCTTCGATATTCAAGTTGGCAACGTAATACGGTAGGATCGCGACTTCGTTCGCGTGAAGTTCTCGCTTGTATTTGTGGGCAAGCTTCTCGCGCTGGCCGGCGAAATGCTCGATCAGTTCGCAAATGAAAGTGCCAGTACCAGTCGCTGGATCGAGGATGTCCACGTCCTTGTCGATCAAGCTTCGCTTGAAGTGCTTCTCGCAAAGCCAGTCGGCACTTTCAATCATGAAGCGGACGATTTCATTCGGCGTATACACGACGCCCAGCCGGTCCGCGGCCTTCGGGTTATAGACCTTGTAGAAGTTTGCGTAGATCTCTTTGAGAAACGCCTGCTTCTCGTGGTGCGTGCCGATCTCGGCAGCGGCTTTACGTATCGCTGTGTAGTACGGCGCCAGACCCTTTAGCGTCTGGTGCTTCGTATTACCCGTGAAGAACGTCTCTTCCAGCTTGTAGAGCTCCCGCGCAACACTATTGTCTTCGTGATAAGTCGTGCCGGGGAAGACCGCCGCGAACACCTCACCGGTCAGGATGTGCTGAATCAGCATTTCCCGAACATCGGCGTCGGTCAGGTTTGGATTGATCGCTTCCTGCGTGTGCTTGAGATACTCGGCGGCGGCGTTGCGGAACTTGGCCTCCTTCGCATGCGCGGCCTCGATCATGGACCTCAGCGCCTCGAGCACGGCCGGGAGGTCGGTCTTGAACTGCTCTACGGCACTTCGAAATGCCTCAATCTCCGGTCGCTCGTACCCGAAGAAGAGCTTCAACAGTTTTTCGAGCTTCTCAACGTCATCGACGCCGCAGCGCATGACCTCTTCCCCGTGCTGGATCAGGACGGCTTGGGTCGAGTCCTCAAAGATGATGTTGGTCTTCGGGTAGCCGCGCCGAAATTTGGTCTCGATCTCGGCATCGATGTCGTCCTTTTCGTCCTTCGCCTCCCAGTACCCGAACGGCACGCGCAGGGTGTGGAGGAGGGCGCCGTCGACGTAACGTCGCTCCTTTGCCTTCGTTTCCAGCTCGTATTCGGGGATAAAGGTCAGGTCGAGAGAGCGACCCCAGTCCTTGAGCAAGTCCTTGAAGGCTTCGCGCACGACCGATTCCCTGTGAGTGCCCGAGACTTGACGAAGTCTAGCCAGCTCGTTCAGGTACTTGTTGATGAGCAGTTGGCTCATTTTTGGCGCGTTCGCGCAGAAATGGCGCGGCGGTAGAGTACCCGGGTATCCGCGGATGGGGAAACGGCACGAAGACTGGATGGGGGACTAGGATTACTTCGCACTTCCCTGTGCTCCGCCCCGCTGGGGTCGATCACAAACAGGCTCTCGCCTGTATTGTGATCGTTCCAGATTGCTCCCGGCAATCTGGTCGAACCTAGGTGCCCTAGGTTCTCAACACCTAGTACCCCGCCAAAAACGCAAAAGGCCCGCTGACGCGGGCCTTCGGCTTTTTGGCTGGGGGACTAGGATTCGAACCTAGGTTGACGGAGTCAGAGTCCGTAGTCCTACCACTAGACGATCCCCCAATACCGGACGAGGAGCGGCAGAACCCTCGATGCGATCAGCGCTTCGAGTACTGAGTTCCGCGGCGGGCCTTGCGACGCCCGACCTTCTTGCGTTCGACTTCGCGCGCGTCGCGCGTGACGAACCCGGCCTTGCGCAGCGTCTTGCGCAGCGACTCGTCGTACTTCATGAGGGCGCGCGTGATGCCGTGGCGCACCGCGCCGGCCTGGCCGGTGATGCCGCCGCCCGCGACGATGACCGAAATGTCGAACTTGTCCGCGAGCTGCGCGACTTCGAGCGGCTGGCGCACGATCATGCGGCCGGTCTCGCGGCCGAAGAATTCATCGAGCGACCGGGCATTCACCGTGATGTCGCCCTTGCCGGGCTTGAGCCATACGCGCGCGGTCGAAGTCTTGCGGCGTCCAGTTCCGTAGTACGAAGTTGCAGGCATCGCGGGATCTCTCGGATAAAGGGAGGTTTAGAGCTCGAGCGCTTTGGGCTGCTGCGCCTGGTGTGGGTGTTTTTCCCCAGCAAACACGTGCAGCTTCTTGAACATGTTCCGGCCGAGCGTGTTCTTCGGCAGCATGCCTTTCACCGCGTACTGGATCACGCGCTCCGGCTTCGTCGCGAGGAGCTTGCCGAGCGCAATCGACTTGAGGTTGCCGATGTAACCCGTGTGGTGGTGATAGATCTTGTCGGTGAGCTTCGCGCCCGTGACCTTGATCTTCTCGGCGTTGATCACGATGAGGTAATCGCCGGTGTCGACGTGCGGCGTGTACTGCGCCTTGTGCTTGCCGCGCAGGCGGTGAGCGAGTTTCGAGGCAAGGCGGCCGAGCGTCTTGCCGTTGGCGTCAACGACGTACCAGTCGGCGCGTACGGTGCCGGCTTTGGCAAATTCCGTGGTCATGGCTCTCTCAAGGTTTCGGCGGCTTCGGGGCCGCTCGCGAAAGGGCGGCAAGTCTACTGAAGCAACCCTTTGTTTGCAAAGCTGGAAACGGCTGGTGGCGGCACCCCCGGCAGGCCCCGGCCGATACGCCGGAGCGGGCCTTCGGAGGCATATATAATGTGTCTGTGAAAACGCTCGATCTCACGCCCCTGGATCGCCTGATTAGCTCTTTTGATCAAGCACTTAGAACTGTCGCGGCCCGCTCTTCCGCCGCCCGGCGCTATCCGGCCGACGGCGTCGCCGCCGGCGCACTCGACGCCGGCGAGACCCGCCACGCGGCGGGGCTCATGCGCGTCAATCACAGCGGCGAGATCGCAGCCCAGGCGCTCTACCGCGGACAGTCGGTGACGGCACGCGATGCGGCAACGCGGGCGCAACTCCTGGACGCGGCGCGCGAGGAACAGGACCATCTCGCGTGGTGCGAGACGCGGCTGCGCGAACTCGACGCGAGCCCGAGCCGGCTCGCGCCGCTCTGGTACGCCGGCTCGTTCGCCATCGGTCTGGCAGCGGGCGCGCTCAACGATCGGGTAAGCCTCGGCTTTGTCGCCGAGACCGAGCGTCAGGTCGAGGGCCATCTTGAAGAACATCTTGCAAAGCTGCCGCCGCGCGATGAGCGCAGCCGCCGGATCCTTGAGTCCATGCAGGCGGACGAGATTCGTCACGGCCAAACCGCGACCGCCGCCGGCGGTGCACCGCTCCCTGCGTTCGTGCGATTCGCAATGCGGATGACCGCGCGCGTCATGACTCGCACCGCGTACTGGATTTGACGATTCCGCTTGCGGCTTTGGGGTTTATGTAATAAAAACGCGGGGCTAGAAGGCCCCTCGGGAGAGCGTATGGAAGAAGTCGCCGTCAAGCCCCTCACCGACCTGCCCGCCATCAATCGATTCCTGAGCTACTGCCGCATCCGCACGGTCCCGTCGAAGACGGTCGTGATCCACGCTGGCGATCTGCCCGACATCCTGTACTACATCATCAGCGGCTCGGTCGAGGTGATGATCGAGGACGAAGACGGCAACGAGATGGTGCTCGCGTACCTCAACAAGGGGCAGTTCTTCGGTGAAATGGGCCTGTTCTACGAACAGCCGACCCGCAGCGCCTGGGTGCGCACGCGCCAGCAGTGCGAACTCGCCGAGATGACCTATCCGCGCTTCCGGCAGATCGCCGCGGAGAGCCCGGGCCTCGTGTTCGAACTCGCGACGCAGCTCGCGACGCGCCTCGACCGCACCAATCGCAAGCTCGGCGACCTCGCTTTCGTCGATGTCACGGGCCGGGTCGCGCACGCGATCATGGACCTCTGCAGCGAGCCGGATGCGATGACGCACCCGGAAGGCATGCAGATCAAGGTGAGCCGCCAGGAACTCTCGCGGCTCGTCGGCTGCTCGCGGGAAATGGCGGGACGCGTGCTGAAGGTGCTGGAAGAGCAGGGCCTGCTCAAGGCGAGCGGCAAGACGATCGTCGTCTTCAACGCGCGGCCGAAGATGCGGCCTCGCCCGGTCGCCGTGCCGCCGAAGGGTGCAAAGGACGCCCCCGGAAGCAAGATGATGCGGCCGGAAGTCGCCGCGGCCGACGAGAGCGAAGACGACGACTGGTAGAAAAAGGGGACGAAGAAAAAGGGGACAGATTTATTTTCTCGGGTATCTGGGCGTCTGCATCAGATTCTCGAGAAAATAAATCTGTCCCCTTTTTCTTCGTCCCCTTTTTCTACGACCCTTTTTTTGCGCGCGCAATCTCCTTGCGCATGGCGAGAATCGCCGCCTTGTAGTCCCCACTGCCGAAGATCGCGGAACCTGACACGAAAGTGTCAGCGCCTGCGGCCGCGATCTCGGCGATGTTGTCGACCTTGACGCCCCCGTCGATCTCGAGCCGCACCGGGCGATTGCCCGCATCGATCCGGCGGCGCACCTCGGCGAGCTTCGGCAGCACGCCCGCAATGAATTTCTGGCCGCCGAACCCCGGGTTGACCGACATCAGGAGCACCATGTCGATCTTGTCGAGCACGTGATCGAGCCAGTTGAGCGGGCTCGCGGGATTGAGAACGATGCCGGGCCTGGCGCCGTGCTCGCGGATGAGCTCGATCGTGCGATCGACGTGCTCGCTCGCTTCCGGATGGAACGTGATGTACGTGGCGCCCGCCTTCGCGAAGTCCGGCACGATGCGGTCGACCGGCTTGACCATCAGGTGCACGTCGATCGGCGCCTTGACGCCGTGCTTGCGCAGCGCCTCGCACACGAGCGGGCCGATCGTGAGATTCGGCACGTAGTGGTTGTCCATCACGTCGAAGTGCACGAGGTCCGCACCGGCGGCGATCACCTGCTCGACTTCCTCGCCGAGGCGCGCGAAATCCGCGGACAGGATCGAGGGCGCGATGAACGGCGGCTGCATGATCCTTACTCTAGCTCAATCCTCAGCGCATGCCACGAGCTTCCTTGATGGACTCGTAGGCCTGCTGGATCTGTTGCGTCTTCTCCTTCGCCATCTCGAGCATGGATTCCGGCAGGCCGTTCGCCTTGAGCTTGTCGGGATGGTTGCGGCTCATCTGCCGGCGATACGCCTTCGTGACTTCCGCATCCGCTGCCTCCCTCGCCACTTCCAGCACCTCGTATGCATCGGCGAGACGCTCGGCCGGCGGCGGCGCACTCGATTGCTGCTGCCGTCCGTAGGCGCGGATGATCGCTTCCATGTGCGCGAGCTCGAGTCCGGAAATTCCGACTCGCTGCGCGATCCCGGCGAGGCGCTGGCGCACCGGCCCCTGCATGCCATTGCCGTACAGCGCCGCCCGCATTTCGATCTCGACGAAGAACCGGACGAGGTCGGGGCGGCCCTCGCAGGCATCGCGCAGCTCCGCGAGCGCGCGCTCGAGGGGGAAGCCCTGCTCCTTGCCGCGCGTGAAGCATTCGATGGCGAACTGGACTTCGGACGGCGACAGGCGCAGCTGCTGCATCACGAGCCGCGCGGCCTGGATCTCACTTTCGGTGACACGGCCGTCGGACTTCGCCAGATGCCCCATCACGTAGAAGGTAGTGCGAAAGAAGACCGTGCTGATTTCGTACAGCCTTGCGCGCGCCGGGCCGGCCAACGCGAAGTCGATGTCGCGATCGAACTGATGGCCGAGCACGACGCCGAGGAGCGAGCCGACCGGCCCGAACGCGACGTAGCCGAGCGCGGCGCCCAGGGCTTTTCCCAGCCATTTCATCGACATTTCTTGACCCGCCCAGCCCTCAGCCGCAAGATTCCTCTCTTCCTCGTCCAGCCAGCCGGAACGACCGATTTCTCCGGCTCTTATCGTAGCAGCCGGAGTCAGTCACTTTCATGGATCGGGTCGATTCTTCCGCGCCGCCGGACGGCACGCTTTTCCGTTCCAGTCTCGAGGGACTCGAGCGCATCCACGAAGGCAAGGTGCGCGACATCTATCGGGTCGACGACAAGCACATGCTCATCGTCACGACGGACCGGCTGTCGGCCTTCGATGTGGTGCTGCCCGACCCGATCCCGGACAAGGGCCGCGTGCTCACGCAGATTTCGAACTACTGGTTCGGGCGCACGGGCGCGATCGTGCGCAATCACCTCGCGGACATCCCGCTCGGCGACATCGTCAAGCGCCGCGAAGAGGTCGCGATGCTGCGCGATCGCGCAGTGGTCGTGCGGCGCCTGAAGGCGCTGCCGTTCGAAGCGGTGGTGCGCGGCTATCTCATCGGATCGGGCTGGAAGGACTACCAGAAGACTGGCACGGTGTCGTCGATCGCTCTTGCGCAGGGACTGAAGCTCGCTGCTCGCCTGCCGGAACCCATCTTCACGCCCGCGACCAAGGCGCCGGCCGGCCAGCACGACGAGAACGTCGGCTTCGATGAGGTCGCGGACCGCATCGGCAAGACCCTCGCGGGGAAGCTGCGCGATACGGCGCTCAGGCTCTATCGTTTCGCAGCGGAGCACGCGCTCGAGCGCGGCATCATCATCGCCGACACCAAGTTCGAGTTCGGCACGAACTCGCGCGGCCAGCTGGTGCTGATCGATGAGGTCATTACCCCGGACTCGTCGCGTTTCTGGCCGGTCGCAAGCTACCAGCCGGGCAGCAGTCCGCCGAGCTTCGACAAGCAGTTCGTGCGCGACTACCTCGAGACGCTCAACTGGAACAAGAAGGCTCCGGGACCGAAGCTGCCGCCGGAGATCATCACGAGGACGAGCGAAAAATACCGCGAAGCCCTGCGCCTGCTCACGACCGACTAGCGGCCCAGCGCGCGATGATCCGGTGGATCGCGTCGATTCCGTCCGTGAGGGCGGCCGGCCCCGGCTGCAGGATGATCGCCGACTTGATCTCGTGCAGTTCACCGGACTTCACCGCGGACACGGACTCCCAACCGGGCCGCGCGGCGACGGCCTGCGGGTTGAACTTCTTGCCGCACCAGGATCCGAGGATCAGGTCCGGTTGACGCCGCGGCACTTCGAGCGGATCCGCGATGATGCGGTCCTTGCCGAGCGCCTCGAGCGCAAGTTCCGGAAAGCAGTTGTCGCCCCCCGCGATCTCGATGACCTCCGCAACCCACCGGATGGCGGCGATCTGCGGCTCATCCCATTCCTCGAAGTAGACACGCGGACGTATGACCTGTGCGGCGGCCTGGCGGCGGATACGTTCGACGTTCTCCTCGAGGCGATCGGCGAGCGCGGCGCTGCGCTCGCCGCATCCGATCATTCCGCCGAGCGTGCGCACCATCCGCAGGATTTCCGCGACCGTGCGCTGGTTGAAGACGTGCACCTCGACACCCTTGCGCACGAGTTCGGCCGCGATATCGGCCTGCAGGTCCGAGAAGCCGAGCACCAGGTCCGGCTTGAGCGCGAGGATCCGTTCGAATTTCGCGCTGGTGAAGGCGGACACACGCGGTTTCTCCTTGCGAGCGCGCGGCGGACGCACCGTGAACCCGGAGATGCCGACGATGCGCCGCTCCTCGCCGAGGAGGTACAGGATCTCCGTGGTCTCCTCGGTCAGGCAGACGATGCGTTCGGGGTATCGCGCGCTCACGTGCGCTCCGCTTGCGGGGTGCTGGGTCCAATGTAGCGATGCGCTGCGCCGCTTGCCAGTCACGGACAGCCGTGCAAGGCTCTGGCGCGCCATGTTCGATCTCAATGCCCGCCTGACGGCGCTGCTCTTCGATAACGCACAGCTGCACGCCAGCAGCCCGCTTGGCTGGGTGCTGCGCGTCCTGCGCTACCCCTATGCGCTCATCCGCGATCTCGTGCGGGGCGAGCTCAACATGCGGGCCATGAGCCTCGTGTACACGACGCTGCTGTCGGTCGTGCCGCTCGTCGCCTTCAGCTTCTCGCTCATCAAGGGCCTCGGCATGAGCGCGACGCTCGAGCCGGTGATCCATGAGTTCCTCCGGCCCATGGGCGAGGATGCTGGCCAGCTCACGACGCGCGTGCTCGAGTTCGCCGACAACATCCGCGGCACGGTCGTCGGCTCGGTCGGCCTCGCGGTGCTCGTTTTCACGGTGCTCTCGACCATCCAGAAAGTCGAGGAGAGCCTGAACTTCGTCTGGCGCGTGGAGCGGCCGCGCAGCTTTGCGCGCCGGGTGATGGAATACCTCAGCATGATGGTGATCGGGCCCATCGTGCTGGTGACGGCATTCGGCCTCGTCGCGACCACCGGCAACAGTGGCTGGGCGCGCAGCCTCATGCAGTGGCCGCTCATTGCGCCGCTCGCGACGGGCATCGGCAAGCTCGTGCCCTACGTCATCATCACAGGCATCTTCACGTTCCTCTTCGGCTTCATTCCGAACGCGCGCGTGCGCTTCCTGCCCGCCCTCATCGGCGGCGCCACGGCCGGTTTCCTCTGGGCCGCGAGCGGCGCCGGATTCTCCGCGTTCGTGCACTACTCGACGCAGCTCGTCGCCGTCTACACGGGCTTTGCCGTCGTCATCACCGCGATCATCTGGGTGTACCTGAGCTGGCTCATCCTCATGATCGGCGCGCAGCTCTCCTTCTACGTGCAGAATCCGCACTACCTCAGGCGCGGACACGAGCAGATCCGCCTCGCGGGCTCGGTCGCCGAACGGGTCGCCTTCAACGTGATGTATCTCGTCGGCCGGGCCTACCAGAAGGGCGAGCGCATCTGGACGACGAACCTCCTGGCGCAGCGCTTTGACATGCCGAGCATCACGCTCGCGGGCGTCGTGCACGCGCTCGAGCACGAGGGCCTGCTGGTCGCGACCGAAGACGAGTGCCTCATTCCCGGCCGCGACATGCACGAGATCCGCCTCACCGAGATACTGGACGCGGTCCGCAGGCGCAGCGGCTCCGGGCCGCACGCGACGGCGCACACCGACCCGGCCGTCGACCAGCTGGCACAGGGCATCGAGAAAACCATGAACGAGTGCATCGCGAACCGATCGCTCGCGGACCTCGCAAAAGAAGGCTGAGGCCGGCTATTCGCCGGCAATGGTCATCTCGTCGACGAGGACCGATCCGGTGCGGATCGACCCGCGCAGGTCGACGTCATTGCCGATCGCCACGATGCCGAGCAGCATGTCCTTCAGGTTGCCGGCGATCGTCACTTCATGCACAGGAAAGCCCGCGCGGCCGTCCTCGACCCAGAAGCCGGCGGCGCCGCGTGAATAGTCGCCCGTCACGAGATTCACGCCCTGCCCCATCAGCTCCGTCACGACCAGGCCGCGATGCATCCTGCGCAGCAACGCGTCATAGTCGTCGGGACCCGATTCGACCACGAGGTTGTGGATGCCGCCGGCGTTGCCGGTCGTTTCGAGGCCGAGCTTGCGCGCGGAGTAACTGTCGAGCACGTAGCCCTGCAGCACGCCGTCCTCGACGAGGCTGCGATCGCGGGTCGTGACGCCCTCGGAATCGAAGGGACTGCTGCCGAGGGCGCCGGGAATATGCGGACGCTCGCGCAGCCGCACGAACTTCGGCAGCACGGTCCGGCCGGCCGCATCGAGCAGGAAGGTCGACTTGCGATACTGGCTGCCGCCACTCACCGCGCCGACGAAGCTTCGAATGAGTCCGCGCGCGAGCTCCGGCGCGTACAGCACCGGCGCCTTGCAGGTCGGAATCTTGCGCGAGCCAAGCCGTTCTACCGCGCGAATGGCGCTTGCGCGCCCGACGCCATCCGCCGGCTCGAGCGTCTTCCAGTCGCGCGCGGCCGTGTACCAGTAGTCGCGCTGCATTTCATCGCCCTGCGAGGCCAGCACGGCGCACGAGAGGCTGTGCGACGTGCTCGGATAGCCGCCGAGAAACCCGCGGCTGTTGCCAAAGACGCGCAGGCCCCGATGCGATGCCAGCATCGCTCCCTCGGAGTTCGTCACCCGCTTGTCGACCGCGAGCGCCGCGGATTCACAGGCGCGTGCCAGTTCGATGGCCCGCTCGGGTGCAATGTCCCAGGGGTGCGCCAGGTCGAGATCGGGAAACTTGAGCGCAAGCTGCTTCTCGTCGGGCAGGCCGGCGCAATCGTCCTCCGCCGTGAATCCCGCGATGCTGCACGCCTTCTCCACGGTATCCGCAAGCGCGGCCTGACTCAGATCCGAGGTGCTCGCCGAGCCCTTGCGCTTGCCGAAGTAGACCGTGACGCCGACACCGCGATCGCGCTGATATTCGAGCGTCTCGACCTCGCCGAGGCGTACGGTCACGGAAAGTCCGGTTTGCATGCTCGCGCCGACTTCCGCATCGCTCGCGCCCCGGGCGCGGGCGAGCTTCAGCGACTGCGCGACCACCGCTTCGAGCGTGGATTTGTCATCGGCGGCAACGACGGCGGGTGCGGTATTCATTGGGACGGTTGGTATGCGAGCGGCGCGCGTGGGGTGCCGATTCTGCCACGCATGCTAGGCTTGCGGCCATGACCGGGACGGACGACGAAGCCGGCGAGCGGCCGAGCAAGAGCGCACGCAAGCGCGAATCGCAGGAGCTGCAGGAGCTCGGCGAGGAGCTCATCGGCCTGCCTGACACGGTGTTCGACGCCGTCGAGCTTCCCGAGACCCTGCGCGAGGCGATCCTGGCGGCCCGGCGCATCAAGGCCCACGGTGCGCTGCTGCGCCAGCGCCAGTATATCGGCCGTCTCATGCGCACGATCGATGCCACGCCGATCCGGGCGGTGATCGACCAGCACCTGACGCGCCAGCGCAGTTCCGGCGCGCGCTTCCGTCAGGTCGAGGGTTGGCGCGATCGGCTCGTGACCGAAGGCGCGTCGGCAATTCCCGCGTTGCAGGCGGTCGCAGCGACGGCGGATTCGGCCGAGGTCGCGAAACTGCTCGAAGCCGTCCGCCACGCACACGACGATCACACTCGCCGCACGGCCTCGCGCGCGCTCTTCCGCTACCTCGACGGAAAATGGGGACATTCCTGATTTCCATCGCGGAAATCAGGAATGTCCCCATTTTCGGTACAATGCGCCGATGAAACCGCTGGTGGGCATCGTCATGGGCTCCTCCTCCGATTGGGAGACCCTGAGCCACGCCGCAGCCGAACTGGAAAAGCTCGGCATCGCCCACGAAGTCAAAGTCGTCTCCGCCCACCGCACGCCGGACCTGCTGTTCGAGTACGCATCGGGCGCCCAGGGCCGCGGCATCGAGGTCATCATCGCCGGCGCCGGCGGCGCTGCGCACTTGCCGGGCATGGTGGCCGCAAAGACGACCCTGCCGGTGCTCGGCGTACCGGTCGTTTCGAAGGCGCTCAATGGGCTCGACTCGCTCCTCTCGATCGTGCAGATGCCGGGCGGCGTTCCGGTCGGGACGCTCGCCATCGGCCCCGCGGGCGCCCGCAACGCGGCGCTGCTCGCGGCGTCGATTCTCGCGAACAAGTATCCGGACGTGGATCAGGCCGTGAAGAAATTTCGCCGCCAGCAGACCGACGAGGTGCTGGCGAAGCCCGACCCGCGCAATCCCGGATCATGAAAGTCGGCATCATCGGTGCGGGCCAGCTAGGACGGATGCTGGCGCTCGCCGGCTATCCCCTGGGCATCGAGCCGCTGTTCCTCGATCGCACGAACGACACGCCGGGCGCGCAGGTGGGTGAGAGTCTCATCGGCGACATCAGCGACGCGGCGCGCATCGCCGAGCTTGGCTCGCAGGTCGACGTCGTCACTTTCGACTGGGAGAACGTGCCATCGCGGGCGCTCGCGCGCGTGCCGGCCGACAAGATCCGCCCCTGTGCGCGCGCACTCGAGGTCTCCCAGGATCGCGTGCACGAAAAAACGCTGTTCCGCCTGCTCGAAATACCGACCGTGGAATTCGCGGCGGTCGATTCGCGCGCGGATCTCGACCGCGCGCTCGCCGACATCGGATTGCCGGCGGTCCTCAAGACGCGGCGCTTGGGCTACGATGGCAAAGGGCAGGCCGTGCTCAGGAAGCGCGACGACGTCGACGCCGCGTGGCGCAAGCTCGAGGGCAGTCCCCTCGTCGTCGAGGACTTCGTTCCATTCGAACGCGAGGTGTCGCTGATCGGCGTGCGCGGCATCGGCGGCGATATTGCGCACTACCCGCTCGTGGAAAACCTTCACAGCGGCGGGATCCTGCGATACAGCCGCGCCCCCTACCGCGACGCGGCCCTGCAACGCCTCGCCGAGCGCCACATGCGCGAGGTTCTCCGCCATTTCGACTACGTCGGCGTGCTCGCGATCGAGTTCTTCGTCGTGCGCGGGCGCCTCATCGCGAACGAGATGGCGCCGCGCGTCCACAATTCCGGCCACTGGACCATCGAAGGCGCCGCGACCAGCCAGTTCGAGAATCATCTGCGGGCGATCACGGGCCTCGGGCTCGGCGCGACGGCGGTTCGCGGCCACGCGGCGATGATCAACTTCATCGGCCGGCTGCCGGCGATGGCCGGCGCGCTGGCCGAACCGGACCTGCACTTCCACGACTACGGCAAGACACCGCGCCCGGGGCGCAAGCTCGGCCACTGCACGCTCATCGCCCCGACCGCTGCGCGCCGCGATGCACGCTTGCGCGCGCTCATGCGCGGATTTCGCCGCCAGGGCGTGGAATTGTGACTTTGTCCCGGCGCGGGGGCGCCCGTGCAACGAATCCGCGCCCAAACCCCGGCCGGACCTCGGCTAGAATGCCTCCAGATGTACCTGGAACTCTTCAAACTGACGGAGCTGCCCTTCCGGCTTAGCCCGGACCCCGCGTTCCTGTACCTGTCGAAGCACCATGCCCGGGCCAAGGCCTACATGGAGTCGACGATCTGGTTCACCGACGGCTTCGTCGTGCTCACCGGCGAGATCGGATCCGGCAAGACGACCCTGATCGAGACCTTCCTGCGCGAACTCGGCAAGGACGTGGTCGTGGCGCAGGTCAACCAGACCCAGGTCTCGCCCACCGAATTCCTGCAGTCGGTGCTGGTGCAGTTCGGCTTCACGCCGTTCAAGATGAAGAAGGCGGAGCTCCTCGCGACCATCAACAACTTCCTCATCGAGCAGTACGCGAGCGGCCGCAAGGTCGTGCTCATCATCGACGAGGCGCAGAACCTCTCGAACCGCGTGCTCGAAGAGGTGCGCATGCTGTCCGGCGTCGAGACGACCAAGGAGAAGGTGCTGCGCATCATCCTGGCGGGCCAGCCGGAGCTCAATGAGAAGCTGAATGCGCCGGAGCTGGTGCAGTTGACGCAGCGCGTGCGCCTGCGGTTTCACCTCACGCAGCTGAGCCGCCCGGAAACCCGCAATTACATCGAGCACCGGCTCGAGGTGGCGGGCTGCCAGGGGCGCCATATCTTCGAGGACGGAACCTTCGCGCTCATTTTTCAGTACACGGGCGGCGTGCCGCGCCTCGTCAACACGCTGTGCGACACCGCGATGATGTCGGCCTACGGCCGCGATTCGAGCGTGGTGACGCTCGGCGATGTCGAAGCGGCCATCAAGGAGCTGCAGTGGACGGACTTCGTGTCGCGCACGAACCGCCTGCTGCCGTCGGCCGTCGAGCCGCCGCACGCGAATGGCGGCGACAAGCCCGATGTGATCGGCCGGGTGCTGATCGCGCATGAAGGCCAGACCATCGCGGAGCGGCAACTCCTGAACGGCCGCTTCATCATCGGCCGCACGACCGACAACGACCTGCAGATCGACAGCAAATACGTGAGCCGGCATCACTGCCAGATCATCTCGACGGCGGACGGCTCCGTCATCGAGGACCTCAACTCGACCAACGGCATCTACGTTAAGCAGAAGCGCGTGCGCAAGCACAACCTGAACGACGGGGACGTGGTGCTGGTCGGCAAGCACGAGCTCATGTACATCGACGAGCGCTCGCCGAAGCACAAGTCGACTGCGGAGACGAGCGACGTGCCGGTGCTCGACGAAGCCGGCGCCGAACTCAGCCCGACGAGCGAGTCGGACCGATCGGCCTAGTCGAGGGATCTAGTCGAGTGATCTAGTCGAGTGATCGATAGTCGTAGTGCGCGTGATTGATGCGGTAGTCGCGGCGCTTCAGGAAAATCACGGCACCGCCCACCACGGCCAACAGGCCCGCAACGCCCGCAAGCGTCGACCAGACGCCGCGCCCGTCGAAATACGACAGCAGCATGAGCGTGATGCCGCTGAACACATACGCGTACGGCACGCTTTCATAGACTGGCCTGGCCAGATGTACTGCGCGGATCCCCATGGCGGACGATCGTAGGAAATCCGCGTGCACATGGAAAGCGGCAACTTGACGTATCGCGCCGCTGTCACTCGGTCCGCGGCGGACCTGCGGGCCCAAGCACCTGAAGGGCAAGGGCGAATCGCGTCTTTGACATAAGAAAGAAAAAGGCCGTGGGATTGCTCCCACGGCCCTTTGCGTCATTCTCCGACCCGATCAGCGGCGCGACGGCTTTTCGTCGTCCAGGCGGCCGAAAAGGCGGTCCAGAAGCGAAGGCTTCATGCCCTCGACCTTCAGGGGGCTCGGGCGCGCAACACGATTGCGCTTGATCTCGTCCATCAGGTCCGAGGGGATGTTCAACTGGAACGTCCCGGTGGCTGCGTTATCGCCCGACATACGCTCTCCTCGATTCATTTGTTTCAGACTGGCATTGCGAACCGGGCGAGACGTTACCGGCGCGGCGGGCGGCGCTCCGTCGACCGCATCACAGTCGGGCAAAGGTCGCGAAACGGCGACGGACCTATGTTGAGTGGACGCCCATTACGGGCGGAACCGCTTGCACATTTGCGACCGCTCAGGTGAGTTCCGTCACGAGCAGGCGCGGCCGGAGCGACTGAGCGACAGGGATCCATCGCCCGTGAACGACAATGAAACGATCGGCGTCTTGCGAAGGGGCCGGGCCCGCCCGGCCGGCCTGCCGATTTCCGCCCGGTGCGGGCCCGAGGCCCTGCGGTCTGGTCCTCATTGCCAAGCGCGGCCATCCCTGGCCTACCGCGGGCGGAAGTGTCGTCGCCGGGCGCGCAGTGCGCTACGCGGATTCGTGCCGGCTAGTGCGAGAAATGGCGCAGGCGGCGGCGTCAGTGCGCCGCGGACTGTCGGAACTCGATATCGCCCGAGCCCGCATCGAGCTTGCCCGTGCCGGCGCCGCCGCTGATCGTCGCTTCCGCGTGGCTGCGTTCGGTCTGCACGATCCGCGCTCCAGGGACATCCACGGTCACACGTCCGGAGCCGCTGTCTGCCACCAGGTCGAGCGACACGACCGTGCGCGTGATGACCTTGATGTCGCCGTTGCCGGTGTCGACGCGAAGCCTGCGGACCTGGGAGAGATCGCCATCGATGTCGACGTCGCCGCTGCCCGTGTCAATGTCGACGTCCGTGCCCTCGCCGAATTCGTCCAGGTGCACATCGCCCGACCCGGTATCGGCGCGCACGTCACCGCGATTGCGCACGAGGCGCACGTCGCCCGACCCCGTGTCGGCGTTGATGCGGCCGCGACCGTCTGTGATCGTCACATCGCCCGACCCGGTATCGACGAGGACCTTGCCCTGGGCGGTCGAAACAGTGACGTCACCGGAACCCGTGTCGATGTCGAGCGACCCCGCATGCTTCGCCACGGTGACGTCGCCGCTGCCGGTATCGAGGACGAGGTCGGCCTTCAGGCCCGAGGCTTCGATCTCACCGATGACGGTCTTGAGGGTCAGGTTGCGGTCCGCGGCCAGCCGCACGTCGAGGTCGACGCGCAGGCACTTGCCCGGCGTCGTGCCGGTCTCGACATAGACGCGATGGCCGAGATAGTTCGTATGCGTGCGGGTGCTCGACTTCGAGCGGCCCGGCAACGCGCAGATCTCGCGGTCGTCGGGATAACGCACGACCAGCCGTCCGCCGTCCGATTCCAGATGGATGCCCTGCGCGGTCTGGCGCGCCAGCGCTTCATTGCCTCCCGCCACGTGAATCGTCGCGGTCACCTGGGTCTCGGACCCGCTCGATGGCAGCACCCGGGCATCGCCCGCCAGGTTCTCGATGACGATGCTGTGCTCGCCCGCGGGCACGCGCGCCTCGAGCTGCTGCAGGAAATCGTCGGTGGCGCCGGCCGCGGCCGCGACAAAGGGCACGGCAACCAGGGCACCGAACCAGGGGGCATTGGACATGAATATCTCCCAATTACTGGACGGCGGGTTGGATGGAGCGACCCCCGGGAGGGTTTGAATCGTCCCCGTTTTAGCCGGTGCCACCGACGGTCAGGCTGTCGACCTTGAGCGTCGGCTGGCCGACGCCCACGGGCACGCTTTGGCCATCCTTGCCACAGGTGCCGACTCCCTCGTCGAGCTTCAGGTCCTTGCCGACCATGGATACCTTGGTGAGGACATCCGGGCCGTTTCCGATCAGGGTGGCGCCGCGCACCGGCGGCCCGATCTTGCCGTTCTCGATGAGATAGGCCTCGCTGGCGGAGAACACGAACTTGCCCGACGTGATGTCGACCTGGCCGCCGCCGAAATTGACGGCATAGAGGCCCTTGCGCACCGAGCCGATGATTTCCTGCGGGTCGTGCGGGCCGGGCAGCATGTACGTATTGGTCATGCGCGGGAGGACGACGTGCGCGAACGATTCCCGGCGGCCGTTGCCGGTCGCCGGCACGCCCATCAGGCGTGCATTCAACTTGTCCTGGATATAGCCGCGCAGCACACCGTTTTCGATCATCGTCGTGCACTGGGTCGGCGTGCCTTCGTCGTCGATGTTGAGCGAGCCGCGGCGCCGCGCGATCGTGCCGTCGTCGACGACCGTGCAGAGCTCGGACGCCACACGCTGCCCGATGCGGTTGGTGAACGCGGACGTGCCTTTGCGATTGAAATCGCCCTCGAGGCCATGACCGATGGCTTCGTGCAGCAGGACGCCCGGCCAGCCAGGTCCCAGCACGACCGTCATGGCGCCGGCCGGCGCCGCGACCGCCTCGAGGTTCACCAGTGCCTGGCGCACGGCCTCGCGTACGAAGCCGAGCGTCCGGTCGCCGGCGAGCAGCTCGTCGAGCCCGAAGCGCCCGCCGCCGCCGCTGTAGCCCTGTTCGCGCCGGCCCTTGTCTTCGACGATCACGGTGACGTTGCAGCGGACGAGCGGCCGCACGTCCGCGGCGAGCGTGCCGTCGCTCGTCGCGATGAGGACGACTTCGTGCACGCCGACGACGCTCGCCATCACCTGCTTGACGCGCGGATCGATGCGGCGTGCCTCGGCATCGAGACGGTTGAGGAGCGCGACCTTGTCGTTGTCCGAGACGGCGATGAGCGGGTCCGTCGCCTGATAAAGCGTGCGGGCGGCGGGCGCGTGCCATGCCTGCACGGCGCCGCTCGTCCCCTGCCGCGCGATCGCTCGCGCCGCGCGCGAAGCCTCTTGCAGCGCGGGCAGCGCGATCTCGTCGGAATAGGCGAATCCGGTTTTCTCGCCGGCAAGGGCCCGCACGCCGACGCCCTGTTCGATGCTGTGGTGGCCTTCCTTGACGATGCCGTCCTCGAGCGCCCAGGACTCCTCGCGCGACCACTGGAAATAGAGATCGGCGTCGTCGACCGCGTGACCCATGACGGTGCCGAGCACCTGGGTGAGGCGGCCTTCGTCGAGGCCCGCGGGCCGCAGCATCAGGTCTTCGGCGAGGGCGAGTGATTTGGACGTGTCAGTCATGGTTGCAGCGGGCTATGTGGATGGTCGGTGGCCGCATCATACGGTAGCGGATCAATGGCGAGCGACCGCCGGCAGCAGCTCCTGCGGGATGTCGAGCCAGACGCGCAGTCTTTCAAGCACCCAGGGACTCGGGACGGGGCGGTCGCTGCCGACGATGAGGAGCGCGAAGTTGTCGGCGAGCGCTTCCTCCGGGTGTATCAGATAGCCCGTATTGGCACCTGTCTGGCGCTCCACCCATTCGCGATGGGCCGTCAGCGGGAGCATCGGATTGCGCTCCCCGGGCGCCACGACGCATTCGGGCCCGTTGGCCGTCGCTTGCACCCGCATATGCAGGAATCCCACGCGCAGCTGGTGTTCGAAATCGGCGCCGGCGGCGGCGTCGAACACCGGTTTGTCGGCGTAGACATAGGGCACGAGTCCCTCATGGCCGTCCCCTTCGAGCGGCAGGAAGTAGCCGAGCGACGGCGCATCGGGATTCGTGACGCGGCGTGTCGCGAACTGCGCGGGTTCGATCACGTGGCAGGGCTCGAAGCCGATGAGTGCGTACATGCCGTCGCGCTGGGCGCGATTGTTGCGCGAGAGCACGTGAAACAGCTCGTGCATCGTTACGAAGTCCAGGGGTTCGCCTGACTCGACGAACGCCGCCGGCAGGATGATCGCGGCGGCCCGCGTGTGCGGAAGCCCGCCCTCCACCTCGGCCGACACCAGCACGAAATCGACGCGCGCCGGCAGCCAGCGCGAGAGCGCGTCGAGCTGCGGCTGGAGCCGCTGGAGAACCGCCGTGATTTTCGCGCGCCGCGTCTCGTTCCAGTCGACGACATGCGATGCGTAGGACTGCTTGAGCGCCGCAACCGATTGCTTCGTCGCCGACCGCAGACGCAGTGCGGGATCCGCGGGGCTCAATGCAGTCATGAAATCGTCATCGGCCGTGAGGACGGCCGCGCCTTCCGCCGGGGTCGCGAAATGAAACTCCGCGGCGTGCGCCGCGCAAGCAAGCGCCAGCGTCGCAGCCAGGAACAGCATCCGTCGCATGGGGCAGCTCCTTGCGGCGCAGGCCCTACATCACGCGGTGCGAGAGCGCCGGAAATCTCGCCCGTGCATCGGCCTGGCGCTTCGGATCGAAGTCCGCCGTGACAACGCCGGTCCCGCGCGGCAGTCGCTCGAGCACCCGCCCCCAGAAGTCGACGATCAGCGTATCGCCGTAGGTTTCGCGGCCATTCACGTGAAAGCCCGCCTGCGCCGGCGCGACCAGGTACGCAAGATTCTCGATGGCGCGCGCACGCAGCAGCGTTTCCCAGTGCGCACGGCCGGTCGGCGCGGTGAAGGCCGATGGCAGGCAGAACCACTCGGCGCCCGCGGCGCTCAAGCGGCGGAAGAGCTCCGGAAAACGCACGTCGTAGCAGACACTGAGGCCGAGCTTGCCGGCGGGCGTGTCGACGACGACCGGCGCCGTTCCCGGCGAGATACTGGCGGACTCGCGGTAATGCTCGTCCTTGTCCGGCACGTGCACGTCGAAGAGGTGGATCTTGTCGTAGCGTGCAACGCGTTTGCCGCCCGCATCGAAGGCCAGGCAGGCGGCGCAGGCGCGGGCATCGCGTCCCGACTCGATGGGCACGGTGCCGCCAACGACCCAGAGCTTGTGCCGCGCGGCGGCGCCCGCGAGAAAATCCTGGATAGGCCCCTGCCCGTCCTTTTCCATGACTGCGCGGCGGTCGTCCTGCTGCGGACCGCTGTCACGGCCCATCCAGGCGAAGTTCTCAGGCAGTGCCGCGATGGCGGCGCCCGCGTCTGCGGCGCGCGCGAGCAATTCGCCGGCCGCGCGCAGATTGGCGCCGACATCGGGCGACGAGGTCATCTGAATTGCGGCGACGCGCGCCATGCTCCGTTGATCCTTTGCTGGATATTCGACGCGCCCGCCACGAGGCGGCCCGGTATCGTCAGTGCGGCGCCGTGGCGGGCGGCGGAGTCGGCGCTTTCGCCTCTTCGCGCACCTGCTCGGTCGCCGCGCGCGCTTCCTTCACGTCGGCGCCTTCCAGGCGCTGCACGTTGGGATTATCCCAGTTTCCCGTGATCCTGTAGTAACCGCGCGCGATACCCTTGAGCGGCTCCTTGAACAGCTGCGAGAACACCAGGAGCGCGGCGCCGACGGCGGGTCCGCCGGCGAGCGTGCCCACGGCCGGCAGCGACTGGCCGACGCTGCCCGTCACGACGGCGGTCTGGTCGTAGTCGTGCGCGTCGAGTCCCGTGCGCCCGACGACGCCGATTTCCGCCGCCGGCCCCTTCAGCAGCAGGTTCGATGTAAACGCATTGCCGTCCTTCAGGCGGAAATCGCCGCGGATCGAATCGAACGCAAGGCCCTTGTCCGTGAGATCGCTGAAATCGAGCGAGAGGCGCCGCGACAACGCGCCGACGCTCATGAGTCCGAGCACGCGGCCCGCGCCCGGTTGCACCGTGAGCAGCTGCCCATTGGCGACCTCCATGTGCGCCGTGCCGGTGAGCCGCGCGAAGAGCTCCGAATCGGGCGCGCCCGTCCATGCGAGATTCGCACGCGCCATGCCCTTCTTGCCGCTGAGCGATGCGCCGTAGCCGAGGTCCTTCAGGGTTTCGAGCACGTCGGCGGTATCGAGCGTGAATTCCAGCGTCGACTGCTGTCCGTTGGGCGTATTCAACCAGGAGCCGCTGCCCTTCGACGTGAAGCTGTGACTGCTCGTCGTGAAGGACTTGAGCCGGAGCCCGGCGTCATCACGCAGGAGCTGCGCCTGCAGGGTGCCGAAGCGCTTGCCAAGGGCGCTGAAGGAATCCGCGGCGATGCGCATCGAGGGAAAATGCGCGGGATCCGGATTCGATTTGCCGCCGCCCTGGTGCTCGCCTAGCGTCAGGCGATCCATGTCGAGTTCCAGAGGCAAGTCGCCCTCGAGGTCGAAGGGCACGACCAGGTTGCCCTGCGCCGCGTCGCTCACCACGTGCACGCGCCAGGCGTCCTCCCCGGTCGCCAGGGTCGCGTCGATATTCGCGAACTTGTAGCCGAAGATGCCGAAATCGCGCACCACGAGATCCACGCTCTTCAGGTATTCGTGCAGCTGGCGCTTCGCCGGCTTGTCGGACTTGAGCTCGAGCCACTCGGAAAGGTCGAGCGCCGGCACCGTGCCGGCGACCCACAGGCCCGGCTCCTTCGGCAACTGCGGTTCGCCGCCGCCGAAGCGTGCCGCGCCCCGGTCGAACTCCCAGCCGCCGTCCGCGTGTTCGAATTTCACGGCGGCGCGGGTCGTGTCCCCGTAGACGATGCGGGCGGTCACTTCCGCGTCGCTCCATTGCGCGTCGACGTGCAGGCCGCGGCTTTCGCCGGCCGTGCGCTGGATGGGCTGCGGCAACCCTATCTCGACGCCGCGGAGCGGTGAATCGAAGCGCAACCGCGATGGCCGCGGCATCTCTTCGATATTGCGTGCGATGCGCATCGTCGCGCGCCAGTCGAAGGTACCGTCCACGTGGATCTTCTCGGGCATCTCGAAAGCCGCGGCGAGGGGCGCGGCCTGCGTGCGGCCGGAGGCGCGCAGTACCGTATCGAATACGGCCGGTGTCCCCATCGGCTCGGTTGCGAGATCGATGCGCACGGGTCCGCCGAGATAGCGCCCCGTCAGTCCCTGCGCGAGAAGCTCGGTGTTGTGCACCTTGAGGACGCCGTTGATCTCGTCCGCCTGGTGGAGCGTGTCGGCAATGCGGATTCGGTCGTCGGCGAGCGTCGCCTCGACGTCGATCCGGCGATCGCTCAGATCGCGGATCGGCAGGAACAGCTTGACCGAGGCCCGCGTCGCGCCGCTGCCCGCGAGCTGCATGAAGGTGTCGCCGAACTTCGGACCAAGCGGCGTCGCCTGCAGGTACTTGAGCGCCGCGGCGAGATCGCCGTGCGCCTGTGCTTCCACCGTCAGCTCGCCGAGCTTCAGGTCCGGGAAGACGGCAGTCCCTTTCTCGATGACGAGGCCCGAGAGCCTCCCGCGGCTCGTCGAGGTGGTGAGGCCTTCGTTCAGGAACTCGAAATCGACGGCGAGCCCGGTGAGCACCGGCCAGCCCGGCTGATAGCTCAGCGTCAGGTCCTCGGTGCGGCCGGTGATGCGAAAGAGCCCCTCGCCGTCGCGAAACGGAAAACTGCGCGTCGGGCCGCGGTAGACGACCTCGGCCTCCGGCACGCGACCGGCGACGAACGCCTGATCGAGCCACGCAAGCGGCTTGTCCTTCAGCTTGTTGATCGGCATGTACTGCCAGGCCTTGCTCGCGTCCGCATTCTTCGCATGCGCCTCGAGGTCGAGCACCGGCGAGCTGCCGTCGGCGGGCATCCAGAGCGACAGCTCCGCCGTCGCCTGCGCATGCGGACTCGAGACCGCGACGTTGTGGGCTTCGATGCGCACGCCGGTCGTCCGGTAATCCGCCTCGAGTCGCGCCTTGACGCGATCGGCGACGATCGGCACCCGGAAAACGACGGGCGCCAGCACCGACAGCTGTGTGGCGTCGAGGTCGGCACTCAGGTGATTGGCGCGGCCGCTCAACTTCGCGCTCACGCCGCGGATCCCGGGCGCGCGTCCGGTCGGGCCGAAACCGACGCCGGTGAGATCCGCATCGAGCGAACGCAGTTCGGGCGTCTGGCCGTCGGCGTTTGCGAATTCGACGCTGAGGTCGCGGATCTGGCCTTCGGGGCTGAGCTCGGTGAGCCTGGTACGCAGCGGCCCCGGCGGCAAGAGGCCCGCGAGCGGAGTCAGATTGTCGAGCCGCAGGTAGGCGGCCTGCGCCGTGAACGCCGCGATGTGGTGATCCACGATCCGCCAGTCCGCGGAGAAGCGTGGCGTGTTCCAGGGACGCGCGGGCCGGCCGAGTTCGACATCCTTGCCTTCGACGTGCCACGCGCCCTGCGTTTCACGCACCAGGAAATCCCCCGCCATGACGTCGTAGCGCGTCTGGGGCCACTCCGCGCTGCCGTCGCCGAGCGCGACGTCCGCGAGCTGCAGCCTCAGCTGCGCTTCTTCGAGGTCGCGGCCCGCGAAACGCCCCGCGAGGCGCAAGCCGCCGCGGCCGGCCGACGGCAGCCGCAGGCTGTCGCCGAACGCATCGCGCACGAGCGGCACCCAGCCGGCGAACTTGAGATCGCTCGCGACCGCTTCGAACTGCCACGCGAGCGCATCCAGCTGGCCGAGATGGCCGTCGGCGTACACGCTGAAATCGAGCGCACGCCCCAGGTTTTCCGGCAAATCGATGCGGCCCTTGATTGTGAGCTCGTCGCGATCGCGCTCGATCTCGAGGCTGATGTCCGACAGGCGCCACTTCGGGCGGGCCTGCATCTGGTCGACGTAGGTGACCGTCGCGTCCTCGATGTTGAGCTTGCCGGTCGGCAGATCGTCGCCCGTCATCGGGGGCTTCGACGGATCGCGGCGGTGAATCGCTTCCTGGCCGACGAGTTCGATCCGTCCCGAGGGTGTGCGGATGAAATTGAGTTCGGGCCTTTCGAGCGTAATGCGGCCCGGCAGGAGCTCGGCGCGGAAGATGAGGTGCCACAGGTCGATGCCGACGCTGCCGGCCCGCGCCTCGACGAGCACCGCGCCGGTGAGCGGCGCTTCGAGCTTCGCCTCGGTGAAATAGATTTCCGGTCCGTAGAGGCGCCAGCGCGGTTTCAGCTCGTTGAATTTCACCTCGAGCCCGGTCGCGCGGTTGATCCAGCCACGGATGTTCTCGCGGTACTCCGGCACCTGCGCGAGGGCGATGCGCAGCGCGCCGATCGCGAGCGCGAGCACGATGACGAACGATCCGAGGATCGCGGCGCTCCACTTGAAAATCCGGCGCCAGGGAACTGTCATGCCGGCCATCGGGCGCTACATCAGCACGACGTCGTACTGATCGGGGCCGTAGAGCGCCTCGGTCTGCAGGCGGATGGGCTTGCCGGTCACGACTTCGAGCTCGCCGAGCGGCGCCGATTCCTCGTCGAGCAGCCGCTCGATCACGTCCTGGTGGGCGAGCACCATGAATTGCTGACAATCGAACTGCCGCGACTGGCGCAGCACTTCGCGGAAGATCTCGTAGCACACGGTCTCGGCGGTCTTGACGAAGCCGCGGCCGAGGCAGGTGCCGCAGGGTTCGCACAGGAGGTGCTCGAGGCTCTCGCGCGTGCGCTTGCGCGTCATTTCGACGAGGCCGAGCGGCGAGACGGAGGAGATCTGCGTCTTGGCATGATCGCCCGCGAGGCCCTTCTCCAGCGCTTGCAGCACCTGGCGGCGGTGCTCCTCCTCCAGCATGTCGATGAAGTCGATGATGATGATGCCGCCGAGATTGCGCAGGCGCAGCTGCCGGGCGATGCTGACGGCCGCTTCCAGATTCGTGCGGTAGATCGTCTCCTCGAGATTGCGATGGCCGACGTAGGCGCCGGTATTCACGTCGATCGTCGTCATCGCTTCGGTCTGGTCGATGACGAGGTAGCCGCCGGACTTGAGCGGCACCTTCCTGTCGAGGGCGCGGCCGATCTCGTCTTCGATGGCGTGCAGGTCGAAGATCGGGCGCGCGCCGGTGTAGAGCTCGATCTTGGAGGCGCTGTCCGGCATGAATGCGCCGGCGAACTCGAGCATGCGCGCGTGCACGCCCGGACTGTCCACCGAGATGCGGTCGATGCCGGTGCCGAGCTGGTCGCGCAGCAGGCGCAGCGGCAAAGGCAGGTCCTCATGCACGAGTTCGCCCGCGCTCGCGCGCATGCCCCGCTCGCGCACGACGCCCCACAGGCGGTGCAGGAAGTGCAGGTCCTCCTCGAGCGCGGCTGACGCCACGCCTTCCGCGACGGTGCGCACGATGTAGCCGCCGTTGGTACCCGTCGGCACGGCGCCCGTCACCGACTCGCGCAGACGCCCGCGCTCGCCTTCATCCTCGATGCGCGTCGAGACGCCGATGCCCTTGCCCTTCGGCAGGTAGACGAGGTAGCGCGACGGGATGCTGACGAAGGTCGTGAGGCGCGCGCCCTTGGTGCCGAGCGGATCCTTCAGCACCTGCACCAGGATCTCATCGCCTTCGCGCATGTGTTCGCGGATGTCCTCGCTCCGCTCGCCCGCCACTTCCGCTTCCTCTTCGTGCGCGTATGCGACGTCGGAGACATGCAGGAACGCCGTGCGCTCGAGTCCCACGTCGATGAATGCAGCCTGCATGCCGGGCAACACCCGCGACACCCGGCCCTTGTAAATGTTGCTGGTGATTCCCACTCGATTGGCACGCTCGACGAAGATCTCCTGCAGGACGCCGTTCTCGATGAGTGCGGCGCGCGTTTCGCGCGGCATCACGTTGACGAGGATTTCCGCGCTCATCGGCCGGCTCGCGCGGCGCTGAGTGGGTCGATCCCCGCTGCGCGCAGAAGTTCCGCCGTCTCGTAGAGCGGCAGCCCCATCACGCCGGAAAAGCTCCCTTCGAGATCGCGGATGAAGGTCGCCGCGAGTCCCTGCACGGCATAGCCGCCCGCCTTGTCGCGCGGCTCGCCGGATTCCCAGTAGGCCTCGCATTCCTCACGCTGCAACGCTCGAAAGGTCACGCGGCTGACATTGACCCGCACGTCGACGCGTCCGGCGATTCGGAGCGCGACGCCGGTCATGACTTCGTGCGTGCGGCCGCTGAGGCGCGCGAGCATGCCGAGGCCGGACTCGCGGTCGGTGGGTTTGCCGAGTATCTCGCTCCCGAGGACGACCGCCGTGTCCGCCGCAATCAACGCACTGCGGCGCCCGGCCGGCAGCGCATGCCAGGCCGTTTCCGCTTTGAGGTGCGCCAGGCGGTGCACATAGTCGCGCGGCGGCTCGGCCGGCAAGCGCGATTCATCGACGTCGGCGGGAACGATCTCGGGCTCGATACCCATCTGGCGAAGGAGGTCGCGGCGTCGCGGCGATGCGGAAGCCAGCAGGACGGACAGGGGCAGCATGAGCATTGAGGCCGGCTTTAGGGCTTAACTTTCAATCAATTGCGCGACAAGCCGCGAATCGGGTCGAGACCGGCTGAGGATAGCACCGGCCGCGGCCCCAAGGCACCGTGGGAATCGGCCAAAAGCCGCGATTTCGGGCCCGAAATTCTCAGCCGCGATGGTAGGGGTGGCCCTTTCTGAGGCTCTGCGCCCGGTAGAGCTGCTCGATCAGGACGACGCGGGCCAGGGCATGCGGAAAGGTCAGGGCTGAGAGTGAGAGCCGGGAGTCGGCGCGCTCCACGCAGGCGCGCGCGAGGCCGTCGGGTCCGCCGATGAGAAAGGCGAGGTCCCTGCCCTCCTGCAGCCGCTCGCCGAGCCAGCGCGCGAGCTGCTCCGTGCTCATTGCCTTGCCGCCGACTTCAAGCGCCACGACGAAATCACCGTCGCGAATCGCGGCGAGCATCCTCTCGCCCTCGCGCGCGACCGCACGCGCAACATCCGCGTTGGGACCGCGCTTTGCGATCGCAAGCTCGACGAGCTCGAATTTGAGCTCGGGACCGAAGCGCTTCGCGTAGTCGGCGCACGCCTCGTTGACCCAGCCGGGCAAACGCATGCCGGCGGCAAGGACACGCAGCTTCATGCGGGCTCAGGCCCCGACGGGGTCCGACGCCCGGACGCTCCAGAGCTTCTCGAGGCCGTAGAACTCGCGCACGCGCGGCAGCATGAGGTGCACGACGATGTCGCCGAGGTCGACGAGCACCCACTCGCCGCCCTGGCTGCCTTCGACCCCGAGCGGGCGAAAGCCGGCGGACTTCGCCTTCTGCACCAGCCGGTCGGCGATCGAGCGCACGTGGCGATCGGAATTGCCGCTCGCGATCACCAGCGTATCGAAGATGTCGGACAGCCTGCGCACATCGAGCACCCGCACGTTGACGGCCTTCATGTCATCGAGCGCGCCGGCCACGACGATGTCGAGCGCCGACGCCACGGGCTCGCGCGGCGTCCCGTTCAGGCGGGGTGCCGTTTTCTTTCGCGGGGACTTCCGGCGCGCTGGGCTCAAGGCTTCTTGTCAGTCTTTGCGGGCGTAGACGCCCGAATCCTGAATGACCTTGCGCACCGGGTCGGGCATGAGGAAGCGGGGATCGCGTCCGGCGGAGATGAGATTGCGCACTTCGGTCGAGGAGATTTCCAGTTGCGTTACGGCATGTATGTATATGCACCCGGCGCGCGATTCATGCAAGTCCCCGATGCGGCCGGTGCCGCGGTCGACGAGCAGTTCCCCGAGCGGGCCCATGCCCGGCGCGCGCCAGCCTGGCCGATGCGCGACAACCACGTGCGCCAGTTGCAGGAGCTCGCGCCACTGATACCACTTGGGAAGGCCGAGGAACGCGTCCATGCCGACGATGAGACAGAGCGAGCGATCGGGATTCTCCGCACGTAAGGACGCCAGGGTATCGACGGAATATGACGGTCCGTCGCGCCGCATCTCCCGGTCGTCGACCAGGAAGCCATGCTGCCCCTCGGTCGCGGCCTTCACCATGGCGAGGCGCACGTCCGCCGAAGCGACGGGCTGTTCCCGATGCGGCGGGTTGCCGGCCGGCATGAACCGCACTTCGGTGAGGCCGAGCGCCTGCAGCAGTTCGAAGGCGGTTCGCAGGTGCCCGTAGTGAATCGGGTCGAAGGTCCCGCCGAAGATGCCGATCGGATGCATGGCGTAACCCTGCCCGAAAACTTCTTGCAATGCAAAGCGTTGCGCGACCCCGGAGCCGCAGGATTCAACCGAAATAGCCGACGCCGCGCGCCATCAGGGCGGCGCACAGCAGGATGATCACGAGACCCGTGAGCTGCAGGTGAACGAGGGAGGCGATCCGGCGGCGCAGGCTTGCATCGATGACGGGGACTTCGCCCCGTTTGAGCACCGCGCGCCAGCGCATGTACTGGCGTGTCGGATAGATTGAAACGAGGCCGACGAGCGCGAAGGTCGCGATCTTCACGAGGAACGGGATGCTGTGAAAGTAGTAGTGAGCGCCCTTCTCGAATTGCGTGACGCGCAGAAATCCGATGATCACGACCGTGGTCGCGGCGATCCCGTAGACGAGGTCGAGCCTCAGGATCTTGCGCGCGCTCCAGGCCGTGAGCTCGCCCTTGATGAGCACGAGTTCGACGAAGAGCGTCGCGAACAGCACGAACGCCGCGAGGTGATGCAGGAAGGCGAACAGCGCGGACATCAGTAAGGCGTTCCGTCCTTGTGCATGAACCGGCCGCGATTCAGGAGGTGAATGTCGATGAATTCGTCTTCATGGGAGTGCCAGTGACGCATCGAGGAGACCTTCCCCGGATGGAGCGTCGAGAGATTGACCCCGATCTTCGTGAGTCCGCAGGGTTCCGGATAGCCGGTCCGGGTGCGTTAGCCAGGGGACCGACTTCAGTCTGTCCCCTCTCAAGACGCACCCACTCCTGCCAATTGTGTGGCCATGCGTGCCAGCGCATCCCAGGGATCGCCCGCGGCATGGCCCTTGATCATGCGATCGATCTGGCTGCAGTCGCGCAGCAGTTGGTTGAGCGGCAGCCGGCTCGCCCGCCGTCGCGCGCGCTCGAGCGCCGGCGAAGGCCGCGGCCAGACCGGCGCCGCGGTGGCGGCCGTTCCCGTTCGCGCACGCATTTCACCCTGCCAGAGCGCGCGAACGTCCTTCGCGAGCGCCCACAGCACGAGCGGCGGCTCGGTGCCTTCGCCCCTGAGGCCCGCGAGAATCCTGAGCGCGCGCGCCGCGTCGCCGTCGAGCGCCGCGTCGCTCAGCTGGAAAATGTCGTAGCGGGCGCTGTTCGCCACCGCTTCCCCCACCGCTGCCGCATCGATCGCGCCGCGCGCATTGAGGAGTGCAAGCTTCTCGATCTCCTGATCCGCGGCGAGCAGATTCCCCTCGACGCGCTCCGCGAGGAGTGCCGCAGCGTCCGCGGTTGGCTGCAAGCCGTGACGCGCCATGCGCGCCGCGATCCAGCGCGGCAATTCGCCGATCTTGACCGGCCAGACCTGCACCCATCCGCCCCGCTCCTCCATCGCGGCAACCCAGCTGGACTTGAGCGCGTCCCGATCCAGCTGGTCGGCGATCACAAGGAGCAGCGTATCCGGCGGTGGACTCTCGATGAGCTCGGTCAGGACCCTGGAGCCGTCGACGCCCGCCTTGCCGCTCGGCATCTTCAGTTCGAGGATGCGGCGCGTCGAAAACAGCGAAAGCGACTGGCCCGCCGTGCGCAAGGCGTTCCAGTCGAAGCTGCGTTCGGCGAAAAATACCTCGCGTTCCGCGAAGCCCTCCGCGCGCGCCTTGCGCCGGACGGCGTCGACCGCTTCCGCGACGAGCAGCGGCTCGTTCCCTGAAACGAGATAGGCCGGCAGTAGTTTCCCTGCCAGCTTCTCCTCCAGCTGTTCGGCGCGGATCTTCATGGGGGCCTCGATTATGAGGCCGCGGCGCCCAAGCGTCGAACGGACCGTCGCGCACGGCGAACCGACTCGTCGCAGGCGGCGGCCGGGAGTATCTTGCGGCCGGCATGGCAGTCGCACTCCACATCAACGGCGTAGAGCGCCGCTTCGACGGCGATCCCGCGATGCCGCTTCTCTGGTACCTGCGCGACCACGCAGGGCTCACCGGCGCGAAATTCGGTTGCGGAGCGGGTCTCTGCGGTGCCTGCACCGTCCTCATCGACGGTCGCGCGACGCGCTCGTGCATCCTGCCGGTGAGTGCGCTCGCCGGCCGCAAGGTCGTGACGATCGAAGGCATCGGGCGCGATGGCCTGCACCCCGTGCAACAGGCCTGGATCGACGAGGAAGTCGCGCAGTGCGGCTACTGCCAGACCGGCCAGATCCTCGCCGCGATCGACCTGCTCGCGCGCGTGCCGAAGCCCAAGCGTGCCGATATCGACAGCATCACGAACCTCTGCCGCTGCGGCACCTACGATCGCATTCGCAAGGCGATCCTGCGCGCAAGCGGCCAGTCGACCGCGGCGTCGTGAGGCCGATCGAGTCAAGGTATAGTGGGGGGCGTCGAGCATTGGAGCGCCGCTCATGCCCACTCTTTTCGAGAAAATCATCGCGGGCGAACTGCCGGCCGCGATCGTCTACCGCGACGATCGCGTAACCGCCTTCCGGGACATCCGGCCAGCCGCGCCGACCCATATCCTGATCGTGCCGAACAAGCCGATTCCCACGACGAACGATGTCGCCGACGGGGACGAGGCGCTGCTCGGGCACCTCATCATCGTCGCGCGCGACCTCGCGAAACAGGAAGGCATCGCCGCGAACGGCTACCGCCTCATCATCAACTGCAATGCGCATGGCGGGCAGGAGGTGTACCACCTGCACCTGCATCTCATCGGCGGCCGGCCGCTCGGCCCGATGATCGCCCGACAGGAAAAGACCGGATGAAGCGCAACGCGAAGAAGGGCCGCAAGCTGACCCGCAAAGCCGCGCTGCGCACGCTCTACCCGGCCATCGAGCCCTTTCGGCGCGGCCGGCTCAAGGTCTCGGACGTGCACGACCTCTACTACGAGGAGTGCGGCAACCCGAAGGGCAAGCCCGTGGTCTTCGTGCACGGCGGCCCGGGCGCCGGCGCGGGCGAGAAGTCGCGCTCTTTCTTCGACCCGAAGCACTACCGTATCGTCCTTTTCGATCAACGCGGCTGCGGCCGCAGCCGCCCGCACGCGAGCCTCGTCGAGAACACGACCTGGCACCTGGTCGACGACATGGAAAAACTGCGCGAGCGGCTGGGAATCGAGCGCTGGCAGGTATTCGGCGGGTCGTGGGGCTCGACGCTCGGTCTCGCCTATGCGCAGGCGCATCCGGATCGCGTGAGCGAGCTCGTCGTGCGCGGCATCTTTCTCCTGAGGCGCTGGGAACTCGACTGGTTCTACCAGGCGGGCGCCGGCTATCTCTATCCCGAGCGCTGGAAACTGTTCCTCGCGCCGATCCCGCTCGAAGAGCGCGGCGACCTGCTGCAGGCGTATCACCGGCGCGTCACCGGATCCGACGCGAAGGTCGCAAGGCGTGCGGCGCGCGCCTGGTCCGTTTGGGAGGCCTCGACCAGCTACCTGCGACCGAACGAGGAGAACGTGAAGAGCTGGAGCGCCGACAAGTTCGCGATGGCGATCGCGCGCATCGAGTGCCACTACTTCGTCAACAAGGGCTTCTTCTACACCGAGGATCAGCTCATCCGTAACGCCGAGAGGCTGCGCCACATCCCGGGCGTGATCGTGCAGGGCCGCTACGACATCGTGTGTCCCGCCGCGAGCGCGTGGGAACTGCACGAGGCCTGGCCGGAAGCGCACTTCAGGATCGTGCCCGACGCCGGCCACGCCGCGCTCGAGCCCGGCATCGCTCACGAACTCGTCTGCGCGACCGACCTCTTCCGCTGATTACTTGGGTAGGGCTCGCAACCATGGAACCAAGACAACGCAGTTTCCTCGTCTCGACACTGGTTGGCTTCGGCCTGCTCGCGCTGCTGTTCAAGTTCGTCGTCCAGCCGATCCAGGAGCACCCCGAACGAGAGGCACAACGAGAGGCACAGGAACGCCGGGCCCAGCAGGTCAAAGAACGTTCCAGCGAAATCTCCGAACTGCAGGACGTCATGGCACGCGCACGGGCCAAGTGGCGCGCTGACGTCGTGGCCGCGAACGCGACCGGGGCAACGGGCAGCATTCCGCCGCTCGTGCGCGTGCATCGAAACGACGCCGGGGAGTTCGTCATCTCCAATGTCAGCGGCGAACAGATTTGCGTCTCGGTGCAACGCGTCAGCCTGCCGGCGCGCTGCGCCATCGGCCCTCGCGGCCGCTGTCAGGTAATGGCCGCTGGCCAGGAATTGGAGTTCGTGTCACCTCCGGGTGACGGCGCGTGCCGAAGCAGCACGCTGGAGTTTCGAATCGGCAACGAGCTCACTGCTGACCTTCCCTGGTGGTCGGAAACCGCGCTCGCGGATTTCGATCGAGTCACGGGCCTGATGGAAGCGGAGTTCGCTCGCGCCAGTGCAGGCAGCGGCGTCGGAGCCACCGATGCGCTTTCGACGCGGCAACTGACCGACGAGGCGAACACCGCCAAGGCCTTCCTGGCTCAGGACTCCGTTGCCGAACGCTGGCGGCCCACTCTTGCGCTGCTGCGCCAGGTGCAGCTCGACACAATGCTCGCGGAGCAGTCGGGCGACACCGAAGCGCGGCTTGAACCGTCCCCGAGCCCCGACACCGCCAACAGCCAATGATCCAGATGGGCTGTGCAAAGATTCCGCAGGCTGATGGGCGAAGGAAGATCAGGAGCATGCGCACCTTCCTGTCTGGTTTGTCGTTGCTCCTGGCTGGCGGCTGTGTCGATCCCTCCGAGTCGGTGCCGCGGGACCCGCCGCCGCGACTGGCAGTGCAGACATCGGACCTGCCTCCCGCCGCGTTCCTCAAGGCCGACCTCGTCGTCACGATTCGAGGCGAACACCGGCCTTATTGCTTCGGGGTCGACGAACTCCTCTCGTGGCTCAAAGAGCAAGCGGTGGCGACACAGCAGTGGACGCAGCTCGAAAATGGGCGCTGGCGCCTCGACGGTTTCGCGTACCGGGGCGAGGAGCACACCGTCTGGGTGTTCGAGCAATCGGCCGACGGCGTCGAACTGGTCGGATACAAGGACTCGGCCATCGCCGAGCGCACGCACAAGAGCATCATGGAAATCTACTATCCCTATGTCTCGTCCAAGCACTCCGACCCTGTGCGCCAGAGGTACGGCACGTGCAAGAACCCCTATGACTGACTATCCGAGGCTCATCGCACTCGCCGGGCCAATTTGCGCGCTGCTGGTCTCCTGCGGGAGCGCCGAGCCCCCGGACGCCCGCATAGCGACGATGTCGCCCCAGATCGTGGACAAGCGCATCAAGACGCGTGGCATCACCCATTGGGTGGACGCGCAGACTGGGCACAGGCTGCGGCTGGCGTTCTTCCGCGAGTAACGCCGCACGACGCATGGGCGAACCGCCCGCAGACGTCGTCTGCGGGCTTTTGAGGTGCGCCCCCGCCGAGACCTAGAATGTCGCGCGCACGATCAGGCGCAAGTCCCGGCCCGGCATGATCACATCATCCTTGTTGAGCGCGACGGCATTGCGTTGCACGCTGTCCGTCAGGTTGCGACCGACCAGCGCGAGCTCAAAGCCTTGATGCGCTTCAAGAGGCCGCCAGCCGAAATGGGCGTCGAGTGACACGAACCCTGGCGTCTCGGTTTCCGCTGTTGCGACATGGGTCTGACGCCCGGAGTACTTAAGCGTAAAGCCCCCGTCGATGCTGCCGCCATCCCAGTGCAGGCCCCCACCGATACGGTACGGCGGAATGCGAGGGATGTTGCCACCGCTGTCGATCGTCGCGCGCACGGAGTCGGCGAGCAGCTCGGCTTGCAGCTTGCCGCTCGTCACCTCATACAAAGCGAAGGTGGCCTTGCCTTCGGCACCATAAAACGTCGCATCGACCTGTGTGTAGTTGAGCTCCTGCAATTCATTCGCGTCGCCGACGACGCAATTGCCTGCATCGTCGCACGTGCGCCCAGTCAGATCGCCGAAAATGTAGTTGCTGAATTTCGCTCCCCACACCGAGCCTTCGATACGCACCCGGTCGAGCCGCACGCGCATCGTGCCCTCGAGCGAGTTTGCACGTTCGATGCCAAGCGTCGGATCGCCGGTTTCGAAGGTCGCCGGCCCATCGTGCGGACCGCGCGCGAAGAGCTCGGTCTGCCCCGGCGCGCGTGCGGCGCTCGACAGCGTCACGCCGAAGCGCACGGCAGAATCTGCGTCGAGCACGAGCCCGACAGATGCGCTGATCGGGGTGAAATCAAGCGACGTCGCGACACCGGAGCCCGGCGTGCCGTCGATCTTCACGCTTTCCACGCGCGCCCCGGTTTGCAGGCGAACCGCCTCGCCGAATGGCACCTCGGTGAATGCGAACGCAGCGGACGTCTTCGTGGTCGTTGGCAGGAGGTAATTGGCGCCCTCGCCGAGCGCCGAGAAGTCCTTCTGCTGCGCCTGCAGCCCGAACGCCGAACCCGAGAACGGGCCGAGGGCGCCAAAGAGTCCTTCTGCGCGCACGTCCCATTCGTTGTCCTTGAAGGTCGAGAGGACCTCGCCGGTTTCGGGATCGATCTCCGAGTGCTCATAGTTGGCGTGGCCGCCCTCGACCGTGAGCGTTTGCAACGCCCCCGCCCCGATGGCGAACGAGGAGCGCAGCATTTCCTTCGTCTGCTTCATGTCGATGAAGGTCGTGTCGCTCGGAATGCCGTAGGTCGAGTCGTAGTGCACGACACCGGCACCGACCCGGCTGTCGCCGAAGAAATAGGAACTCCCAAGGGAATAGCCATCGCCCTGGAATGCCGAATTGGGCTGTGTGCCGCCGGGGATGTCGTAGTCATCCGTGTGCCGGTCGAAGCCGTCGGCGTGAATGGCGAACTGTCCCGCACGCACATCCAGCAACGCCGATCCTTCGCTGGCATTCGCATTGGTGCCATAGGATCCCGTCAGCTCGGCATTGAATGGCTTGTCCGGCAGTTCGCCCGGAACACGGTTGTTGATCGCGTTGACCACGCCGCCGATCGCCTGACTGCCATAGCGGAGCGTTGCCGCGCCCCGGACGACCTCGATCTTGTCCGTCGACAGCGGGTCGATGGGCACACCGTGATCGGGGCCCACGTCTGACACATCGAAGCTGCCGATGCCGTTCTCAAGCACGCGGACGCGATTGGCATCGAACCCGCGGATGACCGGCCGGCTGGCGCCCGAAGCGAAGCCCGTTCCGGTGACACCCGGTTCGTTCGCCAGCGCGTCGGCGAGGTTGGCGCCGCCTGACTGCAGGATCTGCTGGCGATTGACGGTGCTGACGATGGTCGCGATATCGTCCGCGTCGTGCGCCAGGGGCGAGGCGGTGATGACGACGGTATCGAGCGGCTTGCTGTCCGCCGCAGCCGGGACGTCCGCGTGAACGACCGCCGCGCCGCAAAGCGATGCGAGTGCGAGGACCGCACATTTTGAGTTTCTGACGATCATGTGAGTATTTCCCAATGCAATTCGATGGCGGCCGCGCGCGCGTCGAGAGCGATGCAACGCGCACGGCCAAGGTGACGCGACAGGACGGCCGCGAGGCGCGTTGTCGGGTCAGATTGCGAGGACTTTGGGGTTACTCGAGCGGAGGACCGCGTCCCGTCCAGTGGTACGAGATCGCGGCGATGACGATGGCAGGCTCGCGATCGACCGGAACGATCGAACTCGCGAGCACGGGAATGAAACTGGCGGGGGCGCACTGCGCGAGCGGCGCGCCGCCGAGGGAATGGGCCTGGCACAGCGGACAGGTCGACGACGGATCGCCTCGCTGGCGCTTGCCCTGCTCGTCACTGTCGGCCGGAGCCGTGGCACCGGCCGGAGCGACATCTGCCGCCACGACTGCAAAGCCGGACGCCGCACGAGCCGGGACGTGGATGTGCGCCTGGGCAACGAAGCCCTGCAGCGTCGACGTCAGCAGCAATGCCAGCGCAAGTACCGTGCGCTGGCGTGCAAAGGAAGCTGCATGGAAGAAGCGCATGGCGCCGTGTATCCGTCGATCCCTCGGTCGCAGTCTGCCGGATGATGCGAGCCGTCGTGCGCAGGGTCAATGCGCGGACCCCGGCGATCGCGTGGCCTGCGATGAATGGTGCTCCCCTGACGGTGAAGCGACTAGGGCCTTTGTGCGACGCCGGTCACGAATGCATCGATATCCTCGAGCACGGGGGGCGGATCGGACCTGAGATTGCTGAAGGCGGCGACCGTGTCGCCGTGCGACTTGCCCTCGTAGCGCTTCAGCGTGACGGATGCTCCCACTGCAGAGAGGGCCGTCGCGAGGTGCTCCGAATTCCCGGGTGCCACGGTCCGGTCGGCGGACCCATAGAGTAGAAGCGCCGGCGGCGCATCCGCGCGGACGAAATGGATCGGCTGCGTGAGCACGGGATCGCTTCCGTCGAAAACCTTGTGTTCGAAACCGCTCCCGAACGGCAGGAAGTCATAAGGCCCGGACAGTCCGATGACGCCGCCGAGCTCGCTCGCCTCCATGCCCGCATCGTGCAGGTAGTGCGCATCGAGGGCGAGCAGCAGGACGATGTGGGCGCCCGCCGAATGCCCCATCAGGAAAATGCGCTTCGGATCGCCGCCGAGCCCGGTGGCGTGAGCGCGCGTCCATGCGACGGCGCGCGCGGCATCCTCGACGAAAACCGGAAATCGAACTTCCGGATAGAGCCGATAGCCCGCCATCACCGTCAGGTAGCCACGCTCCGCCAGGGTCTCGCCGACGAAGCGGTACAGGTCCTTCGAACCGGAGGTCCAGCCGCCGCCGTGCACGTACACGATCACGGGTGCTGAACCCTGCTGCCCGCGCGCTGAATAGACATCGAGCCGCTGTCGGGGCTCGGGTCCGTACGCGATATCGGTCGCGCGGTGCGCGGCTTTGCCGCTTGCGGCCAGGTTGGCTGCCGTGAACTGAAGCTGGCTGCAGGCGGCAACCAGCACGATCGTCACGATGACGGGCAGCAGAGTCCTTGCAGATCTCGCGTTCACTGTTCGCGCAGCTTCCAGGTGGGCTCGTCACGCCCGGTGATGAGGCCATGCCGCAGCAGCCAGGCGCGGGTGTCGGCGGCATCGCTCTCGAACCACGCGCGCGCGGAACCGAGGCGAAACGTGTAGCCCCAGCTGTCCATGTCGGCGAGCATGCGGTCGCGCCCGAGCTGCGGCACGAAATCCGCGAGCAGGATCTGCAGGTAGCAGACGCCATTCTCCTCCTCGAAGTCGCCGCCGGCGTCGGTGTCCATGCCGACGCGCCGCTCCGGCGTGACGCAGACGAAATGGCTGGCTTCGTGCAGGATCGAGTGCACCGGCGTATCGAGTCTTGCGAAGAGTTGCCGGCCGCGAAGTCCGGCCTCGCTCTCGCCCCAGTACGATCCCGGCGGCGTCTCATTGTCGGCGACCAGGCGCAGTTCGAGCCCGTAGCGATCGAGGAGGACCGCGACCTCGAGCCGCGCGACGGACCGCAGCCGGATGACTTCAGAGGCTGGCAAGGCGGCGCATGACGATGCCAACGATGTCGTTGGCGAGCGCGGCGCGCAGCAGCTCCTCCTCGTGGCCCTTGGCAAGCAGGGCACGTTCGTCGAAGCTGTAGTCGCGCGTGAGGGTCACCGTCTGCGGCGCGAGCAGGATCTTGTCACCGGCGTTCACCGTGAAGGTCACCGTGTAGAACACTTCGTACTCGCGCGGCGTGTTCTGCGCCGAAACCGACAGGACGTGCTGGCCGGTCTGGTCCTTCTTGATGGAGACGACGGTGGTCGCCTGCTCGCGGTCCGTCGCGACACGCACGCCCGCGGCATCGAGCGCGTCGACTAGCGAGCGGTGGAATGGCGTATGTGTGTCCTCGGCCTCGACATAGGTGACGGACAAGAGCGGCGAGAGCTTGGCCGCCCCCTGCAGATGAAAGCCGCACCCGCCGACGAGGGCGGCGATGAGCAGCAGGGCGATTGGGCGTGCCATCACACCACCACGGTCACGAGCCGGCCGGGAATGACTTTGATCATCTTGACGGCATTCGAGCCAACGAACTTGCGCACCTGTTCGTCGGCGAGCGCCGCAGCCTTGACGGTTTCCTCGTCCGCGTTCGCCGCCACGTTGATTCGGCCGCGGAGCTTGCCGTTGACCTGCACGACGAGTTCGATCGAATCGCGCGCGAGCGCGGCGGCATCGGCCGCGGGCCAGCGCTCGTCGATGACCGCGCGCGTGTGGCCGAGCTCCCGCCAGAGCTCGTGACAGGCATGCGGCACCATCGGCGCGAGCACGAGCACGATGATCTCGAGCGTCTCCTGCGTGACGGCACGCCCCTGGGGCGACGCATCGTCGAACTTGTGCAGCGTATTCATCAGTTCCATCACCGCGGCGATCGCGGTGTTGAAGGTGCGCCGGCGGCCGATGTCATCGCCGACCTTCGCGAGCGTCTGGTGCGCAGCCGTGCGCAGCGCGCGCTGCTGGGGAGTCAGAGAAGAAGGCGCCCTCACCCCAGCCCTCTCCCCCGAAGCGGGGGAGAGGGAGTGGGCGACGTGTGTATGTACGGCTTTCCACAAGCGCTTGATGAAACGGAAGGCGCCCTGCACACCTTCATCCGACCACTCGAGCGTCTGGTCGGGCGGTGTATTCGAAATGGCGAAGAGCCGCGCGGTATCCGCGCCGTAGGCCTGGATCAGCGTTTGCGGGTCGACACCATTGTTTTTCGACTTCGACATCACCTTGACGCCTTCCCAGGTGACGGGCTGGCCGTCGCTCATCAGGACGGCGCCCGTGCGGGTGCCGTGGGCATCGACCTTCACGTCGACGTCGGCGGGATTGAAATACGTGACGCGCCCTTCGCCCGTCTTGCGGGAGTAGATGTCGTTCAGCACCATGCCCTGCGTCAGGAGCTGCGAGAACGGCTCGGCGAAATTCACCAGGCCGCAGTCGCGCATCGCGCGCGTCCAGAAGCGCGAATAGAGGAGGTGCAGGATCGCGTGCTCGATGCCGCCGATGTACTGATCGACCGGCAACCAGTAGCGTACGCGCTCATCGACCATCGCATCGGCGCGGTCCGTGCAGGCGTAGCGCATGAAGTACCACGAGGAGTCGACGAACGTATCCATCGTGTCCGTCTCGCGCTTCGCGGGCTTGCCGCACTTCGGGCAGGCGCAATGGACGAACGACTCGAGCTTCGCGAGCGGATTGCCGCTGCCGTCCGGCACCAGGCCTTCCGGCAGCACGACGGGCAGATCCTTGTCCGGCACCGGCACATCGCCGCAGGCCGGGCAATGAATCAGCGGGATGGGGCAGCCCCAGTAGCGCTGGCGCGAGATGCCCCAGTCGCGCAGGCGCCAGGTCACGCGCTTCTCGCCGAGACCGCTTCTCGCGAGATCGCGCGCGATCGCATCGACCGCGGCCTGGTAGTCGAGCCCGTCATAGGCGCCGGAGTTGACGCAGCGGCCGTGGTCGGCATACCAGGGCTGCCACGCTTCCGTCGAATACGCGCGGCCGTCGACGTCGATCACCGGCGCGATCGGCAATGCGTATTTCTTCGCGAACGCGAAATCGCGCTCATCGTGGCCGGGCACGCCCATCACGGCGCCCTCGCCGTACGCCATCAGCACGTAGTTGCCGACCCAGACCGGGACAGGCGCATTCGTGATGGGATGCCGGACGAAGAGTCCCGTCGGCATGCCCCTCTTCTCTTGCGTTGCGAGCTCCGCTTCCATCGAGGGGCCGCGGCGGCATTCATCCACGAAGGCGGCAAGCTTCGCATCGGCCCGTGCCGCGTGCGTCGCGAGCGGATGCTCCGCGGCGACGGCGCAGAACGTCGCGCCCATGAGCGTGTCCGCGCGCGTCGTAAAAACATTCAGCACGCGCTGCGCGCCGTCGAGCTCGTAGGGAAAGCCGATGTTGACGCCGTGACTCTTGCCGATCCAGTTGGCCTGCATCGCCTTCACGCGCTCGGGCCAGTTCGGCAGCGTGTCGAGCGCCGCGAGCAGTTCCTCCGCGTAGCGCGTGATGTTGAGGTAGTACATCGGGATCTCGCGCTTCTCGATGAGCGCGCCGGTGCGCCAGCCGCGGCCCTCGATCACCTGCTCGTTCGCGAGCACGGTCTGGTCGACCGGATCCCAGTTCACGACGCCGGTCTTCTTGTAGGCGAGCCCGCGCTCGAGCATGCGCAGGAAAAACCACTGGTTCCAGCGGTAGTACTCGGGCTTGCAGGTCGCGATCTCGCGGCTCCAGTCGAGCGCGAAGCCGAGCGCGCGCAGCTGCCCCTTCATGTGCGCGATGTTGTCGTAGGTCCAGCGCGCGGGCGCGACGCCGTTTTTTATCGCGGCGTTTTCCGCCGGCAGGCCGAACGCGTCCCAGCCCATCGGCTGCAGGACGTTCTTGCCCATCATGCGCATGTAGCGCGTGATCACGTCGCCGATCGTGTAGTTGCGCACGTGTCCCATGTGCAGCCACCCGCTCGGGTACGGGAACATGCACAGGCAGTAGTACTTCTCCTTCGCCGGGTCCTCGCGGACGGCGAACGAGCGATGTTCTTCCCAATAGCGCTGGGCAGCAGCCTCGACGGCAGCGGGTTCGTAGCGTTCTTGCATCATGGAAACGGCGAGCGAGGATACCTTATCCATGTGCCGCAGGGGACCACTTGCCGGGAGGTGGCTCTTGCGGGCGGCGCCCCCGGCCGGAGAATCAGGACCCCATGGAATACCCGATCTACCAGGTCGACGCGTTCACCGAGCGGCGTTTTCACGGCAATCCGGCCGCGGTCGTCATCAGCGAGGAGTGGCTCGCGGCGGAGGTGATGCAGGCCGTCGCCGCCGAGAATAACCTCGCGGAGACCGCGTTCCTCGTGCGCGAGGGAGCGCGCTTCGGCATCCGCTGGTTCACGCCGACGGTGGAGATCGATCTCTGCGGCCACGCGACGCTCGCGAGCGCGCACGTCCTCTTTGAGCAGGGCTACACGAGCGGTGATGCCATTGAATTGCGGTATGGCGGCGGCGTTCTGAACGTCACGCGCGACGGCGAGCGCCTGGCGCTCGACTTTCCCTCGCTCCCGCCGACGCGCACCCGCGCCGACTCCGAACTCGGAGCCGCGCTCGGCGCTCTGCCCGATGAAGCGCACATCGCAAAAGCTCAGATGGCGGTCTACGCGTCGGCAAAGGCCATTCGCGCCCTCGAGCCAGACATGACGGCCGTCGCGAAACTCGAGGGCTACGGTCTCATCGTGACGGCACCCGGCGATGACTGCGATTTCGTCTCGCGGTTCTTCGCGCCGCAATCGGGCGTGCCGGAAGATCCCGTCACCGGGTCCGCGCATTGCACGCTGATTCCCTATTGGAGCAAGCGTCTCGGCAAGACGCGCCTGCACGCGCGCCAGATCTCGCCGCGCGGCGGCGAACTCTGGTGTGAGGATCGCGGCGAGCGGGTGACGATCGCCGGGTTCGCCGCGTCCTATCTCAAGGGCTCGATCAGTATCTAGGAGCGCTGCGCGGCGCTCCTCACGAGTCGCGCAGCACGAGCTCGCCGTCCTTGACGGGGATGCGCCGGCCCGGATCGTGATCCATCGTGACCACGCCGTCCTTGCCCTTGAGGCGATAGCGCACGCGAAACTCGCCCGTCTCCTCGGTATGCGAGTCATACACCGTCTTGCAGACGTTCTCGGTCGTCTGGTAGGTGTTGTTCTCCTGGACGTGCTTCTGGACCTTGTTGCCGGCATAGCCGCCTGCGGCCGCGCCTGCGACAGTCGCAATGTCCTTGCCCGTGCCGCCACCGATCTGATGGCCGATCACGGCGCCGACGACGGCGCCCGTGACGGTGCCTGCCACGCGCTTTTCATCCTTGATCGGCTTCTGCCGCGTGACGACCTGGTCGCTGCATTCCTGCCGCGGAGTCTTCACCACATGGGTGATGGGGTCGACGTCGAGCACTTCGGCGCCTGGCCCCCTGACGGCCTGGTAGCCGGCATAGCCCGCGATGCCCGTCGCGAGCAGGCCGCCCAGCGCGATGCCGGTGAGATTGGGATTGGTCATCGGTTGCCTCCTCGATTGCCGGCGGCATCTTAGGGAGGCATTCCGGCCGGAGCACTACTCCGATGGCCGGACGCGCTGCCGGACGATTCCGACACCGAGGCCGAAGAGCGCCAGCAGCGCTGCAAGCGTTACAACGGGCCAGTTTCCGACCCGCGCATAGGGAGTTACGCCGCTATAGGGCACTACCTCGCCCTTGAGCACGGCCGGCTTGAAGCGTGCAATGCGATCGAGAACCTTGCCGTGCGCATCGATGATGGCGGTGATGCCGTCGTTTGCCACCCGCACCTGATAGCGGCCCGCCTCGAGCGAGCGCATGCGCGCGATCTCGAGATGCTGGTGCGCGGCGGTCGAATCGCCGAACCAGGCGTCGTTGGTGACATTGACCATGAGATGCGCTTCGCCGAGCGTCGCAAGTCCGATGCTTCCCCACGCATCTTCGTAGCAGATCGTTGCGCCCAGCTTCATGCCGGCGGCATCGAGCGGCGGCTGCGCATCGGCACCCGGCGTCATGTCGATGTAGGGCAGGCTCATCAGGCGCATCCAGTGGCGCACGCTCGCGGGCACCGGGAAGAACTCGCCAAAAGGAACGAGGCGCCGCTTGTCGTAGACAGCGCCCGGCGTGCCGAGTGCAAAGAGCGAATTGAAATAGTGCCCGCCCGCCGGGTCATAGCGCAGCATGCCGACGACCACCGTGCCGCCGCGTGCCTCGGCGTCGCGCTCGAGCGGCTCGAGAAAGGGTCCGAGTTCGTGGGCAAGGAGCGGGAGCGAGGCTTCCGGCAGCACGATGAGTTTCGCGCCGAAGCCCCGCTCGCTGAGCTCACGATAGAGCTTCAGGGTGCGCAACCGGGAGTCGAGCTCCCACTTCTCATCTTGCGGGACCGCGCCTTGCACGAGCGCAACCGAAACGGGCGCGCCGCCTGGCTCCGTCCATTTGACTTGCTCGAGCGCCCAGCCTGCGAGCCAGACCACGGCGACCAGCAGGCCTGCGGCCCTGCGCACTTTGGCTTCGCCGAACGCGGCTGCGACCAGGGCGCCGGCGGTGGCCGCGAGCAGCAGACTCAGGCCATAGACACCCGTGACCGGCGCGAATCCCGCGAGCCAGGAGTCGATGCCGGCGTATCCGAGCGAGAGCCAGGGAAAGCCGCTCAGGAACCAGCCGCGAAACCATTCGACGAATACCCAGAGGCTCGGCAGGCCGATCAGCCAGCGCAGCGCGCCGGAGGGCGGCAGCCAGCGGGCCGCGACATGCCCGATGAGCGCGCAATACGCGCCCATGATCACGACGAGTCCGAGCATCAGGAGGAGCGCGACCGGGATCGGCGCCTTGCCGAAGCCGTGGATGCTGATGTAGAGCCAGTACGTTCCCGCGAGAAACGTCGCGGAGCTGAAGAGAAAGCCGAGCCAGGCGGCACGCCGCGGTGTCGCGCCCTGCCAGAGCGAGAACAGCACGGCGGGGCAGGCGACCGCCATCGGCCAGAGATCGAAGGGCGCGAACGCGAGCGTCAGCGCGGCACCGGCGATGAAGGAAATCAGCGACTGTCGTCTGCGGGACAAGGGAGAAAAGGGGACAGATTTATTTTTCGGCATTTCCGGTGCGTTCGTCCAAATATGGGGGAAAATAAATCTGTCCCCTTTTCTAGGGCGCCGCTTCTTTTTTCTTGCGCGGCTTCTTCGCTTTCGCCTTCGGCGGTTCCATGATCACGGTGGCCGCATGGTCGGGATCCTGCGGCACGATGTCGCGCGGCGTCGTCACGCGCAGCGCCTCGACCCGCCGGCGGTCGGCGCGCAGCACGCGCAATTCGAGATCCTTCAGCTTGAACGTGTCGCCCTTGCGCGGCAGGCGTCCGAGTTCGTGCAGCACCAGTCCCGCGACGGTGTCGAACCCGCCGCCCTCGAATTTCGTGCCGAAGTACTGGTTGAACTCCTCGAGGCGCGTGAGCGCGAGCACGATGAACTGCCGCTCGGTCTCGCGCTTGATCGGCTGATCCTCTTCGATGTCGTACTCATCGTCGATGTCGCCGATGATCTGCTCGATCACGTCCTCGAGCGTGACAAGCCCGGCGACGCCGCCGTACTCGTCGACGACGATCGCCATGTGGTTGCGGCTGGCGCGAAACTCCCGCAGCAGCACGTCGAGGCGCTTGCTCTCGGGCACGAACACCGTCGGGCGCATGAGCTCGCGGATGTCGAATTCGGGCTTCGCCTCGCCCGCCGTGTACTTGAGGAGGTCCTTCGCGAGCAGGATCCCCGCGACGCGGTCGCGATCGTCGCCGACCACGGGAAAGCGCGAGTGACCCGACTCCACCACCATCGGCACGATGTCATCGAGCGCCGCGTCGCGTTCGATGATCGCCATCTGCGAGCGCGGCACCATGATGTCGCGCACCAGGAGGTCCGACACCGCGAGTACGCCCTCGATCATCGAGAGCGCGTCGGCGTCGAGGAGGCCCCGTTCGGCCGCCTCGCGCAGCACGTTGAGGAGCTCCGGCCGGTTTTCCGGCTCGCCGCCGATGCCCTGGGCGAGCCGCTTCAGCCATCGGCCGGTCGTACTGGGTGCGTCCTCGGACATGGAGCCTTCAGATCCGGTAGGGATTCGAGTAACCGAGGCCCGCGAGGATGCGGATCTCGCGTGCTTCCATGGCCCGCGCCGCCTTCGGGCGCTCGTGATCGTGGCCGAGGAGGTGCAGCGTCCCGTGCACGACGAGATGCGCCCAATGGGCATCGATCGGCTTGCCCTGCTCGCGCGCTTCCTCGGTGACCACCGGCGCGCAGATCACGAGATCGCCGAGCAGGCGCTCGCCGGCGGGCTGGCGCTCGGGCGCCGGAAACGAAAGCACGTTGGTCGCATGGTTGCGCGAGCGGTAAGTCGAGTTGAGGCGCCGGCTCTCCGCCCGGTCGACGACGCGCACGCCAATGCTGCGTTTGCCGCGCGCCGCGCTGAGAGTCGAACGAATCCAGCGGCGCACTTTGCCGAGCGTCGGCAGGCGCCGCGAGCGGCTTGCGACTTGAAGATCGACCTGCAACCGGAGGCGCCCGCGGGTCGTCATGCCGGACGCTCCCCCTCGCCGTGCGCCTCGTAGGCCTGCACGATGCGCTGGACGAGCGGATGCCGGACGACATCGCGCGCGCTGAAGAAAGTGAAGGCAACGCCGGTGACGCCGCGCAGAACGTCGATTGCCTGGTTGAGTCCCGACTGCTTGTGCCCCGGAAGGTCCGTCTGCGTGATGTCGCCCGTCACCACGGCCTTCGAGCCGAAGCCGATGCGCGTGAGGAACATCTTCATCTGCTCGACCGTGGTGTTCTGCGCCTCGTCGAGCACGACGAAGGAGTCGTTCAAGGTGCGTCCACGCATGAACGCGAGCGGCGCGACCTCGATGACGTTGCGCTCGATGAGGCGCGCGACCTTCTCGAACCCCATCATTTCGTAGAGTGCGTCGAACATCGGGCGCAGGTACGGATCGACCTTCTGCTGCATGTCGCCCGGGAGGAACCCGAGCCGCTCGCCCGCTTCGACCGCCGGCCGCACCAGCACGAGCCGGCGCACCCGGTCCGTCTGCAGCGCCTCGACCGCGCAGGCGATGGCGAGGAACGTCTTGCCGGTGCCGGCGGGACCGATGCCGAAGCTGAGGTCGAGCTTGCGGATGTGATCGAGGTACTCGCGTTGATTGGCGCCGCGCGCGCGGATTCCCCCGCGCTGCGTCTGCACCCGGATTTCATCGGCCGCGGCGGCCGTGCCGTTCTGCGCCTTCGCTTCCTGCAGCACGAGGTGCACCTGCTCCGCGGACAGCGCCTCGCGGATCGAGGCGTCGTAGAGGCTGCCGATCACGTCCGCCGCGAGCGCGGCCGGGCCCTCGTCGCCGAGTATCGAGAACTGGTGACCGCGGTGGCGCAGCTCGACGCCGAGCCGCTCCTCGATGAGCTTGAGGTTCGCGTCCATGGGCCCGCAGAGCTTTGCGAGGCGCGCGTTGTCATTCGGTACGAGCGTGAGCTCGCGCGTCGCGACCGATGCGTTCACGTCGGTCCCGGCGCCGGCGCGACCAGGCGCCCGCGCAGCGAATTCGGCATCGCTTCCGTGATCACGACATCCGCGAACTCGTCGATGAGCGCGGACGGCCCGTCGAAGTTCACCCAGCGATTGTTCCCGGTGCGGCCGGCGAGCTGGCGGGCATCCCTGCGCGACGGACGCTCGATGAGCACGCGCTCGACGCGGCCGACCATGCGCGCGCTGATCGAGCGCGCCTCGCGGTTGATCCGCTCCTGCAGGATCTCGAGCCGCCGCTGCTTGGTCTCTTGCGGCACTTCGTCCGGGAGCGAGGCGGCAGGCGTACCCGGCCGGCGGCTGTAGAGGAAACTGAACGACTGGTCGAAGCCGACGTCTTCGATCAGCTTCATCGTGGCCTCGAAGTCGCGGTCCGTTTCTCCCGGAAAGCCGATGATGAAGTCGGTCGACAGGCTGATGTCCGGCCGCACTTCGCGCAGCTTGCGGATGCGCGCCTTGTATTCGAGCGCCGTGTAGCCGCGGCCCATGAGCGCGAGCACGCGATCGGAGCCGCTTTGCACCGGCAGATGCAGGTGGTTCGCGAGCTTCGGCACGTCCGCGAACGCCGCGATCAGGCTGTCGCTGAATTCCCGCGGGTGCGAGGTCGTGAAGCGGATCCGCTCGATGCTGTCGATCCTGGCGATGGCGCGGATGAGATCCGCAAGGTCGGCGGACGATCCGTCGGTACGCTCGCCGTCGTAGGCGTTCACGTTCTGGCCGAGGAGCGTCACTTCGCGCACGCCCTGGCGCGCGAGGGATGCGACTTCCACCATCACCTGCTCGAAGGGCCGGCTGACTTCCTCGCCGCGCGTATAGGGGACGACGCAGAAGGTGCAGAACTTGCTGCAGCCTTCCATGATGGAAACGAAGGCGGTTGCGCCCCGCGCGCGCGGCTCGGGCAGGCGATCGAACTTTTCGATTTCCGGAAAACTCACGTCGACGACGGAGCGGCCGGACCTGCTGAGCTCCGCCAGCATTGCCGGCACGCGATGCAGCGTCTGCGGGCCGAAGACCAGGTCGACGAACGGCGCGCGCTTCGTGATGCCCTCGCCCTCCTGGCTCGCGACGCAGCCGCCCACGGCGATGATCACGCCCGGCCGCTGCTCCTTGAGCAGCCGCCATTCGCCGAGCAGCGAGAACACTTTCTCCTGCGCCTTCTCGCGCACCGAGCAAGTATTGACGAGGAGCAGGTCGGCTGCGGCGGGATCGTCGGTCGGTACGTAGCCACCGGCCTCCCGCAGGACGTCGGCCAGGCGGGCCGAGTCGTACTCGTTCATCTGACAGCCGAAAGTGCGGATATAGAGGTGGCCGGCCATGCGCCTTTGTGGGGGCTCCATCAGGGGGCGCCTAAGGTACAGTTTTTCCCCCCGAACATGAAGCCGCATCGCGGCCGCCTATAGAAAAGCTCGTTCAATACCAACAGCTTATGATTGTTCCGGATCCGTGACACCGACGAAGAGGCCCTCCGCGGCGAAACCCCGGAACCATCCTGACACGAGGCTCGCCAATCGCTCCGGGCGCACGCGCAGAGTGCGGCAACTCGCGTAGACGGCTCGGCCGATCGGCCAACCCTTGCCGAGCGCCTCGAGCAGCCGGAACTGCTCGCGGCTGACCGGGAGCCTCCACGCACGAAAATTGTGGCGGTACACGATTACGAATGACGGCCGCGCACGCGTTGCCGGCCTGGAGCGGCGCGAGCGCACCGCCGTCATGTAACCGTCCGCGTCGCACTCGAGCTTGAGCAGTCGCAAAGCGGGTGTCAGCTTCAGGCGCAGGACGCCCCAGCGATCCGGAGGGATTTTCCTGAGCACCTCGAAGGCAAGCGGCTCGGCGCGCTGCGCATCGAACACTTCTTCCATCGCCCGTTCGATGCGTGCGACGTCGACCGCGAGCCGGGCGTTCCTGCGCCCCTGGAGGTGGCGCTTCAGGAATTGCGGAAAGCCGGCGCTCAGGGCCTGCAGCGTGCGCTCCGTCGAGGGGTGGCGGGCAATGAAGGCGCGGCAGCCGCGCTCGAACGCTTCGTTGCCGAGAATACCTCGCGTCGTCGGATACTCCGCCGTCAGGACCTCGACGAGCCGCACGGAGTACATCTCGGCGTAGATGCCCAGTCGATCGAGCGCGGTAAGCTGCTTCGAGCGCGTCACCACGGTTTCGAGATCGCGCACGGCTTCGGGCAGAAGGCCGCGCGCACCCGCCGCACTGATACCGCTTGCGGCGCCACCCGGATGCATCACGACCGCTTGCATCCAGCGTTCCAGGCGATCGAGCGGGGTCGAATCCGGCATGTCAGCCGTTCACTACGCGACGTTCGTCGCGGAACCGGTTCGCGCGGGCCACTTCGCGCTGCAGGACGTCGAACTTCGGGATGTCCGCATCCCATTCGAGCAGGGTCGCGGTATTGCCGCGCCGGCGCTGCACTTCAGCGTACAGGTCCCAGACGGGATCGATGACGCGGCCGTTGTGCGTGTCGATGCAGTGCGTGCCGTGGTCCGAGTGGCCCGCGAGGTGAATCTGCACCACGCGATCGTACGGAATGGCCTTGAGGTACTCGAAGGGGTCGAGATCGTGATTGCGGCAGGTGACGTACACGTTGTTGACGTCGAGGAGCAGGCCGCAATCCGCTTCCTCCGCGAGCCGAGCGATGAACTCCTCTTCCGGCATGCTCGATGTGCGGAAAGTGAGGTAGGTCGAGGGATTCTCGAGCACCAGCGGGCGCTCGAGAAAATCCTGCGCGATGCGCACGCGCTCGATGAGGTGCTCGAGGCTCTCTTCCGTATAGGGCACCGGGTAGAGATCGTGGCCGTTGAGGCCCGCGACGCCGGTCCAGCAGATGTGATCGCCCATCCACACGGCGCGCACTCTCGCGGCGAGCGCCTTGAGCTTGCCGAGAAACTCGAAATCGACGGGATCGGTGCTGCCGATCGAGAGCGAAACGCCGTGCATCACGATGGCATAGCGCTCGGCGATCCGGTCGAGGTAGTGAAGCGGACGGCCCTCCGTGTCGATGAAGTTTTCCGACAGGATCTCGAACCAGTCCATGCGCGGCCACTTCTCGACGATGTGGCGGAAGTGCGCGGTCCTCAGGCCCACGCCGAGTCCGAGGTCGGGCAGGTTCCAGCGATTGCGGCTGTTCACGGTGCGAAAAGCCCCCTCACCGGGCGGTGAGGGGGCTTCGGGTCAGCAACATCAGGTCTTGTGTTCGACCGGGGTCTTGCAACCGCCCTTGCCCTTGCAGGAGTTCTTGCCGGCGCAACCGCCGTCGCCGGTCTTGCAACCGCCCTGGCCCTTGCACTCGTTGTGGCCCTTGCATTCGTGCTTGGCCGTGGCGCAGCCGCCCTTGCCCTTGCACGAATTCTTGGCGGCGCAGCCGCCGTCGCCTGTCTTGCAACCGCCCTTGCCTTTACAAGAGTTCATGCCTTTACAGGCATGCTTTTCGCCCGCGGCCTCTTCGCCGGCAAACGCAGCCGACTGGAGCTGCGTGCCCGCGAGGACGCCGCCGGCAACGCCGAGCAGCACTTTGCTGAAGTCACGTCGATTCAGAGACATGTCGTTCCCCCTGGGAAAATGGGTGGTGTTTCGAGCGGAGTCGCAACGTACGCATGATAGACCGGTGCATTCACCAAACAATTACGAAAACTGTCGGCCAACGGATGCAACCGATTTGCGGATGCGACATTTTGCGCCGCAGGAAGCCCGTTACGGCGGCTGGCGTGATGGGACGCCGCGGGGCCTAGAACGGTATATCGTCGTCGAAACCGTCGCGCTCCGTGCTCGAGGTCACGGCCTCGGCGGGCTCGCGCGGCTCGCGCGCTTCCCGTGGCTCGCCCCCTTCCCTGGGAGCGCCGCCGGCGCTCCCGCCGCGGCTGCCCAGCATCTGCATGTCGTTCGCGACGATTTCGGTGGTGTAGCGGTCGTTGCCTTGCTTGTCCTGCCACTTGCGGGTGCGCAGGCGTCCCTCGACATAGACCTGCGAGCCCTTGCGCAGATACTCGCCCGCCACTTCGCCCATGCGGCCGAAGAGGGCGACGTTGTGCCACTCGGTGCGTTCCTGCCACTCCCCGCTCTTGTCCTTGAAGGAGTCGGTGGTCGCCATGCGGATATTGGCCACCGTCATGCCGCTCGGCATGGCGCGAGTCTCCGGGTCGGCGCCCAGATGACCGATGAGAATGACCTTGTTGACGCCTCTGCTGGCCATGGAACGCTTCCCCGTGCTCGACGTTTTTGTGGGCCGCTATTCTAAGGGAGCGGCTGCGGCTGCGCCCGCGGAAAGATGGCCTTTTCGATGGAATTCGCGTGGCGCACTGCGCGGCGAAGTTGAGCCTCGCTCCGAGGTAAGGGCCCCACCCGATTGATGAAACGCGACAATCCGGGCCTTTGCGGCGGGCCGCCGTGCGCGGCTATATTATCCGGTTCGTTTGATTTTCACGGCCCGGAGCCATGCAGACCATCCGGATACGCGGAGCGCGTACCCACAACCTCAAGAATCTCGACCTCGACCTGCCGCGGGAACGGCTGATCGTGTTCACGGGACTGTCGGGCTCGGGCAAGTCGTCGCTCGCCTTCGACACCATCTATGCGGAAGGCCAGCGCCGCTACGTCGAGTCGCTCTCGGCCTACGCGAGGCAGTTCCTTTCCATCATGGAAAAGCCCGACGTCGACACGATCGAGGGCCTCTCGCCGGCGATTTCCATCGAGCAGAAGGCGACGTCGCACAATCCGCGGTCGACGGTCGGCACCGTCACCGAGATCTATGACTACCTGCGCCTTCTGTATGCCCGCGCAGGCGTACCACGCTGTCCTGACCACGGCCTCGATCTCGCCGCGCAGACGGTCAGCCAGATGGTCGACCAGGTGCTCAGGTTTGCGCAGGGCACGGCGCTCATGCTGCTGGCGCCCGTGATCACCGAGCGCAAGGGCGAGCACGCCGAGATGTTCGAGGAGCTGCGTGGCCAGGGATTCATCCGCGGCCGGGTCGACGGCCGCGTCATCGAGCTCGACGATCCGCCGAAGCTCGATGCGCGCCGCAAGCATACGATCGAAGCGGTCGTCGACCGCATCAAGGTGCGCGCGGACGCCTCGCAGCGTCTCGCCGAATCCTTCGAAACGGCCTTGCGGGTCGGCGACGGCGTGGCGCGCGTCGCGCTGCTCGATGAGCCCCATCAGAAAAGCAATCGCGATGAGCTCGTGTTCTCCAACAAGTTCGCCTGCGCGCTTTGCGGCTACAGCCTGCCCGAACTCGAGCCGCGGCTCTTTTCCTTCAACAATCCCGCCGGCGCCTGCCCGGCTTGCGACGGTCTCGGCATCAAGCAGTTCTTCGATCCGCAGCGGGTCGTCAACCATCCGCACCTGAGCCTCGCGGGCGGTGCCATTCGCGGCTGGGACCGGCGCAATGCCTACTACTTCCAGATGATCCAGGCGCTCGCGAGCCACTACGACTTCGACATCGAGACACCGTTCGAAGAGCTGGCGGAGAACGTGCGGTCGATGCTCCTCAACGGCAGCGGCGAGGAACAGATCGAGTTCCGCTATTTCGACAGCCAGAGCGGCACGACGCGCCGCAAGCACAGCTTCGAGGGCATCCTGCCGAATCTCGAGCGCCGCTACCGGGAGACCGAATCGGTCACCGTGCGCGAGGAACTCGCGAAGTATCTCTCGAGCCGGGCCTGCCCGGAATGCGAGGGAACGCGCCTCAACCGCGCCGCGCGCCACGTGTTCGTCGCCGGCCGGCCGCTGCCCTCGCTCGCGCGGCTGTCGATCGTCAACGCGCTCGTATTCTTCGGCGAGCTGAAGCTCGAGGGCTGGCGCGGCGAAATCGCGGCCAAGATCGTGAAGGAGATCGGCGACCGCCTGCGATTCCTGGTCGACGTCGGGCTCAATTACCTGACGCTCGAAAGGAGCGCGGACACGCTCTCGGGCGGTGAGGCGCAGCGCATCCGGCTCGCGAGCCAGATCGGGTCGGGCCTCGTCGGCGTCATGTATATCCTCGACGAGCCGTCCATCGGGCTGCATCAGCGCGACAACGTGCGCCTCCTGAAGACGCTCGAGCACCTGCGCGACATCGGCAACACGGTCATCGTGGTCGAGCATGACGAGGACGCGATCCGCCGCGCCGACTATGTGGTCGACCTCGGTCCGGGCGCGGGCGTGCACGGCGGCGCGATCGTCGCGCAGGGCCTGCCCGCGGACATCGAGCGAGCGGCCGAGTCGCTGACGGGCCAGTACCTGAGCGGCGCACGCGTCATCGAGATGCCGGCCGCGCGCGCGCTCCTGCCGCACGAGCGCTGGCTGCGCGTCGTCGAGGCGCGGGGCAACAACCTGAAGAGCATCACGGCGTCCTTTCCGATCGGCGTCATGACCTGCGTCACCGGTGTTTCCGGTTCCGGCAAATCGACGCTCGTCAACGACACGCTCTACCGCCACGTCGCCCAGCACTTGAACGGCAGCTCGGAAGAAGCCGCGCCTGCCGCGCGCATCGAAGGGCTCGAGCACATCGACCGGGTGATCGACATCGATCAGAGCCCGATCGGGCGCACTCCCCGCTCCAATCCCGCTACCTACTCGGGACTCTTCACGCCGCTGCGTGAACTTTTCGCGCAGACGTCGGAAGCCCGTGCCCGCGGCTACGGACCCGGGCGCTTCAGCTTCAACGTCAAGGGCGGGCGTTGCGAGGCCTGCCAGGGCGACGGCGTCATCAAGGTGGAGATGCACTTCCTGCCGGACATCTACGTGTCCTGCGACGTCTGCAAGGGCAAGCGCTACAACCGCGAGACGCTCGAAGTTCGCTACAAGGGACTCAACATCCACGAGGTGCTGGAGCTCACGATCGAGGACGCCTACGCGTTCCTGAGGAACGTGCCGGTCGTCTCGACGAAGCTGCAGACGCTGATCGACGTGGGGCTCACCTACGTGCGGCTCGGGCAGAATGCGACGACACTCTCGGGCGGCGAAGCACAGCGCGTGAAGCTCGGGCGGGAACTGTCGAAGCGCGCGACCGGGCGCACGCTCTATATCCTGGATGAGCCGACGACCGGCCTGCATTTCCACGACATCGCGCAGCTCCTCGGCGTGCTGCATCGCCTGCGCGGCCAGGGCAACACGGTCGTGGTGATCGAGCACAACCTCGAGGTCATCAAGACGGCCGACTGGGTGATCGACCTGGGTCCGGAAGGCGGCGACAACGGCGGCGCGATCCTCGCGGCGGGCACGCCCGGTGACATCGCAGCGCACCCGACTTCGTACACGGGCGAGTACCTGCGCAAGAAGGCGGCTAGCTGCCGAGCGCCTGGCGCAGCGCGCTGATCTCTTCCCGGGATTCGCCCATCACGTCGACGCACTTCGCCCCGTCGAGCTGCATGCGCTCGAAAGCGCGGATGCCCTGCAGGTTGAGCTCGAGATTCTCGGGGTTGTCGGTGAACGCGGCCATCATGTTCGCTACCGTCACGATGTCCGTGAGGTCGATCGCGCCGGCGTGATCGCGCGTGATGTCCTCGTGGTCCGCCACGGCGTTCGAGACTTCCTCGGCGAACTCCCAGTTCTCGAGGATCGCCTTGCCGATGCTGGCATGCCAGTCGCGCATCACCTGCTCGAGCGCCGCCGGGTTCTGAAAAAGCTCCGGATGCTTGCCGGCTCGCGTCAGGATGTAGAGCTTGCCGATGTTGTGCAGCAGACCCGTCAGCAGCGCCTCGTCCGGGTTGATCTTGGTGAATTTGCGGGCGATGGTGAACGAGGTCGCCGCGACATTCGAGCTGTGCTTCCAGAGCTGCTCGAGGTGCGGCTCGAGGCCCTTCAGAGTATTCGCGAGCCGGATCTGCGCCATCGCGAACGTGATCGCGGCGCTTCGCACCATGTTGTAGCCCATGCGATTGATGGCGGTTCTGAGATCGGTGAGCGCCTTGCCTGAGCGGTTGAGGGCTGCCGAGTTCGCCATCTTGAGAAGGCGCGCCGCCAGCGCGGCCTCCGAGCCGACGACGCGCACGACCTGATCGACGGTCGTCTTTTCGTCCGCGAGCACGCGCCGCACGCGCACCGCGATGTCCGGAAAGGACGGCAGATCGACCTTGCCCGTCGACAGCTCGTCGGCGAGCTGCTTGACGAATTCGAACGCGATCGCGTTCGGGTCCGGGGGCAGTTCCGTGGGCGTTGCGCGTACTCCGGCCATTGCAGTCCTCGACTCTATTTCTGCACGACCCACGGCCGCGCTACCGCCCGGTAATCGGCTTCTCGCAGGGGTTTCTTGAGGCGCGGAGTGTGAACGACGTAGCTAAATGGGGACATTCCCGATTTCGCACCTGCAACAGCAAAATCAGGAATTGCCGTCTCAACCGGTCGTTGCAACGGTGTCGGTAAGCTTCTCTGCTGGAGTGCGGAACTTCAAGGTCTGGCGCGGCCGTTGATTGAGCTCATGGGCCACGAAGTTCAGACGTTGCTGAGAAT